>ENA-OFCF01000663-OFCF01000663.1-metagenomes-genome-assembly--contig:-NODE-663-length-14691-cov-4.486130_pt1 | contig 14691 bp, 18 predicted proteins | sample MGYA00153387_OFCF01 | MGnify analysis MGYA00153387
CACTGGCTGAAATTACGGCAGGCCGTGAAGGCGTTGAATGGGGCTTTGCGGGAGCAGCGGAATCGGCTAAAGTAAACCTGACCAAAGTCTTAATGGCCTTTGGCTTTCAAACTTCGTTGACACAGACTTTTAAAGGGGTTTTTAAATGACCGGACCCAACACGCAACAGGAACGAGACGACGCTGAGGATTGGCAAATGGAAAACGATCCTTACTCCGATGAAGAAAAGGAAAATATTGGAGACAACGGAGAGGGTAATGATTCAGATGACTGACGGGTATCTCAAGCAAAGCGGGGGTACAGACGGGGGTACAAATTCAATTGTGATTTTGAAAAACCCAATAGATATGCGGGTTTCAGGCCATCTTTAGAGCGGTTTCACACGACCATTTTTTGAGTCAATAAAAGGCCTGATCAATCGTCAGGCCTTTTTTATTGTCGCGTACGTACTTTATTCAATGTCCATGACATGAAAGCCAAACTTGCCCGCGCGGCGGTTTTCAAAATACAGTTTCAAGGTTTCTTTGACTGTTTTGAAGGCAAGTTCGTCCCAAGGGATTTCGGCTTCGGTAAAAAGCTTTGCCTCAATCGTTTCACTGCCGGGATCAAAGTTGGTGCTTAGCAGTTTGGCCCGATAAAACAGGTGTACCTGGCCAACTTTAACGACGTTCATCAACGCAAAAAGCGCCTGCATTTCGAACTGCGCGCCAGCCTCTTCGACCGTCTCGCGTGCCGCGCCGTCGGCTGTGGTTTCACCCATTTCCATAAAACCGGCTGGCAAAGTCCACTTGCCCCAGCGCGGTTCAATGTTGCGCTTGCACAGCAAAACCTGTTCGCCATCCTGGCCCCATGTGGGTACGGTACCCACGACATTGAGCGGGTTTTCATAATGCACCGTGTGACAGGCTGGGCAAACGGCGCGAACTTTGGTGTCGCCATCATCGGGTAAGCGGTAGACGACTGCCGTACCGCAGCTGCGGCAGTGTTTTAGCTGGGGACGATGCATGGGTAGTAAGGGGTAAAGATGAAGAACGCTATAATTTTAATAGCTGCTTGCGCCCGTATTCATTGGGCTAGAGGCCTAAAAGACACCTAAAAAACGGCTTTTCAAGCCGTTTTTTAGTGTTTTTGCAGGTTTTTGACTTCAAACAGCCAAGAATCAGGCCTTGGTGGTTTTGCCGTGCTTTTCGATCAGGGCTCTGGCTGTTTCCAGCAGTTTCTTGCCGTCAAAGCCTTTTTTGTTCATGTCTTCAACCCATTCCACCTCAACCGCGCGTGCTTTGCGTCGGAAGTCTTGCGCTTCTGCCACGCTGACAGTGTAAATTGAGTTGCCACGGTCGCTGGCGGACTTGCGGCCAATGCCGTCGTTGCCTTGCTGGGTTTTACCCAAATTGGCAGACGTGGCCATGCCAGAGTTGTTGTCGATGACTTTTTTCAAGTCTGGTGCCAAGGAGTTGTACTTGGCTTTGTTCATGGCCATGACAAACGTCGTGGTGTACAGGCTGCCGCCAGCAGGGTCAAACTCGGCGTGGAACTTGGTCAGCTCATTGACTTTGATGGACGGCACGACTTCCCACGGGATCACGCAGCCATTGATGGTGCCTTTGCTCAGCGCATCGGTAATCGCTGGCAGCGGCATACCGACGGGTGTAGCGCCCAGCGCGCCCAGCAGTTTGGTCACTTGCCGTGTCGGGCCGCGCATTTTCATGCCGCGCAGATCAGCAATTGATTTCACAGGCTTGTCTACCGTGTGGATCACGCCCGGACCATGAACTTGAAGCGCCAGTACCTGAGTGTCTTTGAATTCGTCGCTGGCAACGGTAGAGAAGTATTCCCAGTACGCTTTGGACGTGGCCTCAGCGTTGTTCATCATGAAGGGCAGCTCAAACACCTCAACGCGCGGGAAGCGACCTGCCGTGTTGCCAGGCAGCGTCCATACGACGTCAACCACGCCGTCTTTGGCCTGGTCATACAGCTGCACAGGCGTACCGCCCAATTGCATGGCGGGGTAACCCTCAAACTTGATGCGGCCACCGGATTCTTTTTCAACTTTTTCCATCCACGGCTTGTGCATGGACAGCCACACATTGGACTGTGGCGACATGAAGGTGTGAAACTTGAGCGTCACAGCCTGCTGGGCCATGCCAGAGAGTGCAGGCGCACCCAAGGCTACGGCTGCGCCGGATTTGAGGAGTGAACGGCGAGCAATCATGTGAGGTCCTTGAAAAAAAGAAAAGTGAAAGAGGTGACCAAAATTTAAGGGCATTCGCAGTGTTTGAAAACCCGTGAATGCCCTATAACAACGGACAAGAGTAGCGGTGTTTTCGACTATTCGGCTTTGATGCCTGCGCTTGTAATGGTTTTGGCCCAAAACTCGGTGTCTTTTTTCACCAGTGCATCCAGCGCGGCGGGCGCCATGTAGCGCAGCTCCACGCCAGCGGTATCGGCACGAGTTTTTGTTTCTGGCAGTTCGAGCGCGACTTTGATTTGGCTGCTCAGTCTTGCCACCACATCGGCAGGTGTGCCCGCTGGCGCAAAAATACCCACCCAGGCTTCCAGCTCAAAACCATTCAGGCCAGCCTCAGCGGTAGTTGGCACACTGGGCAAGCCGGGATGGCGACTTTTGCCTGCGACTGCCAGTCCCTTGAGTTTGCCAACTTGCACTTGACCCATCACCGACGGCGGTGTGGTGATGAATACCTGAACCTGTCCTGACAGCACGTCCTGAAGCGCCGGGCCAGATCCACGGTAGGGGATGTGCACCATGCTGGTTTGCGTTTGCAACTTGAACATTTCAGTCCCAATGTGCGAGAGAGAGCCATTGCCTTGCGATGCGTAGCTGAGCTTGCCGGGATTCTTTTTTAGGTAGCTGACAAACTCGTTCAGGTTGTTGGCAGGCACAGACGGGTGAACCGTGATGACGTTGGTTGCCACAGTGATCAGCGCGACGGGTACAAAGTCTTTTTGTGCCCAAGGCAGTTTGGGTGTCAGGTTGGGGTTGCCAACGTGGTAAGCCGAATACGAATTGAGCAGCGTGTAGCCATCCGGGGTGGCTCTGGCTACAGCCTGGTAGGCCACGTTGCCACTGCCGCCGCCTCGGTTGTCAATCACTACGGCTTGGGATGTCACCTTGGCCAGTGAGTCCGACAAGATGCGCGCTGATGTATCCACAAAACCACCCGGTGGGTTGGGCACGATCAGTGTGATGGGTTTGATGGGGTAGGTCTGGGCTATCGAAAGCGTTGCCCCAACCACAAGAAGCAGGGCGAGGGCAGAGCGTTGAAATGGCAGTTTGAAGGTCATGTTGAATATCCTGTTGTATGTGATGTCGTGGGGGTTATCAGGTGATGTACTTCACCAGCCACAACGATATGGCCGGAAAAAACAGCAGCAAAATGGTGCGCAAGGTGTCGCTGATCAAAAACGGCATCACGCCTTTGTAGCTCTCGCTGATGGGGACATCTTTGGCCAGGCCGTTGACAACATACACATTCAGACCCACGGGTGGTGCCAGCAAGCCAAAACCAACGGTCATCAGTACCATGATGCCAAACCACAGCGCCACCGACTCTTTGGGCATGCCAAAGTCGAGACCCATGACCATCGGAAAAAAGATCGGAATTGTCAAAAGCAGCATTGACAACTCGTCCATCACCGCACCCAGCACCACATAAAACAGCAAAATGGCACTTACTACCATCAGTGGTGACAAGCCCCAGCTACCGACTACGGCCGCAAGCTGGTTGGGCACTTGGGTCAAAGCCAAAGCCGAGTTCATCAGGTCTGCGCCAATAAAGATCAGGAAAATCATGGCTGAGCTTTCAGCCGTGGCGTAAAAGCATTGTTTGAATTTGGCCCACGTCAGTTCTCGCTTGAGCAAAGCCGCCAGCAAGGTGGCTGCTGCGCCCACAGCCGCGCCTTCAGTCGGCGTGAAAAAGCCGCCATAAATACCGCCAAAAACCAGCGTGAAAATCACCGCAATCGGCACCACACCCATTGCCAGAGCCAGGGATGGTTTTTCGTCGGTATCGTTCACATCAGGGGCTTGCCCCGGTACCACCCGCACATAAATCGCAATCGCAATGATGTAACCGGCCATCGCTATCAGGCCGGGCACCATGGCTGCGGCAAACAGCTTTGCAATGTTTTGTTCGGTCAAGATTGCATAAATGACCAGCGGAACGGACGGTGGAATCAAAATACCCAGCGTCCCGCCTGCAGCCAGTGTGCCGGTTGACAGGCGGCCTGAGTAGCCGTGGCGCTTCATCTCAGGCAAGGCAACGCTGGTGATGGTGGCTGCCGTAGCGACTGATGAACCGCAAATGGCACCAAAGGCAGCGCAGGCCAGCACCGACGCCATCGCCAAACCACCCTTGAAGCGGGCCATGACAGCCGCTGCAAAGCGAAACAGTGCCTTGCTGATGCCACCCTGCGTGGCAAAGTGGCCCATCAAAATAAACAGGGGAATCACCGACAAGTCATAACTGGCAAAACGGGCAAAAGCCTGTGTGTTCAAAAAGCTTGAAAACGGACCCCAACCGGTTTGCATCACATAGCCGACGCCGCCGGCGACGAACATGGCAACAGCAATTGGCACGCGGACCGCCATGAAGGCCAGCATGATGCCAAAAATGACAGCCGTTAAAGTCAGCGCACTCATATTTTGGCCTCTGCAGAATCTGCAAAACCGAACAGCGCTTGATGCAACCCGATGACCATGGACAGCACAAATGGCGGCACCATGCTGGCATACGCCACCCATTCCGGGAAACCAATGATTTGTGTTTCAGAGTTGGTGCGCCAGGAATTCAACCCGCCCAGCGTGGTGCGCCAAGCCAGCAGGGCAAATACCAGCGCCAGCAACAGCGCGCCCAAACGGTCTAAACCAGCATTGGTTTTGTCACCGAATTTGGCAGAGAAAAAGTCAACGATGATGTTGCCACGCTGGGCTTGGCAAAACGGCATGAACAGTGCAATGGCGGCACCAGCAGCCACGCCGGTCAATTCAAAATCACCTGTGATGGTGATCCCCATAGTGTTGCGGCCTATCAGGCTGGCACAAGTCATCAGCGTAATGACAGTGAGCAGCAGCCCTGCAACGATGGCGCAAAATTTGGCCAGATTGTTAAGCGTTTTCAAACGTTTCTCCTGCAAAAGGATTTTTAAAAATCAAACAACCTTGACCGTCAGTGTGCCCAAGCCAGCTACAGCACCTACCATCGTGTCGCCTGCCACCACAGCGGCTACGCCTTCAGGCGTTCCGGTGTAAATCAAATCACCGGGCATCAGTTCCCACGCAGCAGACAAATGTTCAATCGTCTCAGCCACGTTCCAGATCAATTTGGACACGTTGCTGCGCTGGCGGTCAACGCCCGCGACCTGTACATAGAGCTCAGCGTTGTTCACATCACCTGCATGCGCCACGGGTGTGATGGGGCCGATGGGTGCGGAATGGTCGTAGCCTTTGCCAATGCACCAAGGGCGACCCGCTTTTTTCATCTCGCCTTGCAGGTCGCGGCGCGTCATGTCCAGACCCACGGCGTAACCGTAAATGTGCTTGTGGGCATCTGCAGCCTTGATATCTTTACCGCCTTTGCCAATCGCAACGACAAGTTCAATTTCATGGTGCAGATTTTTGGTCAGGCTAGGGTAGGGGATGCTGCCAGTAGTACCTGCCTCAACGGCGACGATAGCGTCGGCTGGTTTTAAAAAGAAAAACGGTGGCTCGCGGCCTGTAAACCCCATCTCTTTGGCGTGCTCTTCATAGTTGCGGCCTACGCAGTAAATGCGGTGAACGGCGTATCGGTCAGTGCTGCCGACAACTGAAACTGACACGACGGGCGGCGGGGTAAAAACATAGCTCATGACAATCTCTCTTCTCGGTGTATGCCCAATGCCTGATGCACCGGACGGTCTGAAAAACTAAACAGCACACAACCTGATGCTGAGGAAAACCTTGCAGTGTGCCACGACGGAATCACAAAATGGTCGCGCGGACCGAACTGATACACCACCGCTTTGCCGTCGTGTTCAATGCTCACGCTGCCGTGACCTTCAACCACACTGAACACGGCACCATCGGTTTGGCGATAAGGCTTGCCACTGAAGCCCGGCGGCAGGCGTTGCATGAAAGTGGCCATGGTCGGCATTGGTGAGCCGCCAGTGGCCGGGTTGATGTAGCGCAGCTTCACGCCATCCCATGCATCAATGTCTGCATGCGCCTCCAGCTTGTGTAAGGCCTCGCGGGTCTTGTCATACGGGTAGCTGAAGATTGGGGAGGTTTGGCCAAACGGCGCAACGTACCTGACCGGCAGCATGTTGGCGCCGTAGCGGTGGGTACTGGTGCCTTCGGGCTTGGTCACGGCTTGGGCTGCGGCGGAACCGTTTTCTGCAAAACCCGCATCAAAAAATTGGAGCATGGGGATGTCCAGGCCATCAAGCCAAACCACAGGCTCGTCTTGCGCTGTCGCACCAACATGGCCGTGATCATGCCAAGTCCAGCTGGGGGTGATGATGAAGTCGCCGGGTTGCATTTGCGTTCGCTCACCATCGACCGCGGTGTACGCGCCATGCCCCTCAACCACAAAGCGCAGCGCAGTTTGCGTATGGCGGTGGCTGGGTGCAACCTCACCGGGCAAAATAACTTGTAGCCCGGCATACAGTGATTGCGTGATGCAGGACTGGCCTTTTAAAGCCGGGTTTTCCAGGATCAGCACGCGGCGCACGGCTTCTTCAGCTGTGATGAGTTGGCCAGAGCGCATCAGGTAGGGGGATACGTCGCTGTACTTCCAGTGAGCTGCCACGCAGGATGTTTTAGGGGCGTTCGGTACGAGTGCATGCAGCACCTCCCACAGCGGGCTCATGCTGAGTTTGCCGATAGCGTCATAAAACGTCTTGCGCTCGGCCGCGTTTTCGGGGGGGGTCATGTCCATCAGTGCGTCCTAGTTGTCCAGATAAACGCCATCGCGTTTCAAAGTTTGCTGCAAGTCCTTGACATTCACATCGGCAAATGTTTGTGATGTCGAAAGCATGCCAGCGGCTGTACCTGCGGCTTGACCCATCACAAAGCAGCCACCACTGACCCGCGCTGCCGACTGACCTTCATGCGTCATTGAAGCGCAGCGCCCAGCCACCAAGAGGTTGTCAACTTCCGCAGGTACCAGCATCCGCCATGGCAGGTCATTAAAAACCCGGCCGTCGGTTGATTCCCAGTTGCGCGGGAACTGCCATTGAATCTGGCCAGCGGTGTGCAACTCCATGGGCCACGCGTTGATGCCAATCACGTCATCGAACTTGCAGGAGGCCAAAATATCTTCACCCGTCAGTGCGTATTGGCCTTGAATGCGTCGGGTCTCACGCACCCCGATCTGGGCTGCAATGTCAACGATGGCTGCGTTTGCAAAGCCTGGTACTTCATGCTTTAAAAAACTGAAATAGTCAGTGATTTGACGCCGACCTTCCAGCTCGCCAGCGCTTAACTGGCGGGCATTTGTAGCATCCATTGCCGCACCACTGACATTGCCAATTTGCGTCACATTGGCACGCCATTCGCTTGGGTTTTTCTGTGGTCTGAGAATCGCGCCTTCTCGGGGAAACTGGTATTGCCCCGGCTTGTCAAGTTGTGCTCGCGCCATCAGCGTATTGATGGCCTTGAAATCGCCAACTGCTGCCAGAGCCTGCGCTGCGTCTACATGCCCCACACGAAACATGGTGGTGGGGTAAAGGCCGCTGCCGTGGCCATCACCCACTTCATACGGCACACCTGCAAAATGCGCCACATCGGCATCACCCGAGCAGTCAATAAATTTAGCAGCCCGAATGGCCATCCGGCCTGATTTGGTCTCCATCACAAGAGCGTCAATGCGGCTTGCATCCATCAAAACAGCCGCTGCCCAGGCGTGAAACAAAATTTCTACGCCAGCAGCCACCAGCATTTGGTCTGCTGCACATTTCAGGCAAGAAATATCGTAAGACTGCACGCGGATACGGCCTTGCATGCCGTCTTGCGTTGCATTCAAACCGCCCATGGCTGCCATGCGCGCCAGCAGGTCGTCAACCACGCCATGAACGACCTGCTGCATCTCACCGTTTTTACGGCCATACAGACCCGCAAAATTAGTCACGCCGCCCGCAGTGCCCATACCGCCTAAAAAACCATACCGCTCTACCAGTAGCACCTTTGCGCCATGACGGGCCGCGCTGGTGCTGGCAGCTAACCCCGCAGGTCCGCCGCCAATGACAACGACATCAAATTCGCCATAGACAGGCAGGGCACGAGCGGGTTCAAGGACAGTGTTCAACCTGTTCACTCAATCTTGATGCCTCGCATCGCAATGATGCCGCCCATGATCGCGGTTTCACTTTTTACGCGGCCTACCAGGCCTTCAGGTGACGTGCCCACCGCCTGCCAGCCCTGGTTAAACAGCTTTTGGCGCGTGTCGGCATCACGGATAATTTTGGACACCTCAGCATTCAGGCGCGCCTGTGCCGCTTTGGATAAATTGGCGGGACCGACCAGTGCCGTCCACACTTCGAGGTTGAAGTTGCGGATTTCAGCATCGGCCAACGGTGCAATTTCAGTGGCCAGTGGGCTGCGGCCGCTGGTCAAGCCAATCGCTTTGAGCTTGCCCGCCCGGATTTGCGGTAAGGCAATACCGGGTGGAACCAGCGCCATTTGAATCTGGCCGCCCAACAAGGCCGTGACCACCTGCGGGTTGCCTTGGTAGGGGATATGAACAGCCGTGATGTCGCCCGCTTTGGACTTGAGCAACTCCATGCCTAAATGACCGACCGAGCCGTTGCCGACAGAGCCATAGTTCCACTTGCTGCCACCATTGCGTGCTGCATCAAAAAAAGCACTGCCTGAAGGCAAATTGGTAGGTGCAACCAGCACCAGCGGCGCGGTGGTCAACAAAGAGATCGGCGTGAAATCTTTGGCCGGATCGTAGGGCAGTTTCGGATTCAACAGCTTGGCCGATGTGAGGTTGCCGTTGATGACAACGGCCAGGGTGTGGTCGTCCGTGGCCTTGGCAACCTGGTCTGCAGCAATATTACCGGACGCCCCGGGTTTGTTTTCAATGATGACTGGCTGACCGAGTATTTTTGACAGCGGCTCAGCCAGCGTGCGCGCTGCCATGTCAGGCGTAGAGCCACCCGGAAAGCCCACCAGAATACGCACTGGCTTGGTTGGCCAAACCACGGCAGGTTCGGTTTTTTTAGATACCTTTTGTGCTGTAGCGCACAAAGGAAAGGCGCAAGCAGCTATAAAAAATGTAGTAAAAATATATTGTGTACGCAACATTTTTAATCGCAAAACAGGTTTTTTCATGGTGCAATCTTTCGGTAACAAAACCATTATTTGAACAGCTTTACACCCACGGCCGGTACATCGGGTGAATGTGTGCTCGTTGCACGTTCATGATAAGTATGCTTATCGATTTTTTGCACAGTAAATACCCTAAAAATGAGAAACTTGGCGCCTGACTCCCTTAAACTCGCCGGATGGTAAAAAGTTTTAATTTTGGTGAAGCCCCTGGTCACTTGATTCGCCGTGCCCAGCAACTGGCGGTGGCTGTATTTATGGAAGAGACGGCGAGCTTTGACGCGACGCCCGTGCAGTTCGCCATACTCAACGCCTTGATGGACGACCCGGGTGAAGACCAGATCACGCTGTCAAATCGTGTTTCATTTGACCCGGCCACCTTAGGCTCTGTGATTGGCCGCGTCGAAGCCAAAGGCTGGGTAACGCGTAAAGCCGACCCTGGCGACAAACGCCGCAAACTGCTTTGGATCACGCCTGAAGGCGAGAAAGTAGCGTTGGGTATGAAGCGTGCCGTGACCAAAGCGCAGCAGCGTATTGTTGCGCCACTGGATGTAGAGGAGCGCGCACAGTTGTCAGCCCTGCTGGCAAAACTCGTGTCCGGTCACGAAAATTTGGCCAATTGAAGAGCTCTTAATCCGACTTGGACAGCAAATGGAAGTGCTCAACCGTGGGTGGCACTGCAAAAAATGAACCCACAATCGCTCGCCAGTCTGCAAACGCAGGTGACTGGCGAAAGTCAACCGTGTGATTTTCAAGCGTTTCCCAAAAAATTTGAAGAACATAGCGTTCCGGGTTTTCAATGCCTTTGTTGACTTTGTAGCCTTGAAAACCTTTGGCGTTTGAGATCACCTCATTCACGCCACGCTGTATGGCTTCGTCAAAAGCGGCTTGCTGGCCTGGATGGATTCGGATGTCTGCGAGTTCAAGAATCATGGATGCTCCTTTTTTTATAGTTTCAATACTGTGTGACTGGCAACTTGACTGTCAAGCCGTTCAACGCTGAGCTTAAAGTAATTTGGCAGCTCAGGCGACTATTCGGCTGGCAAGGTACGGCCGTAAATGCCAGCATCGCTGACTCTTCTGATTCTGGCTTGGCAAGCTGCGAGGCAAACGGCTCGTCAACAAACACATGGCAAGTGGCGCAGGTCATGAGTCCGCCGCAATCTGCGGCAATACCCTCCAGATTTTTGGAGGTAGCCGCCTCCATCAGGCTTTTGCCAACTTTCGCTTCAACCGAAGTGGTTTGCCCGGAATGGGAAGTGAAATGAACATTGATGGTTTGGCTCATGGCGGGTATCGTGCTTTTGTGTTGTATTGTGCTGTTAAATGCGGCCAAAGTATTCGCGCCGCTGCCACTCGTCTTTGTCCTCAGCTGATTCATAACGGGCTAGTTCAGACTGTTTGACACGGGTGTAATAACGAATGAAATCGATACCGAATTCAGCAGTAAAGGCAAAGTCATTGTTCAACATCTCAAGTGCCTGGCCCAAGCTGCGCGGCAGTTGCTTGTCAGACGTTGTGTAGGGCGCAGTTGTTGCCAAAGGCGGGCGCATTCGGTTTTGAATGCCATCCAGCCCCGCATGAATTTGCGAGGCCATGTAGAGATAGGGGTTGGCTGCTGGTTCGCCGATGCGGTTTTCAATGCGCGTGGCTTTGTCATTTGCTCCACCAATCACCCGCAGCATTGCGCCCCGGTTGTCACGCCCCCACACTGCTGACTGGGGCGCCAGGGACTGCGGCCGAAAGCGGTCGTAACCATTGATGGTGCTGGTGCAAAAAGGGCTGGCGGCGTGAGCGTGTACCAACAGGCCTGCCAGGTAGTGCTGTCCCAGCTCGCTCAGGGTATGGCCAGCGTGTTGTGCTGTGCTGCCATATTCAGGGCTGGTCCGCATGAAAACATTTGTGCCAGTTTTGATGTCGGTCAGCGATTGATGCAAATGCCAGCCGCTGGACATGATGCTTGGGAAAGGTGGCCTGCACATGAACGTGGCGTGGTAGCCCGCACGCCGCAGCGCCTGCTTCGCGGCGCTTCTAAACAGTACCATGTTGTCAGCGGCTTTTAAGGCATCGGTGGCTTGAAACACGGCCTCGACCTGGCTGGGGCCCAGCTCAATTTCAAGCGACAGCAGCGGCAAGCCAAGTGCCTGCGCAGTGTGCTGCACGATGCGAAGCGGCTCATCGGCCATGTCTGCCCACTGCTCCGACAGCATATGAAAGCCGGGGTGAATCATCGACACGTCAGGCGCTGGTCCTGGCCAGTCGGCTTGTAAGGGGTTCAGTTGGTGGGTGGCTAAATCGCCTTTGATCTTGTAAATGTGAAATTCGACCTCTAAGCCGCAGGTCATTGCGTAGCCTGAATCTGCCAGGCGTGCCAACGCTTTTTGCAGCACCCGGCGCGTGTCGAATTCAACGGCTTGGCCGTCTGTATGCCAGGCCTGGCATTGCACCCAGCCTGTTTCAGGTGCCCATGGCAGTTGCTGGTAGCTCGCGGGATCGGCCAGCAGCATCACGTTGCCGGCAAATTCAAAGCCGGGCAAAGCCAACGCGCCCTCCGTGCCTAACTTTTCATCAAATACTTTGTAAGCGGTGCGGTCAGAACTGTCTTTGAGCAGCAAGGTGCTGACCATGCCCACGCCGCTCTTCATCGCCTTGACGGCAGCAGCGGCTACCAGTGTTTTGCCTCGCAACATGCCGTGCATGTCGCACCATGCAAAACGCACCAGCTCAACGCCGCTGGCTTCAATCAGCATGGCGGTACGCGCAAGCAGCGCTTGGCGTGCTGGGTCGTGTATGCCGCATTGGTGGGCAAAGCTTGTCATGACCAGGGCGCTTGCCAACGCTTGGCGTCGGCTGCTGCTTGCCACCAGGCTTGCCAGTCAGTTGCGGGCGCAATGCCATCTACCGTGTCTGGCCCGGTCATGCTGGCGGCTTGCGCAGCATCGGCAATACCTGGCGCAACGCCGCCGTTTTGCACTGTATCAATCGCTTTGATCAATACCCGCCGATTGGCCATGATGACTTTGTCTGTCGTGCCCAAATGCTCGCGCGTTCGGTCAGCAATGGCGCCCATGCTTTCAACCGCCCATTGGTCATGCACGTTGATGTCCTCTTCGCCCATGCCCAGGTAGGTGGTGCTCATTTGCTCAGCCGCATCAAAGCCCCAGTTGTTGTGGCGACCTGCTTTGGGGATGTAGTCGGGCAGGGTGATGAAGACCGCGCGTTGGGCCCGCATGGCTTCCTTGTCGAGCGGGCCAGCAAAGCTGGTGAAAAAGGTGTACCAATAGGTGTGCGTATCATCTACAGGTACATGCATTTGCGTGATGGTCATCGTCTCAGATAACGGAATTACAAACGTCGCGGGGAAAATTGCCTGCGTCACACGCACGTGGGTAAGCTTGTCTGTCATGTGCCGCAGCGCGGTGAGCTGCATCCCCCAAGGCTTGTCAATAAAGCTGATATCCGGCTTGGCAAACTCGCGCATGATGCGCGTCATCGGCCATTGTTCTCCATCAGCACTACCGGCCGCCGCGCTGCGAAACTGCTTGCCCGCCGCGTTGCTGCCAATATCGCTTAACGCTTCATCCTGCAAAAAGCGGTGCAGGTACGATGGATGCGCCGGGTCAATGCCGACTTCAAAAGCTTGCAACCAATTGGCGTTCCACAAGCCTTTGAAGGCAAAGCTGTGGCTGCTGGGTGCTTTGAAGCAGTCAAATGCAGGGAAAGGTGGCGCAACGCTGCCCTCATCACCCAGCCAGGCAAACAAAACACCACTTTTTTCAATCACCGGGTAACTGCGTTGTTTGATGCGATCACACAGTTTGCTGCCTGCGGGCTCGGCGGGTGTCTCAAGACAACGGCCATTGGGCGCAAACTTCCAGCCGTGAAAAGGGCAACGCAAACCGCCACCTTGGGCTGAAGTTTCCAGTCGGCCAAACGACAAGTCGGCACCCCGGTGCGCGCAGTCACGATCCAGCAAGCCCCAGCTACCCAACGCATCCTTGAACAACACCAGGTCTTGCCCCAGCAGCTTGATTGCCTTGACAGACCGCTGCGCCATACGCCCATCCAGCAACGGGTTGAACTCATCGATCAGTGCCGCTGGCTGCCAATATTGGCGCAGCAACTGGCCGCAGGGCGTGCCGGGCGTGATGCGGGTGAGTCGTTCGTTTTGTTCTGCGTTCATACCATCAGCATGATAATGCCCTATCTTTTTTCCTCACCCAAGAAATCTCATGGAAACCAGGCCACCGCTTCCCCCATTCACTTTTGAAACTGCCGTACAAAAAGTACGCGCCGCCGAAGACGGCTGGAACAACCGTGACCCGCAAAAAGTGTCGATGGCTTACACCGCGGGCAGCCAGTGGCGCAACCGGGCAGAGTTTGTGACTGGGAGGGGCGACATCGCGGACCTGTTGACGCGCAAATGGAACCGCGAACTGAACTACCGACTGATCAAGGAAATCTGGGCCTTTAGCAGCCATCGGATCGCGGTGCGATTTGCCTACGAATGGCACGACGACGCGGGCAACTGGTTTCGCTCTTATGGCAATGAGAACTGGGAATTTGACGATAACGGCCTGATGGCTGTGCGCCATGCCAGCATCAATGATTTGCCCATCAAGGCGGAAGAACGCAAATATTTCTGGCCCTTGGGCCGTCGCCCGGATGACCATCCTGGGCTGAGCGATTTGGGGCTGTAACCGCATGGATGAATTGCTTGAAATCAAAGAACCCCGTTTGTGGGTGGCTGATGGCTGGACGGCCAAGGTGCTGAAAAACGAAGACGATGACGGCTGGGCGGTGGCCATGATCAAGGACGGCGAGCCCGAGCCCGCGCTGATTGGCCCGTGGACCATGGGCCGCGACAAAAAGAACCCCAAGCCGCTGGACATCAATGCATTCCACACGCTGGTCAAGACCGCGTCGGAGTTTGTGCGCAGACACGAACAGCAACTGCATGCCGATCTGCATCAGAGCGTAACTGTGACGGCTGCTTCAGGCCGGGTCACCGTGAACCTGGACATCGTGCCCGATGAAGACAACCCCTATGCCATGCTGAGTGCGCGCGATGAAGGCGGTGATTTGCTGGCTGAAGTGCGCACCGCTGCATCGTTCAAACTCAACCGCGCAAGCGCTGAACGTTGGGCAGCTGGCAATTTTGAAAAACCTCAATGAATTTTGCACCTGACCTGGCCGCAGTGACTCACGCCATTCAACTGGCTGTTGCACCGGTGTTCTTACTCACAGCAGTCTCCGGCATGATTGCGGCGACAGCGGGCCGCCTGGGCCGCATCATTGACCGAGCGCGCTTGCTGGAAAACCGGCTGGACGCTGGCAATGTTGAAGAAACCAGAAGCCACCGCATGTAC
>ENA-OFCF01000664-OFCF01000664.1-metagenomes-genome-assembly--contig:-NODE-664-length-14678-cov-4.195035_pt1 | contig 14678 bp, 17 predicted proteins | sample MGYA00153387_OFCF01 | MGnify analysis MGYA00153387
CTCAAACATCACGTTTGAGGGCTTTTTTATGTATTAAATCGGGTTGCAGACCAACAAATACGGGCGCAAGCAGCTCCTGAATTTATAGCAATCTAAACAACCTGCGCCAGCGCAATGTACTCAGCCACAGGCACTTCTTCGGCCCGCCGCTGCAAGTTAAACGAGCCGCTGAAGCTGCGCGACTCCAGCCACTTACCCAATGAATGGCGCAGCAGTTTGCGGCGCTGGCTGAAGGCGACGCGCACCAGCTCGCTGAACAATGTCACGTCAAGCGCTACAGGCGCAGTGTGCGGCAGCATGCGCACAATGGCGCTGTCGACACGGGGGGGCGGGTCGAAGCTGGTTGGCGGTACAAACAGCACGTTTTCCATGGCGTAGCGCCATTGCAGCATCACGCTCAGGCGGCTGTAATCGCTGGTTGACGGCTTGGCCACCATACGGTCAATGACTTCTTTTTGCAGCATGAAGTGCTGGTCTTCAACGATATCGGCCACATCGAGCAGGTGAAACAAAATCGGTGTGGAAATGTTGTACGGCAGGTTGCCAACAATCCTCAGTTTACTTGTGGCTAGACCCGCCAATGCACGAAAGTCAACCCGCAGCACGTCTGATTCAATCACGGTCAGCTCTGTGCGTTTGCGCAGCAGCACCGCCAAGTCACGGTCCAGCTCAATCACCGTCAAATGCCCCAGCCGCTCGACCAGCGGCTGCGTCATGGCGCCCAGACCTGGGCCAATCTCGACCATTGCTTGGCCGGCCTGCGGCGCTATGGCATGAACAATGTCTTCAATGATGCCCCGGTCGGTCAGGAAGTGCTGGCCGAAGCGTTTGCGGGGAATGTGTTTCATCAATTTTTAGACAAGCCGCCTTTAGAAAAATTAGCCCCCTCGGGGGGCAGAAAGCTACACGAAGTGAGCGAGCGTGGGGGCCACACATCTACAGAGGTGGTTCGCGAAATTCCACATATGCCCTTCCGCGGATTTCTTGTGCCCAGATGGCATAGGCGTCTTCGAGTTTTTTCTCGCGTATCACACTGCGAGCCAGTTCGCGCTGGTCGCGGTTTGACAGCTGAGTTTCGCGGCGCTCCAGCACCTGAATCAAATGAACGCCAAAGCGCGACACCACAGGTTCGGAGATCTGGTTAGGTGCCAAGCCATTCATGGTTTGCTCAAACTCAGGCACAAACATGCCGGGATTGCTCCAGCCCAAATCACCACCATCTTTGGCCGAACCGTCGTCGCTGTTTTCACGCGCAAGGGCAGCAAAATCAGCCTGGCCTGCCAGCACGCGCTTTTTGATATCAGACAACTTTTCTTTGGCTACAGCTTCGCGTTGCTGAGGGCTGACGCGCAACAAAATATGCCGTGCACGGGTTTGGGTGATGTTGACACCTGGCATGCCGGCCTGACGCTTTTCAACCACTTTCAGCACGTGAAAACCCGCGCCGCTTCGCACCGGCCCGGCGATGCCGCCAGTGCGCAGTTTTTCAGTCGCTTGCAGAAAAATCGGGGGGTAGCGCTCTGCACTGCGCAGACCCAATTGGCCACCCGATGCACGCAACGAAGGTTCAGAAAACTCGTTCACCAAAGCCACAAAATCGGTGCCTGCTCTGGCGCGATCGGCTGCCAACTGGGCTTTGGCCTGCAGGCTGGCAACTTGCTCTGGCGTTGCGTTTTCAGGCACCGCCACCAGGATTTGAGCCAGGTTGAGGTCAATCGCTGCACCGTCGCTGTTGCCTTCCTGGTCGCGCAAAAACTGGTCCACATCGGCATCGGTCACCTTGACGCGCGCATCAACCTCACGCTGGCGAAAACGGTTGACCAGCAATTCGTCGCGCAGGCCATCGCGAAACTTGGCAAAAGTCAGGCCGTCAGCAACCAGACGCCTGCGCAACTCGTCAACCGTCAACTGGTTTTGCTGAGCCACGCCTTGCACCGCGTTGTCGATGGCGCTTTCGTCGATCCGGATGCCTGAAAACCGCGCTTCCTGCAACTGCACCTTGTCGCCAATCAGCCGCTCCAGCACCAGCCGGGCCAGTTCATCGCGCGGTGGCATGGCGGTGCCGGCCTGCGTCAGTTGCTGCTCAGTGCGCAGCAGACTGTTGCGTACCTCGTTGTTGGTCACGGGTTCAGAGTTGACCACCGCCACAATGTAATCGGCAGAGCGCTGTCGGCCAAACAGCGGGTTGCTGGTAACTGCTGGCGGTGTTGACAAGCGCAGCGGCCCCGTCGATGGCCGTAGCGTTTGAGCTTGGGTCAGCAGGCAAGGCAAAATCAGCAGCATGGCTGCCAGTGGTCGTGCCAGGCCAGAATTCACACAGTTGTTGCGGCGTTGAATGCGGTAATTAGTCATAGGTTGTAAAGCGGCTAGGTGCGGTTATCTGGTCACGCAGGAACTGGTAGCGGGGAACATTGGCCTTGAGCGTGTCAAGCGGGTTCACGCCCAGGCGTGAAAAGCCGACCAGTTCAAGCTGAAACAAAATACGGGTGTTGGCCGTGGCGACGCCGCTTTGCGAGCGCTGCAGCACCACGCGGCCAATCCAGCAGCAGCCATCGTACTCAAGGCCGACCACCGCATCAACCAGTTTTTTGTCCTGGAAGCTGTAGTTAAGCCGACCCACGCCATAGTAACGCCCGCCACCCTGGCCGTTGCCGGCACCCAAATCTTTGCCCTTGTCACCCCACAGGTCGTTGATGGGCCACTGCCAGCCTACATCGAGCGAGCTGCTGACGTTGCGCTGGCGCCGGATAGCAGCACTGACCACACGGTAATTGCTGGGGCTGTAACGTGCGCCAAAAGTTGAGCGCTCAGACTTGCTGATTTTCGGGTTGTACTGCAATGTGCCGTCAAATGACCACTCAGGAACCCAATTGATCGACGTGCCAAACAGCAAATCACTGATGCGGTCTGTCACCGGCAAGCCGCCCGGTAGCGTGACTTTCTGGTCGGCAAAGCGCAGCCGCTGCGCCACGCCCACACGCACTGCCTCAGCCCCGGTGTCAGGGTTCAACAGGCGCGATGTGACACCCAGCGTCAGCAGGTTGGCGTCTGAGATGCGGTCATTGCCGACGAAAGCGTTTTCAGTAAATACCGTGGCAAAGTTGAAGTCGTTCGCACCTGAATCGTAATTGGGCAGCCGCGACTGGTCGCGGTACGGCGTACGGACGTAAAAGGCTCTGGGTTCCAGCGTCTGTGTAAAGTTGCGGCCAAACAGACTGGCTTGGCGCTCAAACTGCAGGCCGCTGTCCAGGCTAAAAGTAGGCACGGCGCGCGATGCGCTGGTAGCGCCACCCAGCAACGGCGCATCAAATTTATAGGTGGTGGCGTGCAGTTGCAGCTTGGGCGTGACGTAACCACCCGGGGTAATGAAAGGGCGGCTGAGCTGCGTTATTGACACAGCGCGATCAGAGTTGGGCTGCCTGGTCAGCAGCCGGTCTGATGAAAAACGCGTGAAGTCGCCAGATGCCGACCAGTCAAAACCGCTCACGCCTGCCACCGGCACATTGACCCGTGTGTACGCCGCCGTGACTTGCGGCAGCCTGTCATAAGGCGGCACGATGACCGACAGCGGGTCTTGCAGGGTTTGCCATTTCAGGGCTCGCACAGAGGTCGACAGGTAGCCCCGGCCCCAGCTCAAGCTGGCATCACTTGACAGCAAACGCTGCGTCAGCGAACTACTGCTGCGCGGGAAATCACGCCAGTAATTGTTGTCACTGACGCGGTTCAAATTCAGGTTCAAACCGACGTTGCCGACTTGCGACAAACCCGTGTCCAGCGTGCCCGTGTGCTCAAGCGCATAAGACCAGCGATTGATTTTTCTTAACGAGTCGCTGGGCAAAAAGCTGGTGCGCAAACGCCCCGAGTAGTCGCGCTCCAGGTAACGCGCTTCAGCGCCCAGGTTAATGCCGCGCTTGCTCATCACAGTGGTGGTCAGCGTCGCATCGCGGTTGGGCGCAATGTTGAAGTAATAGGGCTGGCTGACTTCAAAGCCGCTGGTGCTGTCAAGGTTAAACGTTGGCGGCAGCAAGCCCGATTTGCGCTTGTCACTGAGCGGGAAACTGATGGTCGGAAACGCCAGGATCGGCACGTTTTTAAAGCGCAGCACCGCGCCTGTGGCTTCGCCCGTTTCTGCCTCTTTGTCAAACTTGAAGCTGGTGCCACTGAGCACCCAGGCAGGCTCCCAGGTTTTTTCATCGCCACGTTCGCAAGTGGTAAAGGTCGCCTCGCGCGCTACCAGGCGATTGGCGTCAATAAAGTCAATCCGCTGCGCTGTGCCGTTGCCGCCGTTAGATAGAAACCGGTAAGTTGGCGTTAAAAAATAGCCCTCAAAAGTATCTATTTTTAGTTGTAGCTCAGGGCCACTGAACAGATTTCCACCGCTGTTGATGCGCACATTGCCACGGCTGGTGACCTGATCCTCAGGCTGGTAATACTCAATGCGGTCAGCACGAATGGCGTTTTTGCCACGCCGCACTTCGGCGTTGCCATCAATGATGGTTTCCAGGTCGGTGCGGCCTGAAATGCGGTCGCCAAAGACAAAGGTGGGCGGCTTGATGTCTTGCTCATCTGGCGGTGTTTCTGCCAGCATGGGGGTGCTTTTCAGCACCAGCGGTGCATCGTCAACACCAGCGGGCAAGCCTGATCCATCTAACGCCTGCGCCCACACTGGCGCGCCCAGCATCCCCAGTCCGGTGGCAGACACCAGACAGAGAACGGCACGACGCACCGGAGATGGAATAAAAAGCTGGCGGGATGCGCGGCGCATCATGTATGAAAGGTAAACCCGTTTGTAGAATCAGGCATGATTATCCATGACCGCCCAGCCGCCTGAGCACACACACCATGACCGCCCCAATCACAGCCGCCAGCACGGCAGCCGCAGCCCCCATTGCATGGGCAGATCCAGCCCGTGAACAGGCTTTTAAAGCTTGGCTGCAAGATGTAGCGCCCACCCATGCGCTGGACGTGACCAGCCTGCGCCTGGCCTCGGCTGATGCCAGTTTCAGGCGCTATTTCAGAATCAACACGCAGCCGGCAGGCAGTTGCATCATCATGGACGCGCCGCCCGACAAAGAAGATTGCCAACCGTTTGTGAAAGTGGCTGGCCTGATGGCTGAAGCCGGCTTGCCCGCGCCCCGCGTGCTGGCCTGGAACGCGGCTGCAGGCTTTATGCTGCTGAGCGACCTGGGTGCGCAAACCATGATGGAGGTGATTGCGCCGCCGCTGGCTGTTGACGCGATTGCCCATCCCACGGCTGCGCACTACGAGCTGTATGTGCAGGCCACGGATGCGCTGGTGCGCTGGCAACTGTCGTCCAAACCCGGCGTACTGCCGCCGTATGACGACGCGCTGCTGTCACGCGAACTGGCGCTGTTCCCCGACTGGTATGTGGCCCAGCACCGCAACTTTGCTTTGACAACTGCCCAGCAAGCTGTACTTAGCGATGCCTTCAAACACATCAAGGCCAGTAACCTGCAATCATTCGGTGGGGCGCAGGTGTTTGTACACCGCGACTACATGGCGCGAAATTTGATGGTCAGTGATGGCAAGTTGGGAGTTTTAGACTTTCAGGATGCGGTCTACGGCCCCATCACCTACGACATTGCCAGCCTGATGCGCGACGCCTTTTTAACTTGGGAAGAGGACTTTGTGCTAGACATCACCGTGCGCTACTGGCAAAAAGCCCGCACCGCCGGACTGCCGGTGGGCGACGATTTTGGCGAGTTTTACCGCGCGGTGGAATGGATGGGCCTGCAGCGCCACCTGAAAATCCTCGGCATCTTTGCCCGCCTGACGCTGCGCGACGGCAAACCCAGGTACCTGGCCGACACGCCCCGCTTCATCAAATATGTGCGCGCCACCGCTGCCCGCTACCGCCAGCTGGGTCCGCTGATGGTGCTACTCGATGCGATTGAAGGCAATGAGACGCGGGTGGGATACACGTTTTAGTTAATCAAAAATAATAGCTGCTTGCGCCCGCATTCATTGGGCTTCAGGCTTGTTTTGCATCTTAAAACTGGCAAGCCGCTGGTGCGCAGTACCACCCACATCGACGGGCAACTGCTGCTTGGCCTGCAGGTAATGATGGGTAAACACGTCAAGATAAGCCTCAAGCGCCTGCGCTGCCTGCGCATCACCGCCGAGCGCCAAACACATAGCCGCGACTTCAGACGTGCAAAAGTGCGCATCGCGCTGCGAGCGCCGCAGCTTGTAGTTTGAGAGTTGTTCGCTTTGCAAACTCAGCACCGGTAGCTTGTCCAGGTAAGGGCTTTTGCGAAACATCTTGCGCGCCTCGGGCCAGGTGGCGTCCAGCAGCACAAACAGCGGGCGTTTGGAGGTTGACGTTTGCACCTGGGTCACCACCCGTTCAGGGGCCACAAACTCGCCCGGAAACACCAGATATGGTTGCCACTGATCATCTGCCAGCAAGGTCAGCAGCGCAGGATCCACTTCGGTGCGGGCCCAGCCAAAGGCAAACGTATCAGTCACGACATCCGCCACCAGCCAGCCTGTGTTGCTGGGTTTGAGCGCCTCAATGTCAGCCATGATCAAACACACACCCGCCCGACATGGCACAACGGGCCGCAAGGCGCACAGGCAGTGGCTGACTGCCAGGCGGCAACCCGCACAACGCTCAACCCTGGAGCCACCCCGCGCCAAAAATGGCTTGGTGCTGCGAGCCAGCCTGGCAGTACGCAGGCGACTGACGGCATGCGGCAGACGGTCGCTGGAAATAACCTGGGCTCTGTTTACTTCGGTGGCCGGTGTAACGCACAAATCTTGTTGCCGTCCGGGTCACGCAGGTAGGCCAGGTAGTAATGCCCCGCTGGGCCATCGCGAAAGCCCGGCGGCTCTTCGCAGGTTGTGCCGCCGTTGGCAATGCCCGCCGCATGAAAGGCATCGCCCTGCTCGGCCGACTGCATCACAAACCCGACGGTGCTGCCATTGCCATGCGTGGCAGGTTCACCGTTGATCGGCGTGGTGATGGCAAACGTGCCCGTCGGGCTGCGGTAAAAGTAGCGGTTCTTGTTGGCAACGCCAGGCGGGATGCCCAATGTGCCCAAAAGCGCGTCGTAAAACTTGCGCGAGGCCTCAAGATCATTTACACCAAGCATCACATGACTGAACATCGTTGTCTCCGTTTGAAAGTGCTCTACGAGCGGATAGGTAACCTTTTAGATGGTAGCCCAAACTTTGTACAGATTAAACACACTGATGCAGCTGATCAGCGCACCGACCAGCATCAAAAGCGTTTTAGCTTTCAGGTGCCGGGACATGTAAGCGGCAAATGGTGCGGCTACCAGTCCGCCTGTGGCCAGGCCTGCCACCAGCACCCACACGGTGGCGTCCAGAATCGACAAAAAAGAGGCCGCTACCGTCACGGTCAAGAAAAACTCCGCCAGATTCACCGAGCCGATGGTGGTGCGCGGATCATTGCCTGCGCCCACCAGTGATGTCGTCACGATGGGGCCCCAACCGCCGCCGCCTGTGGTGTCCATCAGGCCGCCCACAAAGGCTAGCGGCGCGACCTTGCGGGGGGCAAGGCTCCGCCTTGAAGCCATGCGGTCAGCATGTCTGAAGGCTTTGCTGAACACATAGACGCCCATCACCAACAGGTAGGCGCTGACGAAGGGCTTGAGCACCGCAGCATCGACCTGACCCAGAACATAAACTCCAATCAGCGCACCCAGGATGCCCGGCAACAGCAGGCTTAAAAACAGGGTTTTACTGACGTTACCCAGCCGCAGATGCGACACGCCTGACACCCCGGTGGTAAACACCTCGGCCAAATGCACCGCACCGCTGGCCATGGCCGGTGGTGCGCCTGCAGCCAGCAAAAAACTGCTGGACGTGATGCCGTAAGCCATCCCCAGCGCACCGTCGATGGCTTGTGCCAGCAAGCCCACGCACACGGCGGTCCAAAACATCGGGTCGCGCAGGGTTTGCTGCACCAACGCCATACCGGTTTGATCATGCTCACCCATAAAAAGGCGGTGCATCAGGTACACCAGCAACCCCGTCAGCACGCCCACCACACCAAAGGTCAACAGGCGCATCACCGGGCGCTCAAAAGCGTGGGTGACCTCGTATTCAATCGGGGGCAGCGCCAGCGCATCATGCTCAGCATTGGCAGGCGGATGCTGCAGGTCAAGGTGGCGGATTTTCATAGGGCTGTTGAGTGGAGCGAAGTTAAAAGTCGCGCCATGGTAGTTGCCTGGTGGCCGGGTGACAAAGACTGTTTAGTCATTTGCTTATTCAGCCGGTGTAGGGGCGTTCAGGCTTGTGCTGCAAGCTGGCGCGTGTTCTGTCAGACTCGCTTTTTTGCATTCACCAGGTGACCCATGCTGACTAAAAACTCCCGCTTGTTTCACAGATCACGCTTGCTGGCTCTGGGCCTGCTTGGCATGGGTGTACTGTGCGTGCAAGCCGCCAGCTCTGCGCTGGCGGAATCTGCCATCAAACCAGAAGCACCAGCCGCTCTGATTAACACCTCGCCCGAGGCATTGGCTGTTGACCCCACACAGTACACCAGCCAAACTTTTGACTGGAACGACGCTCCAAGGGCCCGCAGCGTACCGGCCAAGCTGTACCTGCCCACCGGGCCCCTGAAACCCGGCGGACTGCCTTTGGTGGTTTTTTCACACGGCATTGGCGGCTCGCGTGACGGCTACAGCTACCTGGGCAGCTACTTTGCCGCCAATGGTTACGCCAGCCTGCATGTGCAGCATGTGGGCAGCGACCGCCAGCTCTGGTCTGGCAGCCCCTGGAGCCTGGTTTCTAGATTGACGGAAGCCGCGCAAGAAACCGAGGCCCTGAACCGCGTCAAAGACGTCAAGTTTGCCCTGACCCGACTGTTGGCCGAGCCTGTGGGCAGCAACATCAACACCCAGCGCCTGGTGGCAGCTGGCCATTCATATGGTGCCAACACCACCATGCTGCTGGCGGGTGCGCAGGTCAACAACGCACCCTACCTGGCCAAAGACCCGCGCTTTAGCGCTGCCATTTTGATATCTGCCCCACCGTTTTACGGTTTTGGCAACCCGCAAAACATCGTCTCCAGCATTGACGTGCCCACCCTTCACATCACCGCCACCGCAGACGACATTCAAATCCCCGGTTACAACTCCGGCGTGGCCGACCGCGTGACGCTGTACCAGGCCACCGGGCCCACCAGCCGCGCAGCCAAAGTACTGGCGGTTTTTACTGGCGGCTCCCACAGCATCTTTACCGACCGCATGGGCACAGGCGGCGCAGCGCTCAACCCCAAAGTCAAAGTAGCCACCCGCCAACTTTCCCTGGCGTTTTTAAACGCCCTGCACGCCAAAGACCTGGTGGCGCTGGAGAAATGGTCTGGGCAGCACGCAGACATCGTGGCGAGGTTTGAGAAGGCTGCGTTTTAGGGTTTTGAGCGATTAAACGCTATATATTCAGGAGCTGCTTGCGCCCGTATTTATTGGGCTGAAGGCACTTTTTATGGGTGGAAATGGCCTGAAAAAGCTTGGGAATGTTGGTTTCGGAGTAAAACAATTGGAGTCTGAGCTCAGCTCCTTTCGAGTTGATCATATTGACCATATCGGTCATAATGATTGAATCCAAAAAAAGGAGCGCATCATGATCACAGAAACTTCAGCGGTCAGCTTCCGCCAAAACTTGGGCGACATGCTTAACCAGGTGCATTACCGCAGCGACAGCATTGTCATCAATAAAGACGGCAAGTCCATTGCCGCATTGGTGGATGCACGGCTTTTTGAGCGCATACGCCGCATGCAGGCGCGGTTTGATGCGCTGTCTCAGCGCTTGGCGCAAGGCTTTGCCGCCACGCCGCAAGATGCGGGCATGGCAGAAATCGATGCCGCCGTGCAGGCTGAACGCCCTCGCGCTACTTCTAGCAAGCTGACCAGTAAACTCGCAAAAAAAGTCAACTAAGCCTGCCCCCATGACAATTCATGTGGTGCTGGACACCAACGTGCTGCTCAGTGGCTTGGCCTATCCAGCCAGCATACCCGGTGCCATTGTTGCAGCCTGGCGCGGCGGGTCTTTGCAAGTAAGCCTGAGTCATTACATTTTGGACGAGCTGCGCCGTGTGCTCCCCAAATTGCGTTCGCGCCACGGCTTGTCTGACGATGACATTGCAGATTTGGTGGATTGCCTTGCTTTTCAGGCCGATCTGGTAGAGCCCGCTGCCCAGTGGGATGAGCAGCTCACTGACCCGTTCGATCAAGCTATTTTGGGCACGCTTGTGGCTGCGAAAGCAGACTACCTCATCACCGGTGACAAGGCTTTGCTCGCTCTGGCTGAAAAGTATCCGGTACTTGCAGCAGCCCAGTTTTGGCAGATGCATGGGGCTGCTTGAGAAAAAGCGATGCGGTAAATGGTGGGGGGGTGCAGGGTTTTGCCTGCCAAAATGCGAGGACGAAAGACTTGACCCTCTTGACACAAAACAACATCCATCGGTGAAGGTTTGGGCTGTTGTTGCGTCATTGCAAAGTCCTATTTGGAATAGCGCCGGATGCCTTTATTAGCTTAGACATAGGCCATGCAACACCTACTTGTCCGATGATTTCGACTTCCTGTTTTGCGGCTTCGGGATTCGTTCGGTCATCAACAATCACCATGTACTCGCGATTTGTGACGCTTGTGTTTAGCTCGACAAATTTTCTGATGGTGGCATTTGTGCTTTGCCCTCTAGGATTGATCGCGTCTATGAACTGGCCGCCTACCTCTAAATCAAAAGTCAACATTTTCCCGCTGAAGCCTTTAACGGCGGGAGGCTTAGAGTTAACCAAGGCTCTAGGCTTCCATTGCCTCAAATACATCGCAACCTCATCAACAAGCCAAGATGCGTCTTGAGAAGCGCCAGCCTGCTCACGCTCCCATGCCGCAACGCCTAATAGTGTAGATACAAGGCGCGCAAAGCCATGGGCGGCATTATCAGTAGGCCACAAAATCTCAAAGACTCCTTGCTTATTCAAGGTTGTACCGTGAAGTCCTGCTATGGCTCTTAGAGGTTGCCAATGCTTTGTATCGGACAGATCAATACCGACGCCATGCAAATGCATGAGAGTAAAACCGTCATCGAAAAAATGAACTTGCGACCCTGCTTGTTGTGCGAATACTTCAATTCCATCACCATCGGGGAAAGCAAAGGGCGTGACGACTCCCACCGCGTCACCCACAGGGTTGCAGCGCATGCCGATTAGCTGTTCAAAATTATCGCAATTCATCGTAGATAGAGACTTAAATAATCGGGTAGTTCGGAACTCAATGTCAAGTTTGTGTTTGTGCAGAACCTTCGTTCAGCATCTTGAAAACTGGCGCTAGCCCAAGTTGTATCGGCCTTAAAGCTGGGTTCTCCATAGTGTTCATGGGAATACCTATGATCGGTTGGCCTAATACCTTTGGCGAGGTTTATTTCAAGCTGATAAATACGCTCTTGATCGCCTTTTTTAATCTTTCGGTAAAGAGTGAAAAGATAGGTCGTAATTTTTAAATTTGGAGAAGTAAAGACCTCGAATTCCGCATACATACCCTCTATAGTCCGCCCCAATTCATCCGTGACACCAAACGCATTGGTATGAGTATTTGGGCGCTCTTGTAACCATTCCGAACGGGGATTACCCATTTTCGGAATTGCTGCCAGCTCCCTTCCTTCTGACTCGGTAAACATCAAGGTATCGTACCGACTTGCAACATTACCGCCTAGGAGAGACTTCCCGCACTGTTGCACTTTTGATTCAGACAATTTTTAATTGTCGTTATAGCTTTCTTGCGGCGACAATTTTAATCAATTGGGGTTTATCAGGTACATATTCGCTCAAATTGGCCTCTAGACCAATCAATACTGGTGCAAGCAGCTATAAATAATATAGCGATTAAACGCTGCCAGATTGTCCCACTTCACTCACCCGGAGCGCGCCTACGTTTGTCAGCCATGCCTGCCTACGCGCAACAACTGCAAACGCGCCCACAATGATTTATGGTCAAACTTAAAACCTCCACACCTGCAAACCCACCATCACCCACCCAGCGCGCCCGAGTCGGCAAGCCGCCCACACCGCGCGATGCCGCCGTTGAGGCGAACCTGAAAATGCCCAATGAGCGGGACGAGTCAGTGGATATGACACCGGATGCGCCTGACCCGGTGATTGAACAGGCGGCTTTAGATGTGGCGCGGGGCTTGCAGGATACGAGCAAGGGTGCAGAGTTGAACCGGGCTTACAAGAAGCTCAAGTAAAAGCGTTATTTTCAGGTATCAAATCGGCCTCTAGCTCAATAAATACGGGCGTAAGCAGCTATAAAATATATAGCGTTTGATTACTAAACTGGCGCTTCAACTCGCCCACTTGGGTGCGTAGCCAGCCGAGCCGGGTCGCGGCCATGGGTAGGTGCGGGGTCTGCCCACGGCCAGCCGCCGAACTGGGTGCTTTGGTAATCGGCGATGGTTTGGCGGATCTCGGCCTCGGTGTTCATGACGAAGGGGCCGTACTGTGCGACGGGCTCGGCGATGGGTTTGCCTTGCAGGAGCAAGAACTCTGACGCTTCACTTCCGTTGATCAATTCAATGGCTGCGTCGCCTTGCAATTCAATGGCGCTATGGTTGCCCACGCTTTGCTCGCCGACCGTGATGGACTGGCCTTTGAAGAAATACAGGTTGCGCCGCGTGCCCGCGTTGGCTGCTGGCAGCGTAAAGCGTGCGCCGGGTTGCATGCGCAGCGTCCAGATGGCGACGTCACTTTTAGCTTGCGCTGCCCATGAGTCGGGGGGCGGGCTCAAGGCTTTGACTGGCCTGTCAGCATCAGCCAGCTGGCCTGCGATGACGGACACGAACGTCTGCAAACCGTTCGCGTCTTCAACCAGGCGGCCAGGAATGTCGTTGGCCCAGAACATGGTGAAGTGGGGGTTCACCATTTTGCTCATCGCGGGCAGGTTGAGCCAGATTTGAAACAGCTCCAGCGGGTTGGGTGCATCAACATCGAGCAACGGGAACATCTCTGCGTGCACAATGCCTTTGCCCGCCGTGAGCCACTGCACGTCGCCCTGCCCAAAGCGGGCTGTAGCACCCAATGAGTCGGAATGGTCAATCAGCCCCTTGCGCACAATCGTCACCGTTTCAAACCCCCGGTGCGGGTGCGCTGGAAAGCCGGGCACGGTGCTGCCGTGGTACATGCTCCAGCCGTCTTTGCGGCTAAAGTCCTGGCCCATGTTGCGCCCGGTCAATGACGCCTTGGGGCTCATGTCGGCGTTGGCAGCGGGGTAGGCGTCGTCGTGATACGCGCAAAACAAAAACGGGTCCAGCGTAGGCCATTGGTGGCCAAGGGGCAAGATGTTGAGGATGGTTGGCATGTCAGGTACGTGGTGGTTGAAACTGAATTGACAAGTCACCTTTATTTGGCGCGACTGCCCAGCACCGCCGCACCCAAAATCAGTAGCGTGGCCAGGCCAATGCCCCAGGTTAATGGCCGCCCGGTGGCAAACATCAGCAGCACTGTGGATGCAAGAGGTGTGATGTAGCTCAGTATGCCAATCTTGCGGGCATCGCCTTGTTTAAGCGCAGCGTCCCACAAGAAAAACGCTGCGCCCAGCGGGCCCAGACCCATCAACACCATCAGCAGCCAGTCGCGCGCATTGAGTGCCACGGGCGCTTCAAGCAGTGCATGGCACAACAATGACAACACGCCAGACACGAGTCCAAACAAGCCAATGGCTGCTGTTGGAAAACCGCGCCCCTGCACGGTCATCCGTTTGCCCATGAGTGAATAGCTGGCCCATATAAATGCCGACGCTGCCGCCGGGATATAGCCCCATGCAAAGCCCTTGCTGGCCAGGCCTTGCAGGCCTGATGCAAATAGCGTATCACCAAGAATTGCAATGGCAGCGCCCAAAAAACCGGCGCAAGCAGCTATTAAATGCGTAGCGGTCAGCTTGATGCCGGGTAAAAAGAGCGGCGCCATCAGCACAATGCCCAGCGGCCACAGGTAATTGACCAGGTTGGCCTCAACCGCTGGTGCGTGGCGCAATGCGATGAACAGAAAAAAGTGAAAACCAAACAGGCCGTACACGCCCAACGCCAGCGCAGACCACGACACCCGCCACTGCCTGAAAAATGGCCAGGCGGGCACACTGCCCACCAGCAGTGCAATGCCCGTCAGCAAGAACGGCGGAACGTGCGCCAGCAATGTACCCAGCACGGCCAGGGACGACCACAGGGCGATGGCGATGAGGGCGAGCAGGGTGGGGCTGGTGCGCATGGTTTGATGTTATTCAAAAAAAGGGGCGACGGTGCTTTACCTTGTCATATCGACGGGACATGAGGTCATCATAAAAAAGCCCTGGTATGTTGTTTAAACAAGCCAGGGCTTTTCGAGTCAAGTGCGGCTCAAGCCGCGTGTTGATTACTCGCTGGCAGCGCTTTCAACATCTGCACCTGCGGGGATGGCTTCCAGTTCAGCCGCTTCAGCCTCAGCAATGGCGCGGCGCTCGGCGTCGTCCATCTGGTCTTTGGCTTTGCGTGCCTCGTGGTAGGCCATGCCGGTACCGGCTGGAATCAGGCGACCCACAATCACGTTTTCTTTCAAGCCACGCAGCTCGTCGCGCTTGCCCATGATGGCAGCCTCGGTGAGCACGCGCGTGGTTTCCTGGAACGAGGCCGCTGAGATGAAGCTGTCGGTCGACAGCGA
>ENA-OFCF01000666-OFCF01000666.1-metagenomes-genome-assembly--contig:-NODE-666-length-14661-cov-3.345680_pt1 | contig 14661 bp, 14 predicted proteins | sample MGYA00153387_OFCF01 | MGnify analysis MGYA00153387
GACCGCTGCTCGCGGGGCGACGCGCCAGCTCGGCGACCACGAGGGCGAGCGCGAGGGCAGAGACGTCGCTGACCATGTGCGCCGCGTCCGACAGCAGCGCGAGCGAGCCGCTCCAAAAGCCGACCCCGGCCTCGACGAACAGGAACACGCCGTTGAGCGCCAGCGACCAGCGCAGCGCGCGGCGGACGCGGGCACCGCTCGAGCCGGTGGTGTGGGCGTGGGCGTGGCCCATGAGCTAGCCATGACGTTTGCAGGCTGCGAAGTCAAGGCGCGGCCCCGGGCCGCCATGAAACGAACAGGCCGGCCCCTTTTTCTTTTCAAAAGGGGTCGGCCTGAAAGGTGTCCTGGACTGCGAGGAGGGTCTACCTCAAGACCTGGGACATGGAAGGCTCACTGAACTCGCCGTCCGGGCCCCGTACGCCTGGCGCACGGAACCGCGATCGGCGAGGTTGTTCCAGCCCGTCGCCAGGCGTACGGGGCCCGGACGATCAGCGAGTTCTGGAATAGCCTTCCTTGTGATGAATGGCTGACAAAAGGCTCGGGCGGCGCAACGCCGCCCTGCTGCAGAGCAGCGAGCTAGACCTGTCCTCCGGGTGTGAACCCACGACGCACGACGCCCTCATATCACAGGCACCGGCGGCAGATCAACGACTGCGATCAATCAGGGTATGCGCGGATCCGGACTTCGAGGCGATGAAAGCCTGCGATGCCGCCAAAGCTCGCGCCCACCTGCACGACCTCGATGGTCTCTAGCATGTCGGGGAATTTCACGGACGCGGGCGGGAGCTTCTTGACGGCGTCGGCGAAGGCCTCGTCGAACGAGAGCTTGTTCGAGTACCCGATCGACTCGCGGTAGCGGACGGCGATGTCCGAGAGGATGCCCGCCTTCTCACTGCCGGTCAGGGGCCGCGACATCACGGGTGCGTCGGGGGTGCCGGCGTGCGGGTCGCGCTCGCGGTGGCTGTGCGCGTGGCCGCTGCCGTCGAGCGGAGGGGCTGTGGTCGTCCTCGTGCGCGGCGTCGGGGAGACTGACCTCGACGTCGCCCGCGGAGAGGCTGAGCACGATGTCGACCAGGTCCTGGCGCGTGAACTCGACGTTGACCTCGTCGAAGCCCGAGGCGTGGCGCACGAGCACGTTCTCCGGCGGACGTCCGATGCTGAAGATCTCGCCGTAGCGAAACGGGGTCTTCGCTAGTGGAGCGTTCTCTGTGCCGGGCCGTGGGCGGCGCGTCAGCTGGAAGGTCGGGATGCCGCTCTCCTCGGTGACGAGCTGCGAGATGTCGATCTCGAACTCGGGCGAGGGTAGCTCGCCCTCCGCGACGATCAAGAGCTGGCTGTGAGAGTAGAACGCATGGATCGCGGTGCGTACGGCGTAGTCGCGTTGCTCAGACATGGGCCCCTGGTCCTCGACGGCTCGGCGAGGATAACAGACCCCGCCCTGGAAAGCGCTCGCGCGAAATCTCGCGCGATTGCGGCACGGCACCTCGAGATCCCGGGCCCGTTGGGTCCGCGACGCCTGTCGCGGGCCCCTGGGGGCCGGGCGCCACGGGGAATGCCCGTGTCCCAAGGGCCAGGTCCGGCACGGGTTCGTGGCGGCGGCGCGCCGCGGACGCCCCGCGGACGCCGGATCGCCGGGGAGCATCCGCGAGACCCTCAAAACAGGCGATTGAGGCCGTTGAGGGCGGCGACGCGGTAGGCCTCGGCCATGGTCGGATAGTTGAAGGTGGTGTTGATGAAGTAGCGCAGGCTGTTGGCCTCGCCCTGCTGGGTCATGATCGCCTGGCCGATGTGAACGATCTCTGCGGCCTGATCACCGAAGCAGTGGATCCCGAGGATCTGCAGGGTCTCGCGGTGGAACAGCAGCTTGAGCATGCCGACGCGGTAGCCGGTGATCTGCGCGCGCGCGAGGCTGCGAAACAGCGCATGGCCGACCTCGTAGGGGACGCCCTCCTGCGTCAGCTCGCGTTCGGTGCGACCGACCGAGCTGACCTCGGGGTTGGTGTAGATGCCGGTCGGGATGTCCTTGATCAGCCGCTCGTCGCACTCGCCGGCGATCAGGTGCTGCGCGGCGAAGCGGCCCTGGTCGTAGGCGGCCGAGGCGAGGCTGGGATAGCCGACGACATCGCCGACAGCGTAGACGTGGGGTTGCTCGCGGGTGCGATAGAACTCGTCGATCTCGATCTGGCCGCGTCCGTTGGCCTGGATGCCGAGCTGCTCGAGGCCGAGGTCGGAGGTGTTGCCGGTGCGCCCGTTGGCCCACAGGAGCACGTCCGACTTGATCTTCTTGCCGGACTTGAGGTGAATGACGACGCCGTCGGCTTGCGGCTCGATGCGGTCGTAGGTCTCGTTGTGGCGGATGAGCACGCCCTGGTCGCGCAGGTGGTAGCTCAGCGCGTCGATGATCTCGTCGTCGAGGAAGGCGAGCAGCTTGTCGCGGTTGTTGACGAGGTTGACCTTGACCTCGAGGCCGCGAAAAATGCTCGCGTACTCGCAGCCGACCACGCCAGCGCCGTAGATCGTGACGTTGCTGGGCGTGTGATCGAGGCCGAGGATCGTGTCGCTGTCGAAGATGCGCGGGTGCGAGAAGTCGACGTCCGGCGGACGGTACGGGCGCGAGCCGGTGGCGATGATGAAGCCCCCGCGCTCCGCGGCGCGCAGCCGCGGGCGCGCGCCGCCATGGGCCTCGACCTCGACGGTGCGAGGATCGATAAAGCGCGCCGGGCCGTGGAAGACGCGGACATGGTTGCGGTCGTAGAAGCCGCGGCGGATGTCGACCTGACCGTCGATCACCGAGGACGCGCTCTTGAGCAGCATCGGGAAGGTGAACTCGCGGCCCTCGAGGCAGTCGGTGAACAGCGGGTTGTGGCGAAACTCCTGCAGCGAGCGCACGGCCTGGCGCAGCGCCTTGCTGGGGATCGTCGCCCAGTGCACGCAGCCGCCCCCGACGTCGCGGTACTTCTCGACGACGGCGACGCGCTTGCCGGCCTTGCTCGCCCGCATCGCGGCACCCTCACCGCCGGGGCCGCTGCCGAGGACGATGACGTCGAATTCGAGGTCGTCGGCGCCTGATGTCGTCGATGAGGTCGATGTCGTCGATGAAGTCGATGAAGTCGATGAAGTCGATGAGGTCAAGTCGGGCTCCGCTCAGGTCGGTGGGATGTGCTCGGGGACCCAGCGCATGCCCATGCCGGAAGGTAGCCGAAGCTCGATCTCGCGGTCGAGCTGGATCGCGGAGATCCGCTGACCCTCGACGATCGTGCCGTTGAGGCTGGCGGTGTCGACGGCCCAGACGTCGCCGCCGTCGAGCAGCAGGACCAGGTGCACGCGCGAGAGGCTGCCGGTCGCGCCGGCGAGCTGGCAGCGCTCGTAGCGGCCGATCAACACGCCGCGCTCGAGGTCCTCGTGCGAGACGCGGTGGGCGATCTGGGTGCTCTCGGCCGAGAGCAGGATCGTGCCGAGCGCGTCGCCACCGGCACCAGGGCGAGCCCGCAGGTGCTGGGCCGCGGGCAACAGGGTCATGTAGGTGTGGCGACGGTTACGCGGCTGGGCGGCCTGCGGGGCGTTGCGGCCGACCATGCGCTCGGGCATGCGATGATCGAAGTAGACGCGCTCGGGGAACGAGGACCAGGTGTCTTCGGCGTTCTCGGTCCAGGCGCTCGGGTTCAAGGTCCCGGTCGGCAGCAGGAACAGCTGGTAGCCGAGCAGGTTGATGAACATCGGACCCTCGGCCATCACCGACTTGCAGGCCGCGTTGTCCTCGGTGTGAAAGGTGTTCGAGGAGCCGAGGTCGATGAGGCGCACGCGGACCTCGTCGCTGCCGCTGCGGGTCACGCGGACCAGCGCGTGTCGCAGTGAGATCTCCTCGTCCAGCAGCGTCAGCGCGCAACACTCGTGGCGGCCGATGACGCCGAAGGCGCCCTCCTCGCTGAGGATCGGCAGGTGCACGTACGAGGCGATCGTGCCGCCCTCGCGGGCCGCGACGCACAGCAGACCGTCGCGGTTGAACGCCTCGAACACCGGTCGCAGCTCGTGGAAGATCGCCTTGAAGGTCGCGGCGAAGCTGGCCTTTTGGGCAGGTTGCGTGCTGATCACCCGCGTGGCCCGGCTGGCGTAGGCCGGTCGCGGAGCGGCCGCGAGGCCGTCGTCGTCGTCGTCGTCGCGCATTGCGCCTCATGATACCCGCCCGGGCTTCCAGGGCGAGTCCCTGCGTGATCCGGGGCAGACCAGCGCCGCACGGGCAGGTTCGCACGCGCGCGCTCGGGGGCGGGACGCCACGGCGGCCGCCATGGCACAGGCCTGCTATGGTGGGCCGCGGTGGTCGATCTCCATGACAGACCGGGAGAGCGTCCGATGGAAGCCGTGTCGCGGCGCTGGGAGGAGGAGGCCCTGCGGCGCGGAGCCCGGTGGTTCGGGATCGCCTGTGTGTGCCTGCCGGTCCTCGACTTGCTCGACGCTCACAGCGTGGTCGACGCTGTCCTGGCGGCGCTGCCGGTCGGCGCATGGCCAGGGGTGCCGCTGCGGGTGTGGGCGATGCTGCTGTGGGTGATCGCGGTCGGCGTGGCCGCCGCTCGCCTGATCGCCTGGCTGGCGCCTGGCCCGCGCATGGGGCTGTTCGCCGTGTGCGCGCTGATGCATGGCGCCTACGCGATCGCGGGCGGCTCGCGGCTGTCGGCGATCGTGGCGATGGTCGGCTTCTCGTACAGCTTCGTGGCGCTGCAAGGCGCGCGCGAGACCTGACCCGAAGGACAGGTCTCAAGGCGGCCAGGCCAGCTGAAGGCGGCCGTCCAGGTGGGCGGCCCCGGCGGTGGGGGTGCTCTCGGGGTCGATCCGGCGGTGGACGTGCTCGGCGGGCCGCAAGATGGCGTCCCGACCGCGGGTGAAGGACTGCTCACGGACCACCGCGCGGTAGGCCTTGGCGAGCGCGAGGGCGCGGGGGCGCGAGGGCGTGAGCAGCTCGGCGAGGTCCCGCGCCGCACGCACCGCGACCTCGTCGAGGCGGCCGCCCGGGAAGTAACGATCCAGCAGCTCGCTGTTCTGGCGCAGCTCGTCGCCGGCCCCGACGCGACGAAAGTAGGTCAGGATCTCGCCGTCGACGTGACCGACCTGGGGCGCGTCGGACATGCCGCGCAGGTCCTGCGGACGCCAGCCCTCGAGGCCGGGCAGCTTGCGGGGGAAGCTAAAGCTCTGGTCGACGGTGACGCCGATGCCATCATGACAACCGAGGCAAAAGCGGTGCTCCTCGTCGGTTTGCAGGCGCAGTCGGCCCTCGACGTCCTCGATGAAGCCCTGCAACTGCCAGCCGAGGTCGCCGCGAAGGCCCAGCTCGGCCGAGCCGCGCGGGCGCGGCAACCGGCCCTCGTCGCGGTTGTCCTGCTCCTGGGCGTAGGCGGCCTGCATGGCCCAGCGGTCGAGCGCCTGGACCTTCTTCATGTAGCGCAGCTCCTTCATGCGCGCGGCCAGGAGCCCGGGGCGGTCGGGGTCGAGGTAGCGGACGCTGTGCAGGAGCTCGGTGCCCTCCGGGTAGAGGCCGCGGCGCACCGGCTCGTCGACGCCGAGGTAACGGGCCGGGAGGCCGCGCAGTGTACCTGTCCCGAGGGACAGGTGGCCGTCGCGGTCGAGGTCGACGCCGAGGACGCGCTCGTCGAGCGGCTCGATCGGGTGGACGAGCGCGGCGTCGGTGACCCGCGGATCGCCAGCGAGGTTGGCCTCGAGGATCGCCAGGTTGGCGCGATAGGTCAGCGGATCGGGCCGGTAGGCGGCCGGCAAGCGGATGAAGGCGTCGCCAGCGCTCCCGTTGGTCGGCCAGAAGGCGCCCGGGAACGGCTTGTAGCGGTAGGCTCGCCAGCCGCTGCCGTCGCGCGCGAGGCCGTGCGCGTCGAAGCCGAGGTCGAGATCGAGGTCGGGGCGGTATCCGTGGTAGTCGGTGCGCTCGGCGAGGGCGGCGCGCAGCGGCGCGTAGTTGTCGACGCGGATGTACGCGAGGATGTCCTCGTCGCGCACGGCCGCGATCGCGGGGCGGCGATCGACAAAGAGGTTGTGCCAGCGATTCTCGCGGCCGAACTCCGAGAAGGCGTAGGCTTGCTGCAGGCGCCAGTCGGCCATGCCGTTGGGCGCCTGCGAGTCGGTGTGACAGGTCCAGCACGGGTTGCTGTGCTGCCCGGTGGCGGTGTAGCAGGGCGGCGGGATCGCGGCCTCGAGGTTGTCGACCTGGCCGCGACGCGCACGCGCGTACGCCAGTGGGTCGGGCTCCAGTGTGGGCGTGGGCGAGGGCATGGGCGCGGGTGCGGCCCCCGACAGCGCCTGCGCGGCGAGCGGGGCGAGCACGCACACGGCGACCCCGAGGAGTTGCAGTCGGCGATGCATGCGGTCCTTCACGGGGTGCCGGGCCATTGCGAGTACTTGTCCTCGCCGGGGTGCTGGACCGAGAAGAACAGCGTGCGAAGGTCGCTGCCAAAGGCCGGACCGGTCGCCTCGCTGTCGCTGGGGCCGGCGACCACGCGAAACGGGACGCCCCAGCCGGGCACGATCACGCCGGGCTCGCCCGCCCGATGCGCGGGGTCGAGGTCGAGGTAGTAGAGCCCATCGGCGTGGCCGTTGACGCCGAAGTTGCCGTCGGTGCCGAACCACACGCCGCCCTCGCGATCGATGACGAGGTTGTCGGGGTTGGCCGCGTCGAACACACCGGCGCCCTTGGTGCCCTGGAACACCTTGAAGAAGGTGAAGCTCGTGGAGGTGGCGGGCGCGCCCGGGGCCGCCTCCTCGAGGGCGAAGATCGTGCCGAGCGTGTCGTCGCGCTTGGGCGAGTTCATGGCCCACTGGTCCGCCGGGTAGAGCACGCCGTCCTGGTCGAGCGCGGTCTGTCCGCCGTGCTTGGTGAAGGCGACGTAGAGGCGCGGGGTGCCGCTCAGGTCCTTGGGGTTCCACTCGAGGTCCTCGGGGCGGTTGAGCTCCATGACGCCGAGCTTGTTGCTGGCGGTGAACAGGGCCTTGCGCAGCCCGTCGTCGTCGGCGAAGCCGCCGATCGCGTTCCAGGACATGTCCTTCAGGGCAGCCCCGACGGTGGTCTTCGCCGGCCCGGCGGCGGTGCCGGCGTTGGGCGCGAGGTCGAGGTCGTTGGCGAGCGAGAGGCGGATCCACCGGCCCTTGCCGGGGGCCTGCTCGGTGGCCTGCTTACCGCCGACGAGGGTGGTGCCGGTCGTGTTGTCGAGGCCCGCGAAGTGGGCGACGTAGAGCGAGCCGTCGGTGAGCAGGGCGCGCGTCTGGGCCCGCGTCATGGTCGGCTTGTAAGGCTGCTTCGACACCCACTTGTAGATCCTGCCGCCGCGCCGGTCGTCCGCGCTGTACAGCACGATCGGCTGGCCAGGCAGCAGCTTCCAGTCGGCGTCGACGGCGAAGGTGGCGTTCTCCCAGTGGGCCCGGCCGACGCTGCCGAGCTTCTGGTGGCCGACGCCGGGGCTGGTCTTGCCGTAGTACTCGCCCGGCGGCTGGCCGGGGTCCATCTCGACGAGATAGCCGTAGCGGTCCCGGGCGTGCCGCGTGCTGGCGTCGGGGGCGATGCCGAAGGCGCCGTCGTCGGTCGGCGTGGCGTCGAGTCCGATCGTCATGCCCGGATCACAGCCGGCGGCGGCGACGAACTGCTGGCCGCTCCAACACTCCTCGAGATCACCATAGTAGTCCTGCACGTTCTCCTCGGCGCTGAGGATCGTTCCCCAGGGGGTCTGGCCGCCCGAGCAGTCGCCCATGATCCCGGCGGCGAGGTCGTTGGCCGGCAGCGGCACGCCCTTGTCATCGGTGTCGGGCGTGGCGAAGGTCATCCCGGTGATCGTGGTCAGGGTCGCGCTGCTGGCGTCGTAGCGGACCGCAGGCGCGGCGCGGTCGAGCGCCCACTCGCCGCTCGCCGGGTCCTGGACGGCGTGCAGCCAGCTCCCGCCGACCTGCTGCTTGTGCGCGGCGACGTAGGTGCCGAGCGCGGCGTCCTCCCATACGTCGCTGGTGACGTCGTTGCCGAGCACGCCGAGGCGACGCAGGAAGTCGGCGAGGATCCGATGCTGACTGGTCGGCGCCGTCGTGCCGGTCGGCGTGTCACCCGAGACATACTCGTGGTTGACCCAAAGCCACGCCGCGCTGCCGCTTCCGTGCCACTGGGGTGCGTCGCCCGGGGCCGTGTTCCAGCCGTCCCCGAAGTAGGCGATGTAGTCGTTGTTCGCGCCGAAGCGCGGGGCGGCGGCGCCGTCATCGTGGGTGAGCGGGTCGAGCCATCGGATCAGGACGGCGTGACGCAGGCCGGCGATCGCCCGCAGGCCGTCGGTGGACGCGGCCGCGAGCGGGAACTGCAAGCCCGGGAGAGGATCGGCCTCGACGTGCTTGTTCACGAGGAGCTTGACCAGCTCGGGGATGTCGGCAGCCCCGGTGCCGAGGTCGTCGACCAGAGTCACACCGACGACCGCGGACCGCGGCGACCTGCTCAGGTCCTGACCGTCGTTGCCGTCGTTGCCGTCGTTGCCGTCGTTGCCCGGCTGGCCATCGTGACCGTCCTGGCCCGGAGCGCCGTCCTGGCCGTTGGCGCCGCCCTGGCCCGGCTCGCCGTCCTGACCGGGCGCGCCGTCGTGACCGGGCTCGCCGTCGATCCCGGAGCCGCTCGTGCTGCCGGCGGTCGCGTCGTCGCCACAGGCAGGCGCGACGAGGAGGCCGAACCAGAGACCCGGAAGGAGAATGCGGGGATGAAGCGGTTGCATGCGCGCAAGCTAAATGAAGGGCGCGGAGGCGATGTCAACGCGCGGCCGTGCGGATGCAACGATTCGGTCACGCCTTCGCGTGGGGCCGCGCGGCCCGCGAGCGCCGAGGTTCATCCTGCTGACACACGGACGTCGACGAAGTTTGGCACGGGCGTGTCGGATCGGTGACGCGCGCCGGTCAGCCTGGGGCCATGCGATCCATCGTGCTGCGACAGCGAGACTTCTTTGCGGACTGGTGGCCCCGGGGCGCGAGCAACGAGGGCCCGGCGGTGGCGGCTCCACGGCGAGCCGCCACGCGTGGCGTCGAGGCGGCGCCTGAACCGTACTCGTCGCCACCCGAGCAGGAGCCGACGCTCCCGCTCTATCACGATGGCAACCTGTGGTAGCGGGTGGTCGGGGCGAGCGCTCAGCGTGCGTGCGGCTCGGGGATCGCCTGCGGGCTGCGGATCGGCAGGCCCTGCTCGACGCCCTCGGGGACGGTGAAGCCGAGGCTCTCGACGAGCGCGCGGTCGTAGCCGCCCTCGATCCAGAAGGCGACGATCTTCGGCGTCGGGGTCAGGCCCAGCGCGGCGATCTGCCCCGGGTCCACGCCGAAGCCGCGAAACGAGCCGTCGTCGCCGACCCACGCCGGGAAGCCCTGCGCGGGGGTCTCTTTCGCGTAGCGCTCGCCGGCCCACTGTTGCAGGCGGCGACAGGCCTCCGACTCGGGGATGACGGCGAGCCACCACGCGCCCGCGGCCTGCATGCGCGTGAGCGCGGCGTGACAGACGGGGGCGTCGAACTCGGGGGTCTTCACGTCGAGCGGGAGGGCGACCCACGGCGCGCCGGGATCGGCGGCGAGCATGTCGACGGCGACGCGGCTGTATGAGCAGGTGCCGGTGACGTAGACGCGGCCGAGGTCGACGCGGCCGAGGTCGCCGCGGAACCAGTGCGTGGGGTCGAGGGCCCGTGCGACCAGCACGGCCGCGAGGGTCCCGAACACGAGCCCGAGCAGCAGGGCGCGCTGGCGACGAAGCTTCGCCCAGGTCACAGATGCATCAGCCATTCGAGCTGCTCGAGCAGGTCCTCGTTGAGGACGATGTTCTGAAGGATGATCGGATCGCTCTGGTCGAGCCGACTGAGCGCGAGGAGGTTGCGCTTGCACACGTCGATCGACTCCTGAAACCCGGCCTGAAGCGCGGTCTTGCTACCCTGCACGGGGATGTGGATGTCGCCAGCCTTGAAGCCGTGGAGCTCCTCCGAGCCGGCGGGCAATGGGCTCTCGCGGCCGAGCCAGGCGTTGCGCGCGACGCAGTCGGCGTAGGCACGGCACTCGTCGTCCATCGCGTCCTCGTAGCGCGGGCGGGCATAGACGACGCGGCCCTCGCTGTCGCTGGTGCGCTCGACGACGACGTCGAGGTTGTTTTGACAGACGGTCTCCATGCGATGCAGGTGCTGCATCGAGCAGTGCTCCTTGGCGACGGCGAACGGCGAGGCGCCGCCGTGGCGCAGCTTCCATGTCTGCGTGGGGATCCACTTCTCGTCCTGACGCGCGAGCACGTCGAGGTCCCGGGAGTCGTCGGCGAGGGTGCGCGCCTGCTCGAGGTCGAGGTCGCCGAGCACCCACGCGTCGCCGTCGCGGCGGGCCCCGGCCCTGGCGCTGTCGAGGTCCATCGGCTTCACGCCGACGACCTGAAGATAGGAGGCATAGGTCGGCGCGGCGGCGGGCTTGCCGACTTTTCCGCGGCCGACGCCAGGCAGCGCCCCCGACACCGCGAGCGAGAGCAGGGCGCATACGGCGGATACGCCGGCGGCCACGGTGAAGAATTGTTTGGCGTGCATGGCAGACTCCGGAAAAGTTTGGAGATCAGCCGCCGGCGAGGTCCGAGGGCGGGGCTTGCGTGGCGACGGCGATGCCTCCGTCGCCAGGCTTCTTTCCGCAGGGGTTCCCGCCCTGCGTGCACTTGTAACCAACCGCGAGGCAGCCCCACCAGCCGGTGCCGCTGGCGACGGCGCAGTAGGCCGGCCCGCCCCACGGGTCCCATTCGCAGCGTAGACATTGACCGAACCACCCGGCGTTGGGCTCGGTGGGCTGGGACAGGGTGGCGGTTCCGGCGAGGAGGCTGAGGGCGAAGCCCAGCGTGAATTTTGTGGTGCTCAACATGTCGTCTCGTTCCTTGAGGGACTGAATTGGTGTTCAGGTCACGGCTTGCGGCCTCTGGAGCAACGGCACTGTACCGTGGTCCGGGTCTGGCGCAAGCTGGGCATACATGCAGTGAGCGGGTCCGCGCCTTCATTGCAGCTGCATCTTTTTTTTCGGCGCGGCGGTTTGGCTAACGAATCGCGCATCCGATCGATCACCTGCTGTATTCGCCGTGTTCTGCGATACAGCTTTGGCAGTGGACGGGTCCGGGGATCGCGGACCACTGCACATATGTTAGGGTACCCGCCATGACGCGACGGGAGCTGATCGAGTACGTGCAGCGCAAGCTGGACGCGGGGGAGGGGCCGGCGGAGGCGAAGTTGCCGGCGCCGCAGATCGGGCGGGTGCTCGACGCGGCGTTCGCCGGGATCGTGGAGGCGCTGCGCAGCGAGGGCCGCTACAGCCACCCCGGCTTTGGTACCTTCACGATCAAGGAGCAGCCGGCGCGGCCCGGCCTGCACCCGAAGACCGGCGCGCCGATCGAGATCGCGGCGGCGACGACGGTGCGCTTCAAGCCCGCGCGCGAGTTCAAGGACTCGCTGTGAGCATCACAGGCCGCGCACGATGTGCGGCCTCAGCAGGTAGCCGAAGCCGGCGTTGCGCAGACGGACGAGCAGGCCGTGGACGGTGTCCCCGAGCGCCCCGGCGCAGCGGATGAAGCGACGCAGGTGAAACGGGCCGGCGCGGTACACGGTCTGCCAGCGGGTCGTGCGCTCCAGGAGACCGCGCGACATCAGGGCGCTGTGCTCGTGCCACAGGCGCCGGCCAGCCTCGACGGCGGTGCGCAGGTCGGTCAGCGAGGTGATGGTCGCGGCGTCGAGCTCGAGATCGAAGCTCTGGACCTCGCGGTAGAGCAGGCCGTACTGGAAGAGCAGCTCGCCGTAGAAGTCGCCGAGCAGGCTGCGGTGCAGCTGGCGGTAGTCGTCGGGGTGCGGGACGACGAACGCGCTGGCGAGGGCGTCGGCGACGAACACGAGCACGCCGACCTGGTCGTCGTGGATCTCGAACACGCGCAGCGCCTCCTCGAGGCCGGCGATCCATTGCCGATGCACGGATGTATCGATCATCGAGCATCGGACGAATTTGACGGTTCACGATCGCGCTGTACGGATGTACACTTGCGCGCGGAGGCAACAAATGTCCGAGAGCTACTACAAGGTCATCGACGGCAAGAAGTACGACAAGCAAATGCTCGAGATCGCGGAGGCGACGACGTCCGGTCAGGGTGACGGCCGGATCTCCCTCGCGGACGCCCATCGCTTGATCGCCGCGGTCACCGATGGCGGCCGCTACACCGACGTCGAGAAGGACACGATGGCGCACATCCGTGAAAACTTCAGGTTCACCGAGGAGGCCGACACCTGGTTCCGCGACGAGATCCGTCGCTTCGCGGCCCGCTGAGACGTGGTGCTCGATCTATGCGTCCGGGTCGAGCCGCCGCTGGAGCAGCTTGCGCAGCGAGGCCCGGTGCGTGAGCGGCAGCATGTGGCCTGCGCCCTCGATGCAGATGCGCTGCGACCCCGGGATGGCGGCGCGTAGCGCCTCGCTGATGTGCAGGGCGACGGCGGGGCTGTGCTCGCCGTGGACCAGGAGTGTGGGTACGCCGGCGAGGCGGACGAGCACCCCGGGATCGAAGCGCCAGCGCAGCGCGGCGGCGAGGTCGATCCCGAGCAGCGCCGGAACGAGGGCGACGAAGGCGGCGCGTTGCTGCGGCGTGAACAGCTCCCAGCGGCCCATGCCCCAGCGGGCCACAACCCACTGCATCGCCTGCTCGTGCTCGCCGCGCTCGACGAGCGCGGTCAACTGCTCGACCTCGTCGCAGCTCAGGTCGTACAGCGCCTGCGGGCCCGCGACGCGCAGGGCGTCGAAGCAGGCCGGCTCGACGACGGTGAGGCTGCCGATCCGTGAGGGGACCCGCAACGCGAGGGCGAGGGCCAGCAGGCCGCCGAACGAGTGGCCGACGAGGTGGAAGCAGTCATCGCCGGGTACGAGGTCGAGGATGTCGTCGACCATGCGGTCGATCGCGTTCTCGGCGGTGATGTCGGCGGGCAGCGGGGTGCCGCCGTGGCCGTGCAGGTCGGGCGCGAGGGTGCGGACGTCCGGGCCGAGGGTGCGCGCATAGCCGGTCCACTGCGCGCCGGAGCTGGCGCCCGCGTGGAGCAGCAGCACGGTCGTGGATGCACCCGCGGGGCCCTCGTGGTGGACGAACATCGACACGCTCACGGCTCGACTTCGAGGGCCGGCATGCCGAGCACGCCGGTGTTTCCGGGCCCGAGGCCCAGGGCCCGCAGCTCGGCGGCGAAGGGGCGCAGCTGCTCCATCAGCTCGACCTGCGCGTGGATCGAGATCGGCGCGTCGCTGTTGTCGCGACCGCCGCCGAGGACCTGCTCGAACAGGGATTTGTCCTTCGGGTAAGTGCGCAGCTCGATGTCCTCGTCGGCGCCGATCCCTGCGGCCTCGCGGGCGAGCCGCGTGGCGACGCTCCAGCCGCCGAGCTCGTCGACGAGGCCGATCTTCAATGCATCCTCGCCGGACCAGATGCGACCCTTGGCGATCTCCTGGACCCTGGCGATCGGGAGCCCGCGACCCTCGGCGACCTTGTTCGTGAAGTCGACGTAGACGCGGTCGAGCCAGGCCTGAAAGCGCTGCCAGCCGTGCGCGGAGTAGTCGTCGAGCTCGCTGAACATGTCGGCGTTGGCGGCGGTCTTGATCGTGCCGTAGGTGACGCCGAGCCGCTCGAACAGCTTGCGCGTCAGGATCTTGCCGCCGAGCACGCCGATCGAACCCGTGATGGTCGCCGGGTGGGCGACGATCTTGGTCGCGTGCATGGCGACGAAGTAGCCGCCCGAGCCGGCGACGTTGCCCATGCTGACGATCACGGGCTTGCCCAGCTGCTTGGCGCGCACCGTCTCGCGCCAGATCGTGTCCGAGGCGACGTAGGATCCGCCGGGGGAGTCGACGCGGAAGATGATCGCCTTGACTTCCTCGTCGTCGATCGCCTCTCGTAACGCGCCCGCGACGGTCTTCGAGCCCATGGTCGAGCCGCCGCCGAACAGCGGGTCGAAGCTGTTGCCGCCGCGCATCACCGGACCGACGCCGTAGACGACGGCGATCCGCTTGCCGCGGGTATGCGGCTTGCCGGCGCGCGCGAGGTATTTGTCGTGGAACAGCAGCTCGGCGCCCTCGCCGGCCTGCTCGCGCACGTGCGCCATCAGCTCGTCGCGGTAGCCGAGGCGGTCGACGAGCCGCTCTTGTAAGGCCTCCGGGCCGAGGAACGGCCCGCGGTCGATCAGAGAAGCGACACCGGCGACCTCGAGGCCGCGACCCTCGGCGACGCCGCGGACCAGCTGCGCGTGCATGCTGGTGAGCACGGCGGTGAGCGCCTCGCGGTGCGCGGGGGTGTAGTCGCGCTCGGTGTAGGTGTTCTTGGCGTTCTTGTACTCGTGGCGATGGTCCATGCGGACCTCGAGGTCGAGCTTGTCGAAGGTGCCGCGCAGGAACATGGTCTGCGCCGCGACGCCGTTGAGCCCGACGTCGCCCGAGGGTTGCAGCCAGATCTCGTCGAAGGCGGCGGCGAGGTAGTAGCCCTGGTTGCCGGGGCCAAACTCGCCGAAGCTCTCGGCATAGGCGATCGCGAACTTGCCCCTGGCGCGGAACGCCTGGACCGCGTCGCGCATCTCCTGGGTCATCGCCATGCCGTGGCTGCCGGCCCCGATGTGACCGACGAGGCCGACGACGCGGTCG
>ENA-OFCF01000668-OFCF01000668.1-metagenomes-genome-assembly--contig:-NODE-668-length-14642-cov-2.697950_pt1 | contig 14642 bp, 14 predicted proteins | sample MGYA00153387_OFCF01 | MGnify analysis MGYA00153387
TTGATTGACCGCACAATGGAATCCCAATAATTATATCCCAATTAGACCCCGGCGATTGGAAATCGCGGCTACACAAACAAAGTCCGCCTTCGCGGACTGGGATAATACCTGGGGCGATTAGACCCCCGGCGGTTAAAACCGCAGCTACACAAACAATGTCCGCCTTCGCGGACTAAGATTGAATTAACATCATGTCTCATCCCGAATTCGATTATGCAGGAACCACCGCAAATAAAAAATCCCAGCATTACCCTCTATCCTTTCCACCTGCGGGATGATAGCGATGAAGGCTGCGACGCAGTAGCCAAAAATGCTCAATCCCTGTGGGAAAATTTAGCAGATAATGTCGGTAAAGAGTTTGATATCAATGAACTAAAATCCCTCCGAGACAAGCTAATTTGCTACAAAGACAAACAGTATTATCCCCAGGGCGAAGAAGAAAAACTAAACAATGGCAAATTACTGACTGACGATGGTAAAACTCTGAAGTTCCAGCCAATAACTCAGCCAGATAATCCCAAAATTTATGGTTCAATCTATCCCCTGCGAATTCATGATACTTACACCGCAGACTTGACATTTTATTATAAGAATATCACCATAAAAGTATCGGACTTAAATCAATTAAATCCCCAAGGTTGTTTGTTGCCAAACGCAATTAAACCATCCCTGGGACAAACTTTATTGTTGTACGCCGCACCAGCAGTTTATGATACTTACCGAAAGTTAGCTGAGGAATGTGTTTCAGCTTTTGTTCACAATCAGCAGCAAGCATTACCAGAGTTTCGCGCGGAAGGAATATTATTCGGGAGCCCAATTTTTGAGTATGACAGTCGCGAAGATGATGCAGCTAAACGGTGTCACATTCTAGTATGGTTACAAGATAATCCTCAAACTTTGCAATTCGCAACCTCAACGTTTAATTTGTACTTGATGAATCTGTTGTGTTCTCGTGCTAAAATCGTATTTGTGTATCGCGAAGCTCGGAAAAGGTATCGCAATGCACAGCAAATTGTCGGTGAGTTAGAGAAGCAGCTTCCTAAATTCGCTGAAATTGAAGGGGAACAAGATAGACAAGTTAAGTTGGAGAAGTTGAAAGATTTGTTGGCTGAAGTTCGGACTAAAATGTTGGCTTGCGCTCAGCAGGTGCGCTATTTGCAGGAAGATAGAAATACCATTGATACTAATGCTGAAAATTATGCTGAGGCGCTGACAAGAATTAGAAGTTTGTCTATCGAAGGTGATAATCTGGATTTTTGGCAGAGGTTTCTGGATTTGGCTGAGGGTAAGTATCAGCGGCAAATTGAAATCGATTTGAATTATCTGATTGCTAGTCAAGATTTATTCCAGCAGTCGATATCTACTGTGCGGGGAATGGTGGAAATTGAACAGGTGGAATTCGATCGCGAAAAGGAAGAAAGAGAACGTCAGCGCGATCGCGAACAAATACAATTATATCAGCAAAAGGAAGAAGATGAGAAAATACGAGATCGCGACCAAATGCAATTATACAGGGAAAAGGAAGAAGAAGAGAAAATTCGCGATCGCCAACTTGAGAATATCATATTTTTTGTCGGAACTGCGATCGGTGGCGGCCAAATCTTTTCCGCAGCCTATCCTCTCATCAAGGAGACACCGATTCAATGGCAACCGGATTCTTCTCTCCCGCTACATCCCTTTGCTGCGACAATTCTGTGGAGTCTCCTATTTGGCTTAGTATTTGGCTGGTTAATGCTGCGTATCGCCCCGTTGATTAGGAAAATAATTCGATAGTAGCGCTATAATGATTGATAACTAATGACAAATGATTAATAACTATGGTACAATTAACCGCAAAAGTCTCCGCTAAGGAGTTAGCAAATTTAGCCGTAGATTTGATTCGGAAGACTGGTTGCGAATACGGTGATGTACGTTTTTGCTCTTACCGAAGGCAGAGTCTCTACGCGCGCGATCGATCTTTAAGCAATATCTCTGATAATGTAAGTTCTGGTTTTGGTGTGCGAGTCCTTTTAGACGGGGCTTGGGGCTTTGCTGCAAGTCACAATCGCACGGCGGCTGAGGTTGCCAGAATTGTTGCTTTGGCTGTAGAAATTGCGAAAGGTAGTCGCTTGACTCAACAGGAACCGGTGCGTTTAGTACCTGTTGACAAATATGTCGATCGCTACATTACTCCGATCGCCATTGATCCGTTTTCTGTACCAGTCGCTGACAAGGCCGAACTACTACTAAATATTAACACACAACTGTTAGCTCACGGCGAACAAGGTATCAAAAAAGCTTTTTCATTTTTACAATTCAACCACGAAGACAAGGTTTTTGCTTCCACGGAAGGCTCGTTAATCGAACAAACAATTTACCGCAGTTTTCCCGGTTTTAGATGTACGGCAATTGCGGGGGGCGATGCCCAAAGTCGCGAATACGAACGCCCGCCGTTAAATCTGGGTTACGAACATATTAACCCAACTGATTTGTTGAGTCAAGTAGACAGAGTTGTCGCCGAAGCGATTGAAAAAGTCGCTGCGCCAAAAAGGCCAGCAGGCATTTGTAAATCGCTAATTCTCAAGCCGACTAATTTATTTTTGACGATTCACGAATCCGTCGGACATCCCACGGAATTAGACCGAGTTTACGGCTACGAATCTAATTTTGCCGGCACGAGCTTTGCGACTACCGATAAGTTAAATAAACTGCAATATGCCGCACCTTGGGTGAACTTTAAGTGCGATCGCACTCAACCCGCAGGCCGCGGCACAATGGGTTACGATGATGAGGGCGTAAAATCACAGGATTGGTACGTTGTCAAGGATGGCATTTTAGTTGATTATCTGACTGACAGAGAAACAGCTTATCGCCTTGGACGTGGCAGCAGCAACGGTTCTGCCTGCGCTGACAGTTGGTCGAGCGTGCCGATGGTCAGAATTCCCAATTTAGGACTAGAACCGGGCCCGGATGGCGGTAGTCATACTGCTACTTTGGATGAGATGATTGCTGATACGGAAGATGGGATTTTAATTGATGGTATTGGCAGTTTTTCGATCGATCAACAGCGGCGCAATTTTCAATTCGGTGGTGATGCTTTCTGGAAGGTAGAAAAAGGTAAAGTTGTCGGAATGTTGAAGGATGTAACTTATCATTCGATGAGCACTGATTTCTGGAATCAAGTAGATGCGATCGGGCCTGCTTCGGAGCGAGTTCAATGCGGTACTAATATGTGCGGTAAAGGCGAACCGATCCAGGTAGCTCAAATGACTCATGCTTGTGTACCGGTAAGAGTAAGAGATATTCAAATTGGGGGGAATTCTTAATATTCGTAGGGTGCGTCGCCTGAGAAGAATCCCTAAATTTAACCTACAATCTGATAGCGACGCACCTTACACATTGGGTAGAATACACAAACCCCAAAAAAGATTGTAGCAGGCTTGTTTATGGCATGGCATAAGGTGCGTCGCTATGATATTTTCGCGGTTTTTTAGAAATTGTCGATGGCGACACACCCTACAGATACTACGTCAATCTGACTGATATCTGCGGTTACAAATTACCATCCAACTTATAGCTTATGACCGTCACAACATCTCCCGCAATTTTAAGTGAAGACCAAGCCTTATCTTTAGTAGAAAAAGCAGTCAAACAATCCGAAGCCGAAGCCGTATTTGTCAGTCTTTATACTGGCGAAGAATCTCTTTCCCGTTTCTCGGAAAATCAAATCAGCCAAAATATCAGCAAAACTGTATTTAGCCTGAACATTACTAGCTATTTTGGTAACAAAAGTGCCTCTGCTGCTGTGACAGATTTTGATGCAGATGCGATCGCCCAAACAGTCAAACGATCGCAAGAACTAGCCAAAATTGCACCCGCAGACCCCGAATGGATGCCGCTGTTACCGCCTCAAACCTACGATTTGCCCCCGGCGGCATTTGACGAAGCAACGGCTGCTGCATCGCCTTTAGAGCGGGCGGAAATGGTGCGACAAGCTTGTGCGATCGCCTCCACAGCAGGTGCTAACGCTTCCGGTACTTTGAGCGCTGAGGCGTCATTATATGCGATCGCCTCGTCAACAGGTTTGCGCGCCTGCAACCAGTCTACAGAGGCGAATTTCGGCTATACAGCTCGCATTGACAACGGTTCTAGCTGGACTGAACGCACAGCTTGGAGTATTAGTCAACTGCCGAGCGCCCAATTAGCCCGAGAAGTTGTCGATCGCGCAATCGCATCCCGCAACCCCCGCGAAATCGCTCCCGGCATTTATCCTGTAATCCTTGATGGCGCTGCCTTTGCGGATTTGCTACCCTGGATCGTTTGGGGGATGGATGCAAGGGCGGCGGATGAAGGGCGATCGTTTATGTCGATCGCCGATGAAACCGGAAAACCCGCTGGAAACCGCGCTGGTGAACAACTTTTCAGCCCGATGGTGCAAGTACAGCGCGATCCGGCACATCCTTTATTGCGATCGGGTAATTTTTTTGGCGATGGATTGAGCAATAACTATTTGGAAATCATCAAAAATGGCATTCCTCAAAGTTTGTCTTATTCCCGGTATTGGGCCGCGCAAAAAGGCAAAGAATCAAAAGGCCCTTATTACCCGATCGTGATGACAGGTTCAGACCAAAGTTTAGCAGATTTGATTGCTCAAACCGAGCGAGGAATTTTAGTTAGTCGTGCATGGTATGTCAACTATGTCAATCCCAAGACATCGGAAGTAACCGGAATGACTCGCGACGGCACTTTTTGGATTGAGGATGGCAAGATTGCTTACCCGATCAAAAATCTACGTTTCAATCAGGTTTTACCTGATATGTTGCGGAATGTAGATGCCCTTAGCAAAGTGAAACGTTACGGTAGTAGCGTAGTACCAGGAGTGCGCGTTAAAGCATTTAATTTCACCAGTGTCACTGACAGTTTGTAACTCCATATTTCCCATAATTTGTAGGGGCGGGTTCACTAACAATAACTGCCTAAAACCCATAATCTCGTAAACCCGCCCCCACCCAATGGTAAATCGCAATCCACCTCTTCAATCTAATCGAAAAAATGCTACAACTAGACATCCGTGAAGTGAACAACCAACAAGAATTAGCAGAAATGTTCGATCAGCGGTGGCTGGTTTTGCGATCGCCCCTAGGCATGGAAAAGGGCAGCGAAAGGGACAATCACGAGGATGGCGCTGTGCATTTAGTTGGAATGTGCGATCGTAAAATCGTTGCTTCAGCCCGACTGCGAGAATTATCCCCAGAATTAGGAAGCATCAGCTACGTTGCGGTACTTCCAGAATTTCAAAATCAGGGAATTGGCACTCAATTGATTGAAAAATTAATCACAAAAGCTCAAGCAAAAAATCTCAAAACTTTAAGACTTAAATCTCGAATTAACGCTATTAAATTCTATCAAAGAATCGGATTTGCCGAACAAGGAAATCAGATGGATTTCCTAGGAATTCCGCACATATTTATGCAGTTAGAAATTCAACCATGATGCCTGTAGGGGCGGGTTCACCAACAATATTTGCCAAAAACCGACAATCTCAAAAACCCGCCCCGGCTTATGTATTGTGCGCGATCGATAGGACAAAATCTTACATAGCTTCGACCATTTTTGCCATCGAAACAGCAGGAGAAATTACAAACATTAACTCCTCATTCTTCGAGTAAAAGTGAAGATTTTCTACAGAATACTTCACAAACTCCGACTCTTTTTTAGCACCACAAGAACCTTTAAGTCGCACAGTCTTGGTTTCATCTTTCACCAAATTGGCGCGATAAGTATAAGTACCATCGGCTTTTTCAAAAGTAATTTCAGCCGAGAAGGCATCATTTTTTATGTCTGAACTAATCATTTGACCAGAGACTTTGTAATTAAACCAATCCCACCCATAAAGCACGATTAACTCTCTTTCCAAAACTTGAATTTCGTTTTGCAAAATCCCCCAACCTCGATAAACTTTATTCAAGCATTCGACATCGCCAGTCCGTGTTAGAATAGATTGAAACGAAGTGCGATCGAGATTTCCATAATATCTCCCATCAGTCAAATCGATCGCAGTCGGTGCCATGCGATGTCCGCCAAAATGACTAGATTTCCAGATACGAACATCATCCAATTCTAAATCAGACAATAAAGCCATTGCTTCCGCATAAAAAGGATTTCCATATCTCGCACAGCACATATCGTGACTACCGTGAGTGCAAACCAGAATATCTCTAATTGGCTGGGTTTCGGTTTCGCAATCCGGCACTTCTCCAGCTAAATAGCTTTTGACAACTTCCGCTACTTTGTCAATGTCATCTACATTAAATTCGTGCTTTTCGTAACCGCCAAATAGTTCTTGGTTTTTCTTATCATAAATCAAGACTTTGCGCTGATTCTTACATTTAGTTCCATCGCTATTTATCAACAAAAAGCGAACTTTTTGTTTGGAATGGTCTACTTCCTCTACCAAATCCTTGAGATTCTGTGGAATTTGTTTAGAATTAAACGCCTCATATTCCCAAGGCACGCAACATTCAATCAATATATAGGTTTGGTAATTACTTGCTGTACCAATAATCTCCTCTTGAGCGCATTTAGAAGCATCAGCACAAAAAAACTTATCCATCATTACTTACCTCATTGTATACGTTAAAAAATCTCTTTCACAACCCATATATAAGAACTCATGTTCTTTTCTAGTTTTAACCAACAAAAATAATTCCGTCAACTACCAGTTGCGACAAAAGCGGAACTACATCTATTTCCCAATCATAATCTGGCAACGAATCCATCACATCCTCCCCAGTAAAAAACTCCATACTGAATAAATTATCCATAAATTTACCCGTTACTCCTCTCACAGAAACTTCTTTACCTGCAACAACGATTTTGTATCCGCACCCGTCAGACAACTCATCAATTCTGACTCGTTGAAACTGGGGAATTCTAAACTTGGTTTGCACACCGTAGGGAAAAATGTTGAATCCTGCTTGGTGAGGTAAAGAATATTTAGCAACTGGCTTTCCCAAACTATCGAGATAGTTGTTGTACTCATCTCCAAGATTTTTACTGTTTGCGTAGCAGTGTAATTCAGCAATTAAAGAGTTGACATTTGCATGGATCGAATCCTCGTTGGTTCGCAGTGGTAAACTTTTGCGCCACTCTGATTGTTCCCGCAATTCGCTTACCAACCATTCTAACAGGTCAATTCCGGTTTTGCAATGTATTCCTAATGTTAAATGCAGCGATGGTTCCTCAGCAGCAACGGCATAATGCCAATGTCCGCGCGGTATGTAAAGCACATCCCCAGGATGTAAAGTGCAGCTTAAATATGCTGCGGTTTCTGGTGGTGGAAAAGATGAAGATTTTTGCTCTTTCAACGGATACTGAATTGTATCTTCAAATACATACCATTGCTTAATTCCGTCCACTTGTAAGATAAAAACTTCGTGGGTATCGTAGTGGGAATCAAATCCTTGTTTTTCTGGCCAGGAACAGTAGGCATTTACTTGATTGGGATACCCAAAATCAGATTTTATTGCCGCAGCAAAGTGAGCAATTTCTGGAATTAGTTTGTGTACTTCATTGATAATTAAAGTTGCTCCCGATTGGCAAGATTTAATCAGATTAGCATTTTCGCTTTCATTGAGGACTTTTCCTCCTATTGCTAAGCGAATGTCGGGATATTTTAGTTCGTGAAAATTCAAGATATAGTTGAGTTTTTCCCAGGAAAATAGGTGTGCAAAGTCTTTCTTACCTTCGCTGGGAATTACAACTGCTTTGTTGGTCCAGTTGTTGTCTAAAAATTCTTGGAGATTGTATGGTTGTAAAAGGTTAGCGAGCGATCGCATATTTCTTTATGATAATAATTATTAATAAATTTTGAAAAAAGCAATTTTTATGGGTAATCCCGCAAGCAAGGAGTAAAATCTATTACTTCTTGCTTCAGGATACCAAGTCTAACGAAAAAACCTGCAATTACTCGTTGCTAACATCGCTGCCATCGGCATCAACATTGAGCGCAGAAGAGATATTTTTAGCTGTGGCGTGCTTGGCAATTTCCTTGACTTCTACTTGGATTTTGCTAGCGCGGGACAGTTTGAGAGCCGATCCGTTAATTTGCTTTGACATAATTGTCTCCTAATGTAGTACACCCATCTAGCTCAGATGTCCCTTAACAGTTGTGTTGAGGGTTCAATCTCAAGCTTTGAGTAGCCTAACATGAAGTTAATAACTATCGCAAGTAATTAATAATAGTTTTCAATAAGCTGATGGAATCGTACTTCGCCACAGTCGGGAGAATAGAGGTTAATTTCTTGTACAGCAAGATGTTGGAGATAGATCCGCTGTGAGTTAGCCCGATCGACCTTGCACGTACACGAGAACAAGTGCGATCGCTTGTTGACAAAATTTTCTAGAAAAACTTATAAATTTTGGGGACTAACGCATCTGCCTTAAGGTAGATTATTTTTTTTGATAACTTAGGATAAAAACCAGCTATTATAGTCTGTTGTCTGTTATTTGTTAACTATTAACTATTGTTGTTAGTTATTTGTTAGTTCCAATGCCCAATGCCCCATGCCCAATGCCCAATTCCCCATTCTCAATTCCGAATGCCCAATTCCCTAATAACTAATGAATCAATATTTTGCTACAGTTGCGCGCGGATTAGAAACTATAGCCGCCCAAGAATTAGAAAAATTGGGGGCGCAGGATGTGCGGCCCGATTTTACTGGAGTGTACTTTTCGGGCGATCACACTTTATTGTACCGCGTCAATCTGTGGTCGAGAACAATTTTTCGAGTGCTAATGCCGATCGCCGAATTTCAGTGCTACAACTCAGATATGCTGTACGGCGCAGTGCAGAGAATTCCTTGGGATGAATACCTAAATCCTGACAATACCTTAGCAGTCAACTGTACAGGTGGCAATGAAAAATTAAACCACACTCACTTTACAGCTTTGCAGGTCAAAAATGCGATCGCCGATCAACAGCGCCATCAATTCAACAAACGTTCGAGTGTTGATGTAGAGAATCCCGATTTATTGATTAACATTCACATTCATCGCGATCGAGGTATTTTAAGTTTAGACAGTTCTGGTGGCAGTTTGCACCGACGGGGATATCGGCCGGCGGTAGGGCTGGCGCCCCTCAAAGAAACCCTAGCTGCTGCTTTGTTGGAGATGGCAGAATGGACGCCAGATTTGCCTTTTTTAGACCCGATGTGTGGTTCAGGAACTTTGCCTTTAGAAGCTAGTTTAAAGGCCTTAAATATTGCACCGGGATTGTTTCGAGAAAAATTTGGTTTTATGACTTGGCGGGATTTTGACGAACCTTTATGGGATAAATTGTGGGCCGAAGCAGAAAACAGCGAATTACCAGAACTTAAGCAAGTAGTTGTAGGGTGCGATCGCGATTCTGATATGTTAACCCAAGCTCGCGCCAATGCACAACAAGCAGGTCTTGCAGGTAAGATTAATTTTGCTCGAACCGAGTTATCCGACTTGGAACCACCATCAGACAGCGGGGTTTTGATTTGCAATCCTCCCTACGGAGAAAGGCTGGGAGATGCTAGCGAATTGGGAGAACTTTATAAAATGTTGGGCGATATTTTCAAACAGCGTTTTAAAGGTTGGAATGCGTTTATTTTGACAGGAAATAAGGAGTTGGGGAAACAAGTCGGGTTGAGAACATCGCGGCGAATTCCAGTTTACAATGGGTCAATTCCGTGTACTTTGCTCAAGTATGAACTGTATTAAATTATCTTTGCCCTTCCCTTTCCCCTTCCCTTCTCTTTGATAAATGTTTCACCTAGCCATCAACTTTGGCTGGAATGACTCCGCACCATTTTCCCACCAGAAAACTGATGCTTTCTGGCGTGGAGAAAGAGTTTGTGAAAGCACAAGCAACTCATCTGGCGAAAAAGGAGCTTTCCAATGATCGGAAAACACTTTAATCGGTTGTCTGGAGTGATAATTAAAAAATATTGCGTCGCGGTGTGACTTGATAGGCATCTTACCGCGATGAAAAACATGGTGAGAGTCGAAGAAAACAACAGTACCTGCTAACCCTGTACATGAAACCCAATTTGATGGATCTAAATGTTCCGCTACTTCTGCATCAGAAAATAAAAGTTTCTTTTTGAGAGGGCTTAACTGAGCATTGAAATGCTTTGGAATATATTCAAACGGCCCACTTTCAGAATTCACATCATTCAAGTAAACAGCTATTTTGAGAAGTCTGTGATCTTCCGGGTCTTTATGCCACAATCTTGTATGTACCTGCTGTTCGTTCGCAAAATCTTTCTGAAAAAACAAACCCCGGTAAGCAACGGGAACACCAAGATAATTTTCAGCAATGTCAAACAACCGCTCTTGAAGACCCCACAAAAAAATTTCTGAATTTTTTATAATTTCTGCTGAACTAACATGATAAACGTATTGATCTTCAAAACCCGGAGATTTGGGATTATTAGGTAATATCGCCTTCACTGCATTCAAAAGTTGTTCATTCATTGGCAATGACAAAGCTTCTAGAGAAGTAATAAAAGCTCCTTCTTTTCTAAGAGAATCGACAATATACTGATTTGTCGGATTCAGTGCAGGTACTTTTTTGATGTGTTGAAAAAGTCTCCACTTGTAAGATAAGCTAGATTGAAGCAGAGAAGCTTCTCTTTTTATCTTTTTCAAACCTCTATTGAGCATACTAATTTTACTTTTTTAATTGCTGATCTGAAATATATTTCTTTTATATCATTACTTATCTTAGGGGTAATATATTTATTACAAAAATTTACATAAAAAATTTTCTAAGTAAAACATATCGCCAATTGATTGCAAAATACTCTTGAATGCTAAATTATAACTTATTAGATGTATATTTAGTATTTAATTTGTAATAAGGACTTTAGTCCTTATTACAAACGCAACTAATTAATGATAATTAATGCTCAATTTTTAGCGAAATAATCTTGTCGCCTTGTTTGATAGCATTGACGACAGACATATCCTCAGTTTTGCCAAAAGTTGTGTGAACTCCATCTAAATGAGACTGGGGAGAATGGCAAATAAAGAATTGGCTACCACCCGTATCTTTACCTGCATGAGCCATCGATAAAGTTCCTGCCAAATGTTTGTTGGAGTTGATTTCACACTTGATTTTGTAGCCGGGGCCGCCGGTTCCAGTACCTTTTGGACAGCCACCTTGAACCATAAAGTTAGGAATGACTCGGTGAAACGCCAATCCGTCGTAAAAACCTTTTTCTGCCAAGTCAACAAAATTCTTCACTGTGTTAGGCGCATCTGCATCAAACAATTCCAAATTGATTGTGCCTTTGTTCGTTTCCATAATCGCGCGGGTCATGATTTTTCCTTGCTTTCTAAAATGAGTGTGTTGTCTGCGTGTTCATTGCGGACTTCGCTTTTATAGCGACAGGTTTCAAGCTGTCGTTATATTTTGGCTTTCAGAAGTGTAGCATACTCCGACAACTCTCATAAGACTTATGCACGCTTTGTGAGGAAACCCGGTTTCTTGGAAGATTTCTCGTTAGCCAAGCCAATATTTTCCGAGAAACCGGGTTTCTTAACCTAAGTCATATTTTAATTACTGGTCACTTTTTTGCGATCGGCTTCTTGCTGAAAGTCGCCCATATTAAAAATGAAAGGAACCCGACTCGAACCGCTGCCCATTACCAACACTTTTGGCATCTGAGCGCCGCCGCTTCTCCAAGCTTCAATTGCTTCTTTTTGCAGCACTAAATCACCGCCTTGAGCCTTTAAAGTTTCAGCCAAAAGTCTTTGAGCTTCTGCCCTACCTTGAGCACGGTTAATGTCAGTTTGAGCTTCTTGTTCGGCTTCTTGAGCAACATAAACAGCTCTTTGCGCCCGCTGTTCTGCTACCTGTTTTTCCTCAACCGCTTTCGCAAAATCTGGGGAAAATCGAATATTAACAACGCTCGTATCAAGCACGATTACATCATATTTTGATAGCCTTTCCTTCAGCGCCGCATCAAAGTCTCGCTTGAGTTCACTTCTTTGAGTAATAGATTGTTCAGCAGTTCTCAGTGCAGCCGCTGTTTTAAATGCTTCTTGCGTCTGAGGAGCAATAATTTTTGAAACTATATTCTCCAATGTTCCTTGAGTTCTTCTGATATCAACTATTTTGTTAGGATCGAGGCGAAAATTGATGGCAAAACTCGCATTTAAATCCTGAAGGTCTTTAGTAGCACTCTGGGCGGGAACTTCAAATTTTTGGACTGTTACATCGTATACATCAACCTTGGATATCAGCGGGGGTCTGAGATGAAATCCCTCTAATAATGCTCCATCTGTGGCTTTTCCTAAAACGCTGACTACCCCTGCTTCACCTGGATTGATGACGACAAAAGAGTTAAAACCAAGTAGCAGCGCGCCTACTAATAGAATCCCAGCAATTGCTGATGATATGTTCTGGAAGTTTTGAGATTTCAAAATATGCGTTCCTTTGTGATAACTAAATTATAATGGTTAAATGGATTGGATAGCCTCTAAAGTCTAAAATCTAAAATTTAAAATCTAAAATGGATTGTCTGATGGTAAAAATTGTTAAATACCCCAGAACTTATCATATCGAAGGTTCGCGTTTCGGGCCGGGAGATGAAGACCTCGACAGCGTGCCATTTAACGCCCTGCTCGATCGCCCTACCACGATCGAAGAAAAGGTAGACGGCGCAAATACAGGCATCAGCTTCGCCCCAGACGGGCAAATGCTGCTGCAAAGCCGCGGCCACTATCTCACCGGCGGCCCGCGAGAAAAACATTTTAACTTATTCAAACAGTGGGCTTACAGTCTCAGCGGTCAGCTACAAGAAGTGCTGACAAACCGCTATATTTTGTACGGAGAATGGCTGTATGCCAAACACACTGTTTTTTACGACTTTCTGCCGCACTACTTTATGGAATACGACGTGCTGGACTTAGAAACCAGTCAATTTCTGAGTACGGAATCGCGCGGCAAATTGTTAAGCGGACTGCCGTTAGTGTCAGTTCCCGTGCTATTTTCAGGAGTGCTGAAATCTCCCAAGCAAATGATGCAGTTGATGGGAAATTCCCATTTTATTCAGCCTGGACATTTGGAGCGGTTGCGCTCGTATTGTCGGGAAATGGGATTAGATGAAGAGCGATGTTTGAAAGAAACTGACAATAGCGAGATTATGGAAGGTTTGTATATTAAAATTGAAGAAGACGGAATTGTCAAGGCGCGTTACAAATACGTGCGCGCTAGTTTTTTGACTGCTATTAAAAATGCGGAAGGACATTGGCTCAACCGCCCAATTATACCGAATATGCTCCGTCCCGGTGTCGATTTATTTAATTTTAGTTGACAAACAGGTAAACTTATGAATGCACTGTTATCGCCACCTTGGACTTTTCCCTTTTGTCCCGATGCGCCGAATTGGTTGATCGACTGGGACAGAATTCAAACACATTTCGACTGGATTGACAATCTCAAAGGATGCCAGCAAGACCCGATTTACCACGCCGAAGGAGATGTTTTAATTCACACCAAAATGGTCTGCGAAGCCTTAATGTCTTCCCCAAATTGGCGTCAATTACCCCAACAAGAACGTTCGATGCTTTTTGCCGCTGCTTTGCTGCACGATGTGGCAAAACCGGCCTTTACAAAAATCGAAGCAGATGGCAGAATTAGTTCCAAAGGTCACGCCCGTCAAGGTGCGAGAATGGTTAGACAAATTTTGTCGGAATGCGAGGCGCCAGTGCAATTTGACATTCGCGAAACAGTTGTGGCGATCGTCCAATTCGGCAGTTTACCCATCTGGCTGATCGACAAACCCAACCCACAGCAGTCGGTAATTAAAGTCAGTCAAGTTGTGCGCTGCGATTTCCTGGCACTGTTAGCTGAAGCAGACGTGCGCGGCCGCCACTGCGCCGACAAACAAGAACTGCTCGATAAAATAGAACTATTTCGGGAGTTTTGTCAAGAAAATAAGTGTTTGAATTCTCCCCGACAATTCCCATCAGCACACAGCCGATTTATCTACTTCCGCAAAGAGAACGGCAATCCCGATTATCGGGCATTTGACGATACTCGCTGCGAAGTAGTTTTGATGTCGGGATTGCCGGGAAGCGGTAAAGATTATTGGATTCGAGAAAACCTGCCAGATTTGCCGGTTATTTCGCTGGATGCACTGCGAAAAGAGATGAATGTCCCCCCTGACGAAACCCCTGGAAATGTGGTGACAGCCGCCAAACAAAGAGCGCGCGAATACATGAATCATGGGCGTTCTTTTGTGTGGAATGCTACGAATACAACTAAACAAATGCGGCAGCAATTAATTAATTTTTTTGCTGTTTATCAAGCTAGAATTCGGATTGTTTATTTGGAAGTTCCTCTAGAAGAAATATTGCGGCGGAATCGATCGCGCACAACACCAGTACCGGAAGCAGTGATTCGCAAATTAGCTGCGCGACTGGATATTCCAGACATCACAGAAGCGCATCAAGTCGATCGAATTGCGGGCTAGATTCTGCCATTGGTGTCAACAACAGGCTAAAATCATCTCGTTTGTAGCCGAGTCTCGATCCCCCTCGCATCCCCCTTAAGAAGCTATGCGTTATCAGGATCTTTCTTAACATTTGAGAGCGATCGCGATCGAGGCTATCAAACCCTTATTCCT
>ENA-OFCF01000670-OFCF01000670.1-metagenomes-genome-assembly--contig:-NODE-670-length-14629-cov-3.962330_pt1 | contig 14629 bp, 12 predicted proteins | sample MGYA00153387_OFCF01 | MGnify analysis MGYA00153387
TCCCCGATAAACTGGGGATGAGGCCTTTCTGTTTAGTTGATGTTGCTCTTGATGTTGATGCTCATCGTATAGTATTTGATGGCTTCACTTTTCTTGCCCATCTTGTAGTAGATGTCTCCTAGGTCCCGGTATCTCTTCGCCAGGTCAAAGGATTTTCCTTTTTTGATGAGCATATCCAATGAAACGCTCATATAGGTTTCCGCCATATCGTAGCTTCCCTTTTCTGCCAGCAGAAGCCCCTTGTAATAATAGGCCTTCTCCATGGTATTGGGATTCTTGTTCTCGATGGCTGAATTGACAATTAGGTCAATGTACTTGGAGGCTTCCTCATAATGTCCCGCGCTGACGAACTTCTCCATGGCATCCAGAAGGAGTTCCACGTTGTCCGAGAACTTATCCTCCGGGAAGATCTTGGCGGCTTCACTCATCTCTTGGTATGCCCCTTCGAAATCCTTCTTCGTCAGCATTTTGACGGCCATGAAGTATTTCGCCTGTGCGTGCATTTCGGGGTAGTCCTTCAGATAGTCAGTTACCTTCAGATAATCCTCGGAATTTCCGTTCGGGGTGGAAATGAGATAGTACAGGAGATGGATGGAGCCTTTCACCTTTTTGTCTGTCGATATCTTAAGAAGGTCATCGATATAAGGGATGTACTTATTGACCTCATCGTACTCTTCCAGGTACACATGGCATTTGGCTGCCATGAGTGGGATCTCCAGCTTCGACGCCTTTTCAATCGATGTCGGCAGCGTATCGAAGTGGAACATCAGGTCATCTAAAAATACCAGAGCATTCTTGAATTCCGAGGTATTAAAGAGATATTTCCCCATGCTGAGAAAGTAGAGGTAAAGCGTCTCTGTACTGACAATATTGATGAGTGACCTGTAGAGATTGGCAATCTCCACATTTAGTTCGTCGATCTTGCTTTTAGCGATAAAATGGTCGATGAGCTGCCTTCTTGCGAGAAAGGACTGCATCTTCAGACCATTGATCTCACAGACTTCGATGATGTCCCTGATTTCCTTTTCGTAGGTCTTTGAATAGAATTTCTCAGAAAGGTTATTCAGCTCTTCAGTGATTTCCTGGATGATGTCCTTCATCAGGTCATCCTTGTGAATTCCGAGACGCTCTGCCACGAGATCTAGAATCCACTCTTCGGCCTGAATCTTGTCATTTTCGATTGTGCTCATCTTGGAAACTGAAATTTCGCCTCCGCAAAGCGTCTTCAGCGTCATGCCTTTTTGGATTCTGGCACGTCTGATTTTCTCGCCTGTGCTTAAAATTTCCATTAGACTTCACCCCCCCTGTTCTCTGTAATATCCAGGGATTTCTCGAGAAACCTCAGGGAATCCACATTTTTGCCGCTGTCGAGATAGAGTTTCGCCATGAGTATGAGAATTTCCGATTCTTCCAAAGCGAGCTTCTTCTCCCGAGACAGATTCAATGCCAAGATAAGATTGTTCAGGGCTTCCTTGTTGTTGTGGAAGATTCCGCTGACTTTGGACTTCAGGCGATACACCTTGATGTTGGTCATGAAGTCTTCCTCAAGAATCAATCTGTCCAAGTAGGACAACATCTCAAGGCATGGCTCCTTCTGACCCAGATGCGCCAGGCAGTCTGTCATACACAGGTAAACTTCCGCAAGTTCTTTCCCCTGACTCTTCGCGTATATGCTTTCCGCTTTCTTGAAATGCAGAAGTGCCTCATTATACTCGTCAAAATCCGCAAACAGCTTTCCGAGGTTCAGTTCAACCCGACCCATCTCGTTTTGTTCCTCACTGACCTTAAAGAGTTCCAGGGCCATGGAGGAGTACTTTGTCGCTTCCTCGAGATTGCCGTCCAGTTCGTGCTTTTCCGCCACGCGGGTCAGGAACTTCCCGTATTCCTTCCTGTCAGAAAGGATTCCGAACTTCTCCTTGGCCTTGTTGGTGTAGTCTCTGGAATGGTCGATCTTTCCCTGCTTCTTGTAAGCCAGGGCAAGATAATAATAGATCTTTGCCAGCATGAGCTCATCTGTAAGGATCCCTTCTGTAAAGAGCGCTTCTGACTTGTGGAAGTAGCTGATGGCCAGAGGCAATGAGTTCTCATCCAGGTAGGTTTTGGCCACAAGCATGAAGTTTTCGATAAATCCGGACTTGTGATTATGCAACGAATAAATGACATTGCACTGGAACAGATAATCGTACGCTTTCGTGTAGTCTTTTTTCTTAATTTCATAGACGGCATTGAGATAAAGGTTTTTCGCTTTTGGCAGAATCAGGCTGTACTTGTTAATGTACTTGTTGCCTCTTTCCAAATAGCTCCTGCCCTTTTCGTAATCTCCCAGTTCAATGTTGATTTCAGCCATTCTGCTGAGGTATTGGCAGATCTTGTCTGCCTGTGTCGATTCGGACTCCATAAAGTACTCTACTGAAATATCCAGGGTTTTAGCCAGGTAATCCAATAGGTCCATTGATGGATTCGATTTGCTTGACTCTACAAGACTGATCTGTCCAGGCGTAACTCTCGTTCCTGCGACATCCTTTAGCGTCATGCTTAACTCTTTTCGTCGTTTTTTGACTTTTTCACCTAAAGATAATACTTCCATAAACTTCTCTCCTACATATGATATTAACATTTTCATTATAACATATAATTGAATTAGAATTACTCTAGAAATCGTGAAAAATTTGAATTTCAAACATTTTTTCATCTTGCCTGTTAAAAACAAAAAAAAGGTCAAAAGTGGACGCATATCCACGATTAACCCTTGTAGCCACCACTTCTTATTTGGTTGTATTTGCGGTTTTAGGTGACATAACTTATGTTATGTTAGAATTTTTAATTTTTTGCTACTTAAAACAAGTTTTGCCTTTAAAATTATTTTAATTCACAGTCAAGTTATCCAATAAATATCGGAGCATTTTAGATGAAAATATCCTAATCCCCTTTTTTTTTCAGTTTCAGTGCTACGCCTCTTCCAGAAATGCGCTCTTGGCCAGCTCGTCTGCACGGTCATTGAACCGGTTTCCACTATGACCCTTGACCTTCATAAACTTTACCACCAGCTCTTTCTTGATTTCCCGGTAAAACTCATGGTATCCCTCTGTGAGCTTGTTGTTCCTTTTCCAGGTGCCCAGAGCCCAGGATTCGATTCCCTGATAGTCAAAGTAAAGATTAAGCTTCCGGTATCCCATGGCTTTTGCATACTTCATGGCGGTGATTGCCCCCAGAACCTCGCCAGCCACGTTCCTCATGGTGCTGAAGTCACTCTTGAACGCCTTTGCATCCGTATAGATTTCCTCGCCCCCCGAAATAGCCACAAGGCCATAAGCATATCGTCCGGAGCTAAGTTCAAAGCTTCCATCCACATAGATGGTGACATCCAGAGAAGACTCCGGAAGAGAGAGGTTCTTTTCGGATGATCCACTTTCCTTGGGGACTTTCCTCTTTGTCGCCTTCTTCACGCCCACAGGTGCTTTGGTTTCTCCGCCTTCATCATGCATGCGGATGAACTCCTCGGCTTCGCTGAGGGTCTCAAAGCCCTTGAACTTGACCCCCTTGGCCCCTGTCACTTCTCTTTTGCATTCCTCCCAACTCTTCAGGATTACCGGTTCCCCTGCATGTCCGTCGATGACGGCATAATATTTCTTCAAGCCACTTTCCCCCAAAAGAGGAGCATTCCTGCTCCTCTTTTCCTTTTACATTTTATTGTTTCACACATTTCCCCAAAGGGTTTCATTCCCTTTTGAGGATTGTCCACTCCAGGGACTTGCTTCTATTCTGTGACATTCTTTGTGAAGGTGATTTCTTCCTTTTTCTTTAGCACCGGTTCGAAGATCGTGTCCAGGTCCGGTGGCTTAACCTCATTTCCCGAGATCAGGTAGAACTCATCGCTCAGGTAGGATGGCTTCTTCTTCTCCAAAGAGTTCTCCACAATGCCATAGAACTGCTCCAGCTTCTTTGCCGGGGTAAAGCTTGCAATCGTCCCGATATTATCCCGCAAGAGCTTGAGGGTCTTCATATCCCCCTGCCAGTTCTTGACAAGGATCGGCGTGGGAATTTTCTTCATGATGTGGTTGGCTCCAAAGAAAATCAGGGCCAAGTCATCAAGCTTTCCAAGCAGTGGGATTTTGTCTGAAAGGATGTCGAAGGGAAGCAGCGGATATCCGAACGTCACGCCGATGAGGATCTTGTCCCGTCTCGAAACCCTCCTGTCCTTCATCAGACGGAAAGCCAGGGCGTAAAGGTCCGGGAGGATAAACACGTAGTCAGCGATATTTCTTTTGCTGAAAGGGACTTTGTCGATAATCTTTTCCCGGAAACCGGAGTAGGAGTCCTCTGTCTTCTCCAACAGTCCGAGCTTCTTGTTGAATTCCTTAAGTTTCTTCGCCGCCTCTTCCTCCTTCAGCCTTTCCTCTGCTTCCTTGTCTTTGTTGGATTCAGCCTGCAGGGCATCGATGTCGGCTTCAATCCCCTTGATCTTCAGAGAAAGCAGTCCGTTCTCCATGGAGAACTGGTCCACTACCATGTGGAAATGAGGAACCTTCATCAGGACCTCCTCGATGCTGATGGAAAGAGCCCTGTCCTCGTACTTCAGCCCCATCTCTTCTGCCTTGGCGGCAATGGACTTGGAGACCTGATTCAAAACGAACCTCGGTATCCCTAGCTTCAGCACTTTAACCTTTTCAATCTGCAAGGTCATGATGTTGTTCAGGACACTTTTGATCCTCACTCGGGCCAAAAAGGGAATATTGATGATCTTCTTAAAGCTCCCTATGATTTCTATGAAATTATCTTCAAGCTCCACAGAGACGAAATCCAGCCCCTCTACCTTGGGGACAACCATGGTCTTCAGGTCATGTAGGATATCCTCTGCGCTTAGGGTTGTGGTCAGTGATGTTACTCTCATATAATCCTCTCCTTCGAAAAAATGGTACAGGTCCGTCAATTCTTTTTATGTCTATTATACATAATTCCGCCCACTACTGAATGTTTTAAGGCGAATATTTCTATTAACTTAACATTTGAGCCTTTCTCCCCTGGATGAAGTCAGTCCTATTCTTTTTGGAATCAGAGGTTGTACTCATCCTTTTTCCTGGTCGTCCTCTCGAGAAGAAGCATGATGGACGTGAGAAGGATTCCTCCGATGAGACCGCCCACATGACCGAAGTTGTCGATGTTGCCGCTTCCGGTGAACCCGATGAAAAGGTTCAATCCCAGGATGAAGACGATGCTTCTTAGCATCCCCTTCAAGGCTTTGCTCCGTTTGAAGATGGCCATGACCAGCACGGCGCCAAGCAGGCCGAAAATGGCCCCTGAGGCGCCTACGGAGATGTTCGGCGTCAGGGCATAGCTGAGGAGACCCGAGGTGATGGCGGAGATGAAATAGATGATCAGGTATCGGAGGGCACCGAGCTCACTCTCCACAATCCTTCCAAGGCTGAAGAGCGCATACATGTTGAAGAGGATATGCAAAAGATCCGCATGGAGGAACGCCGAAGACAGGAGTCTCCAATACTCGCCGTAGGCAATCAGCTCGTTGACCTTGGCGCCGAAGAGGACGAGGACAAGGATATCGATTTCCGTGCTTCTTGAGGCGATGGCGGTGATGAGGTACATGATGATATTGATCCCCAAAAGCGCAAAGGTCCACTTCATGGATGAAGCCCTGGGCTTTTCCATGGTCACCTTGCGCTGGGTTAGGATTGACTTCCCGATATCATCCAAGGAATAGAATTTCCCCTCCCCGTCCACATAGGCCTCGGAGTAATTCTGAATCTTCGGGGTCATGGACATGTACTGGCCATTGGTGAAGATGACATTCAGGACATAGGCGTTCAGGTCGTTTTTTACCGCATAGCTCCTGAAGGCAAGATGATTTTCAGCCTCGTGACCTGCACTGGAAAAGATGACCGCGAGGTACCCGTTTCGGATCCGCGTGTAGAGATAGAAGCTGAAGTCCTTCTCAAAGGAAGGAAATTCTTCCAGGAAGAATCCCTTTTCGTCTATCAGAAGATCCATTATATTTTGGATTGCACTGTTTGCCATGAGAGCCCTCCCTTCCGCACGAGCAAGATTATCATTTCAGCTTCGTGAACCAGGGCTTTCAACCCATCGGTCTTCAAAGCCCCTATACATATGCCACGAAATATACTTACCTTGATTTTAACCTATAATTCCAAAATGATAAAGAAAAAAGGCCATAAAGGCCTTTTTCATATGCATTTTCATCAGGTCATGGCTATTTGTTCTCGATGAAGCCCTGGAGCATATCCAGAAGTTCGTCAAATCTTCTGATCGTCGCTTCCAGCGGTGCTTTGCTTGTCATATCAACACCCGCGGTCTTCAGGGTTTCTACTGGGTAGTTGCTTCCTCCGGACTTCAGGAAGCCCAGGTACTTATTTACAGATTCCTGTCCGTTCGTGAGGATGCTCTCAGCGAATGCGCTTGCTGCGGCATAGCCTGTCGCATACTGATAGACATAGAAGTCGCTGTAAAAATGGGGAATCCTCGCCCATTCGATTTCGATTTCCTTGTCGATGACAATCCCCTCGCCGAAGTACTTCCTGTTAAGCTTGAGCCACAGTTCATTGTAGTCCTCCCCGGTCATGGGGGTTCCTGCATGGATGGTCTCATGGGTGACCTTCTCGAATTCAGCGAACATGAGCTGTCTGAAGACAGTTGTCCTGATCTGTTCCAGTTCCTGGTTCACGAGGTACAGCTTCTTCAGCGGGTCCTTCTCCTCTGTGATCTGATAATGGATCAGAAGTTTCTCATTGGTGGTTGATGCCACTTCGGCAACAAACAGCGTATAGTCCCCATAGATGTAGGGCTGGTTTTTCCTGGAATAGTACGAATGGATGGAATGACCCATCTCATGGACCAGGGTCGATACGTCCCGAAGGTCGTTGTGGTAATTAAGAAGGATATAGGGTGCGGTGTCGTAGGTTCCTGATGAGTAAGCTCCACTCATCTTCCCCTTGTTCTCATAGATGTCTATCCATCCGGAACTGACCCCTTCTTTAAAGATGGAGAGGTAATCTTCACCAAGCGGTGAGAGTCCCCTGACAGCCATCTCCACACCTTCCTCAAAGGAGATATCCACGTCAGGGACATCAATGATCGGCACATAAAGGTCATACATATGCAGCTCATCCAGGCCCAGGAGCTTCTTCTTGATGTCCACATAGCGGTGTAAGGCCTTGACCCCCTCACTTACGGTTTCAAGGCTGTTGTCATAGACCGCCAAGGGAATATTGTTCGGGCTGAGGGATGCTTCGATGGGTGAACCGTACTTCCTCAGCTTCGCTTTCAGGTTGAAAGTATTCATGCTGGAGGACAGCGTCTGACCCAGCGTGTTCTTGAAGGCCCCATAGGTGTTAAAGAGCTCCAGGAAGGCGTTCTTTCTAAGGATCCTGTCCTTAGACTTGATGTATGTGCTGTAGCTGCCTTCTGTCAGGGGATGCATCTTCCCTTCTTCGTCCTCCACATCCTTGAAGGTCATATCCGCATTGGTGAAGATCGAGAAGATTTCGTCCGGGGCATTGAGGGAATCGGACAAGGCTGCCAAGAGCTCTTCCTTTTCCTTGCTCAGCACATGGGGCTTCTCTTTCACGACTGACTCGATGAAGAACTTGTATCCTGAAAGGTCCGCATCATTGAGATATCCCTTGATGGTTTCTTCTGGAAGGGACAGGAGTTCAGGAACAAAGTAGCTTACCATGGCACTGTACTCCGCGGCGTACTGGGCAACCTTGGACTGGATGACCTGCTGCACGTTGTTCGCCGTATCCTCGTGGCTCTTCATGCTTGCGTAGACATAGAGGGTCTCGAGCTTCCTTGTGTACTTCTCATAGTCCTTCAGATAGGCGAGGAGGCTTTCCTTCTCCCCCAGCTTGTCCTTATGGTCTAGGAGGACAGGGGCATCCTTTTTGAGCTGTTCCAGCTCCTCCTCGAACACTTCATTAGAAGGACAGATTTTGTCCACCTTCCACTTGAACTTATCGTCAATCTCACTTCGTAGTTTTACTTTGTCTTCCATTTTAACCTCCGTATAATGATTATTACTCGTATTATATTCTAAATACAATATTAAAGGCAATCTGTTCATTGTTATTCTATATCGAAATCAGGCATTCTGTACTCATTTTCTGGTTTCTTTTAGAGAAAGTTGGAACTGAAGGGATTGATTGCTGATGTATTCTATTTGATTCCTGCATATGGATAGTGTTGAAATAGAGACATTGTAAAAAAGTTCGATTGAATTCATTTATTTTGCAATATAGAAGTATTGTAACGTCATCCAGTTTACCGCAATTTATTAGTTTTTGATTGTACAACCCGAATAAATAGAGAAATTTAGATTAGCTAGAAATTAAACCATTCACAATTCTTGTATGTTTCAGGTATATCTTTCTCTACTTGAATATTTTCAAGGGTTTCAATAAAGAAGGATTGTTCATCAGGAAAAATCCATTCATTCAGATACTTTATAAAGTCCTCTTCTGTGTAGGAAACACAAACACCTATGCGATATCTCTTCGCATGAGGACTATTATGCAGCCATTCGTCACAAAAATCCATGCAGTATTTTCTAAGATTATTAGCTACTTCATCTGGAACTGCCTGATCAATCCTCCAAGGAAAATGGAAGCCTTCTGCTTTCACCGGCTCCCTACCTTGACAGAAAAGGAGAAATGGCCCTTCCAAAGTTTTCATCTCCTTTGGAAGGACCATTTTATCTATTTGAAGCTTTCGAGAATCTTGTCGTAGGTTTCCCTGATGGTCGACAGAAGCTCGCCTGACGACTCGAGAGGATTAATGACAACAGTGACACTTCCTGTCTCCCTGGCCAGGGTTTCAGAAACTTTAGGTGAGGACTGGTCTTCCAGGAAAATGGTGGTAATCCCTTCGCTCCTCACAAAATCAATAAGGTCCTCCAGCTTCTGTGGCGTAGGCTCCCCTTCCTGGAAAGGACCCTCCACGGCCTTCTGAACGAGACCAATTTCACGGGTCATATATCCGAATGCCGCATGACCGGTCACAAATGCCTGTCCGGCGTATGGCTTGAATTTCTCTTTGTATTCCGCCTTCAATGCCTCGACTTCCACTCTGAACCCCTCGAGGTTCTCCTTGAAGTAATCAGTATCTTCAGGGGAGATTGCGGACAGTTCCTTCTCCACATTCTGTGCCATGACGAGGATGGCGTCCAGGCTCAGCCAGATATGAGGGTCATATTCACCAGGCGCTTCCTCTTTTGCAGCCTCTGCAGGATCCAGTGGGATGAGGTCGATCCCTTCTGACAAGTCGACAATCTTCAGGTTCTTATTGCCTGAGTTCGTCACTGCCTTTTCTACCCAGGGTTCTATCTCCAGCCCGTTGATAAACATGAGGGACGCTTCGCTAAGGAGGCTCATGTCCTTTATTTTCGGCTCGAAGTCATGGGGTTCGGATCCTTCCGGGACCACCCTTGAGGTCTCCACCTTGTCTTTTCCTACAATCTTTACGATCTGGTCCACGGGGTTGATGCTCGTGGATACCTTTATTTTTGTGCTGTCTCCTTCACTGCCCGTCTGTGCTGCTGACTTGGGTGAGCACCCGGCAGCGATGGCAAGGGTTACCACCATGGCAGACAATACAATTAATCTTTTTTTCAAAACTCTTCCTCCTGTTGTTGCAAATGATTCGCATCTACGAGTATAATATAGTAAGAAATTTACATTGTCAATACTAAATTTTTAGGATATATTTATTTGTAATCTATTTGAACGCAATGTAAGAATTTGGAGTGTAAAAAATGTTTGAGATAAAAAATCTGAGCTTCTCCTATACCGGAAATGAGCCCTACACCATCAAAGACCTGACGATGAACATCCCTGGCGGAAAGCTGACCTCCATCATCGGAGAGAACGGCTCCGCAAAATCCACGCTGGTGAAGCTGGTCATCGGGCTCTTGAAGCCCCTGAAGGGAAGCATCACCATCAACAGCAAAAATGTCGCCTATGTCCCCCAAAAGATGGAAGGCTTCAACAAGCAGTTCCCCATCACCGTGTGCGAGATCTACAAGATCCATCTGAAGGCCCTGAAAATGACGGACCTTACCCTCATCGACAAGGCTCTTGCCGATATTTCCATGCCCGAGTTCAAGCATACCCTGATTGGCGACCTTTCAGGCGGCCAGACCCAGCGGATCTTTATCGGACGCGCCCTTCTTGGGAATCCGGAAGTCATCGTCCTCGACGAACCTTCCACCGGAATGGACCTCCGCAGCCAGAAGGAAGTCCGGTCCATCCTGAAAGCCCTCCGGGCGAAGGGTGTCACCATCCTCACCGTGGAACACAACATCTCGGCTGCCATCCATAACTCGGATTTCATCATCCGGATGGGCGATAACCAGGGTGTGCTTTATGACATCCATACCTTTAAGACAAACATCCAACATGAAGACGTGGATAACATGCTCTTCTTTAGAAAGGAGGATCTCTGATGCTAGCTTATCCCTTTATGCAAAATGCACTGATGGCAGGAACCATGATTGCCATCCTCTGTCCCATCATCGGAATCTTCCTTGTTCTTCGACGATATTCCATGATGGGGGATACTCTGGCCCACTCTTCCCTGGCCGGCGTGGCCATCGGCATCGTCATCGGGATCAACCCGACCATCTCCTCCATCATCTTTACCACGCTCTCTGCACTCTTCATCGAGTTCCTCAGGGACCGGTTCAAGCGATATGCGGAAATCCTCATGTCCGTCATCATGAGCCTGAGTGTTGGTATCGCCATCATCCTGGTCTCCAGCGGACAGGCCAATACCAACATCAACCAGTACCTTTTCGGCAGCATCCTCACCGTGACGAGGGGAGACCTTCTCTTCGTCCTCGTGGTGGCCATCATCACAATCATCGCGGTGACCTTTTACTACAACGAACTGATCTATACGACCTTCGATGAGGACGGGGCTTTGATTTCCAATATCAAGGTGAAATGGGTCAACTACATCTTCGCCCTCCTCATGGGGCTTTCCATCTCCGTCTCCATCAGGATCACCGGTGTCCTGGTCATCTCGTCTCTTATTGTCCTTCCCGTGGCTTCGGCCATGCAGTTCAGGCAGGGATTCAAGCGGACACTCTTCATCGGCATCCTTGTGGGGCTCATCGACATCCTCACCGGCCTCGTGCTCTCGTACTTCCTCGACAGCGCACCGGGAGGAACCATTGCGCTCATGAGCGTCATCACCATGATCGGTTCCCTGATAATGAATCCTTCGAGCAAGTAGTTCAAGAAGATGACAAAAAAATGGCTGGTGCAAATGTCCAGGTTATGGGCATTTGTACCAGCCATTGCTTTTCAAGCTTCTTACGGTTTGCTGCCCTTTTTCTCCAGCGCCAGGCACTCCTTGCAAATCCCCCGGAGCTCAAGCCTGTGTTCCGTCAGATAGAAACCCGTCTCCTTGGAGACCAGGTCGTCGATCTGCTTCATCGGGCAGTCGAGATCGAGAATCTTGTGGCAGGAATTGCATTCCACCGTGTGGTGGTGCTCATGGCGAATCAGGCTGAAATTGTATCTCTTCTCTCCAAGGTCATATTTGATGATCAGGTTCTTTTCCTCGAAAAGCTCCAAAGTCCTATAGACCGTGCTCAGGTTGACCAGTTCCTTTGCCGCCAGGCATTTCTTATAAATAAAATCAGCGTCAATCCCCTGATACGCATCACTAAGAATCCCGAGAATCTTCATTCTGGGCTTTGTTATCTTGATGTTATGTTCCTTAAGCACTTTTTGGGTGTCCATGACCATCTCTCCTTGCGCAACTATCTATGATGGTTTCATTATACGATGTTTGACCCTTATTTTCAATTCCTGCAAAAGGGGGGGGAGACAGGACTTTGCCATTCCCCAGTTTTGTGTCTGTTTCAGCTCATTCTATGCTAAAATGGAATGGAAATAAATGTTATGTGAGGTAAGAAAATGAGAAATTGTGTTATCGCCCAGTCCGGAGGACCTACCGCAGTCATCAACGCCTCCGTCATGGGGCTCCTTTCCAGAAACAACGAACTTCACCATTTTGACAAGGTTTATGCCGGAATCAATGGAATCGAGGGCATCCTCAAGGAGGACCTCTTCGATCTGAGCACCCTTGGCGAGGATGAGATTGCCTTGATCAGGAATACCCCTTCAGCGGGACTCGGTTCCTGCCGGTACAAGCTCAAGGACTACGAAGAGAGCAAGGAAGAATACGAGAAGCTGTTCCGGATTTTCGAGAAATATGCGATCAAGGCCTTCTTCTATGCCGGAGGGAATGATTCCCAGGATACGGTAAGGAAGCTCGCCGCCTATGCCCTGGAAAGGAACCTCGATGTGGCCTTCGTGGGGATCCCAAAGACGGTGGACAATGACCTCGAGGTCATCGACCATGCGCCTGGATTTGGCTCCGCCGCCAGATACATCGCCGTCAGCGTCCTGGAAAGCTACCTGGATTCCCTGGTCTATACGAACAACGGGATATTCATTACGGAGACCATGGGCAGAGATGCCGGATGGCTTGCCGCTTCCAGCGCCACAGCCATGTACAACAAGAAACGCTGTGCGGACATCATCCTCCTTCCGGAAATCCCTTTCGATGAGGCGAAGTTCCTGAAGAAGGTGGAGGACATCTACAAAGAGAAGAACCATGTCTACATCGTCACCTCCGAAGGGGTGAGGCTGGCCGACGGTTCCTTCCTCTCTGCCACAAAGGCTCACGTCCATGACACCTTTGGCCACGCCCAGCTTGGTGGCGCGGGTGTCGCCCTGAAGAACATCATCGAAGACAGCGGCATTACAAAAAGGATCAAGGTCCTCGAGCTCTCCACCCTCCAGCGTTCTGCTTTCCATCTGGCCTCCGAAGTCGACCTCAAGGAAGCCTTCATCCTCGGTCAAAGGGCTTTGACCATGGCCATGGAAGGGGAAACCGGTAAGGTCTCAATCCTTCTCCGAACATCGGATGAGCCCTATAAAGTGACCTATACCTCCACCGATGCCGCGAACATCGCCAACCACGTCAAGTATATGCCCAGGGAAATGATTACAGAAGACGGCATGGGCATCACCGATATGGCCCTCAGATACTTCACCCCTCTCATCGGCAAGCTTCCCGAATACCGGGTGATTCATCACTATCACGACAAGAAATAAGAAAAGAAGACAGGATTAAAAAGAAGTTACACCATATGCAAAGGACAGTACAAAAAGGTATAACTAAGGCTGACTAAGAAGATGATCTCTGTATTGGGCAGTGTCATCTTCTTTTGGTTCCACTGGTATCTGAAATTGTTGGATTAGTTCATTTAATTGTCAATTTTTACATGAAGATTGGTGAATATTGGGGAAGTTTTGAGATTGACTTTATCCTTGAAGTGGCCATAGAGTGACTCCAGAAGGGCGTTGTCCCAGCAGTTTCCAATGCGAGACATGGACTGCCTGAAACTCATTGATTTGCCAAGTTCTAGAAAATCGGGCTGGTGTAATGGGCTTCAAAAATTATTCTTGGAACCTAACTGCATATAGCGTTTTTTTAAAGCCATGTGTGCGAGTACTTAGAGCTATTAGCGCATCAGTTTTAGAACCATGCGCGGAGCGCCAGAGCCACCCCGAAGGTGGCAATTTATCCTTCTAGATTAATCTCATCGTATTAATACCGTGTATCGTAATCTTATATGTTTTGCAGATAACCTGTCCATGATGGATTCCGGTGCAAGTTGACGTTGACTAAGGCCGATATAAACAGTTCTGACGCTAGTATGTTGCCTGGCTTTTCTTTTTGCAACAGAAGAACCCTGGAAACAGCTCTTACAGCTTATTTCCAGGGTTTGGTTTCTCTATTGTCTTTCGAGTAGGACGACGGTCTCCACGTGTGTTTAGGCAACAGGGAGATACTAATGCGCAAAATTGAATTCTGCGTAAAAGCACCCCCCTCTTGGCTTGGAGTATTAGGTAGTGTTTGTCATTCGAACGGAAACACCTTAGTTCAGATGTTATCTTCCTTCCATTTCGCATACAGCCTATCATTCATACGTTAATAGATACTAAACTTGTACGTTAAGGTTAATCCATAAATAGTAACCCTTAATAAACTATAAATACAATTCGACTAAAGGAAATTCTATTCTTACTTTTTCTTCTTCTTTTTCACATTGTTTGCAATCCAGTTGTCTCTCTTCATCTTTATTCTTTCTTCATCTTCCGCCTTGATTCTCTTCTTTTTCTTGTAACTTGCGAACCAATCACAAACCAATATAGATGGCATGACTATCACGCCCCAAGGCAAAAGTAAGTAATAAACGGACAAGACATCCAAATCTAATTTCGGATTAAAATATTTCATGGCTAAAAGTATGGGTACCGTCGCATAAAGTTCTATGGTGCCCACTATAGATAAGAGAGGAACTGTTCCATTCTTAGCTTTATTCCAAAAAATGATATTCATCCATTTTGGAATCCTATAGCGATAATAATATTCCTCTTTAGTCGTTAAAGATAATGATATCCACACTAGCATAAGAATGATTGTGCCGAGAAGTCCTCTGTATTCTGATAACAGTAGTGTTTTCATCTGTTCACCTCACAAAACTAATATGGCATCGCATAAACATTTCCATATCGATATCCAC
>ENA-OFCF01000671-OFCF01000671.1-metagenomes-genome-assembly--contig:-NODE-671-length-14624-cov-2.938637_pt1 | contig 14624 bp, 13 predicted proteins | sample MGYA00153387_OFCF01 | MGnify analysis MGYA00153387
GAGCCTATCCAATATCAGACAAACGATTTTATTGGTTGTGGATTTGCCATAAAAAATGAAGTTTATAAAAAAACAAACGGTTTTCCGTTGTGGATCGACATTTATGGTGAAGAAAGTTGCGTTGCCTACGAAGTTTTGGATGCCAATTTTGAAATTTTATATGACAATTCCATAATAGTCAATCATCGGGTAAACAAAACGAGCCGTTTGCAACATCGAAAATATCATTTCAGATTTAAAAAACAATTGAAAAACACTATTTATATTTTTTTGGTTTATCATAAAAATCCATTAATGCCAATTCTAAAAGCCATTTTTCATAATTTCAGGAAATATGCATTAAAAGATTTTACCTATTTCAGATTGTTTTGGATGGCAATGTTTCAGGTTGTTTTTCGTTTTTTTGCCATTCTAAAATTTAGAAAACCATTAAAAGCAGCAACTTTTATCAAAATAAAAAGACTTCGAGGTTTGAAATATTGATTGGTAATTGTCTTTCAAAAACTTTAAAAGCTCACTTTAATGCAATACAATAGCTGTAAAAATTAAATTAAAATTTCAAAAAGTGTGTAAATTGGAAATCATATTTACAATTTGCACACTTTTAGTGTTTTATACTTACAATATACTTGTTGTGAGTACTTTAAAGTAGTTTTATTTTTTAGTAATTTTGTTATAAGTGTTATTTTTCATTATATTTAGCTACAAATCGTAGTTTAATTAATAAATTTATTTGTATTTTTGTGCAAATTGAAAATCACATTTACAATATGCATAATTTTATTGAAAGAGATCTTGTAAATCATTTAAAAAAATATTTAGATATTTTTCCAGCTGTTGCCATACTTGGTCCGAGACAGTGTGGAAAATCTACTTTAATAAAGAGTTTAGATAAAAATTTTGACAATATTATTTATTTGGATTTGCAAAGAGAATCCGACCTTAATCAATTGTTAGATCCGGAATTTTTTTTTGAAAGCAACAGCGATAAAATCATTTGTTTAGACGAAATTCAATTGGTTCCAAAATTATTTTCGGTTTTGAGAAGCATCATCGACAGCAATAGAGTGAACGGAAAATTTATTTTGCTGGGTTCGGCTTCGCAAGATTTAATTCAACAAACCTCAGAGAGTTTGGCTGGACGCATCGGAATATTGCATCTTTCTCCGTTTTTAATCAATGAGTTGGATTATCTTGAAAATTTTGACTTACAAAAATTCTGGTTTCGTGGTGGATTTCCAAACAGTTATTTGTCCAAAAATGACGAAAATAGCTCCATTTGGATCCAAAACTATATCCGAACCTATATCGAACGCGATATTCCGCAATTGGGTTTTCAAATTCCGGCATTGCAATTGCGACGTCTGCTGACCATGTGTGCACACAACCAGGGACAACAACTCAATTTGTCTAAATTGGCGGAGTCTTTAAACCTGACGCATCCAACCATAAAGCGCTATATCGACTTGTTGGAGCAAACATTTATAGTTAGAACCATTCCCCCATTTGAAATAAATATCAAAAAAAGATTGATAAAAGCCCCAAAGGTTTTTGTGCGCGATTCAGGAATTTTGCACCAATTGTTGGCGATTCCAAATTTTAATTCCTTGATGGGAAACCCAGTTTTTGGGTCGTCGTGGGAAGGAATTGTGATCGAAAACGTAATTGTAAACATGCCGAGTTGGGATTATTTTTTTTACAGAACAGCTACTGGCGACGAAATTGATTTGATTTTAAAAAAAGGAAACCAAATTATCGCAATCGAATGTAAGGCATCGGCTGCTCCAAAAGTTGCAATAGGATTTTATCGCAGTTTAGAAGTCATAAAACCAAATAAAACATTTATTATTGCACCCACAAACGATACTTATAAAATTGCCGAAACCATAACCGTAACGGGTCTGGACAACTTTATTAAAACCGTAATGAACAATAATTTAATTTGAATAAGTTTGTTTTTCAATCAGTTTTAATAACTAAAGTGTTAATATAATGCTATTTAATTCTATAAATTTTGCAATTTTTGTACCAATAGTTTTCCTGCTGTATTGGTTTGCAGCAAAAAATAATCTGAAATTGCAGAACATTTTATTGCTGATTGCAAGTTATTATTTTTATGCGTGTTGGGATTTTCGCTTCTTATTTTTATTAATTTTTTCTACGTTATTAGATTATTATTCCGGACTGAAAATTGAAAATAGTACCCATACGAACCAACGAAAATTTTGGTTTTGGTTGAGTATTATTGTTAATCTGGGATTTCTTGGTATTTTTAAATATTATAATTTTTTTGTAGATTCCATTCAGGATGCTGTTTCTGTTTTTGGTCATAAAATTGATTTGTGGACAATAAAAGTGATTTTGCCCGTTGGAATTTCATTTTATACCTTTCATGGACTTTCCTATGTTATTGATGTTTATAAAGAACGCATCAGGGCAGAGCGAAATTTCATTGATTATGCTGTTTTTGTTTGCTACTTTCCACTATTGGTTGCAGGTCCGATTGAGCGAGCGACCCATCTGTTACCACAAATTAAAAGAAAAAGAAACTTTAACTACACGCAGGCTGTTGATGGTTTGCGACAAATTTTGTGGGGTTTGTTCAAAAAAATTGTCATTGCAGACAATTGTGCCGAATATGCCAATTTAATTTTTAATAATTCCGACGATTATTCGGGCTCGACCCTAATAATGGGTGCCCTGTTTTTTACATTTCAAATTTATGGTGACTTTTCAGGATATTCCGATATCGCTATAGGAACCTCTCGTTTGTTTGGTTTAAATTTATTAAAAAACTTTAATTATCCCTATTTTTCCAGAGATATTGCTGAATTTTGGCGGCGATGGCACATTTCACTATCTTCCTGGTTCAAAGATTATCTTTATATTCCCCTTGGCGGAAGTGTGGGCGGACTAAAAATGAAAATAAGAAATACTTTTATTATCTTTTTAGTAAGTGGATTCTGGCATGGTGCGAACTGGACATTTATTGCCTGGGGAGCTTTAAATGCGTTTTATTTTTTGCCATTATTGCTAACCAATAAAAACAGAAATCATATAAAAATTGTAGCTTATGACCGAAATTTACCTACGTTTACAGAGTTTGTATCGATTACATTAACATTTGCGCTCACTGTATTTGCCTGGATTTTTTTTAGAGCCAGTTCAATAACACACGCGATCTCGTATATAAAAGGAATTTTCACATCAAAATTGATTGCCTTGCCAGAAATTAGACCTACAAATATCATTGTTTTGGTTCTTATTTTTTTAATGATTGAATGGGTTGGCAGAAGAAATAATTATGCAATAGAAAAAATATTTCACAACAATTCGGTAATTTTAAGATGGAGTTTTTACTTTATGTTAATAATTGCTATTTTTATTTTTAGCACAAAAGAACAAGAATTTATTTATTTTCAGTTTTAAGATGAAACAATTTTTATTAAAAATCGGCTTATTTGCTATCGTGTTTTTTATTATTGATAAAGGGTTTTATTATTTTTTGGATGTAGCTCCAAAATTGGAATATGACGAGCGATTGGAATTAGTGATTAATGGAAAAATCAATAAAGATTTAATTGTCTTGGGTTCTTCTCGAGGTGCAGATAATATTATTGCCAGCCAAATTGAAAATCAAACTAAATTATCATCTTATAATTTATCTTATATAGGTTCTAATGTCATATTTCATGAATTCATCTTAAAATCAATTTTGAAATTTAATGAAAAACCAAAAATAATTATTTTTTCCATCGACAATCCGTATGAATTTATAGAAGAAAAATCTTTATTGTTTCGATTAGATAGATTATATCCGCTATCAAAATACAATTATATAAATCAAGAGTTAATTAACAAAGAAGAAAGAAATTTATTGTCTTGGACATTTTGCTTAGCTAGATTAACTAAAACTAATTTCGCGTTAAAACAAGTAAAAACACCACTTGAAAATCCCATATTAAGTTGTGGATCAACGCCATTTGTAAAAAAATCTTCATCATCTAAAATGAATTTTTCAGAATCTTTTGAAAAATACAATACAAAGAATGAACTTCCCGAAAAACTTAAATCTTTTAGAAGAATTCAAACAATTTGTAAGGTTAACAATATTAAATTAATTTTTGTTTTTTCACCAAATTACTGCAACTTTAATACAAATTTTTACAGAAGATTTCAAAAATTAATGTTTGCAGAAAACAAGGTTTTAGTATATGATAATACAAATCTACTTTATAAAGATGAGGCGTATTATTTTGATGTTTCCCATTTAATGAAAAATGGAGCAATTGTTTTTACAACAGAAATAAGTACCTTTATAAATCAAAATAAATAATATAAAAAACCGTAATATGAAAACAATAGCCGTCATTCCAATCAGAAAAGGTTCAAAAGGAATTCCGAATAAAAACAAAAAGAAAATGTTGGGTCGTCCGTTATTTTCATGGGTTTTGGGTGCAGCTGTTTTTTCTGAACTAGATGCTGTTTTTGTTTTTACGGACGATAAGGAAATAGTAACTTTTATTGAAAATGAATATTTCTGGACAACAAAAGTTAAGGCTGTAATGCGAAATGCCGATAATGCAAATGATACTGCCTCTACTGAAAGTGCCATGATCGAGTTTGCCGAAAAAATAAATTATGATTTTAATATTTTATGCCTGCTGCAGGCGACTTCGCCACTGACAACATCAGAAAATATTAATGAAGCAATCGCAAATATGCATGTTTCCAATAATGAATCTGTTTTATCTGTCGTAAAAACACACCGTTTTTGTTGGAATGCCGACGGAACGCCAAAAAATTATGATGTATTTAGCAGACCACGGCGTCAGGATTTTGATGGTTTGTTAATTGAAAATGGCGCCATTTATATCACAACAAAAGAAGCTTTTTTAGAATCTGAAAACAGAGTTAGCCGAAAAATTGGCTTAATCGAAATGCCCGAAGAAACGCTGCATGAAATTGACACCATTTCCGATTGGACAATTGTTGAGAATTTGTTAGCCGACAGACAAAAAAAACTAAAGCAACAACAACAAATAAAGTATTTAGTGCTGGACGTAGATGGCGTTTTTACAGATGGGAGCGTTTATTATGATGCAAATGGCGAATTAATTAAAAAATTTGATATGCGAGATGGAATGGGGTTAGAAATTTTGCGTCAAAATCAGGTTGAAGTGGTTGTTATTACTTCAGAAAACTCCGATTTGGTTGCAAAAAGAATGCAAAAACTTCAAATTGCAAATACTTTTCTAGGCGTTAAAGACAAATATTCTTTTCTTCAAAATTTTATAATACAACTCGGCACTTCTTGGGGAAATTTGTCTTACGTGGGCGACGACGTCAACGATTTAGCCAATTTATGCACCGTTGGATGGTCGTTTGCGCCCAATAATGCAACGAATATTGTAAAACAGCATGTTGACATCGTTTTAAATAACGATTCCGGAGCTGGAGCTATTAGAGAAGTTTGCGAATGGATTATGAAATACAACAGCAGATTTTAATGAAAGATGTTAAAAATCAGTCTTAAAGATTAAAAAAAAAAAGTGCTACTTTTGTTGCTCAAATACAAGAAAATGAACAATTATAAAACTCCATACATAATTGCCGAAATTGGTTGCAACCACAAAGGCGACATTAGTATCGCCAAAGACTTGATAAAAACTGCAAAAATATTTGCCGGTGCTGATGCCGTAAAATTTCAGAAAAGAAATAATATTGAACTTTTAACTGAAGAACAATACAATACTCCGCATCCAAATCCGTCAAATTCTTATGGTGTAACTTACGGCGAACACAGAGAGTTTTTGGAATTTAATGTAAGTCAGCACGCGGAATTAAAAACCTATTGCGAAGAAATTGGTATCACTTATTCCACTTCGGTCTGGGACACCACATCTGCAAAAGAAATTGCCTCTTTAAACCCACAATTCATTAAAATACCCTCGGCTTGCAACAATAATTTTGAAATGTTAAGCTGGTTGTGCGAAAATTACTTGGGAGAAATTCATATTTCTACCGGAATGACTACAAAAAATGAAACCGACGAACTGGTAACTTTTTTTACAGAAAAACAACGAAATCAGGATTTAGTACTTTACAACTGCACTTCGGGCTATCCTGTACCATTTGATGATGTTTGCCTGCTGGACATCAATTTGCTCATCAAAAAATATGGAGAAAAAGTAAAACATATTGGTTTTTCGGGGCACCATCTGGGCATTGCTGTCGATATTGCAGCCTACACATTAGGCGCCAGCATTACAGAAAGACATTATACTATGGACAGAACCTGGAAAGGCACAGATCACGCGGCTTCTTTAGAACCAGAAGGTCTGCGAAAATTGTGTAGAGATTTAAAAGCCGTTCATAAAGCATTGACATTCAAATCACAAGATATTTTACCAATCGAGCAGGTTCAAAGAGATAAATTAAAAAACAAAAAAGTGTAGAATTACTATTTTTTGGTTACATTATAGTCAGGTGTGATATTTTGCAAGAAATGAAATGTAAAATTAAAATGTAGTAAAGTAAATAGTTGTATTTTTGTATTGAATATTTACTTTTACAAATTATGAGTAACATTAAGTTCACATATTATGTTAGAAAAAGAATTTGATTTTTATTTGGCTCATCAAAAAGATTTAATCTTAAAATATTTGAATAAATATTTAGTGATAAAAGAGGAGCAAGTTATAAATGCTTTCGATACAATTGAAGATGCATATGACTTCGCTACTTCAAAATTTGAGCTTGGTTCATTTTTAATTCAGCAATGTTTGCCTGGGGATTTAGGACACTCACAAATTTTTCATTCTCAAGTAATTTTCGCAAATATTTAATTATGTCCTTATCTGCGTTAACTTTAAAATCCAATTTTGGCTTGTTAAAACAACTTTCCTCCATCGTTGATATAGCTTTTCCAAACACAATTATTAAAAGTCAATACAAAGCAATTTGGGATACCGGTGCTTCGGGAACTGTTATAACGCAGATCATTGTAGATAATTTAGGATTGGTACCTACAGGGATGTCAATAGTTCATACCGCTAATGGAACAGCCAGGCAAAACACATTTATTGTTGATGTTTCTTTAAATGACGGAATAACTATTAATGATGTTAAAGTAACTTGCGCCAGTGCTTTAAGTGGTGGTTGTGACGTGCTGATTGGTATGGATATAATTTCGCTAGGCGATTTTTCTATTACAAATTTCAACGGTAATACTTGTATGTCATTTAGAAAGCCTTCCATGCACGAGATTGATTTTTGTAAAAACCCGAATATGAAAGCAAATTCTAATCATAATAATAATTTAACCCGTCCAAAAAAGAAAAAACCGTAATATATGTTTTATTTTTTTTAAAAATCGCTTACAACATTTGACGTAATAACAGCAAAACTTTCTACTGACTTACAACTCATAAAATGAAAAAAAAAATATTTATTTTTTTACCTGATGGCGTGGGTTTGCGAAATTTTGCATTAACAGATTTCAATAAAGTTGGGCAAGATTTAGGTTTTGATATTACATATTGGAACAATACGCCATTCTCGATAACACAAGAGATTGGTTTCAAGGAAGTTAAACTTGAAAATAACGTAATAAATTCATTAACTTCTGTTTTTACAAGAGCACGAAAAAGAGCAGAGTTAAACTGGTTTGACAAAAAATTTAATGAAAAAGTTTACAACACCTACAATTTTCCACAATCCTACAACGCATTAAAAGAAGGGCTTAAAAGCATCGTGGTTTCTGTTTTGGTTGCTACTTGTTCTAATGCAAAAGGGATATTGTTTATCAGAAATCAAATTAAAAAATTTGAACGAAAAAGTTTAAAATATGCCTACTGCAAAACACAATTAGAAATAGAAAAACCTGATTTTATTTTCTGCACCAATCAACGTCCCAGTCAGGGTATTGCTCCGATTCTTGCCGCTCAGGATTTGGGAATTCCGACCGCAACATTTATTTTTTCCTGGGATAATTTGCCAAAAGCAACTACTTTAATTGAGCCCGATTTTTATTTTGTGTGGAGCGAACACATGAAAAAAGAAGTTTTAATGTATTGTCCGTATGTCACAGCCGATACAATTTTTGTTACTGGAACGCCGCAATTTGAAAGTCATTTCGACAAAAATTTACTTTTAACAAAAGAAATCTTTTTTGCCCAACACAATTTAGATATTTCAAAAAAATATATTTGTTATTCTGGTGATGATATTGTAACATCGCCCTTAGACCAGTTTTATTTAGAAGATTTGGCTATTTCAGTACGAGAATTAAATGCAAAAGGATATAATTTAGGAATTATTTATAGAAAATGCCCCGTTGATTTTACAACCAGATACCAGCGAGTTTTAGATCAATATGAGGACGTTATTAAAAATATGGATCCTTTGTGGCGTCCTGTCGGAACAAATTGGAACGAAATTATGCCCGAGAGAGAAGATTTTGCATTGCAGGCCAATATTTGTTATCATACAGAATTTGTGGCAAATGTCGCTTCTTCTATGGTATTTGATTTTGTAGCTCACAACAAATCGTGTTTATTTTTCAATTACGAGCAACCTCAATTAAAAAAAGGAATTCGCGACATCGGACAAAATTATCATTACATTCATTTTCGTTCAATGCCCAGTAAAAATGCCGCTTTGTGGGTTGAAAGCAAAAACGAATTAACACAAATCGTTCAAAATATTGTAGATGGAACGCTGTCTAATGTAACTGATGGAAAAGTCTGGTTTGAAACAATTGTTGGAAAAAATCCAACTCAGGCCTCACAAAATATTTGGGCAGAAATTAATAAAATCCTGAACTAAAAAAATGTTCTTTAATTCGCTAAATTTCGCCATTTTTCTGCCAATAGTATTCTTAGATTTTCTATAAAACTAATTATTGCAAATTGTTTTAGTCCTGCACAAAGAATTAAAACTGCTAAATAAGTTTTTATTTTCAATGATGGTGCAGTCAATTAAACAACTTTTGATTTTTTAAACTAAAATTAAATTTTACCCATTTAAAACTTCCAAAATCTTAATTGCCGCTTCACTTATCTTTGTTCCGGGACCAAAAACGGCAACTGCTCCGGCATCAAACAAAAATTGATAATCTTGTGCAGGAATCACTCCGCCAACAACAACCATAATATCCTGACGACCGTATTTTTTTAACTCGTCAATAACCTGTGGCACAAGCGTTTTGTGTCCTGCTGCCAAAGATGAAACGCCCAAAACATGAATGTCGTTTTCAACAGCTTGTTTAGCTGCTTCTGCCGGCGTTTGAAAAAGTGGACCTATATCAACATCAAAACCTACATCGGCATAGCCTGTTGCAACAACTTTTGCTCCTCGATCGTGTCCGTCCTGACCCATTTTGGCAATCATAATTCTGGGCCTTCTGCCTTCGGTCTTCGCAAAAGCATCTGCCATTTTTTTTGCCAGTTCAAAACTTTTGTCGTTTTTTATTTCTTTACTATACACGCCGCTAAATGATTTAATTTGAGCTTTATACCTTCCGTAAACTGTTTCTAAAGCATCAGAAATTTCTCCCAAAGTAGTTCGAAATCTTGCTGCTTCAACTGCTATTTCCAATAAATTTCCATTTCCGGTTTTTGCACAGTCAATTAATTGTTGTAATGTTTTTTCGACTTTTTCATTATCTCGACTGGATTTAATTTTATCTAATTTTTCCAATTGTTGTTTTCTAACCATCTGATTGTCAACATCTAAAATATGCAAAGGATCTTCCTTTTCCAGTCTAAATTTATTTACGCCAACAATAATATCTTGATTGCTGTCAATTCTTGCTTGTTTTCTTGCGGCAGCTTCTTCAATTCTTAATTTCGGAATTCCCGCTTCGATTGCTTTTGTCATTCCGCCCAATGCCTCCACTTCTTCAATTAACGCCCATGCTTTGTCGCAAATTTCTTTTGTTAAAGATTCAACATAATAACTTCCTGCCCAAGGGTCAACAGTTTTTGTGATTTTAGTTTCTTCCTGCAAAAATATTTGCGTGTTTCTGGCTATTCTTGCTGAGAAATCTGTAGGCAAAGCAATGGCTTCATCGAGTGCATTGGTGTGCAGTGATTGTGTGCCGCCAAGCGCTGCCGCCATGCCTTCGATGGTTGTTCGAGCAACATTATTAAATGGATCCTGTTCAGTTAAACTCCAGCCAGAGGTTTGACAATGTGTGCGCAGAGCCAGCGATTTGTCATCTTTTGGATTAAATTGTCTGACTAATTTTGCCCAAATCATTCTGGCAGCTCTCATTTTGGCAATCTCCATAAAATGATTCATCCCGATTGCCCAGAAAAAGGACAACCTCGGTGCAAATTCATCAATATTCATTCCAGTCGAAAGTCCTGTTTTAATATATTCTAAACCATCGGCAAGTGTATAAGCAAGCTCAATATCTGCGGTGGCTCCAGCTTCTTGCATATGGTATCCTGAAATTGAAATTGAGTTAAATTTTGGCATTTTTTTGCTTGTAAATTCAAAAATATCAGCAATAATTTTCATTGATGGAGTAGGAGGATAGATATAAGTATTGCGAACCATAAATTCCTTAAGAATGTCATTTTGAATGGTTCCAGACAATTTTTCGATGGCTACACCTTGTTCTTCGGCAGCCACAATGTAAAAAGCCATAATGGGCAAAACCGCACCGTTCATTGTCATAGAAACCGACATTTCGTCGAGCGGAATCTGATCAAATAATAGTTTCATGTCTTCAATAGAATCGATGGCCACTCCTGCTTTTCCTACATCGCCAACAACACGTTCATGGTCAGAATCATAACCTCTGTGAGTTGGTAAATCAAAAGCTATTGAAAGCCCTTTTTGACCTGCCGCCAAATTTCTACGGTAAAAAGCATTGCTTTCTTCTGCGGTTGAAAATCCCGCATATTGCCGAATTGTCCATGGTCTGCGCACATACATTGTTGAATAGGGCCCACGCAAATTGGGTGCAAAACCAGCTCCAAATGAAAGATGTTCGAGATCTGCAATATCTTTTTCTGAATAGGTTTTCTGAATAAAAATGCCTTCCGCAGTTTCAAAATCATTTGATTCCGGGTTTAAACTTTGAACCTTAAGGTTGCTTAATTCAATATTTTGTAGGTTTTTTCTTGTCATTAGTGCTATAAATCTCGGCTTAAATCTATTGTTAAAATCCGTTTAATATTTTTTTATTTTTATATTGATAATTTAAATTCTAAACTCCTTTATCTAAATTATAAGATGCTGTTAATTCCTTAAAAAACTTTTTGTGAGCATTTGGTGTTAACAGAATTTTCTTATTTAAGTTTGTTTCAATAATAATAACATTGTTTGTTCGGGTGGCATACCAGGTCATTTTTCCAAACTTTTTGTTCCAGAATATTCCGAAATAACCAAACATTCCACCACTGCCAAAAGATCTGATTGATAAAAGAATATTTACATTTTGGATTGCGCTTACATTTTTAATTATTGATTTGTCTAGGATTACTTTATCAAACGGCCGGTTGATAACCACATCATTTTCAGTTATTTGATAAGATTTAATACTAAAACAGTAGGTAATGGATAGGATGACAAAAAAAGGAATGCTTATCAGTAAATACGCTTGATTGCCAGCAGATTTTGCAGCAAAATGAGGTAAAATGGCAATAATAAAAAATAAAACAAAAAACATTACCGTTATTGCTCTTGATGCTTTGTCTAATGTTGCATTATAAATCATATTTAAAAAATTGTAAGTTTTGGAAATGCTTAATTATTCTGTAATTTTATTTTAATCTTAATAATCATTTGGGTAATTTTTCTGGACTGCTGCTTCCTGAAAAATTTAATTTAACTTCTGTACCATTGATGTTTTGAGAGAAGCAATCGCAGACAAATCAAGAATTAATAATAATGTAATTGTTTTTTTCATGGAATGATTTTATTAAATATATATTATTCGGCATTAAGTCGTTCCTGCTCCATTTTTTCTGCCAATCGCCTTTCGATAATTGGAGTGATTAATGTTTTACGTGGATTTATTTTTACAAACGGAAAAAGTTCCAAATCATTTTTCATACGGTCATTTTCGTTTGGATATTTATTGGTTCCTAACAAAGTTTCTTTTCCGGAATCAAATAAATTTTGCTCATTATCGGCACTTTCCTGGATTTTTCTTTTGATAGTTCCATCATTAAGTTGTTTCAAAAAACCTCCATTTTTTTCAATATCTTTGAATAATTCTAAAGATTTCTGAGCCAGTTGATGGGTTAAACTTTCGATATAATAACTGCCATCGCCTGGATTATTTACTTTATCAAAATAGGATTCGTTTTTTAGAATAAGCAATTGATTTCTGGCTATTCTGTCGCCAAATTCATTGTTTTTATGATACAAACTGTCGTAAGGCAAATTGACAATTGCATCTGCTCCGCCCAAAATTGCCGACATACATTCGGTTGTTGTTCGCAAAAGATTGGTATTATAATCATAAATTGTTTTGTTGCGTTTTGACGGGCGCACCACCAAATGGCAATCAAAATCATGGTTGTATTCTTGTGCAATAGCGTTGAAAACCAACCTTAAAGCCCTTAATTTTGCGATTTCAAAAAAATAATTAGTTCCCACCGAAATGTCAAAAACTATTGGGTGTTTTATTTTTGAAATTCTATTAAAATATTCGTTTGCATGCGACAGCGCATACGCAATTTGTTGCGTCATATTGGCTCCAGCATTTTGATATAAGCCAGCATTTACACTCAGAAAGGAATGCTCTGATAGCGTTGCAATTTGATTTAAAGTATCAAAGTTTGTTTTTTCGGGAGTTTTAAACCAGTTTCCATCTTTAGCTAATTGTCCGATCGGGTCAAGATTATAGAAAAAAGTAGTTTTTTTGTCTTTTGCAAAATTTTTTAATTTTGAAATAAATGATTTTGACAAAAAATTGAAATAAAAGTAAATCGAAATTTTTTCTAAATTAATTGCATTTAATAAATTTTCGATTGCTAAATTTTCATTTTCTATAATAAAGCCAAGACTTTCTGCCCCGCGATTAATTGCGTCGTTTGCAGTAATGATCGTTTTTGAAATATCGTTTACAAATATATGCTGACAAATTTTAAATTGAGATGCCTTTGTTTCGATGTTGAATTTTACTACAGCATCGTCTTTATGGTAAAAAGGTCTGACCTTAATGTTTTCGGGTGAATTCCAAATTAAAGTTTCGTTGTAGTCCGCGCCATTAAGTTCAAATTGAATTTGCTGTTTCCATTGTTTGGAGGAAATTGGATTAAAATTGTCAAAAAGATTTGGCTTCATTTTTTATTTTGATTTGGATGTTTCTTGATAAATTTCAGTTACCAGTGAACGTTAATTTTTTTTTGGCTAATTATTTTTTTGGTACAGTATCACCTTCAAATTCAATAATATAAATGTCTTCACTGTCTTTTTTCATAAAATATTTTTCTCGGGCATATTTTTCAATTTGTTCAGGATTTTTGAGTGTTTTTATATTGTGATTGTCTTTTTTTATTTCGTCCTGATAGTATTTTTTATTGTCTTCAAGTTCGTTCAGTTCCCGGTTGATGATGCGGTGTTCCAGATAGGAGTAGTCGTCAAAAAAAAGCATCCATGACAAAAAGAACAAAGATACGATGATGTATTTGCTGCTTAAAATTTTGAATAATCTGGTTTTTTTCATGAACTGATATTTTATTGTAAACTACTGATTTTTAGCCCCGAAAGTAGTGAAAATCCTTTTTTTTGCTAAAGTTACAGGTTTTCAGAACTTTTAGAGATGATGCAAAAAAAGATTGCAGCGGATTGCGGGATTAGCTTCTGAAAAAAGATCATAGAATTTTTTGGTTGATAACGGCCCGTACTACGTCGATGGCAACGGTGTTGTATTTATCGTTTGGAATGATGATGTCGGCAAAGGCTTTTGTGGGCTCAATAAATTGTTCGTGCATTGGTTTTAGTGTATTTTGATAACGGTTAAGTACTTCGTTCATATCTCTGCCACGTTCTGCAATGTCGCGTTTGAGTCTTCGAATTAGTCGTTCGTCAGAATCGGCATGAACGAAAACTTTAATGTCAAAGAGTTCTCTCAATTCTGGATTTGCAAGAATTAAAATGCCTTCAACAATCATTACCTTTCGCGGGTGTGTTTTTATAGAATCGTCTGTCCTATTGTGTGTTACAAACGAATATACAGGCTGGTCAATGGTCTTTCCGGCTTTAAGATCTTTTAAGTGCTGCACCAGAAGTTCAAAGTCAATTGCCCGCGGATGGTCAAAATTGATTAAAATTCTTTCTTCGTAGGCTAAATTATTGTTTTCCTTATAATAGGAATCTTGCGAGATAATTCCTACTTCAGTTTGCGGAAGCTCGTTCATAATTTGATGAACAACAGTTGTTTTTCCTGAACCAGTTCCGCCCGCTATTCCAATTATAAGCATAATTTGTGGTTGTTTTTATGCAAATTTAGTTAAAATAGAATGATTTTTAGAAAAATAATTGCGTGAAATAAATATTTATAATGCTTGTAATTGTAATTTTTAAAAATTATCTTTGCACACGCTTTCGGGGTGTAGCGTAGCTCGGTTATCGCGCCTGCTTTGGGAGCAGGAGGTCGC
>ENA-OFCF01000673-OFCF01000673.1-metagenomes-genome-assembly--contig:-NODE-673-length-14609-cov-2.454171_pt1 | contig 14609 bp, 12 predicted proteins | sample MGYA00153387_OFCF01 | MGnify analysis MGYA00153387
TGATGGCACCGCGATCAACTACCCGCTCATCGCCAGCGGGAAATCCTTTGTCGGCTTCGGCGCGCTCACCGGAGGCTCGGCTTTCCGGCTGACCTTCCCCAGCTCCTACGATCTCATCAAACGCGGGATACCCGAGCAGACCTTCGAGCTGGACCGCGACATCATCGCCGGCCCCAAGGCCAAGCTGACCTTCCAATTCCGCCGCGGCTTCATGACCCGCAATAGCGTGCTCGCCGTGGAACGCTCGACCGATGGAGGTGTCATTTGGAAATCGCTCGGTGCTCCGATCAAGGGCGTGTCGGACACCCAGTTCGACGCCAAAGTCTCCATGGCGAGCTACCTGCTGCCGCCGTCCTCGGCGCCGGTCCGCATCCGCTTCCGCCTCTTCACCACCGGCGGCGCGATTTACACCCATGAAGCCGCGCCCAAATCGCCGACCGGGATTTTCCTCGATGAAATCGCAACCACCAGCACCCAGTGGCTGGAGGTGAAGCGCGCCAATCCCCTCGCCGCCGGGGCCACCACGTTCGACTTCGGCGCATCTTCGGCAGGCGGCGCGCTGAAGACAGGCGAGTCGTGGTATCTCCGTCTGCGCACCCGGCTTGGTGGGAAGTGGTTCCCGCATGGTCCGGCCAAGATTGTCGCCATCGGCGCGCAGTGATTCAGGGGTGGCGCTTGGCCGTTTCCCAAGCGTCTTCCATCTCTGCCGGCGACGCAGCGTCCAGGCTGAGCCCGGCGGATATGAGCAAGCCCTCCATCACGCCGAAGCGCTTTTCAAACTTCGCATTCGCCGCCGCCATCAGCACCTCCGGGTCCACCTTGCGGAAGCGCGCCAGATTCACCACCGAGAAAAGGAGGTCGCCCATTTCCTCCGCGACCGCCGCTGGATCCTCGGCGTCCACGGCCGCCTGCAGCTCCAGCAGTTCCTCACGGATTTTTGCGATCACGCCGCTCTCCAGCGGCCAGTCGAAGCCCACCGCCGCGGCTTTTTTCTGCAGCTTGGCCGCCCGCAGCAGTGCTGGCAGGCCCTTTCCGACGCCGTGCAGGTAGGGCTCCCCGCCATCGCCCTTTTCCGCCCGCTTGATTTCGTCCCACTGCCGCAGCACGGCATCCGTCGTGGAGGCATCCGCCTGGTCGAACACGTGCGGGTGCCGCCGGACCAGTTTCTCGCTGATCCCCCGGGCCACGTCGTCGAGCGTGAAATGACGGGCTTCCGCCGCGATTTCGCTATGGAAAACCACCTGCAACAGCAAGTCACCCAGCTCTTCCTTCAGGTGCTCGTGGTCACCGCGCTGGATCGTGTCCACCGTTTCATAAGCTTCCTCGATCAGGTTCGGCACCAGCGAGAGGTGCGTCTGCTCCGCGTCCCAAGGGCAGCCACCGGGCGCGCGCAGGCGGTGCATGATTGAGCGCAAGCGGTCGAGCTGGCGATCCGCCGCCGGGGATTCGATCATTTCCGCATCGGTCATCAGGAAGATCGTTTGGAGGCCTCGTGGAGGATGGCCCGCTCCGCCTCGGTCAGGCTTTGGAAGCCCTCGCGGGAAATCTTGTCGAGGATCTGGTCGACCGCGGAATCCTGCCCGGCGAGGTGCGCCGAGCGCGGCCTCATCTTCGCCTTTGCCCGCGGCGTCCGGGCCGGCGCTTTTTCCAGCACGATGCGTGGTCGCTCGCCATGCCCAAGTATCCAAGGCCAGCGCATCAGCAGCAAGCCAAGGATCGCCCCGCCGAGGTGGCCGGCCTCGCCACCTTCATTACCACCAAATTTCAGCACGATCGCGCCCACGGATATTGCCAGCAGTGCGATCGCAAGCTGCCGCATCGAAAGCTCGATGGGTGGGAACAACAACGCCACCCGCAGGTCTGGCGCGACGAATGCCACGCCGATGAAAATGCCATAAATACCGGCCGAAGCACCTACCAGCGGGCTCAACAAATCCCCGGGCACGATACCCAGGAAAAGCAGGAGCGTGAAAAACGCTGCCCCGCCCACGCCGCAGAGCAGATAGAAAATCAGGAACTTCTGCGAACCCCACCAACGTTCCAAGAAGGGGCCGAAGAAGAAGATGCCCATGCAGTTGAACAGCACGTGGCCGACGCTGCCGTGGAGAAACTGGAACGTGACGAATTCCCAGATGCGCCCCTCGAAGATGGCCGACTGCACCGCAAACGCACCGAAGTGCCGCATCGGCTTGTTCTCGAGCATCAGATCCAGGAAATAGATCGCCAGGTTCAGGATCAGCAACCACTTCACCACCGGCGTGATGTTCGAGAAAAACCCGCCACCGCCGTGGCTTTCGGTCCGTTGATACTCCCTGTCAGCGATGCCCATCGGCGGATGGGTTACCACGGTCCGTGCCCTGCCGCAAGGGCGGGTGAAAATACTGTCACCGCGAGCGGCTGGGCCACCGGGGACCGGGAGAGTAGTTTGCGCGGGTCGGTTCGTTTTTGGGGCGGCCGTCGCTCCACCCCATCCATGGCTTGGGGCGGCGGCGGCCCATCACCGGCCGGCGCGGCTTTCTTGAAATAACCCGGCTGCCCACTGCGTTAAGTCAGATGTAGGCGCTTCCAAATCAGGGCGGCCACCGTTTCACGATCGCGGGATCCGCGGCGCGCAACGACGGCGGCCCGAAACGGCCTGATAGAGGCGGCGGGGAAATTTTTCTCCGCCGCCTTTTTCGTGTCTCCGGCGGCTGGCCAATCGTTGCTTGGCAAGCGGACCTCCGCACGCCACTAACAAGCTGTTCCCCCGCCATGCCGCACGATTTCTCCACACTCGCCGCACTCCCGGGACTCCGCATCTGGCTCGTCCCCGGCAGGTGGAAAAGCGGCTTCGACCTGAAGACCCTGGCCCGCGCCAAGGGCTATGCTTCAGATCGTTTCATCCGCCAGATGCAGATCGCTGCGGATAGCTCGGGACTCGCTGCCACCATCTCCGCTCACGTCTATGGCACCGCGCCGAAGCCCTACCACACGGAGGTGCGGGTGGCGTGCAAGAACGGCTTCTGGGCGGCGGATCCCGATTGCTCGTGTCCCGTCGGAACTTACTGCAAGCACGCTGCCGGGCTGCTGTTTCTGGCCACGGCGGCGCTCTCCCGGGAGGAATCCACCGACCCGCCGCCCGTCTCGCGGGATGTCGTCGCGTGGCTGGCCAAAATCGAGTCGGCAGCCCGCGCGGCACCCATGGTGGACTCGCCTGCCAAGCCTGAGAACCGATTCCTCGCCTACTGCATCGAGCAACCTGCGCACGGCGACGGCTCGCGGCTGAATTTCGTCCTCCGCGTCGGCACGCACAAGAAAGACGGTGCCATCGCCATTTCCGAAACCCGCGCCACCTCGGATCCTTCGCGGCCGCCGAAATACATGACCCCCCAGGACCTCGCCGTGATCTCCGTCTACTACCGGCGCTCGCGGCAGATGCAGTCCCGGGGCGAGATGGCCTTCTCCGGCACCGGCTGGAATGAAATCCTCGCCGGCGGTCTTTACGCAGGCACGGTTTTTCATGGGCGCGAGGGCACCGGAGACTACCGGCCGGTCCACGAAGGGCCGCCCATGGCCGTCACCGCCACCTGGAAAATTCTGCCCAGCGGTGGTGCCCAGCCCGTGCTGGAATGCGAGAACCCCTCCTGCATCGTCATTCCCACCCTGCCGCCGCGCTACCTGGACTCCGCCACCGGCGCACTCGGCCTGCTCGAAAGCCCGCTGCCCGCCGCCATCCTCCATGCCTGGCTGGACGGCCCCCCCATCACCGGGCGGGACCTCACCACCGTGTCCTCGCGCTTCGCCACGATTTCCAATACCACCCTGCCGTGCCCCGCGAAGATCGAGACGGAGACCCGCCCCGCCGCCCCGCCGCAGCCGCACCTGCGGGTCTACTCCCGCATGGTCGGCAGCAAATGGGAGCGCCAGACGATCCTCGTCGGGCTGCTGAATTTCCGCTACTCGGACAGCTCCCTGCTCCCGCCGCTCACCCGCGGGCAGCTCCAATCCCACGCGGATCTCCGGCAGGGCAAGCGCATCATCTGGCCCCGCGATCTTACCGCCGAGCAGGCCCTGGTCAGACAGCTTGAAAAATCCGGCCTGCTGCCGCTGGACCGCCGGCTGCCTCCGCTCTGGCAGGACGCCGCCACGCACCATTCCTTCGTTCCCGAAATGGCCATCCCGACCCAGCAGCTTGCCTGGATCGACTTGCTGCATGGGACCGATTTCCAAGCGCTGCGCGACGCCGGCTGGACCATCGAGGTCGATCCCAAGACGGGCCTCATTTTCCACGATGCGGTCGAATTCTTCCCCGCCCTCGAGGCGGATCCGGACCACGGCATCGACTGGTTCCGGTTCGACATTTCCTTCGAGCTGCAGGGCAAGCAGGTCAGCCTCATTCCCATCATTGCGCAGGCGATCCGCATGAATCTTCCCGCCGTGGACTCGCCGGATTTTCCCGAGTATCTCACGCTGGCCTGTGAGAATCCCGAGGATGGCTTCATGCGCTTCCCGGCCGCCCGCCTGGTGGAAATGGTCGAGCAGGTCCGCCACCTCTTCCACGGCCAGCCGGCGGACGGGCCGCTGCGCGTGGACCGACTCGCCGCCGCAGGAGTGGCCGATACTCTTGCCCTCGACTCGTCCGAGACCACCCGCGCCCTGGCGCAGCTGGGGCACCGCCTCAAGCACCTCACCAGCCTGCCCCCGGCGGAGATCCCCCGCAGCCTGCGCGCCGAGCTGCGGCCCTATCAGGCAGAGGGCTACCGCTGGCTGCAGTTTCTCGCCGCCCACGGCCTTCATGGCATTCTCGCCGACGACATGGGCCTCGGAAAAACCGTCCAGGCCCTCGCCCACCTCGCAGCCGAGCAGGCCAAGCAGCCCGGCCTGCCCTCGCTCGTCATCGCACCCACTTCGGTCGTCCCGAACTGGGCGGCCGAGGCGGAGAAATTCACCCCGCATCTCAAGGTGCTCACGCTGCAGGGGAAGGACCGCGCGGGTGACTTCAGCCAGATCGCCACCTCCGACCTCGTCATCACCTCCTACCCGCTGCTCACCCGGGATTTCAGCGCCCTCTCCAGCCAGCGCTGGCATGTCATCATCCTCGACGAGGCCCAGTATATCAAAAACCCTAAGGCCCTCAGCGCCCAAAATGCCTTCCAGCTCAAGGCCGCCCACCGGCTCTGCCTGTCCGGCACGCCCATGGAGAACCACCTCGGCGAGCTCTGGAGCCTCATGCGCTTCCTCATGCCCGGATTTCTATCCGACGAAAAAACCTTCAGCGCGCAGATCCGCCGCCCCATCGAGCGCGACCGCTCCAGCGACGCCCAGCTCGCCCTCAACCGCCGGGTCTCGCCGCTCATCCTCCGCCGCACCAAGGACCAGGTCGCCACCGAGCTGCCCGCCAAGACCGAGCTCATCCACGGCATCGAACTCACCAAAAAACAATCCGACCTCTACGAATCCGTCCGCGCCGCCATGGACCAGCGGGTCCGCGAGGCCATCGCCGAGCAGGGACTCGCCAAGTCCCACATCATCGTCCTCGATGCGCTCCTCAAGCTCCGTCAGATCTGCTGCCACCCCCAGCTTCTCAAAAGCCCCGTCGCGCAGAAAACCACCGAATCCGCCAAGCTCGCCTACCTCACCGACGAGCTGCTCCCCACCCTTCTTGAGGAAGGCCGCCGCATCCTGTTATTCTCCACCTTCACCTCCATGCTCGCCCTCATCGAGGCGCATCTGGAGCGGGAAAAAATTCCCTATCTGAAACTAACCGGCCAGACCAAGGAGCGCTCCCTGCTCGTGAAGAAATTCCAGGAAGGTGCGACCCCCATCTTCCTCATCTCCCTCAAAGCCGGCGGCACCGGCCTCAATCTCACCGCCGCGGACACCGTCATCCACTACGACCCATGGTGGAATCCCGCCGCGGAAAACCAGGCCACCGACCGCGCCCACCGCATCGGCCAGACCAAGCCCGTCTTCGTCCACAAACTCGTCTGCCGCGGCACCATCGAGGACCGCATCCTCGAGCTCCAGAAACACAAGGCCGCCCTCGTCGAGGCCCTCCTGTCGGATGAAACCAGCAAGCTCCGCATCGATGCGGAAACGCTCTCGCACCTGCTGGCACCGCTCGAGTGAGCTTCAGGAAGGAGCTTCCGCTTCAGCCACCTCCGCCACGAACCGCGCCAGCGGTTTTACCAGATTCGTCGGCAGCGGGAACACGCGGTCGTAGATGCCGGGGACGATTTCGTTGGCCTGCGAGTAAGCATCACGCAGCATTTCCAGCTTCGCATCGAGGTTGTCGATGTAGTGGAGCGCGAACGCCTCGGGAGTGCGGGGGAGGACGGGCGAGCCGAATTCTAACTGCCCGTGGTGGCTGCCGATGAGGTGGAGCAGGTGCAACCGCGTCATCTCGGTGGGCGGCTTGAGACTTTTCCAGCCGTCGGCATCCGCGGTGTCGAGGAGGTCGTTCCAGAGCTTGTTCACCAGCTCGATGCCAAGCGGGATGTGGCCTAACATTTCTCCGTGGAGGGTGTGGACCTGCGCGAAACCGTCCTCCGGGTAGGAGTTCTCCCAGAGCTTCCCGCAGTCATGGAAAAGGACGCCCGCGAGGAGCAGGTCGCGGTTCAGCTCGGGGTAGACCGGGCAGAGCGCGGCGGCGCTGCGCATCATCTGCGAGACATGCTCCACCAGTCCGCCGCGGCGCGCGTGGTGATTCTTGCGCGCGGCGGCGGTGCGCCGGAAGCGGCCGCCTAACTGCTCGAGGAAAAGAGCGCAGAGATCATGCAGCCGCGGGTCCCGGATGGAGTCGCAGAGCAGCCGGATCTCCGCGAAGTCGCGGTCCTGCTTCTCGCGGATCTCGGGGTCACCGGCGAGGAAGTCCGCGATGGCGCTGTCGTCGAGCTGATGCCACGCGAGGTGGTTCGGATTCACGCCATACTGGTTCTGCGTCCACTCCGCTTCGAGCCGGACGATCTGACCTTCCGTTAGCTTTTCCGCCGCAGCGTGCATCGGCGAGTCGGACCAGATCTTCAGCGAGAAATTTCCGGTCGAGTCCGCGAAGACCATTTCGAAGTAGGGCTTGCCGCCCTTGGTGCTGCGGATGGCGCGGGACTGGAGCTGGGCCTGGATCGCGGCGTGGATGGGGATTTCCCCGGCTTGTTCCTTGACGGCGGCAATGGTGATGGGGCTCACGCCGCGGACCATGGCAGACCCCGGCGGGCTGTCACGTTCCGAGCAAGTGCTACCGTGGCCGTGCCCGCTTACTTGCCGGACTCCTGCACGAAATGGATGAGTCCCTCTACCGTGCAATGGGATTCCACCGGGTGCCGCAGCGACGATTTTCCGAGAATGCGGTAAACATTGCGCCGGCCCTGCCGCTGCCTTTCGAGCACCCCTCCAGCCTCGAGTTCTGAAATGATTTTCTGCACCGCCCGCTCGGTGATGCCGACCTTGGCGACGACGTCGCGCAGCCGCATTTCCGGATCTGCGGCGAGGCATAAAAGGACATGCGCGTGGTTGGAGAAAAAGGTCCATCCGGCAGTCGGCGGGCGGGGTGATGCGGATTCTTTCATGTTTGCGGTTGACGAAGATACAAGCAGCATAATACATGCATTGCAGTTCGTGTGTTAAAGTTCCTGTAACCGAATACCGGCATGCCGACTTCTTCAAGCACCACCTGCCACCCCCGCCCCCTTCCACAGCGTTTTCTTCTCAGCCACTAAATCATGAATACCCGATCCATCATCACCATCATCGCCGCCGTTTCCTTCACCAGTTGCGCCACTCCGGTGGTCATGACGAAGCAGTCCCAGGCGTCCATCACACCCGAGCGAGCCATCGGCGAGCTGCAGGAAGGCAATGCCCGATTCGCAGCCGGCAAGAGCCGCCACCGCAATTTCGTGGCCCAATACGGAAAGACCGCGGGCGGTCAGTATCCCTTCGCCGCCGTCTTGGGCTGCATCGACTCGCGCTGTTCCAATGAGATCGTTTTCGACCAGGGCATCGGCGATATTTTCAGCGCCCGCGTCGCGGGAAATGTCCTGAACGACGACATTCTGGGGAGCCTTGAATTCGCCACGGCCAAGGCCGGCGCGAAGGCAATCATCGTCCTCGGTCACACCCGCTGTGGCGCGGTGAACGGCGCCTGCAACGACGCCAAGCTCGGCCACGTCACCGGACTTCTGGAAAAGATCAAGCCGGTGGTGCGCAAGGTTTCGCGGAGCGGTCAGTCGGTTAATAAAGGGCAGGCGTTTGAGGATCTCGTCGCGGCGGAAAACGTGAAACATGTCGTCTCACAGATCCGCGCCCGCAGCAGCATCGTTCGTGACCTGGAAAGCCAGGGCGCGCTCACCGTCCGCGGGGCGATCTATCATCTGGAAACCGGCAAGGTGGAATTCCTTCAGTGACCCCCCGAATCAGAACCCGAGGGCCGGCAGGCTGACGCGGAAGGTCGCCCCCGCACCCGGCGCGCTCTCGACCTCCACCTCGCCCTGATGGTTCTCCACGATGGCGCGGACGATCGCGAGGCCGAGGCCCGAGTGGCCGCTGGCCGGCCCCCGCGCGGGATCGACCCGATAGAAGCGGTCGAACAACCGCGGCAGATGCTCGGCGGCGATGCCGGGTCCGTGATCCGTGACTTCGAGAATGACGCGGTCTCCGCGGCCGAAGACGCTGACGAGGACTTCGCCGCCGGTGGGTTGATGGCGAATGGCGTTGGAAATGAGATTCCCGGCGACGATGGCCAGCGCATCGGGATCCGCGTGGCAGCGTGCGGTCTGGAGCTGCGGGTGGAGCCGGATCTGATGCTGATCGGCGAGCGGTTGGAGAAGCTGGACGGCATCGACCGCGATGGCGGAGAGGTCCAGCGCCTCGCGCCGGAGTTCCGGGCTGTCGTCCTGGCGGGCCAGCACTAACAGCGACTCGACCAGCGAGCGCATGCGGGTGGCGGCGTGGGCGCAGTTGGAAAGGATTTCCCGATACTCGTCGCCGCTGCGCTCGCGCTTCAGACCGCGCGAGGTTTCGGATAGAATCACGGTCAGCGGCGTGCGCAGCTCGTGCGAGGCATCCGCGGTGAACTCGCGCTGGCGGCCGATGTTCGCGGCGAGGCGGTCGAAGGTTTCATTGAGCACCTGACTGAGCCGCGTGAGCTCGTTGTCGGTGCCGGCGATGTCGATGCGCTCCGAGAGCTTGCCGCTGGCGATGCGCGAGGCGGTGTGGCTGATGGCCTCGATCGGCTGGATGGCGCGGCCGGCCAGCCACCAGCCGCCGAGCAGGCCTAGCAGCCAGAGCAGCGCGCCACTGCCGGAGATCTGCCAGCCCAGTCCTAACAACGCCGCGCGGTCGGCGGAAATATCCCTGCCGACCACCACCCGGAAGCCCCGCGGCCCGCCGTGCAGCAGCTCGCGGAAATTTCCGCGGTTGCGGGTGTGCTCCTCGCGGGAGGGCAGCGTGGCGGGGAAAGCCAGCGAGCCGGGAGCGTTTGCGGAGCGGAAAAGCGCCTGCCCGCTGCCGTCCCATAATACGAGGTAGCTGCTCTCCAAGGCGTCCGGATCGAAGAGGCCACGCAGCTCCAGCGGGAAGAGCGCCGGGTCGTCGAGCTGCAGGAAGCGCTCGCGGATCCGGGCCGTGGTCGGCGGGATGCCGTCTCTTTTGTCATCCGAAGGCATCTCCCAGAAACTCTTCATGAACGCCTTCTCGAAGGCCTCCAGCTCGAAGTCGATCTGCTCGCGCCGGCCGTCCGCGGCGAGGCGGTAGGCCAGCATGCACAACGCCGTGATGACGGCCGCGAGGATGAGCGCGTGCCACAGCTGAAGCCGCCAGCGGACCGAGTGGAAGAGCGGGTTCATTCAATCGAATACCCGTGCCCGCGACGGGTGGTGATGAAGTCCGGGCCGAGTTTTTTCCGGATGTTTGAAACATGGACGTCCAGCAGGTTGGACAGCGTGTCGTCGTCCTCATCGAAAAGATGTTCGTAGAGTTCGCTGCGGCTGACGACCGACCCGCGGTGAAGCGCGAGGTACTCGACGAGCGCGTATTCGCGGGCGGTCAGCGCGATTTCCCGGCCCCCGGCGCTGACACTGCGGGCCGCGGTGTCGATGGTGACGGGACCGATTTCCACCAAGCTCGACGCCTGCCCCGAGCTCCGCCGGATGAGCGCGCGGATGCGGGCGAGCAGCTCGTCGCTATCGAAGGGTTTGGTGAGGTAGTCGTCCGCGCCCGCATCCAGCCCGCGGATGCGGTCGTGCACGGCATCGCGGGCGGTGAGCATGAGCACCGGCGTCGACTTGAGCGGGCGCAGCCGGCGGAGAAATTCCCAGCCATCGAAGACCGGCAGCATGCCGTCGAGGACGATGCAGTCGTAGTCGAACTCGCTCGCCTTGAAAAATCCGGCCTCGCCATCACCCGCGGTATCGACGGCATAGTTCTCCTCACGCAGGCCCGCGGCGAGGCTGCGGAGGAGCAGCGGGTCGTCTTCGATGATGAGCAGGCGCATGGGGAAGAGGGTTGAGAGTGGATGGTTGAGAGTTGAGAGAAAGAGGGGACGGCTCTCAACCCTAGCCTCTGAACCTACTCATGTCTGAGGGCCTCGATGGGGTCGAGGGAGGCCGCGCGGCGGGCGGGGTAGTAGCCCGAGGCCAACCCCACGCCCACGCAGATGACGAGGCCCACTATCATCCAAACCCACGGTACGAGGAAGGCCCCGGAGCCCACGAATGCGGCCACACCGTTCCCGCCCAGCACGCCCAGGATAATGCCCAGCGTGCCGCCGAGCAGGCAAATGACAATGGCCTCAATCAAAAACTGCAGGCGGATTTGCTTGGCCGTGGCTCCCAGCGCCTTGCGAATTCCGATTTCGCGGGTGCGCTCGGTCACCGATACCAGCATGATATTCATGATCCCGATGCCGCCGACCAACAGGCTCACGCCGGCCACCGCGCCTAGCAGCGAGGTCATCACCTTGGTGCTGGAGCTGATCACTTCGGCGAGCTGCTGCGAGTCGAAGATGTTGAAATTGTCATCCTCGTTCGCGGTGATCTTACGGCGCTCCCGCATCAGCGCGGCGATGTCGGCGACGATGTTCGCGCCGGGATAGCCTTGCTCTCCGGAGATCATCACCTGGTTGAAATTCCTCCCGCCCTGGCGGCCCGAAAGGCGGCGGACGATGGTGGTGTAGGGCGTTATCATATTGTCGTCCAAGTCATCCCCGAAACCGCCCTGACCTTTCGCGGCGGTGACGCCGATCACTTCGAGCGTCATGCTTTTCACACGGATCTTCGATCCCACGGGGTCCACGCCTTTGCCGAAGAGTTCATTGCGGATGGTCTCCCCGATGACGCAGACGGGTGCCGACTCCTCGACCTCGGCGTCTGTGAAAAACCGACCTGTGCTCAAGGTCCAGTTCGCGATGGAAAAGTAGTTGGGCGTGGTGCCTTGCACATCGTAGGTGTGGCTCTCTTCCTGATAGACCATCTGGGCATTGTTGGAAACGAAGGGCGCCACCGAGGCGATGCCGGCCACCTGATCGCGGATGGCGTGGACGTCCTGCAGGCTGAACATGGGCGAGCCCCCGCCGCCGCCCCAGCCTTGGCCCGGGCGCATGACGAGCAGGTTGTTTCCCATCTTGGAAATGTTCTGCTTCACCGTCTCGGTTGCCCCGCGACCGAGGGTGACCATGGTGATGACGGCGGCCACGCCGATGACGATTCCGATCACGGTGAGGAACGAGCGCGTCAGGTTCCGCCGGATTTCCCGGAGGGCGATGAGCAGCGCGTTGAAGGTCATGGCGATCATGGCGGGAAATTCTAACGAGTGACGAAGTCGTCCGAGATAAGCCCGTCGCGGACGTGGATGATGCGGCGGGCGCGGGCGGCGACCTCGTCCTCGTGGGTGACCATGATGATGGAGATGCCGCGGTCCGTATTGAGCCGGCGGAGGAGCTCCATGATCTCGACGGTGGTTTTCGAATCGAGGTTGCCGGTCGGCTCGTCGGCGAAAAGCGTGTCCGGCTGGGTGACGATGGCGCGGGCGATGGCCACGCGCTGCTGCTGGCCGCCGGAGAGTTCCGCCGGGGTATTGCGCTCCTTGTCCGACAAGCTCACTTGGGCCAGCGCCTCGCGGGCCATCTGGTGGCGCTGCTTGCGGGTGAATCCCCGGTAAAGCAGGGGCAGCTCCACGTTTTCCAGGGCGGAGGTCCGGGCGAGCAGGTTGAATCCCTGGAAAATGAATCCCAAGGCATGCCGCCGGAGCAGCGAACGCTGGTCCTTATTCAAATGCTCGACCGCGATGCCCTTGAATCGATACGACCCCGTGGTGGGGGTATCGAGGCATCCTAACAAATTCATGAGCGTCGATTTACCTGAGCCGCTGGGCCCCATGACGGCGACGAATTCACCGCGGTCGATGGTCAGATCCACACCGCGGAGCGCGAGGAACGCGGCATCGCCGGTGCCATAGCGCTTCGTGAGCCCCTGGAGCTGGATGAGCTTTTCAGGGTTCATTTGGTCACAACGGGCTTGATGCCGATGACGAGGGGCGTGCCGGCGACCAGATCCCCGCCGGTGATCTCGGTGACCCGACCGTCGGTGATGCCGGGTGTGACAAGGATTTCCGAGGGCTCGCCGTCTTTGAGCACCCAGACTTTGGGAGTCGAGTCCGACGAGCCGGCCTTCGGTGGTGGAGTGCCGCGCCAGCGCCGGCCACCGCCGGGCGACAGGCTCTGGACGAGCGTCCGCTTGGTGGCGTCTGGTTTGCCGATGGCGGCGGCGGCCACCGGGTCGAAGCGCAGCGCCGCATTCGGCACCACCAGGATGTCCGGCTTGTCGACGATGGCGATGTCCACCGTGGCGGTCATGCCAGGCCGGAGGGAAAGGTCCTCGTTTGTCACTTCCAGCTCGGTGCTGTAGGTGACCACCGCGTTGTTGGTGGCAGCTCCATCCTTGGCGGTAGTGCCGGTGCCGACCGCGCCAAACGCCACCTTCCGGACCTTCGCGGTGTAGCTGCGCGCCGGCCACGCATCCACGCTGAAGGTCGCCGTCTGGCCGACTTCGATGCGCCCGATGTCAGCCTCGGACACGTTGACCAGCAGCTCCATTTTTTTCAAATCCTCGGCGATGGTGAAAAGCGTGGGAGCCGTGAAGGAGGCGGCGACCGTCTGGCCGACTTCGATGGAGCGTGCGAGGACGATGCCGTCCACCGGCGAGCGGATGATGGTCCGCGCCAGATCACTTTCGAAGGCGCGGACGTCCGCCTCCGCGCCGGTCACCGAGGCCTTGGCACTCTCCAGATCCGCCTGGGAGCGGGAAACGGTGGCCCGCGAGGTTTCCATGGTGGCGCGTGATGGAGTCCGCCCGCCGCTGAGGTCGTGGAGTTCCTCCTGCCGGGCGAGCGAGGCATTTGCCTCCGCCACGGTCGCCTCGGCTTGGCTGACGCGGGCCTTGGCGGCGAGGAGCGAGGCCCGGCTGCGCTCGGTCTGCTGATCGAGCTTGGTGGTGTCGAGCATGGCGAGGATCTGGTCCTTTTTCACGGGATCATTCGAGTCCACGAGGACTTCCTTGGCAGTGCCGGAGAGCTCGCTGCCGACGATGATCTGGTTGGTCGGGGCGAGATTCCCGGCGGCGGTCACGACCAGCGCGATCCGCCCGGTCTTCGACTCCGCGGTCTGGAATTCGGGCTTCGCCTTGCCGGTGTCATTCCGCTTGATGAAATACCAGGTCCCCGCGCCGACCACGGCGAGGGCGATCAGGATGAAAACCCATTTCCGCACCGGCCGCGAGGCGCCGCTGGCGATGATGGTGGCGAGATCTTCGTGAGGCTGAGGCTTGGACATGCGTGGATGGGAGAGCGGGAAAAATCGGGGTAATCAGGAGCCGGCCGACCAACCACCGCCGAGCGCCTGATAGAGGCGGATGTAAGCGGTGGTGCGGTCAGTGCGGGTGGCGAGCAGGTCATCCTCCAGGCCCAGCAAGGTGCGCTGGGAATCCAGCACATCGAGGAAATCGATTTCACCGGCTTGGTAGCGCTGGCGCGCCACCTCGTCGGTCTCGCGGGCGAGCTGGGTGGCCTTTTCCAGGATGGTCAGGCGCTGCTCGTGAAATCGGCTTCGCCGATCAAGAGCTACCTTGACTTGAACGGCAAAAAAGTTGGCACCATTAAAGGCAGCACCGCTTCATTCTATATGACACAAATTAACCCTGATGCCGTCGTGCTGAAATACCCTGATAACGCCGCATTGGCGAAGGCTCTAGACACTGGCGAGATCGACGCTGCCACCAACGACTACCTCGTCCTTGCCGGTATCGCCGCCAGCGCGACCGACCCTGCATCGCTGCGCATTGCTGGCGATCGTATGACCGTCGAACCCTACGGCATCGCCGTTGCCCCCAATCAATCAGCCTGGCGCAACGCAATTAACCATGCGCTCATTGGCCTGTGGGAAAATCAAGACTGGCACGCCAGCGCGGTCACTTGGTTTGGCCCGGCCAGTAAATTTTCCAGCCCAGTCAATTTTGTCATGCACGCATACCCAAAGTGAAGTTAAAAAAGTCGGTCAGAAGAATGGCTGACGACATCAACTCCAAAAAAACGCTGTTCCAATAAACCTCCATCGCAATGACGGAAATACGCTAAGAAAAAGCAAG
>ENA-OFCF01000674-OFCF01000674.1-metagenomes-genome-assembly--contig:-NODE-674-length-14596-cov-4.945946_pt1 | contig 14596 bp, 14 predicted proteins | sample MGYA00153387_OFCF01 | MGnify analysis MGYA00153387
CCACCACAAACATGATGAAACCCGCAATCAGCATGTTGCGGCCATGGTCAACAAAACGGCTGCCGTGGTCAAACCCTGACGAGTACATGATCAGCAAGCCCGCGCTGGCCAGCAAAAACACCGCAAACGCCAGCGGGCCGTCAAAGCCGCTAAACAGCGGCGCAGCTCGCTTGAAAAGCGAGGGTTTGTCAAAAACAGCAGCCATGACTGATTATCTGCCAAGCACCTACCATAGACCCATGAAAACCAGTCATTTGCTGTACCTGCACGGCTTCAGGTCATCGCCCTTGTCTGCCAAGGCACAAAAGATGGCGGGAATCGTGGCCAGCCGCTACCCGGGCGTCACTTGGTATGGCCCGCAATTGCCGCCATCACCCGCAGAGGCCATGGCGCAGGTGATGGCGCGTATTGCTGGCTGGCCAAAGGAAGCAGGTTTTGAAGGCATGGCGGTGCTGGGTTCGTCACTCGGCGGCTTTTATGCGACTTGGGTAGCTGAAAAAATGCACTGCAAAGCCGTGCTGCTGAACCCGGCCGTTCACCCCGCGCGTGACTTGGCCAAATACATTGGCGAGCAAACGACTTGGCACGACCCCAGGGAAACCTTTTTCTTCAAGCCTGAATTTATTGACGAACTGCGCGCACTGGATGCGGGGCCTTTGACACGACCTGAGAACTATTTGGCCATCATCGCCAAAGGTGATGAAGTCCTGAGCTGGCGAGAGATGCATGCCCGCTATGCCAGCGCAAAAGTCAAACTGATTGACGGCGGCGACCATGCGCTGAGCGACTTTGACGACCACCTGCCTGAGATTCTTGAGTTTTTGAATCTATCTGCCTGATTACACTTGTCCTTCACCATTAAAAGGCGCTCATTTTGTTCGTATTGTTTGAAGAAGCCGGCAAGCATCTGGCTGGCCGCATATTGTCTGAAGCGGACAGCTCGCTGCAAGTTGAACTGGACTCGGGCAAGCGCGTCAAAGTCAAGGCTGTCAATGCCCTGCTGAAGTTTGACAAGCCCACACCTGCTGATTTTGTAGCCGCAGCGCAAAAACTCAGTGCCGACATTGAGCTGGAGTTGGCTTGGGAATTTGCCAGTGACGATGAGTTTGGCTTTGCTGATTTGGCACGCGACTACTTCAGCGCTGACCCGGCCAAACCCGCGACGCTGGAGCAACAAGCAGCTGCGCTGTTCAGATTATTCGATGCACCGCACTACTTTCGCCGCGCCGGCAAAGGGCGATTTAAAAAAGCACCACTGGAAATTTTGCAATTGGCGCTCTCGGCGATTGAGAAGAAAAAGCAAGTCGCGCTGCAAATCACCGCTTGGGCTAACGAGCTGGCACAAGGCACATGCCCTGAGCCGATACGCGAGCAGCTCTACAAAATTTTATTCAAGCCTGACAAAAACAGTGCTGAATACAAGGCCGTGGTCGAGGCATCAAAAACCACCCACATTGCGCCGCTGGACTTGCTGCAGAAATCAGGCGCCATTGCCTCGCCCTACCAATTCCATTACAAACGGTTTTTGTTTGAAAACTTCCCCAAGGGCACGGGCTTTCCAGTCATCCAGGCACCGGTACATACCGAAGAATTGCCACTGGCGAATGTTCAAGCCTTCTCGATTGACGATTCCGCCACCACCGAGATTGATGATGCGCTGTCGGTACAAGGTATTGGCACGGGTACGGTCACGCTCGGCATACACATCGCCGCGCCGGGCCTGGCGGTGCAGCCGGGCAGTGCTGTTGATTTGCTGGGTCGTGCCCGTTTGTCAACCGTTTACATGCCGGGCTACAAGCTGACCATGCTGCCTGATGAGCTGGTACAAAACTACACGTTGATGGCCGGGCGCAACTGCCCAGCGGTGTCGCTGTACGTGACGATGGACGAGGCCACATTCGAGATCAAAGAAACAGCGACCAAGCTTGAGCTGGTGCCGATTGCGGCCAACTTGCGGCATGACGTCCTGGACAGCACCTTCAATGAAGCGTTCTTTGACGCTACACAAACAATAGCTGCTTGCGCCCATATTGATTGGTCTACAGAGCTTATTTACCTTCATAAACTGGCTAAATATCTAAAATCGCAACGTGAAGTGGCACGCGGCAAACCAGAAACCTTCAATCGACCTGACTACAACTTCAAACTCGATAGCCCAAGTGGACAGGAGCCCGTGGGCAACGAGCAGGTCACCATCACCACCCGCCAGCGCGGCGCGCCGCTGGACTTGATTGTGGCCGAGGCGATGATATTGGCCAACAGCACCTGGGGCAACTGGCTGGCCGAGCACGGCGTGCCGGGCATTTACCGCAGCCAGGCCAGCCTGGCACCCGGAGTAAAGGTGCGCATGGGCACCAAGGCGCTGCCACATGCCGGCCTGGGCGTGAAAAGCTATGCCTGGTCTACCTCGCCGCTGCGTCGCTACACCGACCTGGTCAACCAGTGGCAGATCATTGCCTGCGCCAAGAATGGGCGCACGGCCGCATTGGTGGCGCCCTTCAAGCCCAAAGATGCCGAGCTGTTCTCCATCATTTCGGGCTTCGATGCGGCCTACAGTGCCTACAACGGCTACCAGAACGGCATTGAGCGCTACTGGACGCTGAAGTATTTGCAGCAAAACGGCATCACCGAGCTGGTAGCCACCGCCTTCAAAGACAACCTGGTCCGCGCCGACAACTTGCCGCTGGTGCTACCCGCTACAGGCGCGCTGGGCTTGCCCCGCGGCGCCAAGGTGCGCATCAAGCTGGGGGAAATTGACGAGATCACCCTGGATATTTCTGGTGCGGTGATTGAACGGCTAGACCTGCAGGCTGAAGCACCGAACGAAGCGCTTGAAAGCGATGACGAAGATGAAGTTACCGCTGGCCCGATTGCGATTGCTGTGGACGTCAATGAAGTAGCCACTGAAACACCGATTTAGCCCTGATAATTTGACTGTGAAAACTAATCGCACACTGCAAATAGCCTTGGGCGTTTCTGCCTTGCTGCATGCCGTGGTGTTGACGACACGATTTGTCGACCCGCAAAGCTTTAACCGGGTATTTAAAGACACGCCGCTGGAAGTGATTTTGGTGAACGCCAAATCGAATGAAAAGCCCGACATCGCCAAAGCGATTGCACAAGCATCACTCTCGGGCGGCGGGCAGCTTGAAAAAGGCCGTGCCACATCACCCCTGCCGCCATCAGCGCTGACCGACTTGGGCGATGCCGCAGAAGATGCACAAAAAAAGGTTGAAGCGATGCAAGAGCAGCAAACCCAGCTGCTGGCGCAAATCAAAAAACAGTTGGCCACCATGCCGCCGCCCGACCCGAAAGCGCCGACCAACGACCCGGTGCAAGCCGAGCGGGAAGAAAAGCGCAAGCAGCTGATCAAAATTTTGGCGGAGATTGAAAAGCGCATCAATGAAGAAAACGCTCGACCGAAAAAACGCTACATCAGCCCCGCCACACGGGAAGAGGTGTACGCGATTTACTACGAAAGCCTGCGTCGCAAGATTGAAGACAAGGGCACGACCAACTTCCCCGAACTGGCAGGCAAAAAACTCTACGGCGAGTTGACGATGATCGTGACGGTGAATTTTGATGGTCGCGTTTTGGCTACGGAGGTGGTGGAGACATCGGGCAACCTGACGCTGGACAGGCGTGCGCAAGCCATCGTCAAAGGCACAGGGCCGTTTGACAAATTCACAGATGCCATGCGGCGCAAAGCTGACCAGATTGTGGTGGTGTCACGCTTCAAGTTCACGCGTGATGAAACGCTTGAAACCATACTGACCAATCGCTGAAGCCAGCCAATGAAAGCTTTTTTTCGTTTAACTCTTTTGGTGCTTTTGGCGGGCTTGTCATTGCAGCTTTACTTTGTTGGCCGGATTGCCTTGATGGCCGTGGTTGACCCTGAATCCACCGCGTTTGAGCGATCAGCGGTTTACAGCGTGGTGACGACAACGGGCAGCCTGAAATGGCAACAGCAGTGGGTCGCCTACAGCGACATCTCTGATAACCTCAAACGCGCCGTGATTGCGTCTGAAGATGCCAGCTTTACCGAACATGAAGGCGTGGACATTGAGGCACTGGAAAAAGCCTGGGACAAAAACGCCAAGGCTGAAAAGAAGGCTGGCCAGAGCGTTCAGCAGTCAAGTAAAAGCGCCACCAGCAAGCCTGCCAGGCCGCCCAAAATAGTGGGCGGCTCAACCATCACCCAACAACTTGCCAAAAATCTTTTCTTGTCAGGCGAACGCACCCTGCTGCGCAAAGGGCAGGAACTTGTTTTAACGCTGCTGCTGGAGCGGCTGATGGACAAAGAACGTATTCTGGAGATTTACCTGAATAGCGTTGAATGGGGCGAAGGTGTGTTCGGTGCAGAGGCTGCTTCGCAATACTATTACCGCAAAAGTGCCAGCAAACTGAGCGCCTACGAAGCCGCACGCTTGGCAGTCATGCTTCCCCGCCCCAAGTATTTTGAAACCCGTCCGAATTCGGGTTATTTATCGTCACGCGCCAGCACAATTGTTGCCCGTATGAGTGGAGTTGAACTGCCATGATTTTTCGACAGGCCGCCCTTAGAAAAATTGCGCCTCCTCGGGAGGCAGCTTTGTACGCGAAGCGACAAGCGTGGAGGCCAGCATGTTAGCCAAATTGATGAGTTTATTTTTGCTTGGTTTGATCCGCGCGTTAACGGGCGCGCAAGCCCGCTGGCAGGGTTGCCCGCCCAAAGCCGAACAGCGTATTTATTTTGCCAATCACCAAAGCCATGCGGACCTGCTTTTGATGTGGGCAGCGCTGCCTGAAGAACTGCGCAGCATTACCCGGCCCATTGCGGCCAAAGACTACTGGACCAAAACGCGTTTCAAGCAATGGATCACCACCGCCGTGTTCAACGCCATTTATGTTGACCGTGCCAAGACGGGTGACCAGGACCCCCTAGAGCCTTTGATGGACGCACTGGGCAATGGTGATTCCATTATTTTGTTCCCTGAAGGCACACGAGGTAACCAGGAAGACCCGCAAAAGTTCAAATCTGGGCTCTATAACCTGGCGCACAAGTTTCCTGATGTGGTGCTGGTACCGGCGTGGATCAACAACGTGCAGCGCGTGATGCCCAAGGGCGAGGTGGTGCCTGTGCCGATTTTGTGTTCGGTGACTTTTGGCACGCCTATCGCTTTGAGGCCAGAGGAAAGCAGAAGCGATTTTTTAACCCGCGCACGCGATGCTGTCATGGAGCTGAGGCAATCATGATCAACACCTTTTTGCTCAGCTTGCGCCCCTCGCAGCAGGTCGGCTTGCTGTTTGTGTTGCTGTTTGGCATCCTCACTGCCGTCAGTGTTTATGCTTTTGTCACATCGCTGCGCGAGCGTCCTGAGGGCGACCCGCGCATCTTGGCGTTGAAAGAATTCAACGGCGTGCTGCAAACCTCATGGGTGATGGCCACTGTGTTTTGGGTCGGCTGGGCACTGGGCGAAACGGTGGCAACGGTGTTGTTTGGCATCGTGGCTTTTTTTGCACTGCGCGAGTTCATCACGCTGTCGCCCACACGGCAGGGCGATCACCGCAGTCTGGTGTTGGCCTTTTTCATCGTGCTGCCAGTTCAGTTTTACCTGGTCATCACCAGGCACTTTGACCTGGTGACGGTTTTCATTCCGGTGTATGTATTTTTGGCGATCCCGGTCGTCAGCGCATTGGCCAACGACCCGGCACGGTTTTTGGAACGCAACGCCAAGCTGCAATGGGGCATCATGGTCTGCGTGTACGGCATCAGCCACGTACCTGCTTTGCTGCTGCTCAAATTTCCGAACTATCAAGGCAAGCAAGCATTTTTAGTATTCTTTCTGGTGTTTGTGGTGCAAAGCTGCATGCTGGTGCAATACCTGGTCGACAACAAATTCAAACGCAAACCGATTGCCCCCCAAATCAGCTCGACCTTCAACTGGACGGGTTGGTTGATAGCGGTGGTGGTGGCCAGCTTGATTGGCGGCTTGATGTCGGCGCTGACGCCTTTCAAACCTGCACAAGCTGTGGCCATGGCGTTAATTGCCTGCGTCGCGGGCTCGCTGGGTCATCTGGTGATGAAAGCCCTCAAGCGTGACCGGGGCATCACCAACTGGGGCACCGAGGGCAAGTCTGTGACGGGTGCCAGCGGCCTGCTGGATCGGGTCGATGCGCTGTGTTTTGCTGCACCTGTGTTTTTTCACTCGGTTCGGTGGTATTTTGGCATATAAATTGGCCTCTAGACCAATAAATTCGGGCGTAATCAGCTCCTGAATGAATAGCAATTTTCAGATCATGCGTATCCTTGGCATAGACCCCGGCTTGCAAATCACCGGCTTTGGCGTGGTCGACGTAGACGGTCAAAACCTGACGTATGTGGCCAGTGGCACGATCAAGACCGCACACCTGGACAAAAAATATTTGCCGGGTCGCCTCAAGGTTTTATTTGACGGCGTACGAGAAGTGGCAGAGCGCTACCAGCCCGATTGCTCGTCGGTTGAGATTGTGTTTGTCAACGTCAATCCGCAGTCCACCCTGCTGCTGGGCCAGGCACGCGGCGCGTGCATTACCGCGCTGGTGTCGCTTGATTTGCCAGTGGCCGAATACACGGCGCTACAGCTCAAACAAGCCGTGGCGGGTTACGGCAAAGCTGGCAAGGCCGAGGTGCAGCAAATGGTGATGCGGTTGTTAAAGCTGCCTGCGCTGCCGGGCAAGGACGCAGCGGATGCGCTGGGCTTGGCGATTACCCATGCGCATGCGGGGAAGGCACGGGCGATGCTGGCAGCAGCGCTTAAAAAATCCTAAAAAATCTTAAGCTAGCCGCTCCACAATGAGCACAACAAAAAAACCAACCCCGGCAATCAGCGTCCATTTGAGCGTGATCAAACCATAGCGCTTGTAGCGTGCTTGCCCGGTGATCGCATAAAACAGAAACGAGACGGCTGCGCCAAGCAGTAAAAGAAGCAACAACCAGCGCAGGAAAAGCATATGCGTAATCTACCAGGCGGGCGCTAGCGTGGCAAAACCCTTGGGCGCGCGCTTTTCATCTTCAAACGTGACGATCTCATACGCATCTTGATGCGTCAGCAGTTCGCGCAGCAGCTTGTTGTTCAGCGCGTGGCCAGAGCGGAATGCGCTGTAGGCTGCCAACAAAGGTTTGCCCAAACAATACAAATCACCCATCGCATCCAATATTTTGTGCTTCACAAATTCGTCGTTGTAACGAAGGCCTTCCATATTGAGTACTTTGTAGTCGTCCATCACAATGGCGTTGTCCAAACCCCCGCCCATAGCCAGCCCTTTGGAACGCATCATTTCAACATCTTTAGTAAATCCAAAGGTACGGGCTCTGGCAATGTCGCGGGTGTAGGAGCCTGAGCTCATGTCAAATTCAACGCATTGGCCGGTCGAGTCAACAGCTGGGTGGTCAAATTCAATTTCAAAACCGAGTTTGTAGCCGTCATAAGGGCTCAGTCGCGCCCACTTGACGTTAGCGCCTTCACCTTCGCGGACTTCAACGGTTTTAAGCAAACGCACAAAACGTTTGGATGCATTTTGCAACTCAATACCTGCCGATTGCAATAAAAAAACGAATGACGAAGCAGAGCCATCGAGAACAGGAACCTCGTCTGCCGTGATGTCCACATAAAGGTTGTCAATACCGAGTCCCGCGCAAGCAGACATCAGATGCTCAACCGTCTGCACTTTGGCGCTGCCGTTTGAAATCGTTGTCGCCAAACGTGTATCAGTTACTACAGTGGCAGAAACAGGAATATCCACAGGCTGTGGCAAATCAATCCGACGAAAAATAATGCCCGTTTCAGGCGCAGCAGGCCTCAAGGTCAACTCGACCCGCTGGCCACTGTGCAGACCCACGCCAACGGCTTTGGTCAGGGATTTGAGGGTTCTTTGAGCAAGCATGTGGATATTTTAAGTTTTCTCGAATGCCCGGTATTTCATGCGTCCTCTGCGTGAAGCAGAGGACGCAAACGAAATATCAGTCCGCTTGTTTGCGCAGAAACGCTGGAATCTCAAAATCATCCATCCCGCCCGATGCCAGCGCATCGACCTTGGCAGCCGCTTGCGTGCGGTTGGTACGCCACACACTTGGCACAGCCATGTTGCCGTAGTCCGGCTGGCCAGAACCCATGGAAGTCTGTGAAGAACCGCCCATGCCTGCTACAGAATTGAGCGTAGGCACATTAAATGGCACGTTGTCAGTACCGGTGCGCAACACTTGTAGCGGTGGTGCGTGGCGGCGTGCGCCCTGGCGGCTCAAGCCCGTGGCAACCACCGTCACGCGGATGTCATCGCCCAGCTTGTCGTCGTACGCCGCACCGTAGATCACATGCGCATCCGCTGAGGCATAGGCACGGATGGTGTTCATCGCCAGCTTGGACTCGCTCAGTTTGAGTGAGCCCTTGGCCGCGGTGACCAGTACCAACACGCCTTTGGCGCCCGACAGATCGATACCTTCGAGCAATGGGCAGGCCACGGCTTGTTCAGCCGCGATACGTGCGCGATCCGGGCCATTGGCCACCGCTGTGCCCATCATGGCTTTGCCAGGCTCACCCATCACGGTGCGCACGTCTTCAAAGTCAACGTTGACGTTGCCGTATTCGTTGATGATCTCGGCTATGCCGCCGACTGCATTCTTCAACACGTCGTTGGCGTGGGCAAAGGCTTCATCCTGCGTCACGTCGTCGCCCAACACTTCAAGCAGTTTCTCGTTCAACACCACAATCAGTGAATCAACGTTGGCTTCCAGCTCGGCCAAGCCCAAGTCAGCATTGGTCATGCGACGGCCACCTTCAAACTCGAAAGGCTTGGTCACCACACCGACTGTCAAAATGCCCATCTCTTTGGCGATGCGGGCGATCACTGGCGCTGCACCCGTGCCCGTACCACCTCCCATGCCTGCAGTGATGAACAACATGTGCGCACCATCAATTGCGCTTCGAATATCGTCTACAGCCAACTCCGCTGCATCGCGACCCCTGTCGGGCTTGCTGCCTGCACCCAGGCCGCTGCCACCCAGCTGAATCGTCTTGTGCGCATTGCCACGGCTGAGTGCCTGCGCATCCGTGTTGGCGCAGATAAACTCCACGCCCTGCACGCCGCAGGCCATCATGTGACCGACTGCGTTGCCGCCGCCACCACCGACACCAATCACCTTGATTTGTGTGCCCTGGTTGAACTCTTCGATTTCAATCATTTCGATGCTCATGGGGAGCCTCCTGTTTCATTAAGTTGCAATTGCCAAAAAAATTTAAAGTTGTGAGGGTTTTGAGGTTTTCATGAAGGCGGGTCAGCGCCTCCTGACCTTGTGTGTGGCGGCGCAGTGGGGATAAAAGCGGTGTAGTGTTTCATCTGGTCACTTTTAAAAGTTGCCTACAAACCAGTCTTTAACGCGGCCAAACGCGTTGTGGACGCTGCCCGCTTTTTGCGACACCTTGTAGCCGCGCATACGCGCCAGCCGTGCTTCTTCAAGCAGGCCCATCACCGTGGCGGCGCGGGCTTGTGCGACCATGTCGTACAGCGAGTTTGAATAACGTGGAATACCTCGCCGGACTGGCTTTAAAAAGATGTCTTCACCGAGCTCGAGCATGCCGGGCATGACAGCGCTACCACCCGTCAGCACAATGCCGGACGACAATACTTCTTCGTAGCCGGACTCGCGAATCACTTGTTGGACGAGCGAGAAAATCTCTTCAATCCGTGGCTCAATCACACCAGCGAGGGCCTGCTTGCTGAGCATGCGGGGAGCGCGATCGCCCAGGCCAGGCACTTCCACCTGGGTATCTGGGTCGGCGAGTAATTGTTTGGCGTAACCGCTCTCCACCTTGATGTCTTCCGCATCTTTTGTCGGTGTGCGTAGCGCCATGGCGATGTCACTGGTGATCAAGTCACCCGCAATCGGGATTACCGCCGTGTGGCGAATCGCACCACCGGTAAAAATGGCCACATCGGTCGTACCGGCACCAATATCTACCAACGCCACGCCAAGCTCCTGCTCATCTTGCGTCAGCACGGCCAGGCTGGACGCCAGCGGATTAAGCATCAGCTGGTCAACTTCCAGGCCGCAGCGGCGCACACATTTGATGATGTTTTCAGCGGCGCTTTGCGCACCCGTGACGATGTGCACCTTGGCTTCCAGCCGAATGCCGCTCATGCCAATCGGCTCGCGCACGTCCTGCCCATCAATCACAAACTCTTGCGGCTCTACCAACAGCAAGCGCTGGTCGGTAGAAATATTGATGGCCTTGGCGGTTTCAATCACACGGGCTACGTCGGCCTGCGTGACTTCCTTGTCTTTAACCGCCACCATGCCGCTGGAGTTGATGCCGCGAATATGGCTGCCAGTGATACCGGTGTAAACGCGGGCAATCTTGCAGTCGGCCATCAGCTCGGCTTCTTTCAAAGCCTGCTGAATGCTTTGCACGGTGGCGTCAATGTTGACCACCACGCCACGCTTTAGCCCGTTGCTGGCAGCAATGCCCAGGCCTGCCAGTTTGAGGTCACCGCCGGGCAATACCTCAGCGACCACCACCATGACCTTGCTGGTTCCAATGTCCAGCCCAACTACCAAGTCTTTGTATTCTTTGGCCATCGCTTTACCTTTTTACTAATCTGTCGTCTTTGTCACCGGGGTTCAAAGTGGTGACGCCTTTTAACTTGAGCGCATAGCCGTTGCTGTAGCGCAAATCTGCGGACTCCAGGTCTCTGCCGTAACGCGAAGAGACCTGGCTTAAAGTCGCGATGAAACGCTGCGTGCGCTCCTCCAGGTCATCGACTGAACCATGACCCAATTCGAGTACAGCTCCGTTGTCAAGCCGTGCGCGCCAGCTGCCCTGCCCGGTGAGTTCCAGCCGCTCCAATGGCATATCGAGTTTTTCAAACTGCAACGACAACTGGCGATAGGCTTGCAATACCAGAGGCGTTTGCCCAGACGGGCCGTTCAACTGCGGCAGATCGGCTGACTCAACTTCTGCCTGATTCGCTTCAAACACCTCGCCAAAACTATTGACCAGCCGGGTATCCCCTTCTGGCCCCCAGTAAGCCACCGCCTGATGCTCTTGCAGCACCACCTTCAAGCGGTCAGGAAACTGGCGCTGTACAACCGCCTTGCGTACCCAGGGCACCGACTCAAACACAGCACGGGTTTGCGCCAGATTGACTGTGAAAAAGTTGCCTGCCAAGCGTGGCGCGACATTCGCGCGCAACGTCACGGCGTTGTTATGTGTCACATCACCCTGCACGGTGATGGCGCTCAAATTAAAAATCGGCTGCCTGAACAGCCATGAGCTCAAAAGCAGACATGCCATCAATACCAGCAGCAAAGCGAACGCCATCGACATCCCGTTCATAAAACGAATGTCTGCGGGCAGCACAAGCGGCCGACCTGTTGATGGCGCTGTGCGTCTCACGTAGCCGCTCCTTGCACTGGCTGATAGTCCAGCGCTGCGGTCTTGAGGATTTCAATGCACAGGTCTTCATACGAGATACCGACTGCACGCGCCGCTATGGGCACCAGCGAATGACTGGTCATGCCCGGAGAGGTGTTGATTTCTAGAAGGTACGGTTTGCGTGTGACCTTGTCGATCATGACGTCGATCCGACCCCAGCCGCGGCAGCCAAGCACACGGTACGCCTTGAGTGCCAGGCTCTGTATGACTGCTTCCTCACCCTCGGGCAGCCCGCAGGGCACTATGTATTGTGTGGTGTCGGTGAAGTACTTGTTCTCATAATCGTACTTACCCTCAAGCGCGACGATGCGAATCACTGGCAGTGCCAAAGCCTCGTCGCCCGTGCCCATCACAGGACAAGTCACTTCGTCGCCTTCAATGAACGCTTCGCAAAGCACTTGCGAGTCTAGGCGCAGCACGGCCTCTACCGCCTCCACCATATCAGAGTAACCCTCGACCTTTTTCACGCCTATGGAAGAACCTTCGCGTGCAGGCTTGACGATCAACGGCAGGCCTAGCTCGTCAGGAACTTCGATCACCTTGCGCCGATCGATCTGACCATCCACAAGAAGGCGATATTTCGGTGTTGGTACGCCTTCGGCGATCCAAACTCGCTTGGTCATGATTTTGTCAATGGCGATACTTGATGCCATCACGCCAGAGCCGGTGTACGGGATACCCAGCAGCTCAAGTGCGCCCTGCACCGTGCCATCCTCGCCAAACCGACCATGCAACGCGATGAAACAACGGTCAAAGCATTCTTTTTTGAGCTCGCCCAAGTCGCGCTGCGCCGGGTCAAATGCGTGGGCATCCACACCGCGCGACAGCAGCGCCGCCAGCACACCCTTACCCGACATAAGCGAGATTTCACGCTCGGCGGATTGACCACCCATCAGTACGGCTACTTTGCCGAAAAATGCCTTGTTTAGAGTGTTGTTTTGGCTCATAGCGCCCTGCTTTCGGGCGCAAGCAGCTCATTTTTTAGTAGCATATCCAGAACCTTCTGCGGCACACTGCCGATCGAACCTGCGCCCATGCACAGCACCACATCACCACCCAGCGCGTTGTCGATGATGGCTTGCGGCATGGCTTCAATCGCATCAACAAACACAGGCTCGACCTTGCCTGCAACACGCAGGGCACGGCTGAGTGAGCGGCCATCGGCAGCCACAATCGGCGCTTCACCAGCCGCATACACCTCAGACAGCAGAACCACATCAGCCACACCCATCACCTTGACGAAGTCCTCAAAACAATCGCGCGTGCGGGTGTAGCGGTGCGGCTGAAATGCCAGCACCAACCGCCTGCCAGGAAAAGCGCCACGCGCAGCAGACAAGGTTGCCGCCATTTCTACTGGGTGGTGACCATAGTCCTCAATCACCGTGAAATGACCACCGCCCAAGGCAGGCATGTCACCATAGCTTTGAAAACGTCTGCCAACGCCTTTAAATTCCGCCAGCGCTTTTTGCACCGCCGCGTCAGGCACATTCAGTTCAACTGCCACGGCAATCGCTGACAGGGCATTCAAGACGTTGTGCTCGCCCGCCAAATTGAGTACCACGTCCAGATCAGGCAGGGTGACACCATTACGCCGCTGTGCCGTGAAGTGCATTTGCTGGCCAACAGGCCGGACGTTGACAGCGCGTACCTGCGCATCGGCATTGAAGCCATAACTGGTAATAGGGCAGGTCACCAGCGGAACGATGCTTTGGACCGCAACGTCGTCAGTACACAAAATTGCCGTGCCATAAAACGGCATGCGGTGAAGAAAATCAACAAAGGCTTTTTTCAGATTGCCAAAGTCGTGACCATAAGTTTCCATGTGGTCTGCATCAATATTGGTCACCACGGCCATGACGGGCAAGAGGTTTAAAAACGATGCATCAGACTCATCTGCTTCCACAACGATGTAGTCGCCTGAGCCCAGTTTGGCATTAGCGCCTGCACTGTTGAGGCGACCACCAATCACGTAGGTCGGGTCTAGCCCGCCTTCGGCCAAAATGCTGGCGACCAGGCTTGTGGTGGTGGTTTTGCCGTGCGTGCCCGCAATTGCAATGCCCTGCTTGAGGCGCATCAACTCGGCCAGCATCAAGGCGCGCGGTACAACAGGAATCCGCTTCTCGCGTGCGGCCAGCACCTCGGGGTTGTCTGCCTGTACGGCGGTTGATGTGACAACCGCATCCACGTTGGCCAGGTTTTGGGCTGCGTGGCCAACAAAGGTTTTGATACCAATGCTTGACAAGCGCTGCAAGGTGGCACTGTCAGACAAGTCAGAGCCGGAAATCACATAGCCCAGGTTGTGCAACACCTCGGCAATGCCCGACATGCCAGAGCCGCCCAGGCCAATGAAGTGAATATTTTTAATCGCGTGTTTCATACAGTCAACTCTTCACAGGCGGCCACAATGCGCGTTGTCGCTTCTGTTTTTTGCATTGTTTTGGCCTTGAGCCCAATATTTACGAGTGCTAAACGCTCTGTTTTTTGTAGCAAGTTGGCAAGCACCTGAGGTGTCAGCTCGCGCTGAGCCATTTGCCAGCCAGCCTCCTGCTCCACCAAAAAGCGGGCATTGCTGGTTTGATGGTCATCTACGGCGGATGGGAAAGGCACGAACAATGCAGCAGCGCCCACCGCTGCAATTTCAGTCACGGTGCTGGCGCCGGCCCGGCAAGAATATTCCAGGGCACAGCTTTTGCATCACTTCGCGACGTCACTTGTCCAACTGCCGGAGAACGTCATGCCCACCACCCGGTCCTGAATGGCGAGCCGGCGCAAGTCGTCCTGAAAGGCATTAACGGCCTCCGCAATCTTGCCCAGCAGCGTGGCTGCCAGCATCCAGCCCCATCGCATGCGCGTCACGGGTTGACGGTGGCGCCACTGGGACAGGTGGTGCTGGTCCCAACGCGGTTGATACGCGGCGTGCCGGCGTCAGCCGGGTTGGCATTTGGTGCATAGGCGGGTTTCGGTGCCTTGAAGTTGGCCGCCATGTAGGCCGTCAGCGCATCGATGTCCTGCGCACCGCCAAGTCGGTTGGTGCCTTTGACAAGCGTCGAATAGCCATCACCGCCGTCGGCCATGAAGTTGTTCACGGTTACCCGATAAGCTTTGGTCGGCCCTTGCACCACGCCCGCCGCATCGACCAGCGTCTC
>ENA-OFCF01000675-OFCF01000675.1-metagenomes-genome-assembly--contig:-NODE-675-length-14569-cov-8.547747_pt1 | contig 14569 bp, 10 predicted proteins | sample MGYA00153387_OFCF01 | MGnify analysis MGYA00153387
GGGATTTAAACTTGCTCACCTCTTCGGCGAAATCGAGGTCGGATAGTGAGTTCTGTAGGGTAGTGATCGGGGTTCATTTATCGAGCGCGCCTTTGATTTTCCGGGCATGACCTGGTGGCAGGTAGTTCTCTCCGGTCACAACGGGTTTGCCGGTTTGGTTTTCGAGTTCGAGGCGGGCGCGTTTGGCGATCCTGCCGCCGGTCTTGGCGGCGGTTTGGTTTTCGGCCATGCCCGTGGCCTCGGTACTCTCGGCGATCTGGCGGGTGGATAGTTCGGCGAGGGCTGTAAAGATCAATTCCGCCTCGCTCATGTGGTCGCGCAGGTTCTGGGTTTTCAGGTTCTTCAAATCCTTGTGGGATTTCACGCTGATTCCGCTCCACTCCTGGTGGATGAGATTGGTGAGAATCGCGTATTCTTCGCCTTTCTTGATGTCGTGTTCGGCCCAGAAATCAGTGAGCTTGTTCCGGGTTTCCTGCCCGGTCATGCGTTGCTGGATCCACTTGTCGCTGCGGCCGTGTTTTTGCCATGTGGCGCGGGCGCGCTCGAGCGAAAGCGCGGGATCGGACATTTCCTGCATCCGTTCGTAGCCGACCTTGGCGAGCCAGAGTTTGATCGGCTCGGCCTTTGGACTCGGAACACTCTGGACGAGGCGCAGCAGGGTCTCGGCATTGGCGACGTCGGTGAGGTATTTCTTGCCGTCGGCGGCGGGTAATTTGAGTTGGTTACAATTTGTAACCAACTGGCTTCCTTCTTTGCCGAGGCGATTTTTCAGAACCTTCCAGTAGTTACGAGCCGCTTTGTAATCCGGCTGTTGGGTGAGAATCTGGACGATGTCCACGACCGAGAAAAACCAGGTTTCGGTCTTCTCATCGTAGAGGCGGCGGATTTCACGGTCCTCAAAAATGGCGGGGATGATTTTCATGGCGGTGGGTTACGAAAACAACTTGCGGTCCAGTGAGCGGAATTGGATGGCTTCGAGGATGTCGGTGGCGCGGATGTTTGCTGAGCCGGCTAGATCTGCCATCGTGCGCGCGACTTTTAGGATCCGGTCATGAGCTCGGGCGGAGAAATTCATTTCTTCCATCGCATGTTCAAGGTAGCCGATAGATTGCGCGTCAAGTTGGCAGTGGGCTTTCATTTGCCGCGGGTTCATGGCGGAGTTGGTCGCGTTGGCGGATTTGCGAAACCGCTCACCCTGAATCCGCCTCGCTTCCACCACTCGCGCTCGGATGTCGCTAGATTTTTCACCGCCACCGGTGTGGGATGATAGTTCTTTAAAATCGACCAGCGGCACCTCGCAGTGAATATCGATTCTATCTAACAATGGACCACTGATCCTTTGCCGGTAGTTTTCAATCTGTCTCGGCGAGCAGCGGCACTGGCGTTTGATATCTCCGTAAAACCCGCACGGGCATGGATTCATCGCCGCGACTAACATGAATCGCGAAGGAAATGTGAGTGAGCCTGCCGCGCGGGAGATGGTGACTTCCCCATCCTCTAACGGCTGACGCATTACCTCGAGTGTCTGTCGGCGGAATTCTGGCAACTCATCGAGAAATAACACTCCGTGATGCGCTAGCGAGACTTCTCCTGGCCCTGGATTGGAACCGCCACCTAACAATCCAGCGTCTGATATCGTGTGGTGCGGCGAACGAAACGGGCGTGTTGTGAGAAACGCACGTTTGGGGTCTAACATTCCGGTAATCGAGTGGATCTTGGTGGTTTCGATCGCCTCGTCTTCTGTCATGTCTGGCATGATCGTTGGAATGCGCTTGGCGAGCATGGATTTCCCAGTTCCGGGCGGCCCGACCATGAGCATGTTGTGGCCGCCAGCTGCGGCGACTTCGAGTGCGCGTTTGACGACGTGCTGGCCTTTGACTTCATCAAAATCCACTTCATAAGAACGATGGGAATCAAAAAACGCACGGCGATTCAGGTGAAATGGAGGTATCACAATTTCCCCTTCGAGAAAATCCCACGCTTCCTTCAAGTTGCGGATCGGAAAGACCTGAATGCCATCTATCACGGCGGCTTCCGGCGCGTTTGCTTCTGGCACCAACACCCGCAAACGCCCGCGACGCCGCGCTTCTAACGCGATTGAAAGAATGCCTTTCACCGGTCTCACCGCGCCGTCCAGCCCGAGTTCGCCGACCACACAACAGTCGTCCGCATTGAACGGCTTGGTTCTGCTAGCAGCGACCATTGCTAGAGCGATAGGTAAATCAAACGACGGTCCTTCTTTTTTCAAGTCCGCCGGAGCGAGGTTCACGGTTTTCACCCCATCATCCAGATAGAGAGCTGATGCGCAGATCGCCGAAGTCACCCGCTGCGATGACTCGCGCACGGCCGCATCTGGCAGACCGACGATGATCACCATCGGTTTGTCTGCGCCGCGGGCATTGACCTCGACCTCGACTTCTTGCGCGTCGATCCCGCGCAACGTGGCTGAAAATAGACGGGTAATCATGTGAACAACCCGAAGCTGCGTGCATCTATCATATCTGACAAGCGAAAATGCCGCGCCACTTTCATCGGCGCATTTCCTCCTTCTGGGAGCGATCATTTTCGCCGCGCACGCATGGCGCGGAGAGGACGCGTCGGGGGCTTCTCAAAAGACCGCATCGAGGTGACGGCCGGCACCGTCGCATTGCTGAGCGAAGGCTTCGCGAAACCGTGCCCACTCGTGGCAATCGGTGCGGCGTCAAAAAGCGGTGCGGAAGGCGATCATGTAGGTGAACGCTTTGAGTCTGCCGTGGTCGGAGACGGTTGGGTTGGGTCCCGGCTGATTGACGGTGTATGTGTTAGTTACTGCCGTGCTTTCATATAGGATGCCACCCATGATTTTGGCGTTGTCGCCGCAGAGGTAATAGTTGAGGCCTAGATAACATGCGTTGTAGTGGTCGCCGCGGCCATTGTTTACGTCTAGCAGTGGATCGTCGTGCTGTGCTCGGATGTAGCGGCTGGTGAGTTGCAGTCCCTCGTTTTCCATGGCCCGCACATACTCGAGGCGGCACACCAATTGGAGGCGATCCTGCACTAACCAATACCACGGCATCACGCTGGCTCCGTAAAAGTCGCCCGTGCGGTTGGCTCGGTTTCTAACGCTATCAAGAGGGTCGCCGTAACCGTTGTCACCGTATATGAGGGTGCTTTGCACGCCCCACGTCTGGTTGTCGTAAGTTGAGCCAAGTGCCACTGCGGAATCATACCCCAGCGCATCGTCGCTGCCTGAACGATGGCTATTCACATAGTCGAGCGTGATGTTGAAAGCCTCATTCGGTTGCCAAGTGAGGCTGTAAAACTGAGTGAATCCATCGTTCCAGGCACCAATGAAATCCGCATCGTCCTCTCCACTGAAGAAGCCGATTCTGCCGCTCCAGTCGCCTTTGGCTGTCTCTAGCAGCACTCCAGTTGGCCGATTTTCCTCGCCACTGAGTTTGTTGGAAAGCAGTGAGCGTTCGATGGTGTAGATCTCCTTCGACGACTGCCGCTGTTCCTCGGTGATGGGCATTTTCATTTTTCCGTAAGCAAGTTTCAGTTCGTCTAGCGGAATATTATCGAATGCTTTGATGAAATCGGCCTCGATTATGGCAGTGTCAAAATCGTTATAGCCCCAGTGCAGGTCGTTGTCAGGCGGGTTTTTGAACCGGTTGTCATCCACCAAATTGACATCGAACTCGGCGGTTAGAAACCCAGCGAACTTTGTGCGAGTCTCGAGTCGGAACCTACGATACTCACTGTAGGTGTCGTGGAAATCACGGTCATACATGTCCGTGCCATCTTGATAAGCCGCTTGATATTGGAAGGAACCGTTTATGATAAAGGATTGAAACCATGGGTTGGCCTTATCGCTGTACAATCTACCGGGATTATCAGACAGCCATTCGCACCAGTCGCCGTTGGCGGCTTTGGCAGGCTCAGGCTCCAGTTGTTGGGGTGGCGGTGGGGGTGCAGGGGTGACTTCTGCATCGGCAATAATCTTGTTAGGATTTTCTCTTGCTTGGTCTCCGCCATCTTGTTCGGGGGATTTTTCAACTGACTGGTCTCGGTTTTTGTTCTTTTGTTTGTCCTTCTTTTTCTTCTTCTTCTTATCCTTTTTTTTGGCCTTCGAATCTTTGTTGTTGTTTTTTGTTAGAGTTGATTGATCCGTGGGACTTTCAGCTTTGGCGGTGGGCTGTGTGAATATCCAGAAGGCAAAGGTTGCCAGCAGTATTTGACCATAACGAATTTTCATGGTGTTTAGGTATATGTGTGTTGTCTCAGGCTTCGGCATCGAGGTCCACCGGAGTGAGAACCACCCGGTTGTTACCGCAGGCGTCGTGCAGAGCTTCGAGGAAACCGGCAGTGGAAACACCTAACTGAAGAACTAATCCATAGCGCAACTCCGTCATCATGCCGGCCTGAGCAGATTGCACGCGGATGAGTTGAACGCGGTCAGTGAATTGGTCGAACACGGGTTTGAGGAGCTTTTCAAAATCCATCTCGCTGGTCATGCGGATATTGAGTAGATGCGAAGCACGGCGCGGTGCAAAAGCGTTGATTTTTGTTAGCACAACAACCGCGCCGCATACGATTAAAGTGATCAATAAGGCCGCACCCCAGAGTCTGGCTCCTACCACCATGCCTATGGCCATTGCTAGGAACACAAAAGCCAGATCGCGCGACTGACCTAAATTGCGGCGGAAACGAATCACTGAAAATGCCGCGAACATGCCGAAGGCGATGTAACCATTACCGGACACGACCATGATTAGGATGGTCGTGACGACGCCGATCATGATCAGGGTTTGAACATAATCCTGCGAGTAACGGGTGCCGCGGTAGGTTTTGCGGTAAACCTGAGCGATGATCAGATTGAGCGCGAGGCTGTAAAACATGGCAAAAATCACCGTCCACCAAGGAGGCGGATTGTTCTGAAACTTTTCCATCTTGCCGCTGGGAAATGCCCATTCCATGAAATCCAAATTTTGCGTGGTTTGGTGGGTTACTTCTTGAACCTGCTGGATTTGTTGGGCTGCGGCGTCAAGGGCTTGCGCTAAGGGCAGACTGGCAAGATGGTTGATTAGATCGTTCATGTGTTCGGGCTTATGATTTTGGGTTACTGGTGTGGGCGTGGTTTTAAGGATGGGTTTGTGGTAGTAATCGTAGAATGAGTGCAGAGGTCACGATGGTGTGCGTTTTAACGCAGTCCGTGCATTTCAACGGCCGTCGCGTATTTGCTGAATCCTTGTGGGACTAGACCGAATTTTCCAATGACGGATCGAAACCAGTAAGGCACTGAGCCGATCGTCTTGACCTCCATGATTGAGGCTCCTTCCTCTAGGAGAGGTAGATCAAATGCTTGGCAATCTGGCACCAGTGGCAGCATTTTGAAACGGCAGCAAAGGCCGACGTCAAAAGTGATGCGAATGGTGCCCTCCGGACCGCTATCGTAGGCATAGCGCAGATAGCGAATCTGCACCACTGGCGCGGTATTGTCGCTTTTTACGAGATTGCGCACTTCCTCCAGCACACGCGTCTCGCTCTGGTTGATAGGCGATTGTGGGATGGTGCCGGATGAAAACTCCTGAAGCTTTTCCATGTCCATGCTAAGCCGTCTTTTCACTGTGGTGCCGTCTAATTTATGTTTTATCTCCACAAAAGCACTCGGTTGGATGCTGCCATCGGCACGTCCATAGACACGGCCGCGCACCCGACGACGATTCGGAACTCCGAAAATTTTCTGCCAGTACGAGGTGCGCTCTGCGGAATCGAAATATTCTGAAATCACAGGGTAACCATCGGTCGCACCGCGATCCGCCACCAAGTGCTCACCCACACTTGCCCGAACTTGATCAAGCAATTCAGGTTTTAAAACAAACTTAAACTCACGACGGTTTTGGTCGGCATTCATAGGTGGGTTTTTTTGCGGAAGGCAAAACTGACTGTGATTTTTTATCCCACTAAGTCAATCAATTAAGTGACAAAGCCTAACAGGCTTTGATTGCCTTGAAAGAGGCATCTCATTTCAGTTGTGAAATGGAGATCATTTGCAGGTTTTTAGTCTGCCTAGCCACTCTTTGCGCGCCAGGCGAAGTCAGTCTTCGCAACGCACCCCATATTTGCTAGATTATCAAAAAATGCGGTCTCAGACACACGCATAGTATGCTGAAATCACAGGTCCTTGAGAGCATCAAGAAGAGCTGCGGCAGACAAAAGCTCTGGTAGAATCAGCGGCTCTTTGCCAGGCTGGAGCAGGACATTCACTGGTATCGCACTGCGACCTAACCGATTTAGCGCGGCTTCGATTTCTGGATTTGGCTGGGTTTTGTCGGCTCTGAGCGTGATCACGCCCTTCTTACGCATCAGGTCCACCACTTCCTCGGTGTAAGCGCGTTTTTTATTCAGTTGGCAGGTGGCGCACCACTTGGCAGTGAAGTCGATATAAACTGGCTTATTTTCCGTTAGAAGCGTTTGCACTCGCGCTTCGGACCAAGGTTCCCACGTGAGGGCCGATGGCTTGGGCGGCTTGGCGAGCAACAATCCGGCTAACACCAAAAAAGCTGTTAGCGCTAAGGCGACCATGCGAGATTTTTTGGAACGATGAGGCAGATACCAGCGTCCGTAAATCCAACCAGCCGCGGCGATGGTGCTGAGCCCGAAGATTGGACCTAACAAATTTTCCACGTCGATTAAACCCGAATAAACCCATAACAAGTAGCCGGTGGTAGCAAAAAGCAGGAAAGACATTCCTTGTTTGAAGCTTTCCATCCAAACACCGGGCCGGGGCAGGTGATCCAACAGACTCGGGAAAATTGATAAAACTAGATAAGGCAAAGCAAGGCCGATAGCCATCGCCGCAAAGGCGGAAAAGAACTGCACCGCTGGCAATGCAAATGCCGCACCGATCGCCACCCCGAGAAACGGACCGGAGCAGGGCGTAGCGACGACGGTTGCTAACACGCCTGAGAAAAACGAGCCGATGAGTCCTTGTTTCGATTGCAGAGAACCACCCACCGAAGTTGCCGAGGTCCCAATTTCAAAAACGCCAAATAGGTTCAGCGCGAGCACAAACATCAACAACATCAAGACGAATACAACCCATGGATTTTGAAGTTGATAGCCCCAGCCGGTCGATGCCCGCGCGGTAAAAAGAATCGCGCTTAGCACCCCAAAAGAAGCTAACACGCCGAGCGCAAACGTCACGCCGTGCAAAGCGATTTTCCTGCGATTGGATCCTGCTTGTTGCACGAAGCCCATAATTTTTAGGCCGATCACCGGAAACACGCAGGGCATCAGGTTGAGTAAAAGCCCGCCTAACAACATGCCGCCGAGGATTGGCAAGAAGCTTGTAAACGACAGACTTGTTGGAGGCGCTTGAGAAATGATTGTTTCCGGCACCTTGATCGGGCGGGACCCGATGAGAATGCCGGAAATGAATTTCCCTTGGGGGATTTTGTTATCTAACGAATCTTTTTCCGCGCGTTTCAGCCGGATCGACCAGCCATCGCCATTGCGTTGAATGGAGCCTCCAGAACTCGCGGATTGAATGAACGGCTGATCTGGAATGAAATCGAGCGGGTTTTCGCCGAGCGTGCCATTTGGTTGGGCGCGCAAAATCACTTCACCGCCGGCGGATTGTGCGGTGAATTTCCAAGCGACTGCCGCGGGTTGCTTCGTGCGCGCCGTTTTGAAAACCTCCGCGACCAGCAGATTTTTTTCCATCGCCGAGCCAACCGGCAGTGTTAGAGTAAAGGACGCGTTTTCATTGCGGCAGCTTTCTTTGCAAATCTGCCATGAGGCTTTGGCACTGAAGCTAATGGTTTTTCCAATTTCCAAACTGGCGGGAGCTTTGATATCGACTAAAAAAATGGGACTGCCCGGATAGATGAAACTTTTACCGAAATACCCGTCTTTTACCTCTGGTGTAGGCCATTGGATCGGGCCGACGTCGAATCCCTCAGGCAGCGTCCATTGGATAGATGGCGCTAATTCGATGCCACCGGAATTCCGATAGTAACTGTGCCAGTTCTCAGGGTGTTCGAGTTTGAGGGCGACGCTAAATGTGCTGCCAGGCGCGATCATCCGGGCCTCTGAGATCAGCTCCGCTTTGCTATTTTGTGATTCTTGCGCCCCGGCACCGGTGAAAAACAAACATAGAAACAATAGAAACAATTGGGAATGACGCATGATGAATTTGGTCTGCAAGCTATTCTTAGAGTCGCTAGGTCAGGGATGCATTCCAAAAAAAACGGGACCCCCATGAATTGGAGGTCCCGTGGTAAAAAAAATTTAAATCAATAACGATTGCCATAACGATCATAACGATATTGTTGGTTTCGTTGATCTTTTTGGTTGCCGATGACCGCTCCGGTGGTTCCACCAACCGCTGCACCTAACAAGGCGCCTTCGGCAGTGCGTCCGGATTGATGACCAATGATGCCGCCTGCAGCAGCTCCAAGAAGCCCGCCTGCTACGGCACCGCTTTGGGTTGAGGGGCCGGCAGGAGCCGAGCAATTGGTGGTGCTGAGAACCAGCGCGGCGGATGTGATGGATAGGATGATTGTTTTCATGGGAATTCTGGATACGGCGCAAACATGGCCGCGTTTTTTCTGAAATCAAGATCTATTCTTGCATTAGGCAAGGTGAGTCAGGACTTATGATTGAGGACTAGCTGGCTTCGGTGGAGTGCCTTGTCTGAGAGTCCACGCGCTGGGAAATTCATTCGGCGAGGTCGTATCCACTCTAGACTTCGCGAAACCTTGCAGATATATCGTGTCACAGAAACGACTATGCCAGACTTCCACAAGCTCCTGCAAAACAACCGTGAATGGGCAAGCTCCATTCACGCCGAAGATCCCAACTTTTTTCAAAAACTCGCCAACCAACAGAGCCCACAATACCTCTGGATCGGTTGCTCGGATAGCCGGGTGCCCGCCAACCAAATCACTGGGCTCGCTCCGGGTGAAGTTTTCGTCCACCGCAATGTTGCTAACATCGTCGCTGAAACTGACTTCAACGTGCTCGCTGTGCTGCAATACGCCGTGGATGTTTTAAAAGTTAGTCACATCATCATTTGCGGACATTACAATTGTGGTGGTGTCACCGCAGCACTCGAAAATTTTCGACACGGCATGATTGATAACTGGCTCGCCAGCATCCGCTCCCTGCGCAGACTCCACAGTCGCGAACTCGACGCCCTGCCACCCGAGGCCGCGGCTGACCGCCTGTGCGAACTCAACGTGCTCGCCCAAGCCCGCCACGTCGCCGACACCACCATTCTCGAAGACGCCTGGGAGCGCGGCCAGCAAATCTCGATTCACAGTTGGATCTATCGGCTCAATAACGGCCTGATCCAGCCGCTAGCGCCGCCGATCACCCAGCCCATCGTGCGTTTCGATCCGCACGAGCGTCTGGCTAACGGGTGATTAGGCGCGAGTGCGCTGTCTGTGAAAAAACCAAACTAACAATAACGATGCCGAATTAGGAAGCCCAATCGACATAGATTCGTTGATGAACGGGTTTCGCCGGATGTGATTTTGTCGAGTGGGGAGATGGTGATGGAAATGGGCTGTCACAAGTGGCTACTCCGCCGCGACGCGATAGAAGCGTTTGGGAGCTGTCAGTTGGGTGGTCGGAATTGTGAGAGTGTTGACGCTGAGATTGGACTGAAAAGCTGTCCACTGGATGAGGTTGGTGCTGATTTCAACACGGTAAGTACGGCTTGAGGCGGTGGGCCAGGTGAGTCGCAGCGATCCATCTGTCTGACGAGTCGCAATCAGGGCGGGGAGACTGGTGCTAGAGTTGGGGTCTGTGCCAAAGGCGGCTTCTGTGGCATTCGGGAAACCGTCGCCATCGTCGTCGAGCGAGGAGGCCATATTCACGATGTAGGGCATTGGTTCCGACCAAGCGCCAGGTTCTGAGTCGGCGGCCATGGTACGGAGCAGGACGGTGCCGGAGAAGGTGGCGCCAAGGTCGGCTGCGGCGTTCCATACAAGAGTGTGGCCTTGTCCGCCGGGCGCGGTGGCAAGCGTGACGGTTTGGCCGGGGGGCCCAAGGTTGGAGGCGGATCCATTGGCTGACAGTAACCGGGCGTTGGCCCAGATGTTGGTTGCTGCAGACTGAAACTGAAGAGTGAACTTGGATGCGTGAGCTTCGGCATCCCAGCCGCGAATGCCGACCGTGGATTGGGCTCCGCCGGAGTAGGGTGTCGGCAACACACGGGCGAGCGGGCGATTGTTGAGCACCGGAGCCGTGCCGTTCAGAGCGGCTTCAATCGACTCCGGTGACCAGTGGATCAATTGGCATTGATTGGGTGTTACGGGATCGACTAGCAAGCCGACCAAGCCTTCCGCACCGTTGGCTTCGCGGAAGACTTCTAGCTGATGCCATGACTTGCCTATGAATTCGGTGGTGAAAATTTTCCGGACCAATGGTGATCCTACATCTGGGGCTGTCCAAAGAGAGACGGTGCCGTCTGGTTCGCCGATGGCAAGGGAGCTTGGCAGAGAGGAATTTTGCCTTTTGAGGATAGTCACGCCAATCGCGCTGGAAGAAATGGACGAGGAAATAGGAAGCGCCACCGTGGTGCGTTGCACTGGGTTTGGTGTAGTCATTTCATATTCGCCCACGACGAAAGTGTCACCCCTGTTGACCGTAGCGGAGGTATCCTTGTCGTCGATGAAGGCATAGACCAATGACATGCCGGAACTCGTTCCTTTGCGGAGTTGTCCAGAGGTCAGAGAGCGACCGCGCCAGATGACTTTGGAGGTGGCGACTGGATCAGAAAGTGTTTGCAGCGGAACACTTGAGGCGGGAATTTCTACTAGCCCCTTTAAAAGACTCGTGGGAGGTAGGTCATTCCAAACACCATTTGCATAAATCTGTCCGTATATTTCTATTCCTCCGTAGAAGTCCGGTTGGCCTGAAGACCAGTTGCGGTAAGTCGAAGAAGCGCCTGAGATCCATTGCCATCCATCACCACTACTCCCACGAAGAAGACCGATCCACATTTCCTGTGACGGGAAGTTGCCTTGAATCCACTGCTGCTCGGCGGTGTCGTTGACTGTCACCAAGTGTCCGCCATTTTGGGTGGCAAAGAGTTCTGCGTCCGGCCAAGTCACTGCGGAGGGTGAAAGAAAATACCAGCTTCCGTTCGCTGGGTTCTTGATCGCTCCGAGGACAGCGGGAGGGGATCCGGCATTGATCTCGATTCCGCCAGCATCCAGCCAGCGGGCTGCACCCGAACTGACGGAAGTGGGCCAGCTTCGTTTCCCCGCGCTCGAACTCACGATTGCCGGCGCTGACCAAGTGTCAGAGGCGGATGTTGTGCGGTAGATTCCATCGACAGCTTGAGATACCGGTGAAAGCAGGCCAATAACGCCGGAGGAGTTCGCGCCGACGACTTGTGCGATGCCTGTGCCAGCGCTATCAGCGACCGACGGTGCGGACTTGAGCCATGAAGTCCCCGAACGGCGAAATTCTTGAATGCCTGCTGATCCGCTCGTCGGTCGTGCGCCGAAATAGATGGATGCCCCGCGACCTGCGATCACTTCACCGATGGCCAGGGAATTGATTCCGAAACTCCCGACGTTGGTTGGTGTGACGGCCCAACTGTTCCCGGTATTGCGGTAAACTGAGAACTGATTACTTGAAGTGCCAATCGCTCCATCTGCTCCGACAACCACTTCGTCTGCACCCAAGCCATCCAACTGCCCGGTCGCCATGACCCAATTGGTAGGCGTGAAACCGGATGCGGCAGCGATGGTGTTGGTCACCTGAACGGCTCCGGTATTCGGGAGGCTATTCGCATCACGCGGATCAGTTCCGGCCTGCCATTCCTGCATGTTGGTAAAGCCGTCAAGATCGGGATCGCCGTTTGCACCGTTATCACCCGATGCAGCAGAAGTTCCAGTGAATGGCAATGTATGGTCGAATTCCCAGCCATCCGGCAATCCATCTCCATCCGCGTCTAATTTCGTCAAACTCACATCGCGAATCTTTTGGCTGTTCCCATCATAAGTGTAGAGTTGTGCCATTCCATTGTCGCGTTCGGTGGAAATGAGGCGATCATTCTTGTCGTAGAGGCGGCGCGTCCAACCCTCTCCCTTGAGGCGAGCATAGTCGTTCAGACCATTATCACCAGGTTGACCCTCTTTTGAATTCGAGGCATTCGCTTTGTATCCAGCCGCACGCACTGCATATTCTTCCAGATTCGTCAGTCCATCAAGGTCACGGTCATTGTTGGCATCGTTCAATAGCGGATTCAGGCCATTCGTAACCTCCCATCCATCTGTCATTCCGTCGCCATCGGTATCGGCAAGGATTGAACTTGTACCATAGGTGTTAATCTCCGACACGTCGGAAATTCCATCGTTGTCAAAATCCGTGGAAGTTGGACTGCTGCTTGCACGGTATTCCTGGATATTGGTGAGGCCGTCCAGATCAGGGTCCGCACCGCTATCTGCCGTGATGGGCAAGGTTCCGAATCTCACTTCCCATTCGTCTGGAACTCCGTCCATATCCGTGTCAGGCCGGATTGGTGAGGTGCCAGCCAGATATTCCGCGTAATCGTTCATGCCGTCTCCATCAGTATCGTTGTATTTTGCCAGTGGCGCAAAGCTCTGGTTGTCGAAATAGCCGTCGCCGGTTGAAGCGGCTACTGGAGTGCTGGGAAAAACACCCCGTTCCATACGAATCTTACCAATAGCTCCTGCTCCCATTGTTGAAGGGTAATCACCACTGGCACCTTCCTGTGCGGAAACCGTTCCTATTCCGTTAATGCGGCTCATCAACAACATGGAGCCACCCGCACCACCACCTCCTGATGCTGCCCCTCCTTGTCCACCTTCGCCTGCCGAAGTAATGACCCCGCCATTCTGTATAGAGCGACTGATAATGACTAACAATCCACCGCCCTTCCCTCCGGATCCGGAGGTGGATGTGAAAATTGAGTCAAACCTAGAACCATAAATCGAGGAGATACGAGTCGCCCCAACTCCACCACTGCCGCCTCCTCCACCGAATCCAAAATTTGAGACACCGGATCCCGTGCCACCGCCTCCCACACTTCCGACATTGCCACCAGCACCACCGCTGTTATTAGCTATTGTGCTGTTCGGCAACGGCCAGACGCTCGCGACGTTTCCTTCTCCCGGCGTCCCAATCTCCCCATTGAAAGAGCCATACATAGAGAATCCAGTTCCACTGCGAAACCCTTTGCCGGACGAATCAATTATCCCTCCTGCCGAAACAACGACATCGTTGGCGATAATGGCAATGATTCCGCCACTTGTCCCGTTCCATGGGTTTGCTGACACAGTGCCATTCACTTGCAGGCTGTCGTATTGAGGAACGTAGAGACATTGAATTCTTCCTCCTGTAGTGGTGTTGTAGGTGTTTCTTAGAGGCGATTTCAATCCCACTTTCCCGTCATGAATAGAAGCGATTTGAACCAGTTCAAAGGTTCCCGCTGGTGCGCCAGCCGCCGGATTGCCATCCTGGGTGACGTGCATCAAGAACACGTCACCAATTCGGGTGGCGATTGGAATTACTCCTGAAAGCTCCGAGCTTCCAAGAGCCTGAGGAGACGAAATCAAAATTGTTTTGTCGTTCAGGTAAGTGGTTTGGCCTGCATTCACTGTAAGATTTCCATCAATACCGCTGCCCACACGGAAGTTTTCCACGCTGGCATCCAGACCGTATTGAAATTCCCAGCTATCTGGGATCCTATCTTGATCGAAGTCATTGCCAGATGGAACTAGCGGTGCGGTAGCGCTATTCCTCAGTGCTTGCACCTCAGTATTGAAGAGCGCCCGATCATAAATGCGCACCTCGTCAAGCGCTCCTTCAAAGTAGTCAATTCCTTGATTACTGTTACGGTTCCCAATCCGAACGACCCGATTCGTATTTCGAACCTGGCGCCCCCCCATTGAAACAGATGCTTCCAAAATGCCGTTGAGATATAAACGTATCTGATCATTGGCATGATCAATAACACCTGCAATATGCGTCCATTCGTTCAACGCAACAGCAGAATTGCTTGTCGCAGTCACTAGCCAGCCATAAAAGCTGTAGTTCGTATTCACTAACCACTCAACTTTACCGTCAGGTTGGACTCTTAGCCAGCAATCAATCTCTCCGCCCCAGCCTGGATCAGCCTTCTCCACAATTGGCCGTATTACACCAAACGATGTCGGTTTGATCCAAGCTGAAAAAGTCTGCTGGTTCGTCATTGAGACCGTAGAAACAACCAAACCGCCTGAACTCGTTCCATTAAATGACCCGGCGTTGTCTGCAATACCGAAAGGACCTGCTGTCAGGGTCACGGCAGTGAGCGTTGCATGCAGGTTGTTACCTGAGAAATCATTCGCGAACCCTCCGTTGAACGGGTAATAGGCCCGGAGATTGGAGGTAATGTCTGCTTGCGCATTGTTCGCGAAGAAACTGAGGAAAACGACCATTAAAAGAGCTACTCGGAACGATGGGTTGACCTTGGAGCGACCACAAGCAGGTGAAGCAGGTGAAGTAGGTGAAGTAGGTGAAGTAGGTGAAGTAGGTGAAGTAGGTGAAGTAGGTGAAGTAGGTGAAG
>ENA-OFCF01000676-OFCF01000676.1-metagenomes-genome-assembly--contig:-NODE-676-length-14567-cov-3.722988_pt1 | contig 14567 bp, 10 predicted proteins | sample MGYA00153387_OFCF01 | MGnify analysis MGYA00153387
CCCGAGGCGCTGATCCTGTTTCTCATCATTTTTTTATGGACGCCGCCGCACTTTTGGGCACTGGCACTGTACCGGGTTGAAGACTACCGCAAGGCCGGGCTGCCGATGCTGCCCGTCACGCACGGGAACGAATTCACCCGGTTGCAAATCTTTTTGTACACGCTGGTGCTTTTCCCGGCGTGCCTGATGCCGTTTGTGTTTCAGATGAGCGGCTGGCTGTACCTGGTGGCGGCTGTAGGTTTGAGTTTTGGCTTCAGCTGGTACGGCTTCAAGCTGTGGCGCAATTACTCGGATGCGCTGGCGCGCAAGACGTTTCGCTTTTCTTTGATTCACCTGTCGGCGTTGTTTGCAGCGCTGCTGGTGGACCATTACCTGATTTAAGGCCTTATGTTGAATCTATTTGCTACTGAATCAGGAGCTGATCGCACACGTATTCATTGGTCAAAAGCCGTTTTCTTATGTTTTTTTACGCTGTTTTTGGCGGCTTGCAGCCCTGACAAGCCTCAATTCAAAAGCATTGACCTGACAGGCGCCGACTACGCCAAAGATTTCGCCAAAGATGGCTTGACTGACCAAAACGGTAAAACCCGCAGCATGAAAGATTTCGCGGGCAAGGTAGTCGTGGTGTTTTTTGGCTTTACCCAGTGCCCGGATGTGTGCCCCACATCGATGGCTGAGCTGGCAGGCATCAAAAAATCATTGGGTGCAGACGGTGACAAGCTGCAAGCGGTTTTTATTTCAGTCGACCCGGAGCGCGACACACCTGAAATCCTCAAAGCCTATATGGGCAACTTTGACCCGACATTCTTAGCCCTGCGCCCCAGCCTGGAGCAACTGCCAGCGGTGGCCAAAGACTTCAAGATTTACTACAAAAAAGTAGAAGGTAAAACCCCCACCAGCTACAGCATGGATCATTCTGCAGGCAACTATGTGTACGACACCCAAGGCCGCCTGCGGCTGTACAACCGCTATGGCAGTGGAGCCGAGGGATTGACGCACGATATTCGTTTGTTGCTCAAAGGCAAGTAGGACTCAAACACAAAAAAGCCACTGCGGTTTGTACGGCAGTGGCTTTTGGTGAGGTTGCAAGCGGTTAGGCGTAGTCAGCCAGCACCTTCTTCATCTTCTTCATAGCCGCCACCTCAATCTGGCGAATCCGCTCGGCGCTGACGCCGTAGACTGCGGCCAGGTCATGCAGCGTCATGCCGCCTGAGCCATCGTCGTTGACCTTCAGCCAGCGCTCTTCCACAATCTTGCGTGACCGGTCATCCAGCCCTTGCAGCGCTGTGGCAATACCGTCAGTGGCCAGGTTGTCGCGTGCATGGGCTTCCATAAGCGCAGTGGGTTCTTGCGTTGCATCTGCCAGGTAGGCAATCGGGCCAAAAGCCTCTTCACCATCGTCGCTGGGGCTTGGGTCCAGCAGCACGTCGCCACCCGACATGCGCTGCTCCATCTCAATGACTTCTTCGCGCTTGACATTCAGCGTTTTGGCCATGTGGCTGATCTGGTCGTCGCTTAAAGTGTCGCGGTGCGTGGCCACATCTGCATCGTCTTTGTAGCCCTGCTTCATGGAGCGCAGGTTAAAAAACAGCTTGCGCTGCGCCTTGGTCGTGGCTACTTTGACCATGCGCCAGTTTTTCAAAATGTACTCATGCATCTCGGCCTTGATCCAGTGCAGCGCATAGCTCACCAGACGCACGCCCTGGTCCGGGTCAAAGCGCTTCACGGCCTTCATCAGGCCAATATTGCCTTCCTGAATCAAATCGCCATGCGGCAGGCCGTAGCCCAAATACTTGCGTGAAGTGGACACCACCAGCCGCAAGTGAGAGAGCACTAACTTCTCGGCAGAAGCCATGTCGTTCGACTCTCGCAACTGGCGTGCAAAGGTCTGCTCCTGCTCTAAAGTGAGCATGGGCAGGCGGTTCACCGCCGAAATGTAGGCATCCAGGTTGCCCAAAGGCGGCAACAACGACCACGGATTAGCGTTGGCAACACCCGTTGAAGCGGTTAAACCAGGGGCAGCAAGAGGATAAGAGGCAGAGGACACAGTAAAACTCCTTTTGGAAACTGTATTCAGGCTAAATATTAGCACTCTGTTAGAGAGAGTGCCAAACAATAGGTTCAATGGCTTTGATAGGGTGTGACTAATAAGTAGAAACCCCGATCTTTTTAATATAGCCGCTTGCAGCGTTACGCGGGCAAGGTGTTGTCGATGGATTGCGTAGGTCTCGGGCGCGGGTCAAGCGCATTCCGAGAGTGGCTCAAGCCCACTAAAGAAGCGCGGCAAGGCCTTTATCTGACCAAACACCTAACTCCCCCTAGAATTGCGCGAGGAGTAAAAATGACCCCAGAGGCCAAAGCCAGAGTCAGCATCGATGCACTGTTAGCTGCTGCAGGCTGGCACGTCTGCGATATGGGCCAGGCCAACATCCACGCCGCGCGTGGTGTTGCCATTCGCGAATTCCCCCTAAACAGCGGCTACGGTTTTGCGGATTACCTGCTTTACATTGACGGCAAGGCGGCTGGCGTGATTGAGGCCAAAAAAGAGGGCGCCACCTTGAGAGGGGTGGAAGTGCAGTCTGCCCGCTACGCCCAGGGCTTGCCATCCAGTCTGCCAGCATGGGTGCGGCCTTTGCCCTTCAGTTACGAATCCACAGGCATTGAGACCCACTTCACCCAAGGCCTGGACCCAGAACCCCGTGCCAGAGCCGTATTTGCATTTCATCGGCCCGAGACGCTGGCCGCCTTTCTGAAGCATCTGCCCTTGAGCAGTGTCATCCACACTGGGCCTGCAACGCCGGCTTCAGCCAATGACTCCGGCACGGCAATCCCTACCTTTCTTGGCCGTCTGCAAACCCTGCCGCCGCTAAAAGTAGAGGGCCTGTGGCCCGCCCAAATCGTCGCCATCCGCAACCTGGAGGCGTCCCTCAAGGCCAACAAGCCAAGAGCGCTGATCCAGATGGCCACCGGCAGTGGCAAAACCTTCACCTCCATCAGTTTCATCTACCGACTCATCAAGTTTGCAGGTGCCAGGCGCGTGCTGTTTTTGGTTGACCGGGGCAACCTGGGCCGCCAGACCAAAAAAGAGTTTGACCAATACACCTCGCCCTACAACAACTACAAGTTTGGTGAGGAATACATCGTTCAGCACCTGCAAAGCAACCAGCTCGACACCACGGCCCGCGTCACCATTTGCACCATCCAGCGGCTGTTCAGCATGCTCAAGGGCAGGGACCTGGCGCCTGAAGACGACGAGCAAAGCGCCGACGGCCTGAGTAATCTGTTTGCACGGCCTGAACCGATCAGCTACAACCCGGCTTTCCCCATCGAGACCTTTGACATCATCGTCACCGACGAAGCCCACCGCAGCATCTACAACCTGTGGCGTCAGGTGCTCGAATACTTTGACGCTTATTTGATCGGCCTGACCGCCACGCCATCCAAGCAAACCTTTGGCTTCTTCAACCAGAACCTGGTGATGGAATACGGCCACCAGCAGGCCGTGGCCGATGGCGTCAACGTCAATTACGACGTTTACCGCATTCGTACCCAGGTCAGTGAAAAAGGCAGCCAGGTCGAGGCTGGCTATTCAGTCGGCTACCGCGACCGCCTGACCCGCAAAACCCGCTGGCAAGAGCTGGACGAAGACATGGCCTACGACGCTGACGCACTAGACCGCGCCGTGCAAACGCCCGACCAGATTCGCACCATCGTCCGCACCTTCAGGGACAAGCTGCATACCGAGATTTTCCCCGGCCGTACCGAAGTACCCAAAACCCTGATCTTTGCCAAAGACGACAACCACGCCGAAAAGATTGTCGAAATCCTGCGTGAAGAGTTTGGCAAGGGCAACGACTTTGCCCAAAAGATCACCTACAGAACCACAGGCGAAAAGCCTGAAAACCTGATCAGCGCCTTTCGCAACAGCTACTTCCCGCGCATTGCCGTCACGGTAGACATGATCGCCACCGGCACCGACATCAAGCCGGTTGAAATTGTCATGTTCATGCGCTCAGTCAAAAGCCGCAACTTTTTTGAGCAGATGAAAGGCCGTGGCGTTCGCATCTGCGACCCCAACGACCTGCAGGCCGTAACACCCGACGCGGTCAGCAAAACGCATTTCGTCATCGTCGATTGCGTAGGCGTGTGCGAGCAAGACAAAACCGACTCTGCCCCCATGGACGCCAAAAAGTCTGTGCCGTTTGACAAACTGCTGCAAGCCGTGGCGCTGGGCAATGTAGAGCCTGAGGTGCTGAGCAGCGTTGCCGCCAGATTAGCCCGGCTAGACCGCGAGCTGACCGAGCCTGACAGGCAACGCATTGCCAACGCGTCAGGCGGCTACAGCCTCAAAGACCTGGCACGCGGCATCGTGCAGGCACTAGACCCAGACCTTGCTTCAACTCATCCCGAGCTTGTCGAAGGGCGCACACAAACCGCAGTCAAACCCCTGTGCGACCCAGCCCTGCGCAACCTGCTGATTGACCTGAAGAAAAAGGCCGAGCAAGTCATCGACACCGTCACGCAAGACAAATTAATCGAAGCCGACTTCAGCGAAGCCGCCCGCGACCGCGCCAAAGGCACCGTCGAAAGTTTTGAAAAATTTATCGCCGAGCACAAAGACGAAATCACCGCGCTGCAAATTTTGTATCAGCAGCCGCAGCGTTTACTGGGTCTACAGGCTGAAACACTCACATTTGAAGCCCTCAAGGCCCTGGCCGACGTCCTGCAAGCCCCGCCGCATTTGTGGACCGAAGGCCAGCTGTGGCAAGCCTACGCAGCACTCGACAAAACCAAGGTTAGAGGCGAAAACCGCAAACGTATCCTCACCGATCTGGTCAGCCTGGTGCGCTTTGCCATGCACCAGAGCAACGAGCTGGTGCCCTTCCCCGAGCGCGTCAACGCCAACTTCAAAGCCTGGCTGGCGCAGCAAACGCAGGCCGGCACCGCATTCACCCCCGAACAACTCCACTGGCTAGACATGATCCGCGAACACATAGCAGGCAACCTGACCATCGTGCCCGACGACTTTGAATATTCCCCCTTCGCGCAAGAAGGCGGCATGGGCCGCGTGTACCAGTTGTTTGGTGCTGAATTGCCCAAGGTGCTTGAGGCTATGAATCGGGAGTTGGCGGCGTGAGTACCCTAGATGAATTGACGGTTCCGAAGATTGAGCAAACTGGGCCAGTGGCCGTCGATGAGTTTGTTTATGTCGATATCAGCAGCGTCGACAACAAGACAAAGCGCATAGTTGACCCAAAGCGGTTGCTGGTCACGGAAGCACCCAGCCGCGCGCGCCAACGCCTTCGCGCAGGTGATGTTCTGGTTTCTATGACGCGACCGAATTTGAACGCTGTTGCCATGGTGCCAACCGAGCTGAATGGCGCTATTGGTTCAACCGGCTTTCACGTTCTGCGTGCTAAAGATGACGTCGATCCGCGCTGGCTATTTAACGCTGTTCAATCTCGCGACTTCGTTCAGACGATGGAAGATTTTGTTCAAGGAGCGCTTTATCCAGCAGTGCGACCGAAGGACATTCGCGGCTATAAATTGCACGCACCGCCATTGGAAGAACAGCGCCGCATTTTGGACGAAATCGAGAAGCAATTCTCCCGCCTTGACGAAGCCGTCGCCAACCTCCAGCGCGTCAAGGCCAACCTCAAACGCTACAAAGACAGCGTCTATGCGGAAGTTTTCGGCAACAAACCGAACTGCACGCTTGGCGACCTGATTAATGAAGGTCCACAAAACGGCCTTTACCTGCCGAAGGAAATGTATGGTGAGGGCGTTCCGATTCTTCGGATCGACGACTATCAAACAGCATGGATTCGCCCCTTGGCTGAACTGCGGCGCGTAAAAGCCACGCAAGACCAAATTGCTACATGGGCGCTGCGTGAAGATGATTTAGTCATCAACCGCGTCAACAGCATGACCCATTTAGGTAAATGCGCGCTCGTACCACCGCCGCTCGCCGGTACTGTTTTTGAGTCGAACATGATGCGTATGCGATTGAAAACAGAGGTGTCGCCCAAGTACGTCGAACACTATCTATCTTCCCGACTTGGTAGGACGCGCCTCACTGAAAACGCCAAATGGGCAGTGAATCAGGCAAGCATTAATCAAAAGGATATCCGGGCTACACCGATCTTCATTCCTGACTTGTTGACTCAGCAGCAGATAGTGGCTGACATCGACCGCCGCCTTTCAATCATCAAAGGGACAGAGGCTGAAGTTCAAGCAAATATCAAGCGCGCGCAGGCGTTGCGGCAGTCCACTCTTAGCAAAGCTTTCGGGGCGGCATGAAACCACCGATGTTTTTGAAACTGTTCGATAAATCAGTTGCGGCCATTACTTCTGCCGTTGAGATTTACAACAAGCCGGGTTTCCAATACCGGGATGAAACGTTCGCTTTACTAGCGCTTAATGCCTGGGAATTGATGCTCAAGGCGCGTGTTGTGCAAGTGGGCGCAAGTAAGCAGAAGGCGATTTACGTCTATCAGAAAAAATTGACCAAGGCGGGAGTGCCGAGCACGAAGGAGTATCTGGAGCGCGGACGTTCGGGCAATCCGAAAACTATCGGAATTCGTCAGGCCATTGCAAAACTGGACTCCCACGTACCATCACGTTTGCCTGAAGCGGTTAAGAACAACATCGAAGCCCTAATGGAGGTGCGCGACTGTTCGGCACACTTCTTTTCGCCTTCGCTAGCGTTGAGAAGACAACTGCTCGAGGTGGGCACAGCCGCAGTACGAAATTTCGTCTGGTACGGGCGCAAGTGGTTCAAAAAAGACTTGTCTGAGCATCTCCAGATTCTTTTGCCTATCGGATTTGTCAATGTGGGAGGCTCACTCGTGGTTTCTTCCGCTGAGGAGAAAAATCTACTTGCTTGCATCAGTGCTTTAGCGTTGTCTTCGGCAGCCACCGAAACCAATGACCTCCACTTTCAAACGTCAATTGAGGTTCAGATCAAAAAAACGGGGGCATTAAATTCACCCGCTGTAAAAGTTACTAACGATCCAGCCGCCACGCCTGTGTTTTTGACAGAAGAAAATCTGGCGCTGCTTTATCCTTGGACCTACGACGAAGTGACCCGTCGTTGCAAGGCGCGGTATTCAGATTTCAAAGCCGCTAAAAAGTATCAAGACTTGCGAAAAGTTGTGGCCAGTGACACAAAGCTGTTCCGACTTCGTTTGCTTGATCCTTCAAACCCCAAAGGAATTAAAAAGCCTTTTTACAGCACCAATGTGTTGGTGTTTTTTGACAAACATTACTCGTTGCAGTAGACGGCAATGCGTCTAAGCATGCAGATATGGTGCAACTAGGCCAAGCTCCTCTAGGCGTATTGCCATGGCACGCGCGGAAACTCCGAAAAACTGCGCCATTGACTGAAATCTGGCTCGATCAAACTGCTGCGCACGTGCAACGGCTTCCGCAAAAAGTAGCGAGCCTCGTGGCTGCGAGAACAGCGTTCCAATATCGATTTTTAGGTGGTAAGCCACAGTTTCCGTTAGGACCAGGGGATGCTTGCTGGTAAACCTAGCGTCGAATTCGTTGACGACTGCTTTGTGGGGCATCAGTAAACAAGCCGAGAAATAGTCGGCTTCCTGCTCAAGTGGCGGGCGGCTGCTGCGTGTGCCGTTAAGCGGGAGCTCCCGATGCAAGGTTCGATCACCTACTTGGGGGTGCAGGATGAAGTGGCCGATTTCATGCGCCGCCGTGAATCGCTGTACCTCGAAGGAATACCTCGCCGAAACAAGGATGGTCGATCTGTCACGCCTCCAAAGTCCAGCCGCCTCGCCACCGCCAGGATAGTCAGTGTCAAGTCTGTCGCGAGTTTCGAAATACAAACCACAGTGGTCTGCGACATTTCGCGGGTCGAACAGCGTGGGAATACCAGGCACACCCAATTTGTAGCGGACATCGCGTTGACTCCATATTTCGTATTGGAGCCGCCGAGCCTCCCATTCAATTGCTTTCTTGTCCATATTGTGTACTTTGCCAAAGTTGATGCCGTAATTATCGACACACTACGGGTGGTGTGTCAACACTGCCTAACACACTACTGGTAGTGGTTTTTGTGTTTGCAACATGGATCGTATTGCCCCAAAATAATAGCTATTGACGATGGATATCAAACTCCAACTTTATTCATAGACGCTATTAATACAGAAGCTGCTTGCGCACATATTCATTGGCCTAGCGGCCAAAATGATAGGTAAAAACAGGCAAAAAGCGGCTTTTGCAACCGCTAAACGGCGCAAATTGCCGTTACGGGCCTGTAAAAATGCAAAAACAGGTCATTTTTACCCATCAAAAGTGCCTGCGAGCCAATAAATACACGCGCAAAAAGCTCCTGTAAACATAGCAAGCTGCTGTCTGGACGTAGAGGCTACCGTGCTTCGCGGGCAAATCTGAGGCTGAGCAATTTTTGGTCGCGTGCCAGTGTTGCGCCGGCTACAGCTTCCCAATTTTTGTCCACTATCGATATTTGTCCAACCAATCGCTGCGGCTGTGATTTGGGCTGAGTGAAGACAAAACGGTGGTTACCTCGCAAGTGATTAGTGCGGCAAAAGAGGCGGGGCTTATCAAAGCTGATGAATCGGAGACCACCTCGACCCGCTATGCACGGTATTTGCCATTTTGGGCATGACGTATTTCGTTAGAGTGCTTAAACGCAAAACGGGTTTTTCGTGCTTGGTTGAATAAAACTGATAAAAATCAATGGGTTACGTGCTTAATCACAAAACTATGCCGTCGCCATGCCACCACGTATCCCTTATTTGCGTTAGTTGATGAAGTTGAACAATCGGGGGCAAATTCCAATTAATTCACCAACGCTATTAATACAGGAGCTGCTTGCGCCCGTATTCATTGGGCTAATGGCCAAAATGTTAGGAAAAAACATGCAAAAAGCGGCTTTTGCAGCCGCTGAACGGCGCAAATTGCTTCCATAGGCCCGTAAAAATCCAAAAATAGGTCATTTTCACCTATTAAAAGTGCTTTTATACCAATGAGTACGGGCGCAAGCAGCTCCTGTAAACATAGCAAGCAACTGACCGCGTACAGAAAGCCTGCAATGCCTTGCAGGTAAGACTTAGGCTGGGCACAGCCTGGTAGCTTGCCGACGCTATCTGCGGCTTTGCACCCTAATATTTGTCCACTATTGATATTTGTCCATCAATCGTGGACAATTCAAATAAATGGACAAAATACCCGCCATCACTGAAGCTGATCTGTTGCCTGCCGCCCTGGTAGCCGCACGCGGCTTGGGCCTGGACGCGGCGGCAGAGCCTATGCCGCCCGGGCGTGGCGGCTTGACGGCAGATGCCATTGTGCGCCTGGGCTTGGCCGGTGCGGGCCAGCGCTATGTGGTGGAGGTCAAGCGGCAGTTGCGGCCAGCCAATCTGGGCGCGGCTTTGCATCAACTGGATAGGCAGGCCGATTTATATGGCTTGCCGGGCTTGCTGGTAGCGGACCACATCACGCCAGACATGGCAGAAACGCTGCGTCAACAAAACAGGGCGTTTTTAGACGCTGCGGGCAATGCCTACATCCAGCAGGCAGCGGCGCTGGTGTGGGTCACGGGACGCAAACCCGTCGCCAAAACCATGGCACTGCCTTTGGGGCGGGCTTTTCAGCCCACGGGCCTGCAGGTGCTGTTTGCACTGCTGTGCCACCCGGAGTGGGTAAACCTGCCTTACCGTGAGCTGGCGACTCGTGCTGGTGTGGCGCACGGCACAGTGGGCTGGGTGATGCCGGACTTGCAGCAACAGGGCTTTGTGACCGAGGTTAAAGGCAAGCGCGGCACACGCCGCCTTTATGAAACTGAGCGCCTGTTGGCACTGTGGGTAGATGCCTACGCCCGCCAGCTGCGCCCGCGCCTGCTGCTGGGGCGCTACTACGTGGCCAAGATTGATGGCTGGCAAGACTGGCCGCTGGCAGATCATGCTGCGCAGTGGGGCGGTGAGCCTGCTGGTGCGTTGCTCACCCAATACCTCAAGCCAGGCGAGCTGACGCTGTATGCCGAGAAGCTGCCGGGCTTGCTGGCTGCCAAATACCGGTTTATGAAGGAACCTGCAGTGGGGCACCAGGCGGTGGTGGACGTGCGTCGGCGCTTCTGGAACTTCCCGCAGGGTGATGCTGTTGTTGGGGGTGTTGGTGGTAAACAAACCTGTGTGCCACCGGTGCTGGTGTATGCCGATTTGCTGGCCACGGGTGATGCACGTTGTATTGAAACGGCCAAACGGCTGTATGAAGAATATGTTGCACGACTTGTCAGCCAAGCCTGATTTGCAGCCTCTGGCTGAAGTGGTGCGCCCCTTGCAGCTGGAGGCCACCAAACTGGGTGCGCAGGTTTTCTTGATGGGGGCAGCCGCACGCGACGTGATGCTGCTGCATGCTTATGGCATTGACACCGTGCGCTTGACTGAAGACATGGATTTTGGCGTGATGGTGCGCGACTGGGCCACTTTTGAGGCGCTGCGCCAAGCGCTGCTGGCCAATGGGGCGTTTGAGGCCAGATCAAAAGATGCAACTCACAAGCTTTGGCATCGGTCCGGCAAACCGCTGGACATCGTGCCGTTTGGTGGCGTGGAGCGACCCAACCGCACGCTGGCCTGGCCGCCCAGCGAGCAAACCGTGTTCGATTGCTTTGGCATGCAGGAAGCGATGTATGCCGGCCATGAGGTGCGCCTGCCGGGTGGCGACAGCCTCCTTGTCGCCAGCGTGCCTGCGTTGGCGCTGCTGAAAATTACCGCCTGGCAAGACCGCAAGCTCACCCACCCGGGGCGTGATGCGGGTGACTTGATGCTTTACCTGCGCCACTACCTGGACTGCGACAAATACGACCATGCTGCCCAGTACTACCCAGACCTTTTTGAGGCACCGGACTATGTGCATGAGGTGGCCAGCGCGCGACTGCTTGGCCGGGATTTACGTCAGTTGCTTGATGAAGCGGCTACCGAGCGAATATTGCAAATTTTGCAGCCCGAAGCGGACGAGGACGGTCAGCGCCTGCTGGCGCAGCAGTCGCGGCTGGACGCTGGCCTGGCAGTAACAATAATTGCAGGCCTGTGCGAAGGCCTGCGCCAACCAAAAAGACCCACACCATGAACTCAGCCACCATCGTCCAGAAACTCTGGAACTACTGCAACGTGCTGCGCGACGACGGCATGAGCTACGGTGACTATGTTGAGCAGCTCACTTACCTGCTGTTTCTCAAGATGGCGGACGAGCGCAGCAAGCCGCCGTTTAACCTGAGTGGTGAATCACCCAGCCCGATATTGAAGGGCTATGACTGGCCTTCGCTGCTCGACAAAGACGGCGACGCGCTGTTTGACCACTACCGCCACTTGCTGGAAGAGCTGGGCAAAGAAAAGGGCACGATCGGCCTGATCTTTGCCAAGGCTTTAAACAAGTTTCAGGACCCGGCCAAACTGCGCCGCCTGGTGGTTGACCTGATCGACTGTGAAAACTGGTCTGCGATGGGTGCAGATGTGAAGGGCGATGCGTATGAGGGCCTGCTTGAGAAAAACGCGCAAGACACCAAGAGCGGGGCGGGCCAATACTTCACGCCGCGCCCTTTGATTCAGGCCATGGTGGATTGCATTGCACCCAAAGCGGGCGAGACTGTTTGCGACCCAGCTTGCGGAACAGGCGGCTTTTTGTTTGCAGCGCACAACCATGTGGCCGAGCACAACCCCAACCTGACGCGAGAGCAGAAAAAGCATTTAAAGGAAAAGGCTTTTGTGGGCTACGAGCTGGTGCAAAGCACCGCGCGCCTGGCCGCCATGAACATGATGCTGCACGGTATTGGCAGCGATAAATCGGTACCCATCGTCGTGGCCGACGCACTGGCCGCCGACCCGGGTGAGCGCTTTGATGTGGTGCTGGCCAACCCGCCGTTTGGCAAGAAAAGCAGCACCATGATCACCGGGGCTGAAGGAAAGGTGACGACCGAAAAGGACGTGATTGAGCGTGACGACTTTTGGGCCACCACCAGCAACAAGCAGCTCAACTTTGTGCAGCACATCAAGACGCTGCTCAAGCAACACGGCCGTGCGGCAGTGGTGCTGCCCGACAACGTACTGTTTGAAGGCGGTGCGGGCGAGACCATTCGCAAAAAGCTGCTGCACGAGTGTGATGTACACACGATTCTGCGTTTGCCCACTGGCCTGTTTTACGCGCAGGGCGTCAAGGCCAATGTGGTGTTTTTTGAGCGTAAGCCAGCCAGTGAAGCGCCGTGGACCAAAAAGCTGTGGATTTATGACCTGCGTACCAACCAGCACTTCACGCTTAAAACCAATCCGCTGCGGCGCGAGCATCTGGACGAGTTTGTCAAACTCTACAACCCGGCCAATCGGCATGACCGCAAGGCGACCTGGTCAGCCGAATCACCGGAAGGCCGCTGGCGTCCTTATGACTACGCTGAGCTGATGGCGCGAGACAAGGCAAGTCTGGACATTTTTTGGCTCAAAGACGACAGCCTGGCCGACAGCGACAACCTGCCGCCGCCAGACGTAATTGCACAAGAAATCGTGGACGACCTGGAAGCCGCACTGGAGCAGTTTCGCTTGATTGCGGGTGACTTGGTGAGTGAGCCTGCGCTGTAGCCCAACAAATACAGGCTCAATCAGCTATCAATTGAATAGCGTTTGAGGCAGAATCAAGAACCTGTTGCAACCAACCGCACCAACTGCTTACCCGCAAGCCAGGCCTCCAGGCATTCGGTTACTCCTGCGGCAAAGCGTTGGTACACCGGCTCGGTGACAAAGCCCAAATGCGGGGTGAGCAGCACGTTGGGCAACTGTCTGAGCGGGTCATCCAAAGGCAGGGGTTCTGTGTCAAACACATCCAGTGCTGCAAAACCCGGTTGGCCTTTTTCGAGTGCCTTGACCAGCGCTGCGCTATCAACCAGCGCGGAACGTGAGGTGTTGACCAGCAGGCTATCGGCTTGCATCAGCGCCAGTTTGTCGGCGTTCAGCAACTTCGTGGTCGATGCGGTGGCAACCAAATGCAGGCTGACGACTTTTGAGGTGGCCAGCAGCTCGTCGAACGGAACAAAGGTAGCACCTTTTTCAAGTGCGCGTTCGGCGGTCATGCGGGGGCTCCAGGTCACGACTTTCATGCCCAGCGCCTGGCCGACTTTGGCTACCCGCCCGCCGATTTCGCCCAGGCCGATCAGGCCCAAGGTCTGGCCATGCAGCACGCCTGCCAGGGGCTGGGCAGTGCTTGATCGCCATTGGCCGCGTCGTAGCAGCGCGGTTTGCTGCTCCAACTGGCGTGTGGCGGCCAAAATCAGCGCCCAGGTCAGCTCGCAGGTGCTGTCTTTGGATGGCCCCCACTCGGTGTGGCTGACGGGCACGCCACGCGCTTCAAAGGCGGCCAGGTCGATGGTTGAATTGCGCGAACCTGTAAACACCAGGTAACGCAGCTTGGGCAGTTGCGCCAGCAGCGCGGCGTCAAACGGTGTGCGGTCACGCACCAGCACGGCTACGTCAGCGTCATGTAGAGCTGCCACCAGCTCAGACCCTTGCAGCGGCAGGTGGTGTACCGTAACGTCGGCTTGCGCGTCAATCGTTTGCCAGTTGCCCAAGCGACGCAGGGCTTGCTCCAGGTCGCCAAAAATGGCGATTTTGGGGCGCAACATGTTTATTTGGGCTCTGCCACAGCCAAGGCAACCAGCGCTTTCACATTGGCAGCGTTGCCAGTGGCCCAGCAGGCGTTGATCAGCTCGCTGGTTCTGCCAGCGCCCAGAATTGGGTCGGACAGGCCCTGAAATTTGGCTTCCAGTTGCGTATCTGTCATCGGGTTTTTAAGCGACCCAATGGCGTGCTCTACAAACACATGCACACGCCGGCCGTCGTGCAGTACGGCGGTGACGTCGGCGCTGGCTTCGTCAATCGAATCATCGACAGTGGCCACCACCTTGCGGCGCAGGGCTACCATGTCAGCCCGGGTGACGACCGCGTCTGAAAATTCATCTTCAGCCGCATAGCCAAACGTCAAGCCCGCAGCGCAGCCGTGGTAGACGCTGAACTTGGCCTGCAGGCCGTCTTGCGGCTCCTTGTTGCCGGTCAATTCCAGCACCAGCGAATGCACCTTCAGCTCAATGCGCTCGACCTGTTCCGGCGTCACGCCCTGGCTGCGCAACTGCGCACAGGCGTCGATGCTGGGGTGAATCACGATGCCGCAGGCAAATGGCTTGTAGCTGTTGAACGAAATCTCGAAGCGCTGGCCTAGCTCATGGGTAATCTCATTCCAGTCGTTCTTGGTGGAAACCGTTTGCATCATGCCGCGCGGTGCTTCCAGCGCCCTGGCGCTGGCTGTAAAGCCCTGGCTGGCCAGCAGGGCCGACATCAGGCCGGCACGCGCCGCAGCACCGGGGTGAAATGGCTTGGTCATGGTGCCAAACTGCTCGCGCATACCGATGGGCTGCGAGGCGGCAATGCCCAGCGCCATCGTTGTTTTTTGTGCATCGAGCTTTAACAGACGGGCGCAGGCCGCTGCCGCGCCCACCGTCCCGGTTGAGCCGGTGATGTGCCAGCCGCGGTCGTAATGGTCGGGATACA
>ENA-OFCF01000677-OFCF01000677.1-metagenomes-genome-assembly--contig:-NODE-677-length-14555-cov-8.871862_pt1 | contig 14555 bp, 13 predicted proteins | sample MGYA00153387_OFCF01 | MGnify analysis MGYA00153387
CGGTAATCAAGAGCCACTATGCCGGGCCTTACCGTCCTAAGTTAGCGCTTATGGGTGGGTGCCCCGGCGGCCTCTTTTTTTGCACTCATGCCTCAGCGAGTTACGCCGCGCTGGGAGTTCTCGATGAAGTGGATCAAATATGCGACTTGCGGCGTGTCTGCGTCATGAGTCGCCTTGAGCGAGCTGAGCGCATTGGCTAGATTGGCGTCTTTTTTGAGGAAAAGTTTTTTATAGGCAGACTTGAGTGCGCGGATGTCATCCTCGGCAAATCCGCGACGTTGGAGACCGACCAAATTCAATCCTCGGGTGGTCGCCGGATTTCCATCCACGATGGTGAATGGCGGCACGTCTTGCACGATTTTCGAAAGTCCGCCGACGATCGAATGCTTGCCAATCCGGCAAAATTGGTGAGCGGCGGCGCATCCCGAGATGATCGCGTAGTCCTCCACGACGATGTGTCCCGCGAGGCCGACGGAATTTGAAAGAATAATATGATCGCCGAGTTGGCAATCGTGGGCGACGTGGCAGTAGCAGAGCAGGAGATTGTGCGAACCGATGCGCGTCGGTAAATCGGCATGAGTGCCCCGATGGATGGTGCAGTTTTCCCGAAAAACATTGTGATCGCCGACTTCCAAATACGTCGGCTCGCCCGCATACTTGAGGTCCTGCGATTTTCCGCCAACCATCGCGAACGGGAAAAACTCGTTGTTTCGGCCAAATTTCGCGTGCCCTTCGAGCACGACGTGGGAATGCAGCACGCATTCGTCGCCGAGTTCGACGTGGGCACCCACGACGCAATATGGGCCAATGCGGACCAGATTTCCGATCTTGGCAAGTGGAGATACGACGGCAGTAGGATGAATCACAGGCGGAATTTCCAATATCTCGACATCCTTTGACCAGCATATTTTGCGCAAACCTTGATCTGAGAAAAACGGACTCGCTGCTAAATTTCTGCTAGAAAAATATGCACCAGCACCAATCGGAATGAATCAAAAAATCGACTCTCGGCTATTTTTTAAAACCGCGGACGAAAGCAGTGAAAAAGTCAGCGCCCTCATGCATGGCATCGATGGAAATGAATTCGTCCACCGTGTGTGCTTGGTCGATCAAGCCGGGGCCGATGCAGACTGCGGGCACACCGCCAGCAGATAGATGTGCCGCGTCGGAAAACCATGGCGCACCCGCCAGCACCGAGCCGGTCTCCAATAAACGCCGCACCATCGGGTGATCGGCGGAAGTTTCCATCGGCGGGTTTTCGTGCGGCTGAATGATTTCCACTGGTAGATCGTGGAATTCGAGCGTGTCGCGAAGCCGGGCCAGCGCACCGCCCGCAGCGGCGAGCGACGGCGTGATGCGGATATCAATCTCAGCTTCCGCTAGATCTGGAACAATGTTAGGTCGTGAGCCGCCGCGAATCACACCGATATTCATGGTCGAGCGACCGAGCACTGGATGGGTGAAAGTCGCTAGCTCCGCGCCGAGGTGGCAATCGAGACGATCTAACGAGCGAGTGAGCTTGAGGATCGCGTTTTCTCCGCGCTCCGGCAATGAACTGTGGGCAGCGCGTCCGGTGGCGCGCAAAGTCGCCCAGAGCGAGCCTTTGGTGACATGCACGGTCTCCATCGAGGTCGGCTCACCGACGAGTGCGAATGAATAATCTGTGCCGTGATTTCTAGCAAAATGTTTGGATCCCCACTGGCAAGATTCTTCACCCATGAAAGCCACAAAATCCACCGCCACCGGCAGATCCGCCAGCAGGTCGCGGTTTTCATGCAGCGCCCACAACATCGCGGCCATCGGCCCTTTGGTGTCGGATGCGCCGCGTCCCCAGAGTTTGCCATCGCGGATTTCTCCGCCGAAGGGATCGATGGTCATGCCGCCCACGCCTACGGTGTCGAGATGCGGACCCAACAAAATTCTTGGTCGTCCGTCTAGCGGGGCAAAACGTGCGATCAAATTCGGCCTGCCCGGTTGGATTTCCTCCAACACAACTTCCGCGCCAATCGACTCCAGCCATCCTGATAGAAAAACTGCGAGTGTTTGTTCGCCAGTTTGAGCAGTGCCGGGCGCATTGTCAGGATTCACTGAGGGAATCCTAACAAGCTGTTGGAGAAGTGAGATGACGTCTTGGCTCATGGTGGTATGGATTTTCATGCCAGTCCGGCGCGGACTAGCAATGGTTCTAACTCGGGATCGCGGCCCATGAAGCGGCGGTAGAGTTCATCCACCGGTTCGGAGTTGCCTTTGCTGAGAATGTGTTCGCGGAATGCGCGCCCGGTTTCTGGATTGAGCACGCCATCATTTTGAAAACGAGTGAAGGCATCGGCGTCTAACACCTCAGACCATTTGTAGGAATAATACCCGGCGGCGTAGCCTGTTGGATTGGAAAACAAGTGGTTAAAACGTCGCAGCATCGAAGGAGTTGCGGTTTTCAAAGGCGCGCGATAGTCTGCTAGAATCGTGCGATCCACGTTGTCCGGATCTCCGCCACGCCACTTGTCGAGGTGGATGTGGAGCTCCAGATCGAGCTTGGCAAATGACAGCTGCCGCATGAAAGCTGAGGCACTCAGATAGTTTTTCGCGGCAATCATTTTTGCAAACAGATCGTCCGGAATTGGATCGCCGGTTTCATGATGACGCGCGAAAAGATCTAACGACTCTCGATCCCAACAGAAATTCTCCATGATCTGCGATGGCAATTCGACAAAGTCCCACGGCACGTTGGTGCCCGCCAGTGATTTGACTGGCACTTGGCTGAGCATTCCATGCAGCAAGTGGCCGAATTCATGGAAGATCGTCTCGACTTCACCATGCGTTAGAAGAGCGGGTTTGCCATCCACTGGCGGGCTCATGTTGCCAACGATCAATCCGAGATGTGGTTCGCCGAGAGCACCCGTGTGCAGCGAGTTCATCCATGCGCCGCCGCGTTTTGATTCGCGCGGATGCCAGTCGGCGTAGAATGAGCCGAGGTGCGAGCCGTGCTGCGTATCATGGATTTCATAAAACGAAACTTCGGGATGCCATGTCTCGATCAAGGCCTGCGGATGATCCCCATTGCTTCCGGGTTCGATAAAAATAGTTTCTGTTTGGCGGATAGAAATGCCAAACAAACGTGAGGCGATTTCAAACATGCCGGCCATCACGCCATCCACTGAGAAATACGGCCGCAGCACTTCGTCATCCAGATCGTAGTTTTCTTTGCGCTGACTTTCCGCCCAATACGCGACTTCCCATGGCTCTAACGAGTCAACCGGTTGGCCGGATTTTGCTGCTTTGTATTGAGCGAGTTGACGGTAATCCGCGTGAAATGCTTGAACAATTCGACCATGCAGGTTCTCGATAAATGATAGTGCGCACTGTCCTGACTTTGCCATGCGGCGCAGCAAAGTTAGATCTGCAAAGTTGTCACGCCCTAACAATGCAGCTTTTTCCTGACGCAGTTCTAAAATGCGCCACACCAATGCGGTGTTATCATATTTTCCCTCCGCTCCCACGCGACAGGATGCCTCCCACACCTTGCGGCGTATGCCGTCATCGTGCAGGTGTTGCATCACCGGATACATGGATGGGAACTGCAAAGTGAAACGCCATGCTGGTGTCTCATGACCTTTGCTGCGAGCATTCGCCGCCGCTGCCGCGATGGCGGAGTCAGGCAGACCAGCGAGTTGATTTTCATCAGTGATCACCATTTCCCACTCGTTAGTAGAATCTAACACATGCTCGGCGTATTGTTTGGTGTGCTTAGAAAGCTCGGCTTCGATTGCCGCCACGCGTTGTTTTTTCTCCAATGTTAGATCTGCGCCCGCCTCGCGAAAATCCTCCAGAGTTTCCCGCACGTGTCGTTTCTGGACCGGGGTGAGATTCTCGACTTCACGGCTTTCACCAAATGTTTTGATGACGTTCCAAAGTTGCTCGTTGAGTGGGATCGATGAATAAAAATCCGTGACATCGGGCAGCATTTTGTTGAGTGCCTCACGTTGCGCAGGATGATCTGAAACGGAATCCAGATGATTTAGCCTGCCCCAACCATGACCTAACACATCAGTCGCGTTTTCCATGGCTAGAAAGGTGGACTCGTAGGTCGCAACGCAGGGATCTTGCGCACCGATTCGCTCAATCGCCGCCTTTGCCAAATCCAAGGCATGGTGGATATCGCACTCGATGGCCTCGGGAACCAAGGTGGACCAGCGCACATGAAAATGATCGGCAAGAAAAGGATGCATGGCCGCACTTTAGTCGTTCACACCTTCCCTGCAAGCGCTCAGCAGGAAAATCCCGCAGTTGCTAACGAATCTGTCAGATCAGCCCTTGCTCGCGCAACTCAGCGTCCACTTCATCGTAATCCGGTGCGCCGATCCCGGCATCGCGGATGCGTTGGATCCGGCGGCGCACACCGACTTTGCTTTTTGGACCAGTGATTAGGCTGGTCATGCCGCCAACGACGACTGGCATCATCGCGATGATGGCCAAGGTGCCGAGGCCAATGCCCACGCCGCGCCGGGCGCTGGGGTGCATCAAATCTCCTAACAAGAGACCCGCCGCCGCTCCGATGAGTGCCGGGGCCGCAAGCGTGCTGTTTTCCACCCATGCGGGCGTGGTTTGCGTGTGCTCGTCTGACATGCGCGGAATCTAAACTTCTGTGACGCGCTCGACAACCATGGAAACATGAATTTTTTTGCGGATTCCCGCTTTTCCAAATCTGGATTTTCCACAAGGCTGTCCCTGCTATGCCAGATCCTGAAAACACCTACGCCTTGATTCTCGCCGGTGGCTCCGGCACTCGCTTCTGGCCGCTGAGCCGCAATGCGCGCCCGAAACAGCTGCTAGATCTCTTCGGCACCGGCACCTTGTTGGAGCAAACAATCCAGCGTCTCGATGGATTGGTTCCGCTAGAAAATATTCTCGTTCTTACTAACGAAAAACAATTGGACGCGGTGCGTGAAATCGCCACCATGTTGCCCGTCGCTAACATTTTTGCAGAACCTGCAAAACGCGATACCGCACCCGCCGTGGCGCTCGGTGTGGGACTCATCGCCGCGCGCAACGCAAATGCAGTGATGATGGTGCTGCCGTCGGATCAGTTGATTCAGGATTGTGTGGCTTTTCAAGCCGTGCTGCGCGATGCGCTCACCACCGCAGAGATTTCAGACGGGCTCGTCACCATCGGAATTCAGCCGACTTGGCCATGCCCGTCATATGGTTACATCGAACGCGGTGCCCCCGCCAAGATTGCTGGAATGGATTGCAAGCATCCGCCATTTGAGGTCAAACGTTTCCGCGAAAAACCCGATGCCGAACTAGCAGCACAATTTCTCAAACAAGGCGGATTCAGCTGGAACGCCGGCATGTTTGTCTGGTCGCTGCCGACTGTGATCCAACAGCTAGAAACCCACGCGCCAGCACTGGGCGCTTTTGTCGCGGAACTTGTCGCTTCTGATAGCATCTACGCCACCATCGCGTCGCGTTTCCCATCGCTGCCCGCTACATCGATCGATTACGCGTTGATGGAAAAAGCCGACCGCGTTCTCAACATTGAGGCCACTTTCGATTGGGACGATGTCGGCTCATGGATTTCCATCGCCAAATACCTCGACAACTACGGTGAGGAAAATCGCGCCAATCAGACGATCACCGAGCTCCATTCAAATAACAACATCGTCTTCAACGCCCTGCCTGGCAGTCGCATCGCGCTGCTAGGCGTGGACGATCTCATCATCGTGCAAACCGCAGACGGCTTGCTTATCGCGAACCGCCATCAAGCGGATGCCATCAAGAACCTCACGCCCCTACTGCCGGAAGAGTTGAGGTAAAACATACGGGAAAACTTTAATATAAAAATGTTAGCAAATGATCTTCCGCCCTTGCGACACTGGCGGGCACCTCACACACTCCGACGTGTTGACCACTGACCATTCCAATTCTCCACATCCGGCACTCGGCATCGATCATGGTGCCGCGCGCATCGGCATTGCTGCGACTGACGACTTCGGGATTCTCGCGCATCCGGTGGAAACGATTGAGTGCAGTCGCATCGATGCCGTCCAGCGCATCGGCCAGTTAGTAAAGCTGAAAAAAATTCGCACGTTAGTGGTGGGACTGCCGTTGCGCATGGATGGCACTGAGGGAGATTCAGCGGTAAAAGTGCGCGGCTTTGCAAATCTGCTACGCCAACAACTTCCAGACATTTCGTTGGTTTTTGTCGATGAATCTCTCACCACTTCCAGCGCAGCTGAAAAACTGCGCGAAGCCGGACGCAGCGCACGCAAACAAAAATCTATCATTGATCAAGCTGCGGCGGTGGAGATCTTGAACCTATGGATGGAGTGTTGAAAAGAAGTTATTGGTTAACTGTTATCAGTGAAGATCTACAACCCCATCTCTATTTTCTAATAACACATAACTCACCACTGATCACAATGCTCCTCAAACTCACCATCGCTTATGACGGACGGCCTTACAATGGTTGGCAATCGCAGGCCTGCGGCAACACGGTGCAGGATTATATCTTCCGCGCGCTGCAAGAGGTCGCAAAACAAGAGGTGAAACTCTACGGCTCGGGTCGCACTGATACTGGCGTCCACGCGCTGGCACAGATCGCTCATTTTGAGCCGCCGTCTGAACTCTCGATGAATCCCTACAACTGGGTGCCCGCACTCAATTGCAAGTTGCCCGCCACCATCCGCATCATGGCGTGTGAGGAGGTCTCGCCAGATTTTCACAGTCGGTTTTCAGCGGTTGGAAAAATCTATCATTATGACATTTGCACTGATCCAGTGTTGCCACCGCTTAAGGCTGGATTGGCATGGCACTTGCCTCGCTTACTAGACGCGGCGGTATTGCAGCAGGCACTTGCGTTGTTTGTCGGGCGTCATGATTTTCACGCTTTTGCCGCATACCGTGGCAATGAAAAACCAGACATGGATTGGTTTCGCACAATCCATCGCGCCGATCTCGAAACTCTAGCTGATGGATACCGCATCGTCTGGGCAGGCGACGGTTTCCTTTACAAAATGGTCAGACTGCTCACGGGTGCCGCAGTGCATGCCGCACAGGGAAGGTTTTCGTTAGACGGACTCGCTGCGCTGCTCGATCAATCACCTGAATTACCGCTGGGAAAATCCCCGCACTGTGCACCGGCAGACGGACTCTATTTGCGAGAGGTGATCTATCCGCCCGCTATTATTTTAGGAAACCCGCTCGTCTTCTGATGGCGGACTTTCCTCAGAAACGGTAGGCATTTCCACAATAGGAGTCGGCAAACGACCGTTGTTTTCTAGCAATTCAAAAACTTCGCGTTGCACTGCTTCGATTTCTGAGAGCGGAATGTTAGGGTCTTTCACCAAGAAAACTTCGCCGGTTTTCCGATGTTCGTAAACGCGCAGAATGCCATTGGGCGTGAGCTGGTGGTCGGTCTCGCGCAGGAGCTTGCGGCGCTCTAACATCACAGCTAGAATGTAGCGTGTATTCTCGGTATGGTCTTCATCTTCTTCAACCAAGCGATGGAGAATTTCCTCCGGGCTGAGTTTTGCCTGATCCTCAGTGGGTTCGTTGTTAGTGGGTGCGGAAAACGTGGTTTTCCAGAATGAGAACGGCGTTTCCGCATCATTAGGCAAGGCAGCCCATGCATCTAAGCAGATGTCACGGCGGAGATATCCACTCGATTCAGGATCAGGATAAAGCGCGGTGACGATCACCTCGCCATCGGTGAAAGGACGTTGGGTAGCGGAACATTCGCGAGCGCGGGAGCGGACATGCCAGGATTCAGCGTATGCCATGGTAGAAAAATGGTTGGATAAGAAAATTCAAGAGTCGTTAGGCAAGAGCTTGCGAATGGTATGATAGATTGGGCGTCCGGTGACGCGCAGATGGAACAAATAAGCGCCAAGCAGGGTGAAAATGATATTGGGCAGCCAAGCAGCAAGCGCAGGACGCATCATGCCGGCCTCGCCGAATGCGATGATCACGGTGCTAACAAGCAACATCGCCGCCGATAAAACGACTGAAAGGAAAACCCCGCCTCCCGGACCACGGCGGGAGAAATAAATGCCCAGCGGCGCGGCAAGCAACACCGTGACCAAGCAAGTGAAAGGCAGCGCCCAGCGATAATGCCAATGAGTGAGATAAGGCGAGGAATCGGCGCCACCGTTCAAAGTGCCATTTGCATTGAGCCAAGTGCTCAAATCAGGAATGCCGAGATTTTGTGGACTGAGACCCGGTTTGATCAATTGCCAAGGAGTTTCTGCCCATGAATGAATCACCAGCGGCTTGTCGAATTTTTGAAAATCCGGCGGATTATCGGGTGAGTAAATGCCGAGCACCGCACCATCGAAGGTCCACTGACGGTTAGTCCGATCCCACCAAGCACGTTCGGCGGAGAGTCGGGAAACCAGCATTTGTTGCGAGTCGGTGGTGGTCACTTCCACATGGACTAACGCTTTTCCATTCTGATAGTCCGGTGGGAATTCTCCGATCATCCAGAGGCGGCGCTTCTCCTGATTGCGAAACAGAACTTGGCTGGCCTCGGTGGCCTTTTTTCCTCGCGCTTGATTGAGAAGATTCTCCGCATCTCCCTCCGCCACGGGTGCCCAGTGATAATTTAACCCCAAGCTCAGCAGCACACACATAATCCCTGCGGCTAACAGCGGCAACGTGACGCGCCAGACTCCGCGGCCCGCCTGAATCATCGCGATGATCTCTCGGTTGGCCGATAGCCTGCCCAGCGCATAAAGCAGCGCAAGCAACATGCTGTATGGCAAAAATAACACTAATATCGCTGGCAGACGTGTGAGGTAATAGATGCCCGCGGTTTGAATAAAGTTACCGGAATTGGTGAACTCACCGATGTTGTCAGTTAGATCAATGAGCAGCCAAATCATGAAAAGCGTGCACAAACAAATCACAAAAATCGTGAGAAACTGCCGGAAAACATAGCGGTCGAGCGCCCCCCAGAACGAGTAGATGATTGCCGTCAGAGCAGGCAAAAAAAACAGTGCAGCTAGCACCCATGGCCGTGCTTGATGGGAAGCCACATTCGAGTCGGGGAAACCGAGGAACTGTTGTTCCACAGCGCGGATTTCGATTGGCAGCAACAAGCCACAAAGCCCCGCACCCAAGGCAACGAGGACGAGGATCACGATCGGTCTGGAAAGGTGGATGCGCAGAAAACCCATGGATTTGCCGTGTGACCGGGAGCTTGCCCACTACCGGGCGCGGGTGTCGAGCGTGGAAATAAGGGCGCTTTCCTCAAAGTCATGGATGCGGCGTGGTGAGCTTCTTGATTTCCCGTATTCCTGATTGGCAGGATGGATTTGGCCGCCTAAAGTCGCCGTCCTTCAATGTCAGACAAAAGCAATTTCCACTTCACCGGCATCTGCGGCACCGCCATGGGAGCCGTCGCCGCAGCGATGAAACAACGCGGATTTACCGTCACCGGCTCGGACGCAAATGTCTATCCGCCGATGTCCGATTTCCTGCGCGGGCAGGGCATCAGCATCGCCGAGGGCTACCGCGAGGAAAACATCCCGCAGGATACGGATGTGGTCATCATCGGCAACGCCATTTCCCGCGGCAATCCAGAGGCGGAGGCCGCGCTCGACCGCAAGCTGCTCTATCACTCGCTGCCAGAAGTGATGAAGGAATTTTTCCTGCGAGGAAAACGCAACTTCGTGGTTTCCGGCACGCATGGCAAAACCACCACCTCCTCGATGCTCGCGTGCTTGCTCCGTCACGCCGGGCGCGATCCAGGTTTTATGATCGGCGGCTTGCCGAAAAATCTCGGCTGCGGCGCGTGTTTCACCTCATCTGAATTCACCGTGCTCGAGGGCGACGAATACGACACGGCGTTCTTTGACAAGCGCTCGAAGTTTCTCCACTACCTGCCGGAATGCGTAGTCATCAACAACATCGAGTTCGACCACGCCGATATCTACAACTCGCTAGACGAGATCAAACTCACCTTCCGCCGTCTGCTCAACATCGTGCCGCGGTCCGGCATGGCCTTCATCAACGGCGATGATTCTAGCAGCCTAGAAGTTGCCACCGGCGCGCCTTGTCCGATCACCACCGTTGGTTTTGCCGAGTCTTGCGCACTGCGCATCACCGGTGTCACCTACGATCCAGATCGTAGTTCATTTTTGCTCGATGGCGTGCCCTATTCGGTGCGCATGACTGGGGAATTCAACGTGCGCAACGCAGCCATGGCCGCCGCCGCCGCCACCTTTGCCGGCCTCACCGCCGATGAGATCCGCGCCGGCTTGGAGGACTTCGATGGCGTCGCCCGCCGCCAAGAACTTCGTGGCGAAGTGAATGGCATCAAGGTGATCGATGATTTTGCGCACCACCCCACCGCGATCAAACTTGCGGTGCAAAGCCTGCGCCAAGGCTATCCGGATTCACGCTTGTGGATTTTGTTCGAACCACGCTCTAACACGACGCGCCGCGCAGTTTTCCAAAACGAACTCGCAGAAGCTCTCGCGCTCGCCGACTTTGCGGTGGTCGCAGCGCTAACCGATCTTCACAAAATTCCAGAAAACGACCGTCTCGATCCCGCCAAACTCTCCGCAGACATCGCCCGTCTCGGCGGTTGCGGGTTCTATCTGCCGGATGTCGCGACCATTGTCGCCACCGTCAAACAGCAAGCCAAACCTGGAGACGTCATCGCCGTTCTGTCTAACGGCGGATTCGGTGGCATCCACCAGAAGTTGCTAACTGCACTCGCTTAAAAGACGAGAAAGGCGCGGATCTTTTAACAAGAACCGCGCCTTGATATATCCCCCATCGCGACGGCTGGTTTATAATTGAAATTTGGTTTCCCCCCGGAACCCGAACTTCATGCCAACCCGCGCAAGGTGGATGGAGCATGAAAAACAATTTGGATTTGTAAACAATTAAGTTGGAAGAAATGGATTTTCCTTTGTTCCAAGCGGAAAAATTTATCGAAAATTCAGGATGTTCAGGCTGCAAAATAATGTCGCAGGGCTTCGATGGCACCGGCGCCGTGGCCGGCGCGGGTGATGATGCCGCCATTTTCAGAGACCTTGGACTTGATAAAGTCCACGGCATTTGCCGGGCAAGCCGTCATGCCAGCGTGAGCGTGATCTAGCATTTCCTCATCGTTGTGGCTGTCTCCCATGGCAAAACAACGGGCCGCTGGAAGTTGATAGAGACGTGCGATTTCTGACAGACTGCTGCCTTTCTGATAGTCCCGATGACCAAAACGCAGATAAATGGAATTCCTCTGCCACGATAAATGCGGCTCGTCTGCGACCATCGGCGTGATGTGGCTGACGATCCATTCCATTTCCTCCTCGGTGCGGGAAATGATTCCTGCGGGCTCGCCATCGAACTCCATCCAGCGCGCACCAGTATGCTGTTCCACTTCGCGTCGAATGCGTGTTAGAATTTTGCTCACTCGCTTAAAAAGTCGCTGCACTTCCTTTTCACAACGTTTGTTCCACGGCGTATGCGGCAGCCAGCGGCCAAATTCGTTAGGAAAATAGATCTCGCGCTCACGGGCCACCATCCAGTCTGGCAGAATCGGAAATCGGCTTTCCATGAAACCCTCCACCATCTGCGCCATCGATCTTCCGGTGTTGATGCCCCACACGATTCCGTGTGGTTCTCGCAGTTCGCGCAGCAGCCCGAAAAACTCCACCGGCACTGGCGGTTGACCCGCCGGATCATGCAAGGTGCCATCGAAATCAAATGACAAGAGCGCCGATACTTGCTGCGGAGGAGTCAGTGGCTTCATGCGCGGAATTCAAGACGACGGCGAAAAAAAATTTGGTACACGAGGACGGGATCGAACCGCCGACCGACCGGGTGTAAACCGGTTGCTCTACCGCTGAGCTACTCGTGCACGGCAGGCCTGCAAACTGAGCCGCAGATCACCGGAGATCAAGCGCGGAGTTCGCATTTGGATCTAAATCAATCGACTTGTGTTGTTCGCAGCGGTGCGGCGTGCGATTCAATCTCCGGTCACTTTGATCGGCGTTTCCACGATGGCATTGCGATGAATCCAGACGCTTTGCACCAAGCCCAGCAACATCATGCAGATCACCACAAAAGTTCCGGAAAAACTCACGAGTGGCAGCGGAATGCCGGTGATCGGCATCAGCAATACGCACATGCCAATACTCTCGAAAACGTGCGCAAAAAATAACGCCACCACCAGGCTGGCCAACAATCGCCCGCACATGTCGCGACTGTAAAACGCGATGAACAATCCCTGAATCATCAGCAAAGCAAATGCCGTGAGCAATAACAGGCTGCCACGAAATCCGAGTTCCTCGGCAATCACCGCAAAAATGTAATCGTTATGTGCCGTGTCCCTCGGAATGAAACCTTTGGCATGGAGCGAGCCTTGTTCTGCGGTCGCTTTCCACCCGACTCCCTTCCAGCCCGCTTTTCCCACCGCCATCGCGATGTTATGCGGCGCGTAGCCTTCGTCAGAAATATCCACTTCCTTCCCCTGCATCATGCGCAGCCAAGTGTCGATCCGTTGCGGACCGCGTTCAGACACCAATGGCAGCACCACGAAATACAAAATTGGCAACAGCCCTGCACCGATCAGAGTCATGAATGATAGATACCGATAAGGCACTCCGCCGACGAGTAGCGCCACGATTGAAACCGGGATCCAGACCAGAGCAGATCCCATATCGCCCATTTTCATAACCACGAGAAACGGCACCGCAGAAAGCACGCCGATCATCCCGACCCTAACAAATGGCGCGCCGAGCCAGCGGTGAAGCTTGGGCAAATCCTGCAACAGCCATGCGATCAGCAGTATTCCCGAAGCAATGCCAAGCTGCGCCGGTTGGAACTTAAACCCCCCGATGCTCAGGCGGTGAACGCTATCATCCTGCTGCATCGCCATCACCATCAGCACCAAGCTCACCCCATAAAACGGCAAACCCAGCCAGCGAATCCAACGGTAATCAATCAATGCCATTGCAAAATAAACGACACTACCTAACAGAATCCAGTTTTTTTGCATGGACCCATAATATTCCCCGACACTGCCGTAATGACTGAGTAGTCCCTTAGAAATCACAACATGTCGCGCCGCACTCTCGATCATGAACACGCCAAAAATGAGCAGCCCGTACATCACCAGCACGAGCACCCAATTCATCCCCAGAATTTTTTTCAAAAACGGCGTCATGAAGAACGTCGGCGACCATACGCCGCCCGCGCCGCATGGCAAGACAGGCGTCAAGAATCGTGGGATTCAGTGAATCGTGGATGATGCTCAATTCAGATCCGCCGCTCGACGCTCCTAGGTTTCACACGGGCTGAAGGGTGCTGATCTAGCAAGCAGCACATCACAATTTCAAAAATCTCCGGTTTCCCAACTTGGCAAGGCCGCTGGAAATGCATAAATCCAATTTAGCCGACCGTGAGATTGGCTTGGATACTCCTTTCCCGGTGCCACAATTATCCATCGATTCCCACCAACCCGCATGTTCGAACAAGCCTTCAAAAACATCGACGGCGTTCTCTGGAGCTTTTCATCAAAATCCTCAAGGCTGGCGGGCGCGGCGGCATCGTCATCAAGAACACCTCAAGATAGCGCGAAGGTCTTGGGGAAAATCAAAGCATTGCTATGAACGGGAATCCAAGAGATGGGAAGAATAGGAATAATGGGAATCATGATTTCTCTAATTCCCATCATTCCCATTCTTCCTCAGAGCCCCTCCTCCCGCCTCGCGGCGACTACCAAACCCTGCTTTCCTTCCAGAAAGCCGAGGTCGCGTACGACATCACCTTCCGCTTCGCGCACAAGTATCTCTCCCGCGGGGACCGCACCGTGGACCAGATGATCCAATCCGCGCGTTCCGGGAAACAGAACATCCTGGAGGGCAGCAAGGCCGCGCAGACTTCCAAGGAAATGGAAATCAAGCTCACCAACGTCGGCCGGGCAAGTCTGGAGGAATTGCTGCGGGATTACTACGACTACCTCCGCGTCCGGGACCTTGTCCTGTGGGACAAGGAATCCAAGGAAGCCCGCTTCGTCCGGCGGCTTGGCTGCAAGACACCGCAGACCTTTGAGATCTATCGGGAGTTCGTGGAAACCCGCCCGCCCGAGGTCATCGCCAACATCGCGATTTGTCTCATCCACCAGGCGAACTATCTCATCGACCAGCAGCTCAAGACCTTGGAGAAAGAGTTTGTGGAACAAGGCGGCCTGCGCGAGCGCATGACCCGCGTGAGGCTGACGAACCGCAACAATCAGGGAAGAAAATGAAAGACTTTATAGATTCAAGAAATGGGAATGATGGGAAGAAGAGGAATCATGATCTTCCGGCAACGCCGCCTCATTCCCATGCTTCTCATGACTCCCATTCTTCCCATTTCTTCATCCAGAGCCGCCAAAGAACCGGGGCTTCGCCCCATAAGCGCTAACTTAAGAGGATCTTAACTCGCGGTGTCCGGTTGCGGCTTCCTTCTGAATAACTTGGAAGTTTCAGGCGGCGGGCGGGCCACCCGCGCCACGTGGCGCATGTTCTGAGTCCAAATCCCCGCTTTCCTATGTCTCCGTAGCGCTACAT
>ENA-OFCF01000678-OFCF01000678.1-metagenomes-genome-assembly--contig:-NODE-678-length-14537-cov-2.607720_pt1 | contig 14537 bp, 12 predicted proteins | sample MGYA00153387_OFCF01 | MGnify analysis MGYA00153387
GTATTGAACAGCCTATTGCAAAAAACAACATAAAAATAATGGCCGAACTATGCAAAACCTCTCCAATTCCGATTGCACTTGACGAAGAGTTGATTGGTGTTTTTTCTATAAAAAAAAAGGAGGCGTTATTGCTTAAAATTAGGCCACAATATATTATTCTTAAACCAAGTTTTATAGGTGGTTTTCGGGGCACTCAGGAATGGATTTTGATAGCAGAAAAATTAAACATTAAATGGTGGATTACTTCCGCACTCGAAAGCAACATTGGTTTAAACGCAATTGCACAGTGGACTTATCTGAAACAAAATCCGTTGCCGCAGGGACTGGGAACCGGAGGTTTGTATTCCAATAATATTGCTTGTCCGCTTGAGGTTTTAAGTGGTCAATTGTGGTACAATTCTGAAAAAAAATGGGATTTTGATCTATAAAAAATCATTATTTTTTATCAACGACTGGTCTATTTTCACGATTGGCCAATTCCCACGCAATAACAAATGCCAGTTGGGTGCGTCTTCTTAAAGCATCAAATTCAATTTTACTTACTTCGTCGGTTTTTTTGTGATAGTCTTCATGAACTCCATTAAATAAAAATACTGACGGAACGCCTTTGTTAGCAAAATTATAATGATCCGATCTTTCATAAAAATGGTTGGGATCGTTAACATCGTTAAATTTATAGTCCAATTCCATTGAAATATATTTTTGATTAGCATCGGCAACAATTTTATTCAAATCTGTCGAAAGTCTGTCAGCTCCAATCACATAAACATAATTGTTATTTTTGTGGGCTTCATCGCGGCGACCAATCATGTCAATATTGATGTCTGCAATTGTATTGGCTATTGGAAATAAAGGGTTTTCAGAATAAAATCTAGAACCGTGAAGTCCGTGTTCTTCGCCTGTAACATGCAAAAACAGGATAGACCGTTTTGGACCATAACCATCCTTTTTTGCCTTTTGAAAAGCTTTTGCTACTGCAATCAATGCAACAGTTCCCGAACCATCATCGTCTGCACCATTATAAATCTCACCTTTTATAATTCCTACATGATCATAATGAGCTGAAATGACTACAATTTCTTCTGATTTTTCTGATCCTTCAATAAATGCCCAAATATTTTCTGAGTCAGGCAAGTTGTCATAGGAGGATTTGTTCATAAAGGCTGCTGGAACTTTTTGATAAAAATCTGTTGCCCCTTTCGGAAAAGTAATTCCGTTTTTTTGATACTGTTCAATCATGTAAAGTCCTGCTTTTTTCTGTCCGTCAGAGCCTGTTTCTCTGCCTTCCATTTCGTCTGATGCAATAATCGTAAGATCGGTTTTTAGTTCTTTTTCGGAAATCGAATTTTTATATTTTTCGATAATTGCTTCGGTTGCAATTTTCTTTTGGGTTGAGCAACTGGTTAAAAAAAGTAGCACAATGGCTAAAACAAAATATTTTTTCATGGTTTAATGGATATTAATTATAGTGTAAAAGAAAAATGCGGTTAACATCAAAAGTATAAAAAACATATTAATAAAAAATAAAATTACGCTTTTCCAAAATGAAATCCATCTTGTTTCGCCATAAAAGCGATGGTGCGCAGGGAAAAAATAATAAAATGTCCATACTGTAATGACTATTTTTATTATTATCAGAAGTAAATTTAAAAATTCCTGATTTCCGAAAGAGTAGAATACTTTATTAACCAAAAAAACAATTAGTCCGGCTAACAATAAAAACGAAAAGTAATGCAACGTAAAAATACCATGATCGAAATAATACCATCTTTTTTTTCCGTGAAATAACCATAAGAAAAAAGCAAAAAATGGCATATAAATAATCAATACTTTCGGAAAATTGAGAAAAGCAGATTTTTGGCCTTTGTCGATGATTTCGTCAGTTGTGTTATTTTCTCTGACAATCAGCAATTTTTTATTAAACCAATAAGCCAAATCTCCTAATTTGTCTTCTTTTGAACCATATTTTTGGAGCGAATCAAGTTCTTTGATAGATTTATAACCAATATGTAAAAAGTCATCAGTATCTTTTGAATTAATTTTTTTAAGAGCATTTTTTAACTTATCAGCTTCTGCAATGGATATAATTCCAGATTTTTTGAGCTCTTCAATCTTCATTTCCTTTACTTTTAAAGCGGCTTCGATTTTAGCGTATTCCTTTTGGAATATAGAATCTTTTTCTCTATCAGTTGCTTTAGTGTATGTAGATTTTTTACTTTCATCAGAATTATCTCCAACCTCATTATCTGTAAAACTTATTTGATTTCCTTTTGACCCAATCGTAGTTTGCGAACCTTCTTTTTTAATAATAGCTCCATTTTCAGAATTTGGAAAAATTGCAATTAAAAAAAAAGTCACAAAACTTATGAATATATAAAGTCGAACTGGAGCCAGATAGGACAATCGTTTTCCTGAAAGGTATTCTTTGGTAAGTGCCGCCGGATGAAATAACAAATTTTTTATCGTCCGCCAAAAAGCATTTTCATAATGAGTCAAATCTTCTAAAAAATGAAGAAACAAATGGTGAAAAGTTTTTCTAGTATCTGTATTTTCTTGACCACAATTCGGACAAAATTTCTCACTTACAACATGACGACAATTCAAACAGGTTTTGTCTATTCGGTAATTTTTTTTCGACATATATAATTTGATAAAAAGATTTTGCGTTCAACGGATGCTAAAGGCAAACTTAAAAATATGACAGATTGCGCACAAATGCAGGTGAAAAATAAATGTTACAAAAAAACTTCTTTCATAAACATTTTCATGCGTTCCCACGAGCGTTTATCAGCTTTTTCGTTATAAGCAGCTCCTTTTGAATTGTCGTTTCCAGCTTCAGGATTCGTAAAAGAATGTACGGCATTGGCATAATAAATCATCTCCCAATCGGCTTTTGCATCTCTCATTTCTTGTTGAAAACCCTCAATTTCTGTGGCTGGAACATATTTGTCATCTGCGCCATGCAGTACCAAAACTCTTGAATTTATTGGGTTGTTTGGTCTAGAATTGTCTTTTCCTAAACCGCCATGAAATGAAACAACGCCTCTAACTTTCATGCCTGCTCGTGCCGCTTCCAAAACACCTGTTCCTCCAAAACAATATCCAATTATGATAATATTTTCCGAATTGACACCAGTTTTTATCAATTCATTTAGTGCTAATGTGATTCGTCGTTGATAATCAGCAACATTTTTTTTATAAAAACCCGCTTGTTTTCCTGCTTCTTGTGAGTTGGCTGGATAATTTCCTTCACCATAAATATCGGCTATAAACGTCGAATAACCCAAATTTGCAAGCATTGCAGCACTTTTTCTGGAATGATTATCAATGCCTTTCCACGCAGGCAAAATTAGCACGCCAGGTTTTGAAGTTGCTGATTTTTTTGCAATCGCGGAAACACCGTTCAATTTCTGATCGCCGTCTGAATACGCAACATTTTTAACTTGTGCTTCAATATGTTGTGATAATAATGTAAGAACCGCAAGTATTAATAGAGACTTTTTCATGATTTTAGTTTTTATACAAATTTGATAATATTTTTTGGATTTAATTATATTGCGTTCTATAAAAATTTTTTCGTCTGTTCTGCAGTAGGGATTAAACAAGTTTGATTTTTTCCAAACCATTTATAACGGTTGCGTGCAACAAAATCATAAATCAAGTTTCCGATTGATAATGGAATTATCCTGAAAATTATTCCTAAATTAAACAATCCTCCCAAATTTTTCGCAATTTCTAAAGCCGCATTTGATTTATAATAATAGGCAATTCCGGGTTGGTACAAAACGATGCTATCAATATTTTTTATATCAATTCCGATATGTCTTAAAATGTTTTGTCCTAATTCCGATTGCAAAGCTACAAACCTGAATACATCTTTTTTGTCGTGTTTAATTATAAACTGAACCGATGAATTGCACAAATTGCAAACACCATCGTAAAGAATTATTTTTTTATTAACTGGTAAATTGTCTATCATATTTTCATCATTTTTTTTGAAATTTTAAGATTTCAAAATTTAAACTTAAAAATTAAAAAGCTACCCAACATACTCAAGTGCTTCTAAGCTAACGTTTGATGTAAAAATACCATAATTTACAACGGCTTTATTTTTTTCAATTTTATCAATCGTGCCAATTGCTTTTCCGTCAAACATTCGCACTCTGTCGCCTAATTTCAGGGTTTGTTTTGGTTTTACAAAAATTTCAGATGCTTTAATTTTCTTTTCTTTTTTCTCAATTCTAATGGCTTCAACCTTAACTTCAACTTCTTTTATAATTTCTTTTTCTTTCTCTTTTTTAATAGATATTTCTTTGGAAGTTGCCTTTTGACGTTTAGAATTTTCCATTTCAATAATTTTCATAAAATCCCCCAGAAGTTCTTTTTTGTTTTTATTACTAAAATATTTTTCAGAAATAGCATCTATTTTTTGTCCTATATATATCAATTTTTGATTGCTATCGTACAGCTCCTGATAACTTTCTAATTTTTGCTTAATTTTTATATTTATCGTTTCCATTTTCTGGCTTTCTTCTCTGGTTTTAACTTCCTCAATCTTCAAATTTTGAGCAGTTTTTTCCATTTTAGAACGCTCCTTTTGCATGTTTGCGATGGTTTTGTCAAAACGCACTTTTCCAGTTTCAATTTTCTTTTTTGCGCGATTAATAAGTCCAAACGGAATGCCGTTTTTTTGTGCAACTTCAAAAGTAAAAGAACTTCCGGCTTGACCAAGGGCTAACTTATACATCGGTTCCAAAGTTTTTTCATCAAAAAGCATATTTGCATTTGTTGCAAAAGGCAATTCGTTAGCCAGCATTTTTAGATTGGAATAATGTGTTGTAATAATCCCAAATGCCTCACGGTGATAAAATTCTTCTAAAAAAATTTCTGCCAGTGCGCCGCCCAGATCCGGATCGGAACCTGTGCCAAACTCGTCAATGAGAAACATAGTTTTAGCATTACATTTTTTTAAAAAATAATTCATATTTTTGAGTCGGTAACTATAGGTACTCAAATGATTTTCAATAGATTGATTGTCGCCAATATCAGTTAAAATTCTGTCAAAAAGAAAAGTTTCGCTTCGTTCATGAACTGGAATTAAAATTCCAGATTGCAACATTAATTGAAGCAGTCCAACGGTTTTTAATGAAATTGTTTTTCCACCTGCATTGGGTCCGGAAATCACAATTATTCTGTTTTCCTGATCCAGTTCAATTGTTTGCGGATGCGTAATTTCGTTTTTTTCTTTGTTGTTCAAATACAAAATAGGATGAAAGGCATCGCAAAAATATAAACGTCTGTTTTCGGTAATTTCCGGAAGAATTCCGTTAATTCTTCTGGCATACTTGGCTTTTGATGCGATAACATCAATATCACTTAAAAAATCCTGATATTTAATTATTAAAGGTAAAAAATGACGAATAGAATTGGTTAAAAGCTTTAAAATTCTATTAATTTCTTCTTTTTCTTCATATTCCAAATTACTTAATTCACGAGAATATTGTAAAGTGGTTTCTGGTTCAATGTAAGCGATGCTTCCGGTTTTTGAACTGCCCATAATTGACCCTTTAACCTTGCGTCTGTACATTGCTAAAACCGCTAAAACCCTACGATTATTAACAAAACTTTCTTTAATATCGTCCAAATAACCAAATGAATTGTATTGCGACATTGCCAATCCAAAACTCTGATTAACTTTGCCTCTGACCGCATTCATATCACGTCGAATATTTAACAAATCTGGAGAAGCATTGTCTTTGATTTCACCATATTTGTCCAGAACATTTTCAATCATGTTGATAATGTCTTTTGTGATTTCGACTTGCAAACCTCTGGAATTCAGGTTTGGATAATATTCATCAAACTTTTTCAGGAATAATAATAAAAAATTGGAAGTTGTTGAAATTGCAGCAATTTTTTTAAAACTTCCAGCATCAAGAAAGCTGTCTTCGATGGCTAAAAATTTAATTTCATAATTAATAGCATCAAAACCATGATTGGGAATAGCATTGTTGTTGTCAAAAGAAGCACGGTATTCTGATGTTTGAAAAAGGCCTTTCATCAAAGTATTTTTGTCTTTGAACGGCGTAATTTCTAATGCTTTCTGGCTTCCAATTTCGGTATTGCAACCTGCAGAAATGGTTTCTAAAATCGTTGGAAATTGTAAATCTTGTAATGTTTTTTCGGTGATACTTATCATTTGTGGTTTTGAAAATTCAAAGTTACACAGATTAAAGTTTCAAAATAATAAAATTGTTATATTTGTTAAAAATTAACTAATGTTGAATCATAATAATTCTTGGAAAACGGTTCTAATAGAAGAATTTCAGAAATCTTATTTTGTAAATTTGATGCAAAAGGTGAATTTTGAATATCAAAATAAAACTTGTTTTCCACCAAAAAATTTGATTTTTGAAGCCTTTAATTCTTGTTCTTTCGATAATTTGAAGGTTGTTATTATAGGTCAGGATCCTTATCACGGCGATGGCGAAGCCAATGGTCTGTGTTTTTCTGTAAATGAAGGGATTGCAAATCCTCCATCTTTAAAAAATATATTTAAGGAAATTGAAAATGATGTGGGTTTTGCAAAAAAAAACGGAAATCTGCAAAGATGGGCAAGTCAGGGCGTTTTGCTTTTGAATGCAACGCTAACAGTTGAAAAAGATAGAGCCAACAGTCATAAAAATTTGGGCTGGAAGATTTTTACTGATGCAGTAATTGAAAAAATAAATGCAGAGAAAAAAGATATTGTTTTTTTACTTTGGGGAAATTTCGCTAAAAATAAAGGCAAAAAAATTGACAGAAACAAGCATTTGGTTTTAGAATCAGGACATCCAAGTCCGTTGAGTGCCAACAAAAAAATGTGGTTTTTAGAGAAAAAACAATTCTCGCACACCAATGTTTTTTTGAAATCAAGAGGCATTTCTGAAATTGACTGGTGAAGTGGTTTCTAAAAATTTTACCCAATATAAATTTATTATAACCCAAATGATAAGGGTACTATGCCATTATAATTTAAAATAATATTGTTTTCGGACTTTAATAATATCAGAAACGGTATTCAAAAAGTGTAAGATAGCCCTGACAGATGGGAAAATCCTGACTTTGCTTTTATTGCAAAGTCAGATTTGGAATGATGGCAGGACGACTATTGATTAGGATTGCAATGTTTTGCTCCAAAAAAATAATAAATATTGTAAAAAATTGTAAGTTTGCCATAACTCAAAAATTAAAATGTCAGTTAATACGGTTATAGTCGAAAAAAAGTATAAAAAGTTAGTTATTCAGATAGCTTTAGACGGGTTTTCTTATTGTATTTTTGACACTTTAAACCACAGAATTGATTTTGTAAATTCAGTTGATTTTGCAGATTATCCAAAAACAAATAACACTGAGGAACATTATTGTAAAGCTTTTTTGGATCATCAAGAATTGACCAGAATTTATGACGAAGTGCTCGTAATCCATCAAAACAGCTGGAATACTTTTGTACCACAGGCATTGTTTGAAAGCGATTTTTTAGGTAATTATTTGCAGTTTAACAGTCAGGTTTTTGAAACAGATTTTTTTATGTTCGACACGATTTTAAATTATGAAATGAATAATGTTTATGTTCCCTTTACAGTTATAAATAATTATTTGTTAGATCAGTTCGACCATTTTGATTATAAACACTCTAATTCTGTTTTAGTTGAAAAATTGATTGATTTTTCAATAAATAATGATGAAATACAGGTTTTTGTTCATTTTGAAGTTCAAAAATTTCAAATTGTTATAGTTCAAAATCAAAAATTATTGCTTTTCAATAATTTTGATTTTCAGACGAAAGAAGATTTTATTTATTATTTGTTATTCACAGCCGAGCAGATGAATTTGAATCCGGAACATTTTAAATTGCAATTTTTAGGAGATATTAGTCCCGATGGTGATTTGTTTGATATTGCCTTCAAATATGTGCGTCATGTTTCAATGTTTGATGTGTCAGAAATGTCAAAAAACAATGGTTTTTCGACCGTCGAAAATCTTAAGCATTTTATATTGTTTCAAGCATGAGAATCATTTCTGGAAAATTTAAGGGAAGGAGATTATCACCGCCAAAAAACTTGCCAGTTCGCCCTACGACTGACATGAGTAAAGAAGCATTATTTAATGTTTTGAACAATCATTTTAGTTTTGAAGGATTAAAAGTTTTGGATTTATTTGCTGGAACGGGCAATATTAGCTTTGAATTTGCTTCTCGCGGAAGCGATAATATTACGAGTGTAGATCAGGATTTTAGTTGCATAAAATATATCAAACAAGTGGCCACAGAATTTGATTTCAATATTGCAGCGTTGAAAAATGATGTTTTTAAATTTTTAGAAAAAAACAAAAATTCGTATGATATTATTTTTGCAGATCCACCATATGCTCTTGACCAGAAGACTTTTGACAGAATAGTTCATGTTGTTTTTGAACAAAATCTTTTACGAGAATCCGGAATGATGGTTATTGAGCATTCTAAGTACACGAAAATGGACAATTTAATTCATTTTTCGTTCAAAAAAAGTTATGGAGGCTCTATTTTTTCGTTTTTTGAAATAGTACCGAATGTAATTAAATAGTTTATGTACCATTTAAAAACTCCAGCCAATTTTGGGCTACCTTATTCCAGTTTTCGTTTTCAAAATGGGTAACAGACTTTGAGTCTGTGTAAAAAAAATTGTGTTCCAAGCCATGATAACTTTTGAATTTTATATTGTTTTTTCGTTCTCGAATGCAGTCAATCTGCAATAAATCAATAAATATTCCGGCAATATCTTTAGACCCATAAGTAATTAAAATTGGAATATTTAAGGCCATTAAATTGTCTTTTTGAGGTTGCGAAAAACTATAAGTTGCCTTAAAAGTGTCTCCGCCGTCAGAATTTACATTATTTGAGTTTTCGACCACTTTTTTCCAGTAATTCATGGTGCTTTCGCCAAATTGAATCGTGTCATTATCTTGAATTTTGTTTTGATAATGAACGGTCGAAATTCTTCCGTAAGGATTACCTCCAGAATAAATGAGTTTTGTTATTTTTTTGTTTTTAGAAGCCATTTTAGCTGCAATTGTACTTCCTTCAGAATGTCCAGCGACGACCAGATCAATGCTTTTTATCCACCTTTCTTTAAACAATTGTTTTATTATAAAGTTGTTTCTAAAAACATAATAATCCAGATAATTTCTGTCGGAATATCCTTTTGGGGGAAGTTTTGAAATGGAATCTTTCATAAAGCAAAAATTCTCATCAAGCAGTTTGGCTTTTGAAATGACCGGAACATTCGGTTTTGCAACTACGACAATATGAAATTGCTCTAAAAAAGGTGTTTCACTAAACGGTAAAGTGCCGAAAAGTCCTTTTTCGTCGTAAATAATTACTGGTCGTGGCAAACTTCCCTGACAGAAAAAAAACAAGGGTTTTGCAATTTTTTCTTCTCCTTTTTTTGAAATTACAATTAAGTCTACTTTGTCATTCTGATAGCTATAAATCAGGTGTCTGTATCCATAGTCTTCCGGAATTCTTTGTGCCAAAGCATATTTTTTTGATATTAAAAGCATAATTAATATTGTTAATTGAAATTTTTTTTTAAGTATTTTTATCATTTTGAATTGAAATTCTTTTGCAAAAATGCCATCTAATTTTCAAACTGAAAGTTAACGCAAGGTTAACGATGGGTTAATGTGTTATTTATTGAACAAAATCTATTATTTTTGAATTGTTAAAAAATACAAATGCGACAAAAAATAAATTGGTTGATAGGATTTTCGAGTGTCGTTTTGATTGCTTTATGTACAATGCAGGTTTATCTGATAAAGACTACTTTTAATTACAAATCGGAAGAATTCAAGTCCGAATTAAAGTTTAAAATTGAAAAGGTTACTCAAAATTTTTCGACAATTGATACTTTAATTTTCAATAAAAAGGATTTATTGTACAAGCAACTTGCTTCAAATTACATTGAAAACAACAATTTTAGACTGCAGATTAAAAATGCTTTATTTCAAAATGAGTTAAAAAACGAATTAACTCAAATTATGAAACGTGAATTTGAAGAAGAAATTCCAGATTTGAAAATTGAATTTGCACTCATTCTTAATAAATTTGTTTTGCTAAAAGACTCTGAAAAAGCGGATACTATTTTTGCAGAAAAACCAATAATTAACAACAAAATTTATGGCAATCTGACCAGTTTAGGCAACACTTTTCTGATTAGAAATTATGTTGGAACAACTTCTGGATTCAATCAGAATCCGAGTTATAAATTATTGACCGAAGACACTTTGTATGTTACGGTTTTAAATTGGGAGAACATCATTTTGTACAGAATGGCCTTGGTTTTAATTTTTGCAATCGGGTCAGTTTTAATTTTGATTTCGTTATTTGTAATGGCGTTAAAAGCATTGATTCAACAAAAAAAATTAAACGAAATTAAAACCGATTTTATCAACAATATAACACATGAGTTAAAAACGCCCCTGGCAACATTAACAATTGCTACAAAGATTTTGGAACGCAAAGAAATCCGAAGTGACGATGATAATTTTAACATTATTTTGAGTTCTATTTCCAGACAAAACTACCGTTTGCAAAATCTGATTGATCAGGTGATTTCTTGCTCATTTAAAAATAGCGAACTGGAACTTCAAAAAGAAAAAATTGAAATCGAATCTTTTTTAGATTTAATTGTGTCCGATTTTAGAATTGCAAATCCGACTGTGAACGTAAAAACTGACTTTCAATCTGTAGGTATTAATTTGATTTTAGATAAATTTCATCTTACTTCTGCGTTGTTAAATGTTTTGGAAAACGCCGTAAAATATGGTTGCAGCACAATCAATATCGAAACTACATTTAATAATAATTGGTTAAATATTAGTATTCAAGACAACGGAATCGGAATAGCTAAAAACAAACATTCCTTGCTTTTTGATAAGTTTTACAGGGTGGAACAAGGTAATCTGCACACTACAAAAGGCTTGGGTTTAGGGCTTTATTATGTTAATAAAATCATCAATGCGCACCATGGTTTTGTTTCGGTGAAAAGTGATTTGGGAAAAGGAGCTTTATTTCAAATTTCGATCCCAAGTTTGTAAAATAATTTTTTAAATCCTGTTAAATTGAAAAAAGTTTTATTAGCCGAAGACGATATTGATTTCGCAAATATCTTAAAACATTATTTAGAACTTCATGATTTTGAGGTTGTTTGTGCCATCGATGGAAGTGAAGCTTTATCGCTGTTTTCGGCAACGGTTTTTGATATTTGCGTTTTTGATGTGATGATGCCCAAAATGGACGGCTTTGCATTAGCCGAAAAATGCAGTAAAGTAAATATTGAAATCCCTTTTATCTTTTTAACAGCCAAAACTTTAAAAGAAGACAAAATTAAAGGATTATCACTTGGGGCAGATGACTACATTGTTAAACCATTTGAAGCAGATGAATTGGTTTTGAGGTTAAATAATATTTTAAAAAGAAGCCATCAAAAACAATTTTTAGTGCACAATCAGGCCGAAATTCAAATAGGAAGCTATATTTTAAAAACCAATCGGTCTGAATTGATTTTTAAAAATCAAGTTCAGAAACTTACTGAAAAAGAGGTTGCTTTGCTTGTTTATTTATTTGAAAACAAAAATAAATTATTAAAAAGGAGTACTATTTTAAATGCAATTTGGGAAAATGACGACTTTTTTTCGGGACGTAGTATGGATGTTTTTATCAGCCGATTGCGGAAATTTTTGATTAATGATCAATCAATATCTATCGAAAGCACCAGAAATGTTGGCCTGGAATTTAAAATTTAATAAAAAAAGCAGACCTGTAAGCCGGATTTTGTTCACGTTTTGTTCCTAAAAACTAAACGTTACCTTATCATTTATCTAGCCTTGCAATTGCTCGCAAGATCAATCTTTCTACCCTTCAACAACGAGCGAGCACCCTTAAATGTTGATATACTTGAAATTTCACCGCATAGAGTTTACCTGTTTTCACTACAGCATTACCTGTACATACTTTCTGCTGCACTTGTCCTATCTCGACGAATCGGGATGACGGGCATTACCCGTTATGCTTCTCTGTGGTGTCCGGACTTTCCTCTTCAAAATATTTTTGCAAATAATGTTCGAAGCGATAAGGCGGTCTGCGATGCAAATATAAATTTTTATAACTTCAGACTTTTGATTTTAATATTTTATTTTGGGTTTTGTATAATATATGCAGAAGATATAACGCAATTTGAATTTTCATTAAATTATATTTGCACTTTATTATATATTAAATTATGGAAGAGTGTATTTCAGTTTTCGACATGCTAAAAATTGGAGTCGGACCATCAAGTTCGCACACACTTGGTCCCTGGCGCGCAGCAGAACGTTTTTTATCGGAACTTAAGTCAGAAAATATATTGCTGGAAACTACAAGAATTAAAGCAGATTTGTTTGGTTCTCTTTCCTTAACGGGAAAAGGTCACGCAACGGATTTGGCTATAATGCTGGGATTGAGCGGACAAGATCCTGAATATATTCCTATCGAAAACATTACTTCAATTATTAAAAACATTGAAAATTCAAATGAAATTATTTTGGCAAACGAATGCAAAATTCCATTTTATTTTCTTCAGGATATTGTTTTTAATAAAAATTTTCTCCCATTTCACCCCAATGGTTTAACTTTTACAGCATATTTATCTAACCAAAAAGAATATCAGGCGACTTATTATTCAATTGGTGGTGGCTTTGTTGTGAAAGAAGAACGCATTAATGCTAAAAAAAAGCATCAAATTAAACGCGCTTTTCCTTTTCCGATTGCCAACGCCAAAGAACTTTTGAATTTTACGATTCAGGAAAATAAAAAAATATCAGAAATTGTATATGAAAACGAAAAATCAATGCGATCTGAAGCCGAAATTCATTCGGAATTAATCAGAATTTGGAATACTATGCTTGAATGTATGTATATTGGATGTCATTCAGAAGGCATACTTCCCGGCGGATTGAATGTGAGAAGAAGGGCTTTTGATATGCACCAAAATCTAATCGGCCTGGCAAATTATTCTAATCCTCAAACTTGGATGGAAGAAATTAGAAAAACCGAAGTCAAATTCAGACAAATTCTAAAATGGGTAAGTTGTTTTGCACTTGCTGTCAACGAAGTAAATGCTGCTTTAGGTCGAGTGGTTACTGCACCAACCAACGGAAGTGCTGGCGTAATTCCTGCAGTTTTAATGTATTATTTGTGTATCGAAAACCATGAAGCCGGCGAAAAAGAAATCAAACAATTTTTGATGGTCGCAGGCGAAATTGGTAGTATTTTTAAACAAGGAGCCACAATTTCGGCAGCAATGGGTGGTTGTCAGGCAGAAATTGGTGTTTCATCATCAATGGCAGCGGCAGCTTTGTGCGAAGTAATGGGTGGCACCGCTGACCAGGTTTTGATGGCGGCCGAAATCGCAATGGAGCACCATTTGGGTTTAACCTGCGATCCGATTGGTGGTTTGGTTCAAATTCCGTGTATCGAACGCAACACAATGGGTGCCATAAAAGCCATAAATGCTGCCGAATTGGCCATGGAAACCGATGCCAAAAATGCAAAAGTGCCATTAGATAAGGTAATCGACACGATGTGGCAAACCGCCAAAGACATGAATTCAAAATACAAAGAAACTTCGGAGGGCGGATTGGCAATTGCGGTAAATATGGCGGACTGTTAGATTTGGAATTTAAGATTTTTGATTTAAGACTTCTAACAATAATGATTGCCAAATATTTCAATAACTTAACAAATGTGGTTTTACTACAAACATATTTATTTGTAGTACTAGCCTGCGTTAAAATCCACTATTTTAAGTTCGACCTTGAAAATGAAAATAAACAGCTGCCTTTTGTGTCTGAATATTAATAAACCAACAATGTAAACGGCAGGTTCAAACAATATTTATTCATTTAAAATTCATTATATATCAACAAGATTTTACTAAAACTGTTAATAAAATAGTTTGATTTTTGAAAAAAAACAGCCTCAATTAATTTTAAAAAGCCTATATTAGCAAGATTTTTATATACAAACAAATTTTAATTTAAACAAATAATATGTCTGACGGAGAAAAGTTAATTCCTATTAACATTGAAGACGAAATGAAATCAGCCTATATCGACTATTCGATGTCGGTAATCGTTTCAAGAGCACTTCCAGATGTGCGTGATGGCCTGAAACCAGTGCACCGAAGAGTACTTTACGGAATGTATGATTTGGGAGTTTTTTCCAATAAAGCACACAAGAAATCAGCCAGGTTCTGTGGCTGCCCGCGCATGCGCTGCAGCTCACGGGTGGATATCACCGTGACTGCTGGCTCCCCGCGAATGGTGATCTCCTGGGCACCCTCACCTAGCGCCTGGCGGATCACTTCGCTGAGGCGGTCGTAGTCTTCCGCGATCGTGTGGGCGAACCCGCCGAACTCTTGGCCGAGTGTCATGGGCACAGCATCCTGCAGCTGTGTGCGCCCGACCTTGAGCACTCCCCG
>ENA-OFCF01000679-OFCF01000679.1-metagenomes-genome-assembly--contig:-NODE-679-length-14499-cov-8.131819_pt1 | contig 14499 bp, 12 predicted proteins | sample MGYA00153387_OFCF01 | MGnify analysis MGYA00153387
TTTCTCAAATCACCAACAAAAATAGATCTTTGCTTATTTCTGGGCAATCGCCCTGATTTGGACTCAGAACATGCGTTTTAATGCTTTCAATCTTCTGATTTTCAGCAAATCTGGACTCGTTCTGTGACTGCTTCGGCACAACGGAACACCAAACCCAAACGAGTTTAGCCAAACAACATCGAATCGACTTCCGGGGGGACGTCATCCGATCAAGGCCGAGCCGAGAGGGGTTGGAAAACAAAAGCGCGCGTCGAGAAATCCGGGGGGACTTCCGATGCGCGCTTTTCTTTTGTGACAATGGCAGACCGAGACGCTGAACCGAAATGAACATTGTGAGCCGAGCGAGAATTTCACTATTCCCAAGTCTCGATGTTCACCTCATAGTCTCGGGGCCCGATGTCCTACCGCACTTCTCCCAGCGATCTTGATGGCCTGCCACCCGGCGTGCCGCACATCATCGGCAACGAAGCGGCCGAACGCTTTTCGTTTTACGGAATGAAAGCGGTTCTCGCGGTTTTCATGGTGCATTACCTGCACCTCATAGATGGCAAAAACGGCATTGCGATGACCGAAGCACAAGCCACGGCACAAGTGCATCTATTCAATGGGGCTGTCTATCTACTGCCCATTTTAGGTGCCTTGTTAGCGGATATTTTCATCGGGAAATACCGCACGATTATTGCGCTTTCGTTAGTTTATTGCGCTGGCCACGCGGCCCTAGCAGGCATGGGCTTGTTTGGAAATTCGCAAGCCTGGCTGATCGCTGGACTGGGCCTCATTGCACTGGGTTCAGGCGGCATCAAACCCTGCGTCTCCGCCCACGTCGGTGATCAATTCGGCGCACGCAACGCCCACTTGCTGCCGCAGGTTTTTAATGCGTTTTACTTCTGCATCAATCTAGGGGCATTCGTTTCCATGATGCTCACTCCGTGGTTGCTAGAATGGTATGGCCCTCACCTCGCATTCGGCGTGCCGGGCGTGCTGATGTTGTTAGCAACGTTGGTTTTTTGGTTAGGCAGGAAACGATTCATCCATGTCCCAGCCGGCGGCATGAAATTTGTGCGGGAACTATTTTCTGCCACCGGCATCAAAGCAATGCTCAAGCTGCTGCCGCTCTATCTATTTGTGGCGATGTTCTGGGCTTTGTTTGACCAGACCGGATCGACCTGGATTTTTCAAGCACAGGACATGGACCGGAATTTTCTCGGATTCGAGTGGCTGCCCTCGCAAATCCAATCACTCAACTCGGTTTTCGTACTCACGTTTATTCCGCTGTTCGCATATCTTATCTATCCGAATGTTAGCAAGATCTGGAAACTCACGCCGTTGCGCAAGATCAGCCTCGGTTTGTTCATCATGGCCGCTGGGTTTGCCTTAACTTCTTTGATTCAGGAATGGATCGATGCAGGCGCAAAACCCAACATCATCTGGCAAATTCTCGCTTTCGCACTGCTGACCGTCGCGGAAGTGATGGTCTCAATTGTCGCCATGGAATACGCCTACACTCAGGCACCCAACACCATGAAGTCATTGCTCATGTGTTTCTATCTGGGCGCGGTGGCCATCGGAAACTTTTTCGTGGCCGGTGTGAATCAATTCATCCAAATCCCTAACACAGCAAAAACCCAACTGAACGCAGCACTGGCCAAACTGCCCGCAGACTGGAGAACGGACCCGAGAACCATCGTGCTTCCCGGCTATGATGGAATCACCGGAACTCCAGACGATCTCCTGCAACGACTCGACACTGGCACACCCGTGACACTGGAAATCCCGGGCCAATCGGCATTCAATGAAGCCGCAGCAATCATTGAAAATCTAGCAGATGCCCATGGGGGAAAGTTTCCAGATGAATCTACAGTTTCCAAAAAATTGAAACACCTCAGAGATCCTTGGGACTCCCCCATTCAATATGAAATTATCAATTCGAGCCTAGCCCGCCTAATCAGTTCTGGACCGGATCGCAAGACGGGAACTCAATGGGATGTTGGTATGATGATCACTCGCAACGAGCCGCCAAAGCCAAAAATACAATCATGGGCGGACGCATTCCACCCCGAAAAACCATGGTTGGAGCGACACCAACAGAAAGTCACAGCATCGAATCGTGCAGAAACTCCGCAGTTCTCCCGCAGCAGTTTTTCCGGTGGTCAATCGAAGCTCCATGGCGCCGCATACTTTTGGTTTTTCACCTACTTAATGTTAGGCACTGCTGTTGCCTTTATTCCTTACGCACTGATTTACCGACCAAAAACTTATCTGCAAGGTTGATCACATAACAACTATCTATCATCCAACACTTCAATGAACTTTAAACTAAATACCCACGCGGCTCTCCGCAACGCTCGCACCACATCAGTCAAAAAATCCGCACTCGTCGGATTCGACGGCTTTGTGGACACCATCGTCACCCCAGTGGCACAGCGCACAGCGCAAGGAGACGCATTCACACCGATCTCTACCATCACCGAGTTTGCACATCGCATCGAGGGAGCCGCCGGAAAAAGCACTAACCTCGAATTCTATCCATTGATGGACAAGCTCGGCGGCAACGGACCAATCATGGCCAATGCCTTGTTAGCGGCGAACACCCGTGTCACCTACATTGGCGCACTCGGCAAACCATCTTTGCACGCGGTGTTTCATGATTTCTCCAGCCGCGCGGATGTCATTTCGCTTTGCGATCCTGCCACCACCATCGCCGTAGAATTCAACGACGGCAAACTCATGCTAGGCCAACTCCGCAGCCTAGACACGATCACCATGGAAACCATCGACTCAGTGATGGGAGCAGATCGTTTCCGCACCACTCTAGCAGCATCCGACCTCATCGCACTAGTCAACTGGACGATGATTCCTAACATGACAGCAATTTTTCGTTCACTCGTTCAAGACGTGCTACCCGCTCTCCCACAACGGGATAATCGCATTTTCTTCTTCGATCTCGCCGACCCAGAAAAACGATCCAGCGAAGATTTGTTGGATGTGCTCGAAATCATATCTAGCTTCGGAAATTTCGGCAAAGTCACACTCGGCCTCAATCTCAAAGAAGGCCAAAGAATCCATCAGGAAATCGGCTTCTCGCCACGCCCGGAAAACGAAGCAGGTCTGCGCGCCATGGTAGAAGAAATCCGCGAGAAAACCCAGATCGACACCATCGTCATCCATCCGCGTGAATCCGCCGCTTGCGCGAATGAAAATGGCACTTTCTGGGTGCCCGGCCCCTACACCGACAAACCGCTCATCACCACCGGCGCAGGGGATCATTTCAACGCTGGCTTCTCGCAAGGTCAGATGTTAGGAATCGATCCCGAAGCCTGCCTAACACTCGGCGTCTGCACCAGCGGCCACTACGTCCGCACCGGTGAAAGCCCGACCCTCGACGATCTGGAAAACTTCCTGCTCTCGTGGGAGTGAGCGGGTTTCACAAAATGCCAACCGCCGCAACGGCAGGAGTTGGATAATCCTCAACTCCGTGCAACTTAGGCTTCACGTCCTTACAATTCCCTCCTAGTCTCGCCTTATTCTGCCATGCCAGCATCCTCTGAAAACCTCGATCTTGCTTCATTCGATGTCGCTGCGAAGAACGATCCACTCGAGGTGAATACCGCCGAAATCTTCCGCGACCCGCAACCAGAAATCCAATTCCGGACGGTTTGAAGAAAATCTCACGCAAAAGGCGCGAAGCAACGAAGGAATAAAAAAGAATCAAAATCACGACATGGAACCCAATCAAGAAATGAAAATAAAGGAGGCTGCAGGAAATAAGTCATCCCTTCCTTCTCTTCGCGCCTTCGCGCCTACGCGTGAAACCCCAGTATTCAATGTGGAAGAAATTTCTGCCATCGTCGTTGACTGCGGCGATAAGCTTCACATTGAGGCTGGCATCGGTCTTCTGAAACGTGGCCTTGGGGTCAGAAGGCAGGTTCCGGTGCCAATCGAGCTGGTTTGCCTGAAGTTCGATGAGGAGTTTCGTGCTAACATCCTCGTTGAGAAACGATTTCTCATCGAATTAAAATCCGTCGAGCGTCTATTGCCAGTGCATTCCAAACAAGTGCTCACGTATCTCCGTTTGTTGGATTTGCCGCTCGGGCTCTTGATTAACTACGATTCCCCAACCTTCAAAGAAGGGGTGCATCGCATCGCCAATCATCACAAGGACTTCGCGTCTTCGCGCCTTCGCATGAACCAACCATCAACTCCTGTCATCCTACCATGATCATCAAAGAAATCCGCATTCAGAACTTCAAGGCGCTTGAGGACATTCACCTCAAGAATCTGCCTGCGCTCTCGGTATTTGTCGGCAAGAATGGCACGGGTAAAACCACCTTGTTTCGGGCGTTCGCATTCCTGCAAGAATGCCTCAACAGCAATGTCAAAGTGGCCTTGCAACGGGAAGGGGGATTGCTCGGCTTTAGGGAAGTAATCACTCGGGGAAAAGATGTCGAACGGGATTCGATTCTAATCGAGATCAAGTTCGAGTTGATAATCGCTGAGAGGGATCGTCTGGTCACCTATCAGGTGGAGGTGGGCCAAAGCAAAGGTAAGCCAATCGTGCGGCGAGAGATCTTGCGCTACAAACGGGGCAGGCATGGCTCTCCGTTTCACTTTATCGACTTCAAGAATGGAAGCGGCACGGCAGTGAGCAATGAGGAGGATTTCAACAAACCGGACGAGGATTTGGACCGAGAGGAGCAGACCCTCAGCTCACCAGATACTTTGGCGATCAAGGGACTGGGGCAGTTCGACCGCTTTAAAGCGGCGAAGGCATTCCGGCAACTGATCGAGAACTGGCATATTTCAGACATCCACATCAATGCGGCGAGAGGAGCCAAGCAGCAGGAAGAGGGGCTTCATGTCTCGACTCATGGCGAGAATTTGCCTTCGGTGGCACTCCGTCTTTACGAAGAGCACCGGGAAATTTTCGATGAAGTCTGCCGAAAGATGGAGGAGAGGGTGCCGGGCGTGAAGCAAATCGAGGCGAAGCCGATGGATAATGGAGCACTGGTGATTCGCTATCGGGACGGAGCGTTCACCGAGCCATTTCTCGATCAGAATGTCTCCGACGGGACGATCAAGATGTTTGCTTATCTGTTACTTCTGCATGACCCGCAACCACACAAGATTCTCTGCGTGGAGGAGCCTGAGAACCAGCTTTATCCAGAATTGATGCTGCTGTTAGCCGAAGAGTTCCAGAATTATGCGGAACGTGGCGGGCAGGTGTTTGTTTCCACCCATTCGCCCCAGTTTCTGAACGCCATCGAGCTCGAATCACTGTTCATCATCGAGAAGAATGAAGGGGTTTCAAAAATCTATCGGGCGAAGGATGATCCTCTGGTTTCAGAACTGGTTCGAGCCGGTGACCGAGCAGGCTACCTCTGGAATCAAGGTCTTTTCGTAGGGATTAACCACCGCGTGCAATCCTGACTATGACTGTCTTTCTCACGGAGGAGCCTTCGATGCGAGTGACCTTGGAGAGGCTGCTCGCCAGTCATTTTCCACATAGGGAGAGGGCGGTGGATTGGATGGTGATCGAATACGAAGGGAAGTCCGATCTGGAAAAAAACATTGCACAGAAGATGCGCGGATGGACTTACGGCAATCCTTTTTTTGTGATTCTTCGCGATGCAGATGGAGGCGATTGCATGGCATTGAAGCGGAACCTTGAGGAGATCGCCTCGTCCACCGGTGGCAAATACAGCGTGAGAATCGTTTGTCAGGAATTGGAAAGCTGGTTTCTGGGTGATAGCGAAGCAGTGCTCACCGCCTATCCCGAATGTAAGTATTCCCATGCAACGGCCAAGTTCCGAAATCCAGACCGGCTTAACAACGCTGCCCAAGAGCTGCACAAGCTGACATCTGATCGATCCAAGCCTGCACGCGCCGCTCGGATTACTCCACACTTGGACCCGGCCCGGAATGTCTCCCCCAGCTTCCAAGTCTTTTTCGCAACCCTGCAACAACACCTCGGATGAAACTCTCCTCAATTCTTGCATATCTAGCGAAAAAGTAGATTTGCTGAATGTGAGCCGGTTCACAAATAATCCTCAGATTTCGCGCTGAGGCCGCGTAGCAACCAGGTGCAGAAGAGCACGACTACGATTGTCAGTACCGCTAGCACGGTGAATCCACTGCGGTATGAAAGCTTGTCGAACAATAAACCTGTTAGCAACGGCCCGGCGGAATTTGCGGCAATCATGCAAAATCCTAACAAAGTAAAGTGACCTGCGCGGTGTTCGGCTGGCGGGATGCCACTGGTCAATGCGTTCATCGCTCCAGAAAATCCACTGCCCGCCACTGCGGCGAGCCCGGCGGCGGCAAACACACTCCAACTCCCGGGAAACATTGCTAACAAAACGAATCCCAGAGCGGAAGTTGCGGCCCATAACATCAACGAGGGCCGCGCACCCCAACCGTCGGTGAGCCAGCCAGCAGCTGGACTTAACGCCAGCCTCGCCGCCGCCGCCGTCATTCCCAACCAAGCCGCCATCTGCGCCTTGAATTCCAATTCACGGAATGCATAGACGCTCGAAAACACCGCAAGCTGCGCCATCAACGGCGAAATCAAACAAACTGCTAGAGTCATCCGCAGAAATTTGCCGTCATGCAAAAATGCTTTCCACATTTTCCGTCCCCACGGCGGAGGAGACGCATTCACTGGCGTCGGAAGTTCTTTAGCTAACAACACCGCAGCATCCGCAATCTGACAAAGAAACCATGCCAAAACTAACAACGCACCGTACGCCTGAGGTTTTGGCATGATAACCAAAATCCATGCGGCGATCCCGGTTGTACCCAATCCTAACAATCCACCCAAGGCCGCAGAAATTCCCGCCAGCCGACCCCGCATCCACATCGGAATGCAGGCAGTAAAAAATTCTTGGTTTGGCAAACCGCCAAAACCTGCCGCCAACTGACCCACTAACATCATCCAAACGATGAACATCACCATCGCTGCATTTCCACCAACGCCACCCGCCCAGACCACCGCGCCCACCAAGCCCAGCGGCAGCAGATAGAGCGAATCGGTGATAAACAAATAAACCTTTTTGTAGCGGTATCGCCGCGTAATCCATGGCGAGAGAAACATCCCAGGCAGCGTGGCGATCAAGACACCCTGCACGATTCCGATCTGAGTGTTGCTAGCTCCGTAATGCACCAGCAGTGGCTGCAATACCACCACCACTTCCGACCAACCCATGGCAAAAACCGATCCCATCCACGCAAGGCATACAAAATTTCTCCGCACTTCCTGCGGGTTCAATTCGGTGCGCTGCGGGCTCGGGCTTACAGACTCCATATCTTGAAAAGTTTCATCGTGCGCGCCAACCACACGCGTTTTTGCTTCATCTTGCCAGCCCGAATTGGCGCAACGCGCAGTCTCATCGTTTGCGGACTCCATCAATCTTCACCCACCCGATTGCGGTCACGCCCGAACTCACCTTCCACCGGCAAGTCTCTAGCAACTACCATATTAGCCGATCATCCACTTAAGTCAGACGGTGCCATAAAATCCAGTAGCAAGAAATAACTCTCGGCTAGCTGTTGTAAAGTGACAGCTAGTTTTTCCATGATTCGCTCAATCATAACTTTCTCATCTATCTGTTCAGCTAGAATCACAGATTAGAAATTTTCTGCAATCTAAGGCAAAAAATAACTAGACATTTCTACAATCAGTAGCAAATTAGTTCTGCGTACTAACACGCAACAAAAAACAAATTAGCAACAAACAACCAATGAAATCAAAAAAGAACCTGACACGATTCACATACGAAACCGCAGCATTCGAAGGCTGGCGTCTGTGCATTTCAAAAAAAGGAACTGTCCTTGCCCGATACTTCTCGGATAAGAAATTCGGCTCTGGCAAGAAGTCTCTCGCCGCAGCAGAGAAAACTCTAGCAGAACTTAAATTGCTGATCGATGGTTCCAAACTTGTGGACGGTAAACTATCACCTACCACGATCAAGAAGGCAGAGAAATTATTGAAGGACGCCGTTTGATCACCTGCTAGAATTGCTTTCCTTGATGATCGGTGATGAGTGTTTATATAACGAATCGATCATCAAGAAAGCGATCTAACATTTTAGTTTCCTGAATCAGTTTGAGATGTTCTTATCGGCACTCTGTCGGTTGCGTTGACTGATCGATAGCTCGGTGCAGTTTTGGTGCCCCGGTATCAACTCGCTCCGGAAACTTATTTCAAATGTTGCAGCAGTAGCGTTTATTGCTGACGGCTTTGTTCGCAATTGACCGCGCTTCAGGATTTTGGAAAATCCCGGCATGACGAGCAAAACAGATCTTCTCGATCTCCAGTTCATAGAAGTGCGGCACAAACTGATTGATCTCGCGGCATTTCTGGATCGCATTGATCGACATCCCGGCGAGAAGGATTACCGTTTCGAGGCGCTAAAAAATTCCCTGCCGATTCTGTTAGCGGATCGCCCGGACCGAGCCCGGGCCGTTCTTGAGGCACTCTCAGATCTGAGCCTTGAGCCGATCTCGCACGCCACCGTTCAAGGTGCGTTTGGTGCTGCTCGCCCGATTGGAAACCTCAGTGATGGAATCCCATTGTAGAATTTCCTAATGAAATACATAGAACCTCACGCCCACATGGTCAGTCGAACGACGGACGATTACGAAAAGCTGGCTTTGGCCGGATGTGAAGCGGTTTGTGAGCCTGCATTTTGGGCGGGTTTTGATCGTTCTTCGCCTCAGGGATTTTTTGATTATTTCTGCCAACTCACTGATTATGAGCCGAGAAGAGCTTCTAAGTTTGGGGTCAAACATTACTCATGGCTGTGCATCAATCCAAAGGAGGCAGACGATCCAGTCTTTGCCCGTGAGGTGATGTCGTTGATCCCGCAATTTCTCAAATGTCCAAATGTCTTGGGCATCGGCGAGATCGGCCTGAACAAAAACACACGCAATGAACTCGCGATTTTTGAGGAACACGTGCAGCTCGCAATGGACCACGATTTGCCGATCCTAATTCACACTCCGCATTTGGAGGACAAACTCAAAGGAACCCGCTTGATGCTCGATTCACTCGCTGGATTTTCAAAACTTGAGCGGTGCAAGGTCATCATTGATCACGTGGAGGAGCACACCGTCTCACAAGTTCTTGAGGCTGGCTACTGGGCGGGCATGACGCTTTATCCTCACAGCAAATGTTCGTTAGACCGAGCGATCGACATTCTTGAAATCCATGGGTCCGAGCGGCTTTGGATGAATTCTGCCTGTGACTGGGGCGTTTCCGATCCGCTTGCGGTGCCAAAATGTGCGCTGCAAATGAAATCCCGCCGCCACAGCGCGGAGGCGATTGAGCGCATCATCTATCACAATCCAAAGGAATTTCTCAGCCAGTCGGCACGATTTCTCGCATGAAATTTCACCAAGCTCATCTCGCCTATTGCACCAACATCCACCCGGCGGAAACTTGGGAGGAAACACTGCATGTTTTACGAACAAATGTGCTCGCGGTGCGCGACATCCTGCGCGACAAGGATTTGATCCCGTTAGATCAAGCGTTCGGCATTGGATTGCGCTTGTCGGCGGTGGCGGCTCGCGAATTGTTAGGCGGCGATCATCTGGCGGATTTCAAGGCATGGCTGGAGGAAACGCAGACATACGTTTTCAGCATCAACGGTTTTCCTTACGGCAATTTTCACGGCACGCGGGTGAAGGAACGAGTGTTTCAGCCGGACTGGACTGATCGCGCGCGGTTAGACTACACAAAAGATTTATTTCGCATCCTCGCTGTGATCGCCAGTCCAGAGAGCGGAGCTTCGGTTTCCACTCTACCCGGCTCGCACAAGACTTTTGCAGCGGATGAGGCATTGATCCATGGAAATTTGATAGAACTAGCTGAGTGGTTAGAACAACTATCCAACGAGACAGGTCACGACTTTCATCTGGGATTGGAGCCTGAGCCACTCGGGCATTTTGAAAACACCGAGGAAACATTGGCATTTTTCGCAAGGCTTCATGCTGCGGCTCCAGATACAGAAATCATCCGCCGCCGCATCGGTGTAAACTATGACGCCTGCCATTTCGCACTCGAATATGAAGAGGCGGAATCATCGCTCGATGCTCTAAAAAACGCCGACATCCGGATTTCAAAAATCCATCTCTCCAGCGCACTGGCGTTTGATCCTCGTGATCCAACCGCCGTCGCTGAGATCCGTGCTTTCGATGAACCGACCTATTTCCATCAGGTTCTAATGCGTCACCAGTCGGGCAAAATCCAACGATTCCTCGATCTACCAGATTTTCTAGCTGCGAATGAAATTCCCGGCGCGATATCCGCCCGCGTGCATTTTCATATTCCGCTAGATGCTGAACCGATGCCGCCACTGTCCTCCACTCGCGATCATGCGCGTGATGTGCTGATTTGGATGAAAGAGCATCCGACAGCCTGCGCCCACTGCGAAATCGAGACCTACACCTGGGGCGTTCTGCCCGCAGAAATGCAGCGACCAGTGGAAGAACAAATCGCAGGCGAATATGGCTGGGTCATCGCTTGCGCCAACGACTGATAGGTGAACTTCTGTGAATTGATTTTCTCCGCACGTTCTGAAAGCAAATCCCCGCAATCTGCCACGAAGTCTCAAACGATGATCAACCTGCCCCAGACAGGTTTTCGACCAAAGCCCGGCGTGAAAAGCTCCCATAGTCCATTTGGAAGATGGTCATAATCTATCAGCACACGCATTTATTTGAAACATGTGGGAAAAAAATTCTGGCCAGCAGGAGCCATGCCGAACACTTCTGGATTGACTCCCTTCTTCCTGAGTATGGAATTCGCAGGCCTCAACGAAACCATAACCCATAACCCATTGAAAACCATCCACTTCCTTTTTCTGCTCGTCGCCAACGCATTCGCTGGCTCGCCGCTGCCACTGCCCGCCACGACTCCGTGGGACATCGCGGCGCTTGCTCGCATCCCCGCAGTCGAGTGGCGCGATGAAGGAAAACCGATTCGCTCTTTGTTCTACGAGGGCGAGCCGTTAGCGGGAAAAAAGACGCGGGTTTTCGCCTACTACGCATCGCCTGCGACGCTCGGGCTCGACAAGACGCCGGGGAAGAAATTCCCCGCCGTAGTGCTCGTCCACGGCGGCGGCGGCAACGCGTTTGACCAATGGGTGAGCGTTTATGCCAAGCGTGGTTATGCGGCGATCTCGATGGACCTCGCGGGGAATTGGAAGCCCGAGCCGGGGAAGAATCCAGAGCGCCACGCCGACGCTGGCCCCGACCAAGACGACAGCACGAAATTTGGTGAGACCCCACCGCCACATCGCGACCAATGGACTTACCACGCCGTCGGCGACGTGCTGCTCGCACACTCGCTCATCCGCTCGCTGCCCGAGGTGGATGTGGAGCGCACGGGCGTCACCGGCATAAGCTGGGGTGGCTATTTGACGTGCATCGTCGCAGGCGTAGATGCGCGGTTCAAAGTGGCCGTGCCGCAATACGGCTGCGGATTTCTGAGCGAGAACAGCGTGTGGACGAAGAGCCACTTTGACCCGAAAAGCCCCGACTGGCCGTGGATGCAAAAGTGGACGCTACTCTGGGACCCGAGCCGCTACGTGGGCTCCGCGACGATGCCGATGTTGTTCGTGAACGGCTCCAACGATTTCGCCTATCCGCTCGACAGTTACATGAAAACTTACGCCCTCGTGCAGAGCCCGAAAAACATCGCCATCAAACCCGCGATGCCTCACGGCCACATCTTCGACGTGCCGGAAGTGCTCACGTTCATCGACTCCGTGCTGAGCGCCGGAGTTCCCCTCGCAAAAGTCACACGCTGTGTAATCGAAGACGGAAAAGTGAACGCCGAAGTGGAGTCCACAACCCTACTCAGTGCCGCAGAGTTGCACTTCACCACCGCGTCCCACATCGAAAACACCAAACGCACATGGATTATCCAACCTCTCACCATCGAAGGTAAAAAACTCACCGGCAACGCCCCACCCGCCGAGGCGACCGCGTGGTATCTCTCCATCAAAGACGAGCGCGGTGCATTCGTGAGCAGCGAAGTGACGATCCGCTAAGCGCATTGGAATCAGTCCTAGAATTTTTGAAAATAGTAAAAATCTAGAACCGCCCCCGGTTTGTTAGTTGTGATTGATTTGATGCAGTAGGGCTGCGGCCATTGGCTCAATGCACCTCCAAACGCACGAAGCGGCTTCCTGCGGAACCGGCGGGGATGGTCGCCTTCACGGTCTGGAGGGTTCCGTTGTCGGAAAGTATTTTCTCGGTTGTGTCGCTGTAGATCCAGGTCGAGGCGGCCAGGGTTTCAGTCCACGGCACTTGGAAATTCAGACCTGAGATTACCGCGGCTTTGCTCCGGGTGTAGGTGAACTCGATGTTGCCGCCGACGACCCCCGTCGCGATGAGCGGTGTGGTGGAGAGCGTGGGATTCATCGCCAGCGCGAATTCCATCAGGTTCACGTAGCCGTCTCCGTCGGGATCGGCGTTGTCGGCGGCCGTGCCGGTGTTGGCGGACGCGCCGAACCAGGTCTGGCGCCAGGACTCGATGGTGCTGGCTGCCGGCGTGTCGTTTCCGGTGAGGAAGATGTCAAACGGGTTTTCGTCGCCGTCGCTGCTGGCGATCCGCAAAGTGGCCGCGCGCGCCGACTGCGCCTGTGGGGTGAAATTGAGCAGGAAGGTGGTCTGCCCGCCCGCTGCCACGCTGGCGGCCACCGTGCCGGTGGAGAAATCTGCGGGATTCGCGCCGATCAGCGAGAGGCTGATGCCGGTGAGTGTCGAGCTGCCCGGATTGCGGATCGTGATGGTTTTGGAAACCGTTGTGGCGGTGGCCACGTGGCCGAAGGCGAGGGTCGAAACGCCGTCGGTCAGCCCGCCCGAGTCCGCCTGCACCTCGATTTCCGGCGCGATGACGCCAGTGCCGCCGACCTGGATGTTGAACGGGTTTTCGTCCGCGTCGGTGCTGGCGATGTGCAGTTTGGCCACGCGGTTCGCGGCGAGCGATGGCGTGAGGGTGACGGTGAAAGTGGCGCTATCGCCCGCGGCGATGCTGGATGGTGGCTGGCTGGTGACCGCGAAATCGCCGCCGTTGATCCCGTCGAAGCTGACGGACAGCCCGGCGAGCGCCGCGTTGCCGGTGTTGCGGATCGTGAAGTTGCGCGCGATTCCTGCGTTGGTGGCACCGCTGCCGAAATCGTAGCTTCCCGCGTCGCTTTGCATCGCTTGGGCGACCGGCGAATCCACCTCGATTTCCGGCTGGACCAGACCGATGCCGGTGAGAGGGATTTCAAAGCTGCCTTCGTTCGAATCATTGCTGGTGATCGTCAGCATCGCCGAGCGCACGCCAATGCTGCTAGGGGTGAAGGTGATGAGGAGCCCGGCGCTGGTCAGGGTGGATGTGAGCGTGGTGGCGCTGAGCGGCCGGGTGATGACGAAATCGCCGATGTTGGCACCAGTGACGGTGGCCGTCAGTCCGTTGAGTTCTCCCGCGCCCGGATCTCCGTCGCCCAAATTGCGGACGACGAACTGCTGCATGTTGGAACGTCCGACCAACTGCGATCCGAGATTCACGCTGGTCGCGTTGTCGATCAAGCCTAGGCCGATGGGTGATTCAACCGAGATTTCGGGGGTAGGATACATCCCCAGCGGAGGTCCCGTTTGAACCGCTAGGATGGGACCGAAGGAGGCCGCCCCGCTGCTATTGGCACGTATGCGGTAAAACAACGTCCGATTCGAAGGCAAACCGGTCATCGCGGCCGTATAGATGCTGCTAGTGTAGCCGGTACCGGTGCCACTGCTGAGATTGGCTATCAGGGTATTTCCCAAAGCGGTCGTAGGACCCCATTCGAAGAGGCAGGTCGTAGCGTTGCCGTTGGGATTCACCACTCCGCGGAGGATCAGCGTCTGTGTGGCCTTCGTGAAGAGGGTGCTGGAAGAGTCGGTCGTGGACGAGTAGCCTTGGGTCATTGCCGCAGGACCGCTGCGCACGCGGTAGATCATGCCTCCTCCCGCGGGCTTCAGCTTGTCATCGGTACCGCTTTGCGTTGTGATTCCGTAGAGGTTTCCGTCGCTGTGCTGATACAGTCCACCGGCAGGCTCGAAGTCGATTTGTGCGACTGAGCCGGAGACCCCCTCAGCTAAGACCCGCACTTTCGTCGCCGCGTTGGTGGTAGGATTAGCCTCGTAAATGACCGCGCGCTGGCTGGAGTAGGTCAAGTTATCGTGAGTGGTCTCGGTGCCGAGAAAGCGGATATTGTTGGCGGAAGTCTTTGAAATCGTGCCCACGAAGGCGCTCTTGAGTGGAAAGGTATTATTTTCGCCGATGAAGACGTTGGTGAAGGTGGCTGTGGCGGGCGCGTATTTGAAAACGCTCGTAATGGGCTGAACCGAAGAAGCCGCCGTGCCCCAGATCGCACCGTCGCCGTCGATTACGAGCGGGCCACGCGGGCTGGTGCCGTAAAACGCATGTTCTGAGTCCAAATCCCCGCTTTCCTATGTCTCCGTAGCGCTACA
>ENA-OFCF01000680-OFCF01000680.1-metagenomes-genome-assembly--contig:-NODE-680-length-14499-cov-7.322348_pt1 | contig 14499 bp, 13 predicted proteins | sample MGYA00153387_OFCF01 | MGnify analysis MGYA00153387
AAGCACAGTCTGAGACTTGGTTTGATGATGAGGCTATGCCTCATCGAACTCAGGTTAATAGAGCTTCGCCCAACTCCTCAAACCGAACCAACGGCAGAGCCTTTACTCACCATAACTTGTAGAGTCGTTCCAGCGAAACGGCTCCAGACGACCAGTTCGGTCGTTTCTACACGGGTTTACATTCCGAGTTAAAATCCGATCGCGGTTAGCATGGCTAAATGTTTATCTAAAGGCGTTAGAGTATTCGCTGCAACCATCCCACTTGCAGCCACCGCTGGAATCCCAATCCCTGGAAAAGTCGAATCTCCACAGCAGAGCAGCCCCGCCAGCGGCGTATTCGCACCAGGAAACAGACCAGTTCCCGCCTGAATTGCTGGCCCATAAGAACCGTGATGTCGGCGCAAATACCGCGCGTGGGTGAGTGGTGTACCGACTAGCGTAACTTCACAGCGCGATCGAATATCGGGAATTACCCGCTCTAGGGCGCGCCACATCACTTCAGCACGCTGTTCCTTGAGTAGGGCGTATTCTGGAGAGCGGCGGTCTAAACCGTGCCACGGTGCGTAAGGTTCGTTTCCAGGGGTATAGACGTGAATCGCATGTTTGCCCACAGGTGCGAGCGTAGGATCTAACACCGACGGAATCGACACGACAACAACATTCTGCGGCGCGGCCACACCCAGCGACCAATCATTCACTACTATATAATGACAAGCCAGATCCGATCGAATCCCCGTCGCATCGATGCCGAGATGGAGGTGCATGAAACTCTCGCACTCTGGTGTTGCCGCGCGTTGTTTCCGAAAACTCTGGGGCACGGCATCATCGGGAATCAGTCCGATCGTATCCCAAACCGAGGCATTCGACACCACCGCACACCGCGCGCGGAGCGTTTCCCCATTTCGCAACTTGACACCCGCCGCCCGATTGTTTTCCACAAGTATTCGATCGACATGAGCGTTTAATAGCAACTTACCACCATGTCGCTCCAGCCCAGCAACCAACGCCCCAACGATCGCCCCACTACCACCTAAGGGGTAATCTAACACCACATTCGGTCGATACCACTCCGCGAACATAAATGCCATTTCAGCGGCAATGGTGCCCTCAGCAGGTAGCCCTGAGAGTAAAAAACATAACAAGTCCAGCCAGTTCCGCACGAACGGATCGCGGACGACTCCATCCATTACTTGACGAAACGAACCTGTCAATTGCCACATGCTCGGCGCATGAGGCAATAATCTCGGCACAAACCGCCCGACTGACAACGGCAACCCCCAATCGAACCGCAACGCCGCAGGTGGCATTGCCGTCGCCGCCTCAGCTAAAGGCAGCATCACCCGCTGCAATTCTCGCCACTGGGCGACAGCCGCCTGCCCCCGCAATCGCGCCAGCACCTCACAAAAATCATCCGCACCCACTTTGGCATCAAAATCCCCTTCCGGTACACAGCAACCCCAACTATCGTAATTTGCAAAGGGTAACTCCGCACCGATCGCATCGAGCACATGTTTGAGTGGATTAGTTGAAGGACGATAAGAAAGTCCAGAGTATAAAGACGGCCCCGAATCGAACTTATAGCCATCTCGATCGAACGAGTGTGCTGCTCCGCCAGGAATAGAGTGACTTTCGCAGACGATAACACTGAAGCCATATTTTGCCAGCATCGCGCCACAGCTCAATCCACCAATGCCGCTACCGATAACGATCGCATCTACTTCAGTATTCATCTTGAGTATCGACAGTGCTGCCAGCTAAGTTTGACTATCTTTTAGTATTACCCACAAACATCTAATGGAAGTCAGTGAGGTAATAGACCGGAAACGATTGGTAGGTTATTTAATCGCAAACCCCTTTGGGCTAAGAGTACTTAACTCAATTGATTCACCTAATAGCCAAGTCGCGAATTCAGCAGAATAACGTTCGACTAAAAACTTGGATACATTATCGAACATCTCGACTCTCCGCTTGCGGTATGAATTCTACAGCTAAATATTATCAAGATGTCTCAAAGAAGTTCATCGCAAACATAAATCCTAGCAGGATATCGAGTTGAATAGTTGAGATATTCATTTTCTCACAAAATTAGCAGCTCTCGATTTGCATCTAATCACAAGTCCTTTTAGTAAAGTTAATTGCAGTGCTTGAATCTATTTCCGTCCCTACTCCCAAACCGCCGACCCGCCAACATCGTTATCTATCACCTTCGATATTTTGGAGTATCCGCCAGGGATTTCCCAAGCGGTTATCGTGGTTACTAGTTGCCTTGTCTTTAGCGTTACCGTTGACACTGTGGACGATCGTCAGTTCGCTCCAGCTCGTACCGCCGACTTTTTTACCTACTCCTTTAGCAGTATTATCAGCCGGATTTACCATGTTCGCCGAAAACGATCTGGGTGGAGATGTGTTAGCTAGTTGCGGTCGGGTGCTGGCTGGCTTTGCGTGCCAGTGGGATTGGCGATCGGTACTTTTTACAGTATGGATAGCTTATTTTCACCGATCGTCGGTACGGTGCGCTATATGCCGATTACGGGCTTTGTACCGCTGATTATTATTTGGGTGGGACTGGGGGAACCCTCGAAAATTTTGATTATTACCTTGGGCGTGGTGCTGTACAACATCATTATGGTAGCCGATGCGGTCAAGTTCATTCCCAACGAGATGATTAATGTTGCTTACACGATGGGTGCTAGTCGTTGGGATGTGCTGTCAAAGGTGATCTTGCCAGCAACCTTTCCCAGCGTTCTGGACACCTTACGAGTCAATATTTCTGGGGCTTGGAACTTTGTGGTAATTGCTGAATTATTGGCTGCTCAAAGTGGTCTAGGGTTTAAAATTCTTCAATCTCAACGGTTTCTTCAAACTGATAAAGTCCTATTTTGTATTGTCTTAATTGGCGCGATCGGTTTAGTTATTGACTATGGATTGAAGTGGATATCTCACAGGCTTACACCTTGGGCAGACCAGGTACGTCATTAGTTTCGTACTCAAATTAATAAAATATTTATCTCTATATTTCAGGGTTGAAGCTGCGTCTAATTTGTTCCATCGATTCATTATTTAGCTATCTTCATGCTCAAACTATCTGCTTGGTTCCGCTGGATTTTCTTAGCTGCGATCGCGTTTACATTAACTATTGCTTGTACGCAGCAACCGAAGACCACTAACAATCCTAATGCTAGTTCTACACTAGCCGCATCATCCCAACCGATCGCGTCGGGACTCAATAGCTGGGTTGGTTACTCTAGTCACTATGTAGCTACGAAACAGGAGTTATTTACAAAAGAAGGATTGAATGTTCAGGAGTTGCTTTTTCAAAGTGCTAGTGAAGAAATCACTGCGATGTTGGCAGGTAAGCTAGATATTGCCTGGTTAACTTCCGGTGATGCAATTCAGGCTGCTGCTAAAGATTCCTCACTCAAGATCGTTTACCTCGTGGATTATTCTAATGGTGCCGACGGAATTATCGGTCGAAATATTGCTACTGCTAAAGAGGTCAAAGGTAAAAGTCTTGCTAGGGAAAACTTACTGTTTACAAAAGTCTTGCTCCAAGCCTATTTAAAACAGGCTGGTTTAACGGAGGCTGACGTGAAGGTTAAGGATATGACCGCAGCGGAGTCGGCTACGGCTTTTGCTGCCAAGCAGGTAGATTTAGCAGTTACCTACGAACCTTTTCTGACTAAAAATGCCAAGCTAGGTGGTGGCAATATTGTCTTTTCAACCAAAGACACTAACCTAATTGCTGACGTACTAGTCGTGCGAGACAAATTCGTTCAAACTCGTCAAAAAGACCTGCAAGCTTACTTCCGCGCTGTGGATAAAGCCGTAAAATTAGTCAATGCGGCAGATCCAGAAGCCCTGAAAATTGCTGGTGCCAAAATGGGTGTGACTGCGGCAGAAGTTAAAGAACAGTTGTCTGGAGTCAAGTTGTTCGATCTGGCAACTAACAAGGCGATGGCGTTTGACAAGAGCAATCCTAAGAGTCTGATTGGCAATCTCGAACTGACGGCTAAAGCGGCGGAGGAGTTCAAGATTATCCCGCAACCACTCAAAGTCGAATCGCTCTACGACGATTCGATCGTCAAATCGCTCTAATAATTCTCGCTGCTATTGTCAAACCAATAGCAGTAGGATCGTAGCTCTTTGCTGTCCCCAAAATCCGATGGCGATCGAGTTATCGATCGTCTAATCTGTCTAAACACTACATCAGTTGAAAAAATGGTCAGTTCACCTGTGAAAATCGAGAGTTGGCAACCGCGCTCGCTCGCCAGTGAAGCGGTAACTTTGCCCGCAGAAGTATATTCTTCGCCTGAAGTATACCGTCGAGAGCAAACACACATTTTTGGCAAGTATTGGTATTACGTTGGCCATATCAGCCAGCTCGGTGGAACTGGTTCCTACTTTACGGTGGATATTGCCAATCAGCCGATCGTGATTTTACTCGATCGAGAGGATCGGCTCAGAGCGTTCTTTAATATCTGCACTCATCGAGCAGGCCCCGTAGCCCTGGGGTCGGGTAAATGCAGCCGCCTTACGTGTCTATACCACTCTTGGAGCTTTGATTTGGAGGGGAATTTGCGCGGTATTCCTGACATGGATAGTGCGGAGAACTTCGATCGCACCGCACACGCACTGCAAGCTGTAAAGGTGGATACCTGGGGGCCATTTATCTTCGTCAATCTCGACCCTAATTCAGACTCCCTCCAAGTACAACTGGGCGAACTACCGGAGCTATTTGGGCAATATAAGTTCGCAGATTGGGCGAGAGTCCATAGCATCGACTACTGGACGGATACCAACTGGAAGCTCTATGTGGAAAATAATGCCGAAAGTTATCACGAACCCACGGTACACCCGATTCTGGCTAAGTATTATCACGAGATTCAAGTCGAAGCTCGATATCATTACTATTTACAATATACGCCGTTTGTTGGCAATGATGAATTACCAACTAGCCTCAATCCAGACCTGTATGCACCTGGGCTGGACGATCGAAAAATGGCAGGGGTTTCGATCATCAGCTTTTTCCCCAACTTTGCTTGGATTGTCACCCCGACCTGTGCAATTATTTATCTAATCGATCCGCAGGGGCCACTGAAGACGCGCGTGCGGTGGGATTGGCTGGTGCCGGATACTGAGGCAGCCAAATCTCCAGAAAACCTGGAACCACTAATTCAGTTTTATGACAAGATTCAGCAAGAAGATTTAAATCTTCTACCGGAAATTCAAAAGCGGATCCAGTCGATGGGCTATGTCCAGGGGCGGCTGTCGCCGACACGAGAAGTCGGCACGCATCTATTTCAAGAGCTGATTATGCAGGCAATCTCTCAGTAGGTAATCATCTCTTTGCAGAGTCGATCGTGAAGGATCTGTAGCTCAACTCGTTCAGTTCAACCTCATTGGCACACTCGTGACTCAAATCTCGCCCGAACTCCAATCGCTCAAATCCACCCTCGAAGCACAGGGCATCAAGTATGCCCTCGCCAGCTTTGTCGATATTCATGGGATGTGTAAAGCCAAAGCAGTGCCCTTGTCCCACTTTGGACAGATGATGCAAGGCTCGGAACTGTTCACAGGCGCAGCCTTAGACGGCGTACCGCAAGATGTCAGCGATGAAGAAGTTGCCGCTATGCCCGATCCGGCGACAGCGACCGTTTTGCCGTGGAAACCTGAAGTAGTATGGTTTGCTAGCGATCTCTACCTCAAGGGCAAACCTTTTGATGCTTGCTGTCGGGGCATTTTGAAAAAGGTACTAGCCGAAGCAGCGGCTATGGGCTTCCAGTTCAATCTAGGGATTGAAACCGAATTTTTCATGCTCAAGGAGACTACCGATGGCAAACCGATCCCAATTAGCGATCGAGATGTCCTAGATAAACCCTGTTATGACATCCAAGGACTGCTCGATAACTACACCTGGGTGACAGAGATCGTCGAAGCGATGAATCAGATGGGCTGGGACGTGTATTCCTTCGACCATGAGGATGGGAACGGACAGTTTGAAACCGATTTTGCCTACTGCGATGCCTTGAAAATGGCCGATCGACTGGTATTTTTTCGGCTGATGGTCAAGGAAATTGCCCGCAAACACGGCTTTTTTGCCACGTTTATGCCCAAACCTTTTGCCAATCGCACGGGCAGCGGTGCCCATTACAATATGTCCCTCGCTGACATTGAGACGGGTAAAAATCTGTTTGAGGATGCTGACGATCCACGCGGTTGCGGCTTGTCGAAATTGGGCTACCAGTTTATTGCGGGCATTTTGCGCCATGCCCCAGCCATTTGCGCGACGATCGCCCCCACAGTAAACAGCTACAAACGCCTAATCGCCAGAGGCAGTATGTCAGGATTTACCTGGGCACCAGTTTACATCTGCTATGGCAACAACAATCGCACCAACATGCTCAGAATTCCACTGGCTGGGGGCAGGGTTGAGTGCCGAGCGGCGGATATTGCCAGCAATCCTTATCTAGGGGCGGCAATGCTGCTGGCAGCCGGACTCGAAGGCATTCGAGAAAATCTCGATCCGGGCGAACCGCACACTGAGAATATGTACAAGCATTCGTTATCAGATTTGCAAAAGATGGGGATTCACTGTCTACCCCGAAATCTAGAAAGTGCGATCGAGTCTTTTGCTGCCGATCCGCTCAGTGAGAAGGTGATGGGATCGTTAATGTATCGAACTTATATCGACTTTAAAACCCAGGAGTGGGAAGAGTATCACAGCCACGTTTCCGATTGGGAGATTCAGCGATATCTCAAGTTCTTCTAATTGCTAGATCGGACAGGCGCGCAGCAATCGATCGGACGTAGTTACCCACCCGATCGCGCCATTCTCCGCTAAGATGACATCGATCGCCGCTTGATGTTCGAGCGGACTCATCGCCGCACAACAGTCGGATAATAGCAAGCAGTAAAAACCCAGATCGCTAGCTTGGCGGTAGCTGCCCAAAACGCAACATTCCGTAGTGACACCACTAAACAGGAGATGGGTAATATTGCGCTGTTGTAAAGTCTCAGCTAAATTGGTACCGATAAAAATTGATTGGGCGGGTTTATCTAGTTGCAATTCATCTTGCGTTGGCTGGAGTTCCGCGATTAACTCCGTGCCGAGTTCGCCCCGAATTAAAAATTTGCCCATTTTGCCCGATCCACCAACTGGATATCCAGCATTGGCATAGCGCAGTGCTTTACTAGGTGTGAGATCGGACAGATCGGGTAAATGACTTTCGCGGGTATAAACGATCGCTAGTTGCTGCTGTCTCGCCCAGGCAATAATACTTTGAATGCGGGGAATAATCGCACGGGCAGCGGTGAGATCTGCACCTAGTTCGCGACCACAAAAGCCTTCTAGATGACAAAAAGCATTTTGCATATCAACTACGACTAGAGCGGTATGTACTAGTTGCAGTGGGAATGGATGTCCATCTGTGGGTACCTGAATCGATCGATCGAGTTGTTCTGTGATTCGCATCGGCATTCAATCTATTTTTTAGATTTAGGCTAGTTAGATCTAAGACTATCATCAGTCTGGATGCGATTGTTCAGCAGCTAACTCACGCCCCGTCTCATTAATTTTCAGAATCCTCCTTATCGAAATCGAATCGAAGATCGCGCCCATATTCGATCGATCTTGGTGCAATTCAAACCAAGCTTATTGTTTTAAAAAATATAAATACCATAGGTAATAAAGAAATATTCAAGACAATTAAGTGTTAGGTAACTGGCGATACAATTTTGATATTTTTAATGTCTTAACCTAAATATATAAGCTTAGAAATCTAGCTTAACTCCAATAAAACAACATTAGTTATTACTAGCTCAGTCTCAAAAAAATAATACTAATTAGCAATTAACAAGAATTAGGAACGTTAATAATCTGCGGCGATCTAGAACTAGTTGATAGTTCTACAAACCACTTCAGCCAACAGATATTGAAAATATATACTTAATCAGTGGAGAATTATCATGTCTTACCACGGCGATAGATCTTCAAGTAAAGACTTAGTTGCAGTTGTCAATTACAAAATGCCATGCCTGCATACAAAAGCGGAAATAATTGAAAACTGTGAAAAGATTGCTTCAATGATTGTGAGATCTTGATGCTAGCACTTGAGGGTTAGAACAGATCCAAACCCCAGCAGATTAATCATCTTTATAACAAGGAAACTACCAATGACTTCTATTCTTGAAAAAGCCGACGCTTCCGCCAAGACTACCGCCCCACTTCACCCACTAACACCTCTAACTGCGGCAGAGATCGCCATCGCCGTCACCACAGTCAAACAACAGAAATCTCTGGGAGAGCGCGTCCGGTTCATGTCGGTAGCCTTGCAAGAACCGCCCAAAGATTGCGTTCTTGCTTATCAACCGGGCGATACGATCGATCGTCAAGCATTTATGGTGCTAATGGACAATGCCACCGCCAAGACTTATGAAGCGATCGTCTCGATTGGCGATCGAGCCGTTGTGTCTTGGGCGCATATTGCCGATGCCCAGCCTGGATTCGTCCTAGACGAGTTTTTTGAATGTGAAGCTGCGGTTAAGGCGAATCCCGACTTCCAAGCAGCACTATTAAAGCGGGGCATCACCAATCCCGATCTGGTGATGGTCGATCCCTGGTCGGCGGGTAACTATGGCGCAGCGGACGAGCAGGGTTTACGGCTATCGCGGGCATTGTCATGGGTGCGATCGTCTCCGACGGATAATGGCTATGCCCGACCGATCGAAGGGGTAATTGCCGTCATCGATCTCAACAAAATGGAGGTGGTACGGGTTGAAGATTATGGGGTGGTGCCACTCCCACCACAAGCGGGCAACTACGCGCCCGAATTTGTCAACAACTACCGCCAAGATCTCAAACCTTTAGAAATCGTTCAGCCAGCAGGAGCCAGCTTTCAAGTTAACGGGCATGAAATCTGCTGGCAGAAGTGGAAAATGCGTGTCGGCTTTACCCCCCGCGAAGGCTTGGTACTTTACACCGTATCCTATACAGACCAAGGCACAGAACGCCCGATTTTGTACCGCGCATCCCTCGTCGAGATGACCGTTCCATACGGCGACCCCAACCCCACGCACTGCCGCAAGAATGCCTTTGATGTTGGTGAGTATGGCTTGGGGATGTTGACCAACTCATTAAAGTTGGGCTGCGACTGTTTGGGGGAGATTCATTACTTTGATGGCATCCTCACCAACAGCCGAGGCGAAGTGGTGAAAATCGAAAATGCGATCTGTCTGCATGAAGAAGACTACGGCATCTTGTGGAAACATGTAGATTGGCGGACAGAACAAGCCGAAGTCCGACGATCGCGGCGGCTAGTTGTCTCCTTTATTGCTACCGTCGGTAACTATGAATACGGCTACTACTGGTACTTCTACCAAGATGGCACAATCCAATACGAAATCAAACTTACAGGCATCATGAATACAGGTGCCGTCATGCCTGGAGAAAAGCCCCAATACGTTACCCTCGTTGCCCCCCAACTCTACGCACCCAACCACCAACACTTCTTCAGCGTCCGCTTGGACATGACAGTAGATGGTCAAAATAACTCCGTCTACGAAGTCAATACCCAAGCCGCCCCGATGGGACCAGCAAACCCTTACGGCAACGCCTTTTATTCAACAGCAACATTGCTAGCCACCGAACTAGCCGCCCAGCGGATCGTCGATCCATTTGCCGGAAGATACTGGAAGATCGTCAATCCCGATCGCACCAATCAAATGGGCGAACCCGTCGGCTACAAATTGATGCCGGGTGAAAATATTCTTCCCTTTGCCCATCCCGAAGCCAGCGTCACCAAACGTGCTGCCTACATGACCAAGCACCTGTGGGTGACACCCTACAGCCCCAAAGAATCTTACCCTACCGGAGACTATCCCAACCAACATCCAGGTGGTGCAGGTCTACCTGAATGGACGAAAGCCGATCGCTCGATCGCCAACACCGATATCGTCGTCTGGTACACCCTCGGCAATCTCCACATCCCCCGCGCCGAAGACTGGCCAGTCATGCCCGCCAGCTACCTCGGATTTATGCTCAAACCCGTCAACTTCTTCAACGAAAACCCTGCCAACGACGTACCAGCGGCTACCAGCAAGCATAAATGTCATTAGCCAGAATACTTGCAGATGAGCGATGGAGCGATCGTGAATCGAATGTAAATTCTGGAGTTTAGACTAAGCGAGTCCGCAGAAAAACAACCAGACAGAGTTTACTCTGGCTAAACGGAAACTTTGAGCAAGAAAATGTACTAAATAACAACTACTATCTTTTTTTCTTTCGGCTTTTTGGGTCGAGAATAAGTTTTTCTTGCCACAGGATAACGAGTTCTAAAAGTACATTTAAACCCTTTGGCTCGGCCAGAAGACTTTCCGCGACTTTTTGGTGCAGAAGCCGGAGTGCCAATCTCAATTAAAAGTGCCAACATGGACTGGGCAACACGTCCAGGCGATAGCTTTACTGTAGCAGATTGCCAAGGCAAGTGATACTGTGTCACCAAATCTCTGGCTAACCACAGTTGCCAAGTCATTATCGGCATCAGGTCACTCCATCTTTCACATTGTTCAGGAGTCTTTAAGCTGGGCATTGTCCAATGTAGTCTTTGCTTCGCAAATCTATACCAGTGCTCTATGCCAAATCTTCTCAAGTATTGATCCCAGATTTCTTCAAGTGGCATGGTTCTCTCTCCCGTCCAAACCAGCCATAAAGGAGGCAGTATTTTCCCTGATTTTGTAGGGTCAATTCGCTCCACTAGAATTAGGTTGACTTGATTTTGAGCGGCTCCATACAAATACAATCGAGTCCACATTTTCACTCTGACTCTACCACAAACTGTATCTGTCAGCTCTAAACAGGATTCTGGTTCAGTCCAGGTTCCCGAGTCTGCAAGCTTAAATTTTTCGCCGTATTTATATGGGCGACCATGTCCACTATACACAGGTGGAATACCATACAGACAAGCATTTGACCGAATTCGCATTATACAATCAACCTTGCACTCTGCTATTGCTAACACCCATTTGGCGTTGCCGTACTCCCGATCCAGAAAAACGACCACCTTTTGCTCGCAATGCTTTAATACTTGCTTGAGTTGCCATGCTGCTTTGGCAATTGGTGACTCCCAACTTGTGATTCTTTCATGTCTTAATGGTAATGCCCAGCCACTTTCTCCCTCTGGCAACCAAGCAATTGTGCTATAACCCTGTCCGATTGCTATCCCATTCTTCGTTTTCCCCTGATGTTCATACGTCCTGTCTTTCAGGGTTTTAGCATCTGGTCTTGGCCACGGCGTATGATCGATCGCTAGCGCAATGTATTTCTGGCTCGGTATTCTGCTGATGAATAATTTCATCGACTGATTTCTTTGCGGTCTTGAGTCTTCTATCGCTTCATAAGTGCTTGGATACTGGCGACGAAACATTGGGCTGAGCGAAAATTCGGCTAAAGATGAAGCGTGTCTGGTGGTCATTACTGCATCCATTAGTTCAAAGGTGGCATCCTTTGCTTTGGTTAACAGTCGATGTACCTCTTGACGGAAACTCCGCAATGGTTCAAAGTTCATAACTTGGAAGATGATTTAGTTTTTTCACCTTTATCGTCTTCCTTTTTGGTAGCTTTGGTCTATCCTTGGCTACCTTTCTTCTTTTTGATTAGTCTAAACTCCAGTAAATTAGACAGCAGTGTAAACCGCGACTCTAATCTGTACCCCCAATCCACGAACCCGGTCGATAAACCCCACCCACAGATCGATTCTCATTGCGAAGCTAATGCGAATCGCGAATCGCTGCCCACAGATCGATCCTTGTACAGGGGAGTTTGAGGAGCGGAGTGCCGCCCCTCAACGGGGGATCTGGGGGTCGGTACCCCCAGATCCGGGTTCTACCCCCACTAGCAAAACTTGCAGCTCTCAAGTATATGTCGCCTACCGCTTCGCTTTGAACAATTCTTATCTCGAACTCACGTTAAGTAGGTTTCCACAAATATCGAGTCGATTAGAAAATACCTGAAACCTTGGTGGGCACCACCCACCAGTGATATTTCAGGATGACACTTTTACCCCGCCAGCAAATCACAGTCTCTCATTGAGGTCTCTACCATGGCAATCAACATTGATCGAGTCAACCCCTCCAGCCTCCGCGCCGAATGCCTCTCATTTCGGGAAATCCTCGCCCAATCAGTCGCCAACATCGCCCCCACCCTCACTCCTACCGTCAACGCCGCCCTCGTCTTCGCCAGCTCCGGCAATGCCACCTGGCTGACCTTTGCGATCGCCACCCTCGGACTGACCTTTGTTGGCATGAACATTAATCAATTTGCGCGGCGGTCGGCAGCTCCCGGCTCACTATACATGTACATCGCCACCGGACTCGGCCCAACGGCTGGCGTAATTACTGGCTGGGCACTGATGTTGGCATACATATTCACGGCGATCGCAGTTGCTAACGGCTTTGTTAACTCTGGGCAAGTATTATTGGCACCGCTGGCGATCGTCCCTTCACCGATTTTCTTGTTGGCGATTTGTATCGGGTTAGCCTGGTACGTTGCCTACAAGGACATCCAGCTCTCAACAGTGCTGATGCTGCTCCTGGAAGTCGCTTCTGTCGGCACGATCGTCCTCCTCGGCATCATTATTTTATTCAAGAAAGGCTACGCGATCGACATCAATCAACTGACTTTACACGATGTCAAGCCCAGTGGTATTGTCAGCGGTCTCGTCTTGGGTGTATTTAGCTTTGTCGGGTTTGAAAGTGCCACCACATTAGGAACTGAAGCCAAAAATCCCCTGCGGAATATTCCCAAGGCGGTAATGTATAGTACGGTGAGTTGTGGCTTGTTTTTCATCGTCATCTCCTATATTGAAGTTATCGGTTTCACGGGACTGGCAACTACATTTGACAAAAGTACCTCTCCCATTAACGATTTGGCAAATGCCGCAGGCGTAGGTCTGTTTGGCACGCTGATTTTAGTTGGATCGATGATTAGCTTTTTTGCTTGTGCATTAGCCTGTATCAATGCTGGAGCAAGAATTGCGTTCTCGATGGCACAGCATGGGATCTTCGATCGTCGGCTAGGTAATGCCCACAGTAACAATCGGACACCCCACATTGCCGTCACGATCGCCGCCGCGATCGTCTTTTTAATTCCCACCGTGACGACAATGTTTGGGGTGAAACCACTCGATAACTATGCCTACGCTGGCACGATCTCTACCTACGGATTTCTGACTGCTTATGTGCTGATTTCGATCGCTGCGCCCATTTACCTCGCTCGTCGGGGACAATTGCGACTACCGAACATCGCCGTATCAGTGCTGGCAGTTATGTTTATGCTGATTCCGACCGTAGGCAGTATCGGCATTCCTGGCAAAAATTTCTTGAGTGAGATTTTTCCCATCCCGGCTGCTCCCTACAATGTGCTGCCTTACTTCTTCCTGCTTTACCTAATGCTGGGCGCAGTTTGGTTTGCAATGATTCGATCGCGCTCTCCGCACATCATCGCTCAAATCGAAGCAGATATCGAAGCCTCACACCAACGGTTTAGTGACATGCGAAAAGTTTAGATGCCACGAGTTTAATTAGTATAAGTCTATCTCAAAGATGCCCTAACAATCGATTGTATGTTCTAGTTCCCAGTCGCTAACGCGGGTACAATAATCCCGCCATTCTCGATGTTTTAAGTTCAAATAAGCCGAGACAAAATCTACGCCTAAGCAATTCTTCAACTCCTCATTTATTTCCAGATTTCGCAAAGCATCTAATAAATTGCCTGGTAATTGTTTGGTTCCTTCAGTCGGTAATGGATCGGTGTAATTATTATTTGTGCAGGGTGCGCCCGGATCGAGTTGTCGATCGATTCCATCTAGTCCCGCCGCAATTAAGGCAGCAGGCAAGAGATAGGGATTAGCCGCTCCATCAGCCAGTCGAAATTCAAATCTGCCCGCAGCGGGAATGCGAATTGTATGGGTGCGATTATTGCCGCTGTAACTGATACCATTTGGCGACCAGGTGGCACCGGAGGCGGTGACGGGTGCATTGAGTCGTTTGTAAGAATTGACCGTTGGATTTGTCAATGCACACAGAGCAGGAGTAGCTGCCAACACCCCACCAATAAACTGATAACCGAGGGTGGAAAGACCGAGTTTTCCGGCTACATCGTCGAAAAGATTGACAGTACCTGTAGAGTCCCAAATCGATAGGTGGGTATGACAACCATTGCCAGTCAAGTGCATGAACGGTTTGGGCATAAACGTCGCCCACATTCCATGTTTTTCGGCGATCGATTTGACCATATATTTAAAGAAAGCATGACGATCGGCCGTTACCAAGGCATCAGCGTACAGCCAATTCATCTCAAACTGGCCATTGGCATCTTCATGGTCGTTTTGATACGCGCCCCAACCCAGAGCCAACATTGCATCACAGATCTCGGCAATAATCTCAAACCGCCGCATCAAGGCTTGCTGATCGTAACAAGGTTTCACAGATCGATCCAAACCATCA
>ENA-OFCF01000681-OFCF01000681.1-metagenomes-genome-assembly--contig:-NODE-681-length-14497-cov-8.836588_pt1 | contig 14497 bp, 8 predicted proteins | sample MGYA00153387_OFCF01 | MGnify analysis MGYA00153387
AGCACGAAAAAACTTATTCACCAATGCGAAATTTATTAGGTTACAGGATACTAGGTTGCTGGCGTTGATCGCGGGGTGTCTAGGGAGTTATCGAGAAGTGCAAAAGCGTGATATTGGAAAGCACCTGAAGAATTTCCACGGCATCTCAGTGGATGAGTCCCTATCTATACCCCCAAAGTGGCAGGACATGGAGAAAGGTGATTTGATAAGTCGCAAAACGACACCCGCCATGACGTTCTGCCCCCGGGCCTATCTAGAAACCGCCGAGGTGAAAGCCAATGCAGAAATCCGGATGCCCACCGTTGACGACGCGCTTTCCTTTTCCCGCCCGTCGGATGAATCCCAGCGGCTGCTGCAAGGCATTTTCACGATGGATCTTCAAGCTGCCACGGAAAGTAGAAATGGCACCGATGGCCGCTATAGCAGGATGATTACGGCCATCGAGGATGCGGTTATTTCCGTGACGGGTAGGCCATTTAAATTTGTTTCCCAAGTGCATCCCAAGCCGGAGTTGCGAGTGCGCTGGGGAGATCACAAGGAAACCTTCGAAATCACGACGCTGCCGGATGGACTGCGGAGCATTCTCGGTTGGATGGTGCAAGGAGTCGTCTGGATGGATATTTTCTGGGACGAAGCCACCGATCCGCTAAAAGAATCGGTCATCCTGTTGGTGGACGAGCCAGAAACCCACTTGCACCCGGAATGGCAGTGGCGCGTGATGCCTATGATGCAGCGGCTTTTTCCCAAGGCGCAGATTTTCGCGGCGACCCACTCGCCCTTCATCATCAGCTCACTGAATGAGAATTCGTGGATTCATCGGCTGAGAGTCGGAGCGAGAGGAGCCGTCACAGTGGAGGAGCCGAAGGTAGCGGAAAAAGGGGATAGCTATGTGACGGCATTGAGCGCAGTGCTGGAGGTGAGCGATTGGTATGATCCAGAGAATCGAAAGTTGCTAGATGAATTCCGCGCCCTGCGCAGTGCTGCCTTGAGAGGCGGCGCTAACAAAGAGCAGAGCATGCGAACCAAAGCCGCAGAAATTGCCGCTCGCGGCATGGAACTGGAACAGGTCGTGGGAGCGGAACTGCGCCAGTATGAGCGACTAAAGCAGCAAGCGGTGAAAACAAACGGGGCGAAGGCATGAGAAAATTCACACGCGCGGATTGCCCGGACGCACTGAAAGAGCGGGGAGTCAAGTGGACGGCGGACTTCGTGGAGCGGGGGTATTGGACTGATTGGCCGCAATATAAGAACATGAAGCTGAACCAGATCCTTCTCGAAACGGGACTGCGATCCCAGACACAGGAACATTGTTCCTACTGCGACATGACTCCGATTTGCCCGCCGGGCAGGGAAACTATCGATCATTTTCATCCGAAGTCAGGACAGAATGGCCGCCTCGATCTGGCCTTCGAGTGGACTAATCTCTTCTACTGCTGTGATCATTGCCAGCAAATGAAGAGTGACCAGTTCGAGACCGCACTACTCAAACCTGACGCTCACGACTATACTTTTGAAACCTATTTCCAATGGGACTTCGCCACCGGTGAATTGAAGCCAAATGAAGTAGCCCCTCCAGAAATCCAACACCGTGCGGACCGAACTATCCAAATCCTGAAACTATACGACAAGCATCCAGCATTGCGGCTCAAGGAAAAAAGGAACTTCGAATCCGCACAGGCACAGTGCATCGATGATTTTTCCTACCGAGATTTTCTGGAAGTGACTGGAACCTAAAGGCTCACCATTACCGTCAGCTCCGCTCCTCCACTCTGCGCGGGTGTGGGGTTTTTCTTTTCAAATCCGCAGACATTCCGCACAGTCCGCGGCCTTTCCCGATCATGTCTGAAGCACGCAAACCATTTCCTTTCCGCGAGTTCGAACCCCAATGGCAACAACGCTGGGAAAACGAAAAAACCTTCCGCACTCCAGGCCCGGGCGATGCAGACTTCGATCCCGCCAAGCCGAAATACTACGTGCTCGACATGTTTCCCTACCCGAGCGGCGCCGGCCTCCACGTCGGCCACCCGGAAGGCTACACCGCCACCGACATCATCGGGCGCTACAAACGCATGACCGGCCACAACGTGCTGCACCCGATGGGCTACGATTCGTTCGGCCTGCCCGCCGAGCAATACGCGATCAAAACCGGCCAGCACCCGGCGATCACCACCGCCGCGAATATCGAGAATTTTCGCCGACAGCTCAAATCGCTCGGCTTTGCCTACGATTGGGACCGCGAAATCGCCACCACCGATCCCGAATACGTGCGCTGGACGCAATGGATTTTTCTCCAACTCTACAACTCGTATTTCTGCGAGGAAACCCACAAGGCCCGCTCTGTTAGTGAACTCGAAGCCAAAGGTTGGAGCCGCGATCAAATCGACGATGTGCGCCTCGCCTACGTCGCTAACACGCCGGTTTGGTGGTCGCCGGATCTCGGCACGGTGCTAGCTAACGAGGAAGTCGAGGAATGGAAAGGCAAAGGCCACACCGTCGAGCGCCGCCCGCTGCGCCAGTGGATGCTGCGCATCACAAAATACGCCCAACGTTTGATCGATGAGTTAGACACGCTTGATTGGCCGGATGGCATCAAGATGCTCCAGAAGAACTGGATCGGCCGCTCGGAAGGAGCTTCTGTCAAATTTCAAATTGCAAATTTCGAATCTGAAATCGAAGTTTTCACCACGCGGCCGGACACGCTTTTTGGCGCGACTTACATGGTGTTAGCTCCGGAGCACCCGCTTGTCGCAGAAATCACCACAGCCGAACAAAAGGATGCAGTCGAGGTCTATCAGAAATCGATTTCCTCGAAATCTGACATGGATCGCGGCGATCTCAACAAAGACAAATCCGGCGTTTTCACCGGCGCGTTCGCCGTCAATCCGGTCAACAACGAACAGATCCCGATTTGGATCGCGGACTACGTGATGATGGGCTACGGCACTGGCGCGATCATGGCCGTGCCCGCGCATGACGAGCGGGATTTTGAATTTGCGAACAAATTTAGTTTATCGATCAAGGCGGTGGTTGCGTCAACAAATCCCAAGGGGGGCACGGACGGCCCGTCCGTGTCTTCCACTCTTAAATTTTACAATCCACTTGAGGAATCTGAAAAACACACACGCAATCTACCCCATTGGCAACAAGATGGTCGTTCCTATTTCATCACCTATCGACTTGCTGATAGCCTGCCCGCCTCGAAACTCACCGAGTTCCGCAAACAACAAGAAGCATGGCTAGCAGAACATCCAGAACCTCGCTCAGCTGCGATTGAGCGCGAGTATTTCGAGCGTTTCGGGGACACTATCGAGCAATGGCTAGATGCCGGAACGGGCTCGAAAGTTCTATCAAAACCAGAAATCGCGGCTGTGGTCGCCGAAAACCTCCATCACTTTCATCCAGATCGCTATGAACTCGAGGGCTTCGTCGTCATGCCCAATCATGTCCATGTCCTTGTTTCTTTAAACCCCGGTGAAAATCTTCAGGACATCCTCCACTCATGGAAAAGTTTCACTGCAAAAAAAATTAACAACCTGCTCGGAGACAGCGGGACTCTCTGGCGAGATGAATACTTCGACACGCTCATCCGAGACTCTAATCATTTCTATGCAATGCGCCAATACGTCTGGGATAACCCTAAGCGCGCAAATTTACAGGAAGGTGCGTTTCATCGCTATCTCAAAGGCAGTTATCTGGGTGAAGACGATGGTTTAGGTGGAAACACGGGCGGGCCGCCCGTGCCCCCTTTGAAGAGTGCGTCCTGTGATCCCGGCATCGCCATCAACTCCGGTTTCCTCGATGGACTTCCCACCGCCGAGGCCAAGGCGAAGATGATCGATTGGCTAGAATATAGCAATATCGGCAAACGCCGCATCCAATACAAACAACGTGATTGGCTTTTTTCTCGCCAGCGTTACTGGGGCGAGCCATTTCCCATTGTTTGGAAAGACGGGGAACACCAGGCTATCCCGGAAAGCGAGCTGCCATTGCTGGCACCGCCGCTGGAGGATTACAAACCTGGCGGATCGCCTGAGCCGATCCTCACCAAGGCGCGGGAATGGGTCGAACTGGTCGACGGCTCCACACGAGAAACCAACACGATGCCCCAATGGGCCGGTTCCTGTTGGTATTACCTCCGCTACTGCGACCCTCGTAACAACAACCGGCTTATCTCACAAGAAGCGGACGACTATTGGTCTGGCCGGAACCCGGGAATGATCGATTTATATGTTGGCGGCTCCGAGCATGCGGTGCTTCATCTTCTCTACGCCCGTTTCTGGCATAAAGTTCTCCACGATCTCGGCCACGTCAGCACCCCCGAGCCCTTCAACCGGTATTTCAGCCCAGGCATCATCCTTGGAGAAGACGGGCAGAAAATGTCCAAGTCTCGCGGCAACGTGGTGAATCCGGATGATGTTGTGAGTGAATATGGAGCGGACGCGCTGCGCCTTTACGAAATGTTCATGGGCCCGCTCGAACAAGTAAAACCCTGGCAAATGAAGGGCGTAGAAGGCGTTTCCCGTTTCCTCGCCCGAGTCTGGCGCGTGGCCTTCGAAGAACAACAAGACGGCTCCTATCAGATTTCACCAAAGATCCAAGACGTGCCCTGCACCGACAAAGAACTGCTCCGCGTCGTGCATGAGACCTTGAAAAAAGTTGGCGAGGACATCGAGAAACTCAGCTTCAATACCGCGATCTCACAGATGATGATCTGCACCAACGCCTTCACGCAGACCGAGGTGGTGCCCTTGAACGAGTTCATTCAGTTTCTCACCGTGCTCAATCCCTTCGCCCCGCACCTCGCCGAGGAAATCAACGCTCGCGTCGGCCACAAGGGGGGCACGGGCGGCCCGCCCGTGTATCTATCAGAAACTAACTGGCCTACCTACGATCCTGCCGCCCTCATCCGCAGCGAGATCGAATTCATCATTCAAGTGAACGGCAAACTGCGCGACCGCATGATGCTCTCTGTGAACGCCAACGAAGACGCCGCCAAATCCGCAGCTCTCGCCAGTGCTAAAGTCAAAGAACACATCGACGGCAAAACCGTGCGCAAAATCATCTTTGTCCCCGGCAAGCTGCTCAACATCGTGGCGAACTAACATCAACATGGCCAGCAAGCCTGATCTCGACACCGCAGTCCGCCAAGTCTGCGAGATCTACGCAGAATGGCAACGGCGTCCGATAGATCGCCAATGCACTGGCATCGCCGATTGTTGCCGCTTTCGTCTGGTTGGCCACACGCCCTATCTCACGCGCGGTGAGGCGCTCGTCGCCGCCCGCGCGTGGAAAGCCGCTGGCAGAAAAGAAGTCGTGATGCCAGATGATGGAAGTTGCCCGTTTCTCCACCCTCACAGCGGCAAGTGCCAAATCTATCAAGGCAGACCATTCGGCTGCCGCACCCATTTCTGTGCCGCTGCGGGCGGACCAGCTGCTAGAAACGAAGTGCGTGATTTGATCCAGCGCCTCGAGGAAATCGATCACCAACTTGGTGGGGCCGGAGCCGTCAATCTACCCACTGCGGTCAAGGACGCGATGAAAGCTCCAATAAATAAGAAAAATGACTAAGGTTTACAGGCCAATTTCACCACTGATTACGCTGATTTTGACTGATTTCACAGAAATAATTGATAGGGATTTTACTCACCTTTTAAGTGAACAGCTCATTTTATCCAACCTCTTCAAAATCAGTTGAATCAGTGAAATCAGTGGTTTCTATTTTCTGTTCTAGATTCATCGATTGTTAACCAAAACGAAAATAATCAGCAGCACAATAATCCCCGCGAGAACCGCGAGTGTGATCTTGATCCAACTCAGTGGATGTTCGCCGGCCATTTTTCCGGTGTAGCCATTGACCACGACTTGGAAAGATTTTGAACCGTAGGTGTAAGTCGCCAGCCAAACTGGCACGAGGATGTGCTTGAAGGTTCGGCCTTGATAGAAAGACGAAACTTCGAGCGAACGATGAGTGTCGCCGGGCACATCGCGTGCACATAACTGGTGAATCACCGCATCCATTTGCTGCCGACTCGTTTCCGATGCTTGGCGGAGATCTATCTGATATCGCTCGACCGTCCAACCTCGCACGTAAGCAGGATCGTAGGACTTGAGATCGGTTAGCGTTGGAAACGGCTCCACTTTGCGCAGCAGCGCGGTATGCACTCCTACAGTTCCGGGCACGGCATCGTCATCGAAAAAATGGGATAAATTGCCCGCGCTGTTTTCCCAGCGAGTGTGTCTAACTTGTCGGCTTTGGGTTTTACCGTTGGAGTCTCGATAGGTTTCGGTGACGTAATAATAATAACCGGACTCTGCGGTCCAGTCTGCATCCACGTGGGCATCGAAGGTCCAGTAGGGCAGATAAATTCCAGTGAGAGTGTCGGTTAGAGCCAGACGCTTGAGCTTGTTCGGCGCCCACCAACGACTGGCATACCATTGGCGGAGTTGATCGCGGACCTGAGGCTGTGGAATGGCTGCGGGTAGCAGACTTTCCGGGGTGATTGCATCCTTGAGCTCATCCACCGGCACGATGGATGGAGAGCCGCAAAAATCACAGCGCTGTGCCGCGCGAGTAGGATCAAAAATGCTGATCGCCTGACAGCTTTCGCATTTGACGGATTTTTTTTCGGCTAGAAAACCACGCGCTTGATCGGGAATAGCTGATAGAACAGATTCGAGATCGTGTTCAATGATAGTAGCACCAAGCGGATTTTCGCCGTCGGTCCATGGCAGGATCGTGCCACAGAATGGGCAGGCGAGCGCCTTTTTTGATGCATTCCATTCGGCATTCCCGCCGCATTCTGGGCAGGGATGTTTTCGCAGCGCACTGACTTCTGCCATGGTGATTATTCAGCGAGAAACGTGTCGAGCGCCGTCTTGGTGATGCGCCAGGCAGAGCCGATTTTTTTGCCTTTGAGATCACCAGCTTCAAGTGAGGCGGTCACGTCGGCCTCAGTGACTCCGAGCACTTGCGCGGCTTCGGCGGGTGACATGAGTTCCGGGATTTGCATGGCGTTTTGCGGAGCTGCGCCATGGGCCGGCGGCGGTTGCTGCATTGATTTGACCATTTCTTGGGCGAGCCCGAAACCCATCGCCATTTGCGCAGGCATCGCGGCTGCGGAACCACTTCCATCGCCGCCCTTGGTCATCGATTCGGCCATTTGGAATTTCACATAATCATTCAGATTGCCGATGGCCGACATGCTAGAACGTTTGTCAATTGCGGCTTCGACTTCGGGCGGGACAGACACATTCTCGACGAGAAAGCTGGTAATTTCTAACCCATATTTGCTAGATACCTGCGGATTGATCAATGGCAGCAAGGCATCACCAAGTTCCGAGTAACGCGTGGCCACATCGAGTGCTGACACACCGCAGGAGGCGAGGGCTTCACTGAATACACTAACAATCCGCGAGCGCATGGTATCGGCGAATTCATCGAGGCGGAAATGCTGATCGGTGCCAGCGACTTCTTTGAGAAAAACCGCAGGGCTAGTGATCCTGAAATCGAATGTGCCGAAAGCACGCAAACGAACGACGCCGAAGTCTTTGTCGCGCATCATGACTGGGTTCGCAGTGCCCCATTTGTTGCCGGTGAAAAGCCGGGTCGTGACGTAATAAAGGTCTGCTTTGAATGGCGACTCGAAGCCGTATTTCCAACCTTTCATCTTGGTTAGAACAGGAATGTTATCCGTGACGAGCGTGTGTTTTCCCGGCTGAAAGCAATCGCCAAATTGGCCGAGATATACAAACTGCGCCGCCTGGCTTTCGCGCACGATCAACTGCGCGCCGTTCTTGATCGCCTTGTCTTCATCAGGAAAACGCCACGCCAGCGTGTCACGCGAGTCGTCATTGAATTCGATGATTTCGAGAAGTTCGCCTTTGATAAATCCGAGGATGTCCATGTTTTTACGGGGAGTTGTTTTTAGTAATATCTGAAACGCAGCAATTAAAGCGAGAATCCACGACAGAGCAAATGAAAAGTCAGCGGGAAATCCCAACCGCACCCACTCATCACGTATCTCAGTCTAGCAACTCTCCGTAGTGTTTCCGCGCCAGCGCCATCGAAAGATCCAACACGCCTTGACTACGAGTGTGGCGCAGAGCTTCGTCTGACATCGCTGCGCATTCGGCATAACTCAGCGCGCGAATCGCATGGCCAACGCGCGGCACTTGCTGCGGTCCAACAGATAGTTCCTCGACGCCCAAGCCGATCAGCAGTGGCGTGAGACGGATGTCACCCGCCATTTCACCGCAGATTCCTGTCCAGATTCCATTGTCACAAGCGGCATCGATGGTGCGTTTGATCAAACGAATCACCGCCGGATGCGTTGGCCGATAGAGATCTGCGACGTGCGGGTTCACGCGGTCTGCGGCGACGGTGTATTGGATGAGGTCGTTAGTTCCGATTGAGAAAAAATCGACTTCAGGGGCGAGCAGATCTGCGCAGATCGCTGCGGCGGGAACCTCAATCATGATGCCAACTGGTAGATCGTGATCAAAAGGGATGCCTTCGGTTTCAAGTTCATCCATGCAGCGGCGCACCATTTCTTTGCCACGCCAGACTTCTGATAGTCCTGATATCATCGGAAACATCACCGCCATTCGCCCGCTGGCACTGGCTCGCAGAACCGCGCGGATTTGTTCGCGAAACATCGCAGGACGAGCTAACGAGACACGAATCCCACGCCAGCCGAGAAACGGATTTGGCTCAGGTTCGGTTAGTGGCTCAATCGGCAACTTGTCACCGCCTGCGTCAAGCGTGCGGATGATCACCCGATGCGGCGCCATCTCGCGCGCAACTTTCGAATAAATCACAGTCTGCGCATCTTCATCCGGCATTTCCTCGCCGTTGAGGAGAAGAAATTCTGTCCGGTAGAGGCCGATCCCTTTGGCACCGCTGCGTTTCACCAAAGGCAGTTCATCCACGAGCTCGATATTGGCAGAAACGGTGAGAACTCTGCCGTCTGCAGTCTCGGTGGCGGCGCCGCGTTTGGCATCTAGCGAGCTTCTAACCTTTGCCTTGGCATCGCTAAGATTGCGATATCTTTCCAGCGTTGCCGCCGTGGGATATAATATAAGCTTACCCGAATAGCCATCAATGATCGCGGGTGACAACGCCATCACATCGATCACGCAGCCTTCCAGTCCGACCACAGCAGGGATGCCGAACGAGCGCGCTAAAATCGCGGTATGCGAATTCACGCTGCCCTGCTCGGTGGCAAATCCCATCACATGGCGGCGATTCATCGACGCGGTATCCGAAGGTGCTAGATCGTAAGCCACGAGGATGTGCTGATCCTCCGGCCCGAGATGGCGCGATTCGTTATCGGGTGAAAAATTTCGCAAAACCCGCTGCGAGACATCCTCAATATCAGCGGTCCGCTCGCGCAGAAACGGGTCCGGTATCCGCCTCATGGCCTCCAAAAAATTCTGCATCACCGCATAAAAAACATACTCCGCATTTTGTCGGCGGCTGTCAATGCCTCCTAACACCCGCTTATGAACAGAGGGGTCCTCGATCATCATGACGTGCGCTTCAAATATCCCGCTTTCGTTATCGCCTGATAGATCTTCTAGCCGACTTTGTAGTTCTACTAACTGACGTTTGGTGATTTCGATCGCCAGCTTGAAGCGCTCTTGTTCGGCGGGGATCTCAGCCTCCTTGATTTCATAAACATCTGGGGCAGAAAACCCGCGTGCGATGACGTGGACCGGGGCGATGGCGACACCGGGAGATGCAGGTATCCCCTGATAAATCACTTCTGACTGTATCCCGCTTCCTGTCATTTGCTAGCAGCAGGTTGATTCCGCCAGACGCATACATCAAGCCGCAAATACCTCACTCACTGACTTATTCGGCTTCGTCAGCAGTGGTCTTGATGTCGGTGAGAGCAGCAATAAAATCACCGAGAATTTCTGCAGGAACCATGATGGTATCGCGGTTGCCGCCAACATCTTCAGTGATTTTCACAACCATTCCGCGAGCATTGCGTTTCAGATCGAGGAAGAAAACTTTCCGATCCGCCAATATCTTTTCCGTATGCATCAAGTCGCTATCCACGAGAGTCAGAGGTGTTGTTTAACCTGTGCGCACCATCCGTGATGATGCTTGATTGTCAACGGAAAAGATTTGCTCCAAACTCCGCGCCACCGATGCTTCATCTTCTTCCGCAACACCGCCCGGCACTGGTTCTCGCGCCGATGCAAGACGTCACTGATCTGCCGTTCATGCGGATCATCACGCGGCGCGGTCCGCCAGACTGGTTTGTTACGGAATACTTCCGCGTCCACCCAGACTCCGTGCCGAATGCTTATATTCTCCGTTCGATTACCGAAAATCAAACTGGCAAACCCATCTTTGCCCAAATGATCGGGCGCGATCTACCAGCTCTCATTCGCACGGCAAAAACTCTCGCAGAATATGCTGTGGCTGGCATCGATCTCAATCTTGGTTGCCCGGCACCTATCGTGTGTCGCAAAAATGCAGGCGGTGGCCTACTGCGCGAGCCCGCGGCACTGGATCGATTGTTAGGCTCATTGCGCGCTGCGATTCCCGGGGTTTTCACGGTAAAAACTCGCATCGGCTACGCAGACGAATCAGAGTTCTCTGCACTGCTAGATGTTTTTCGCAAGCACTCGATTGACGGGCTAAGCGTCCACGGCCGCACGGTTGGAGAGCGCTATCAATCACCAGTCCATCCGGAGCGCGTAAGACAGGCGGTTGAAACTCTAACTTGCCCAGTCATTGCGAACGGCAACATCGTGGACAGCGCAACGGGTCTCGCGTTTCTAAAAAAATCTAATGCGGCTGGCCTGATGATCGGGCGTGGTGCAATCCGCAACCCGTGGATTTTCGCCCAACTCCGCGCGGAATTCGAACAGTCCACTGCGCCGATGCCCACCCACCGAGATTTGTTAGTTTACGTGCTAGAGTTATATGACGAACTCGCCCAAGAAACTCGTAGGTTGATCCCGACTGCGCACGTCCAACGAATGAAAAAAACCATGGCTTACATCACGCATGGTCTGGAAGGCGAATTTGAAAATGAAATGCGCCGTGCCGTGACGCCAGAGGATTTTTTCCGCATCTGCCACAGCCATCTCGATCACGACACACTGTTGCCCGCGCTACCACCCATGGACTCGAAGTTGTTTTGCGGATTTGCAGATTTGCTAGAATCTAGTTCATCTCCTTAATCCAAGAATTCGAGGCCTTTCTAAGAGTTAGTGAATTTTTAATCACGGAGACGCGGAGAAAAAAGGAAAACACGGAATATATACCATTGTTTATGCTCAGTGAACTCTGTCTTCTCCGTGCCTCAGTGGTGAAAAGTCGTCGCAAACCTGTTCACTTTCTATGAGCAAGGGATTAATGCGCTGCTAGCCAGTTAGGGCCGGTGCCGTGTTCGACCTCTACGGGAACATTGTGCGGCAGCGGTAAGGCATTGCGCATGATCTCGAGGATCTGCGGAACGAGTTCGTCTTGTTCTTCGAGCGCGAGATCGAAAACCAATTCGTCATGGACTTGAAGTAGCATTTTCGTTTGGTACGACTTTTCTCGTAGCAAGTTATCAATGCGGATCATGGCGAGTTTGATCATGTCCGCAGAAGTCCCTTGGATCGGGGTGTTGATTGCGGCGCGTTCGGCATTGCCACGGATGTTCTGGTTCGCTGAATTGAGATCTGGAAAATAGCGGCGACGGCCTGATAGAGTTTCTACGTAGCCTGCATCTCGTGCTTCAGCGACAGTGGATTCCATGAAATTTTTGATCGACGGATATTCACGAAAATAGGCGTCGATGATGGCTGCGGCTTCCGTGCGTGGGATGGCGAGGCGTTGGGAAAGACCGAATGCAGAAATGCCATAAATGATGCCGAAATTCACCATTTTTGCAGTGCGGCGCATGTCGGAGGTGACGTCGTCTGGTTCTACCACAAAGACCTTAGAGGCGGTGATGGTGTGGATGTCCGTCGCGTTCCGGAAAGCCTCGATCATGGTGGCATCATTGGCGAGCGCGGCCATCACGCGAAGCTCTATCTGCGAGTAATCGCAACTGAGAATTTCAAATTGGAGGTCGGAGTTTTGAGATTTTCGCGGCACGAATGCTTTGCGGATTTTTCGGCCTGCTTCTGACCTAACTGGGATGTTCTGGAGGTTTGGATCGGATGAAGCAAGTCGTCCTGTGGCGGCGACTAGTTGGTGGAAATGGGTGTGGATGCGGCCAGTTTCTCTAACGATGTGAGTTGGTAATGCGTCGAGATAAGTGGACTTGAGTTTGGTGGCCTCACGCCACGAAAGAATCTCGCTGATAATCGGGTGCTTCCCCTCTAGCGTGGATAGCGTTTGTTCGTCGGTTTTGTATTGGCCGGTTTTGGTTTTTTTCGCTTTGTCTGCGAGACCCAGATGATCGAATAGGATTTCTCCAAGCTGTTTGGGCGATGCGATATTGAATGATCGATCTGCGTGCTGGTGGATGGATTTTACCAGTTCGTCGATTTGTTGTTGGAGTTCGATTCCGATAGATCCGAGCGCTTGCGGGTCGATGGCGATGCCTTCCATTTCCATTCGCACGAGCACTGGCAGCAGCGGCCCTTCAATCTCGCGAAGGATCTTGTCCTGCGAGTCAGCCGCTAACAGCGGGCGGAGTTTCGCCGCGAGTTGATAGGTGATATCTGCATCTTCGGCAGCGTATTCCGCGAGTTTTTCGAGTGGAATCGCAGCAATGTCGAGATCTTTGGAAGCTTTGGATTTTATAGCGAAGTCAAAAAGATCATCGCTGGCTGGAGCAGGATTGCTGGTGCCCGCAGCGACATCAATGAGTTTGATGGGCGAGTAACCGAGCAGAATTTCAGATAGATAATCCATCGAATGGCGGCGCTCCGGGGCGACCAGTGTGTCGGCAAGCATCGTGTCGAAAAACGGGCCTGTGACCTCTATGCCATGATGATGGAGAATCGAGAGATCGAATTTCAGGTTGTGGCCAATTTTCTCGGCAGGTAAGCTGAGGATCGATCTGAGGTCCGAAATTTGAGTTTTCAAATCCGTGATTGGTAGATACCAGCCTTCGTGAGCTTTCCATGAGAAAGCAATTCCTAACAATGATGAGGCGAATCGATCAAGCCCGGTGGTTTCGATGTCGAAACAAAATGATTTTTGTTGGGAAAGCTCCGCGAAAAGTTGTTGTTGGAGTGCCAGGGTATTCGCTAGATGATAGACATGATCGACATCGCGGATGGTGCGGAAGGTTTCAAAGAGCGTCGGCGTTTCTCTCGTAACTGTTGTGGATACGGGCTGGATGGCTGCGGTCCCTTCACCGAATAGCCGCTTGGTGAGCGTGCGGAATTCGAATTCATTGAACAGGGTTTTGATCGCTTCGTCATCGCGCGGGGAAATGACGAGATCATCCCAAGTCACTGGCACTGGCACATCAATGATGATTGTTGCTAGATCTTTCGACAGCAGAGCTTGGTCCGAGTGCGCCTCAACAAGTTCTTTTTGTTTGCCTTTGAGGCTCGCAGCGTTGGCGATGAGATTTTCCATCGAACCAAATTCTGCGATGAGTTTTTGGGCAGTTTTTGGGCCGATGCCAGGAATGCCCGGGATGTTATCTGAGGCATCGCCCATCAATCCTAACAAATCAATAATCTGATGAGGTTCCGCGACGCCCCAAATTTCTGGCAGTTTTTCCAAGCCGAGAATTTCGTGGTCGGTGCCTTTGCGGCCGGGTTTCCACATGAACGTCTGTTGGGAAATCAGTTGGGCAAAATCTTTGTCCGGCGTGACCATGTAGGACTCGAAACCAGCAGGCTCGGCGCGTTTGACCAGCGTACCGATGATGTCGTCGGCCTCGAAGCCATCAATTTCTAACACAGGAATATGAAAAGCGCGGCAGAGCGATTTCACATGTGGGATGGAGGCCGCGAGTTCTTCTGGCATTGCATCGCGCTGCGCTTTGTAAGCGGGAAACTTGATGTGGCGTGGCGTCGGGGCAGAAGTATCAAAAGCGACGCCGATGTGGGTAGGATTTTCCTTTTCGAGGATGGCTAGAAGAGTGTTGATGAAGCCGTACAGGGCAGAGGTATTGATGCCTTTCGAATTGCGGATCGGCGCATGGATCAAGGCAAAATGGGCACGATAGATCAGTGCCATGCCATCAAGGAGAAATAGGCGATTCATGGCGTGAGGATGGACGCCGTGAAGATGGGAGTCCAGAGAATGTATGGTCGGTGTGCTGCGGGCTGGATCTGAAAGTCTAATACCCGATCTCAAAAAAATTTCTGCGATGATTGAACGAATGGTCAACCGAGCTGTCCGATCTACGAAGACCGGACGCGAGTTCATGTTTTCGTTTAAGGGTGAACAGCTGTTGTCAGCCTCATCGCCAAGACGGATAAAACCGCCGCTGTGTTGAAGTTGTTCAACTTGGTCGTCGGGGCGATGCCCCATAGGCGCTAACTTAAGAAAATCCCACATAGAGAAATGGTTACGGCAGCC
>ENA-OFCF01000682-OFCF01000682.1-metagenomes-genome-assembly--contig:-NODE-682-length-14449-cov-3.188551_pt1 | contig 14449 bp, 10 predicted proteins | sample MGYA00153387_OFCF01 | MGnify analysis MGYA00153387
CGTGGCGTGGGTGAACGAGACTGCGGCCAACGGTCACGACGGCATGGGGTTCTGGGCGGTCACCCGATGGAGCGAACTGACGCAGATCCACAAGGACTGGAGGACCTTTTCCTCCGAACTCGGTGGCACCGAGATCGAGGAACTCGAACCCGATGCGCTGGTCGCCCGCAAGACGATGCTCGAAACCGACCCACCACGTCACACACGGTTGCGCCAACTCGTGAACCCACAGTTCTCGAAGGTGACCGTCGAGACCTACGCCGACTCGGCCCGACGCATCATCGACGAGGTGATCGACGAGGCGCGACATCGACGATCATTCGATGCAGTCGAGCACATCTCACGACAACTCCCCATCAAGCTACTGACAGGAATTCTCGGCGTCCCCTACGACGACGCCGACAAACTGTTCCACTGGGCCGACCGAGCCCACGCTCGTAGACGTCGTGGGAGAGGATGTCGAGCCCGGGAAGTGAATCGGGCCGCTCGTTCGAGCTCGTCTCCGGGGCGACGGTCATCGGCCGACTTCCTCGTCGATGAATCGGTCGAGCATCGAGTGCAGGTTCGCCTCGGCGAGTGCTCCGTTGCGGTCGAACCCGTCCAACATCACGGTGCGATCGGCGCCACGTTCGACAAAGTACGCGTCATCGCACTTCGACATCCAGCCAGCCACCAGATCACGATGTGCCTCGGGATGGAACTGCACCGCCATGGCCGCGCCGGAGCGGAACGCCTGGGGAGCAATCGGCGAGCGAGCCAGATCGGCGACACCCGATGGAAGCACGCAGCGATCGTCGTGCCAGGTGAACCATGGCCCACCGGGCACGATCGACTCGTCGTCGGATTCGACCTCGATCCACCCGACCTCGGATGACGGTGCCCGCTCGACGGTGCCACCGAGGGCGACACAAAGCGCCTGCGCACCGAAGCAGATTCCGAAGATGGCGGTGTCGGCGGCGTGTGCGCTGCGCAGCATGTCGATCTCGCGGCTGATCCATGAACCGATACGATCGTGGTCGTACACGCTGTGCATCGACCCGGTGGTCACGATGAGATCGAAGCTCAGCGGATCGGGGAACTCGACGTCGCTGAGCGTCGAACCCCAATCGAGCACCTGCAGCGTGGTGAGGTCGAAGCCGTGGTGGACGAGACGGTCGGCGGCCAACGCTGCGGGACCGTCGGGTTCGTGTTGGATGACGAGAGCAGATCGCACCAGCTCGACGATACGTGGTCGGTAGCATCGACGGCGATGTCCTCCAAGCCGAGAATTGCGATGACGACCTGGCGGCGCATCATGCCGACGTTCGTCAACGACACGACCGACCTGTACACGCTCGGGGCGGAGTACCCGCAGTCCGTCATCGACGCAGGTGGCCTGCCCGTGCTGCTCACGCAGCACGACCCGGCCGACGCACGACGAGTCCTCGACGGTTTCGACGGTCTCGTCCTCGTCGGCGGCGACGACGTCGATCCAGCGAGTTATGGCGAGGTCAACGCCGGCGTCAGCAAAGGAACATCAGCTGCGGCCGACGCAAGCGAGCAGGCGTTTGCGAAGGCGGCGTTCGGGTTGGACATTCCGATCTTCGCGATCTGTCGAGGGTGTCAACTCCTCAATATCGCGATGGGTGGCACGTTGCACCAGGACGCCACCGAGACCGGCACCGCCCACCCGCCGATCAGCCCGGTACCAGCCGAGGTGATGGGGCTCCGTCATTCGATCACCATCGAGCCAGGCAGCATGTTGGCCACGGCATACGGCAGCCACATCGAGCGTGTCGTCAACTCGATCCACCACCAGGCAATCGACAAGATCGCGCCGGGATACCACGCAGTTGCGTGGGCCCCCGACGGCATCGTCGAGGCGATCGAACCCGATGCGTCCGATCATCGGGTACTCGCTGTCCAGTGGCATCCCGAGAAGATCACCGATGAAGGCGATGACGTAGCAGATGGTGGCAGTTAGTAAGGTAGGAATCATCAAGACGCCGAACCAACCTACATAAATGCGGTTGTCGGTGCTGGTGACCCAGTTACAAAATTGCGACCACAGATTGGCGCTTTCGCGCTGCTGTAAGGTTGCTGTCATGGTTTTATGATTGCTTTATTTGGTTGTCAATGTTCGGATGATGTTTCTATTATTACGGCAACTACTAAGGTTTGTAAAGGGGTTTGGCGACAGTTAAACTGATAGAAGTTATCAGGAAAGCTGATGAGCCTGACAAAGCCTTAGATTGCGGGGCTCCCAGCCATCGCCGGCGTGAATTGATTCTTTATAAAATGGACTAATATCTTGCACCATCGCAACAGTCCCGCACGCGAGACCGATCAGAAGCTCGCCCCACAGCAGTTTGTTTCTCGTGGAGCCCGCACGCGAGGCTATTGCTGATATTGGTGATCTCCGGCGAGATTAAATATATATTGTCAGTTGGCGATCGCACTTGCCCACAAAGAAACCTGGTTTTTTACCGAATTTGCGATCTTCTAACGCGTCTTCTCGTAAAAAACCGGGTTTCTAGGCCCCCATGCGTAAGTCTTAATAGTTTTTTGTAGGGGAAATCTCCCTCGTGGTAGCCGCGCTCGATGGCTGGGAACCTTCGCCCGTGCTACGAGCGTGTTTAAAACAGCTTGTCACGCTGCGTGACATATCATAAAAATGCTGTAACAGTTGGGCGCGTCATGCCAAAACAATAGGGTTAGCGTTCGATCGACAATTCAGCTAGTACGATCGTAACTCTAGCGCACTGATCGTTAGTGGGTGGTCATGAAACCATCTCAGCAAATTCTGTCGAAATTTTACTGGAGAGACGATAAGATTGAGTTTAGAATTATAACAATAAACAACTATCAATACTTAATAAACTAACCCAAAAAAACTCAAACCTATGTCAAAAAATCAGGTATTATTAGATTCCGAAGATTACGACTCCCTCAAAAGCCAGCTAGAAACCCTCAAATCACGGGTTGCCGAACTAGAGTCGGCCGCTAAACCAGAACCCGCTAGAGTTGCCAAACAAAAGGCGCTGTTTGCTGTAGTCAGCAAAATTAGAGAGTCGCTAGACTTAGATATTATTTTCAAATCAACCGCTACAGAAGTGCGCCAACTGCTGAATGCCGATCGAGTGGGAATGTTTCGATTTTACCCCGAGTCAGGATTTAACGACGGCGAATTTGTGTCTGAAGACGTACTGCCCGAGTTTGACTCAGCAAAAGCTGTCAAGGTACACGACCACTGCTTTGGAGAACAACACGCAGTACACTATCAGAAAGGGAAAATTCAGGCAGTTTCTGATATTTACAATGCTGGATTGAGCGATTGTCACATTGATATTCTTGCCCAGTTTCAGGTGAAAGCAAACTTAATTGTACCTTTAATTAAAGGAAATCAACTTTGGGGATTGCTCTGCATTCACCAATGTCGCGCCCCGCGCCAGTGGCAGGAAGATGAAATTGAGTTTGTCAGTCAAATTGCGGTGCATTTAGGAGTAGCAATACAGCAAGCACAACTTTTAGATAAAGCCCAGAAGCGATCAACAGCGCTCCAGACTACTCTGGAGCATCAATTGCGAAATCGCACTGAAGAGCTGGTTAAGGAGGCAGACCGAGAACGAGCAATCACTCGGATGATTGACAAAATCCGCCAAACCTTAGATATGGAAACAATTTTCCAGACAGCAGCGACAGAAGTGCGCAAACTTTTGAATGTCGATCGCATTGCCATTTATCAATTCCGTGAAGACTATTTCGGCGACTTTATTTTTGAATCTGAATCCAGCGAATGGCCGAAATTGGTAGGCAGCGGTTGGGAAGACCCCTACTTAAACGAACACCAAGGAGGCAGATTTCGGTACGCGGAAACGTTTATCGCTGACGATATCTACAATGCCGGTCAGAGCGATTGTCACATCGAAGCTTTAGAATATTTTGGTGTCAAATCCTGTGCGGTAGTTTCTATTTTTAGAGGAGAGAAACTCTGGGGATTACTCAGTGCATTTCAACACAGAGGTGCGCGGCACTGGGAAGAAACGGAAGTCAAGTTGCTGAATCAAATTGGTACTCATTTGGGAGTGGCTTTGCAGCAGTCAGAGTACCTAGAACAAATACAGTTTCAAGCTAAACAGCAGGCGAAAGCAGCAGAACAGGAGCGCACATTAACCAGCGTAATTGAACGGATTCGCCAGACGCTCAACATTGACAAAATATTTAGCGCTACTACTCAAGAAGTGCGGCAAATCCTCAACTGCGATCGTGTAGGAGTTTACCGTTTTTTTCCAGACTGGAGCGGGGAATTTGTGTCGGAGTCGGTAGAAGAAGGTTGGATACCTTTAGTAACTGACAAAATTAAAACAGTCTGGCAAGATGATTATTTGCAAAAAACTGAGGGCGGCAGGTATCGCCATCAAGAAGTTTTTGTAGTTAATGACATCTACAAAATTGGTCACTCTCCATGTCACCTGGAAATTCTAGAACAAATTCAAGCCAAAGCATATTGTGTAGCGCCTGTTTTTGTGGGTGAAAATCTCTGGGGTTTGCTAGCAGCTTACCAGAACTCGGGCCCTCGTGAGTGGGAAGCGGGAGAAGTGAGGTTGCTGGATCAGATTGGCAGTCAATTGGGAGTAGCGATGCACCAAGCAGAATTGCTCGATCGCACTAAAAAGCAGTCCTGGGAATTGCGGACGACTCTGGCGGATTTAAATGCGATCGTTGACAATTTGGCTGACGGCTTATTAGTGACTGACATTGAAGGTAAAATTACCAGGTTTAATCCGGCCCTGCTGGCGATGTTTGAATTGAAAGATGTTGATCTGAAGGGAAAAAAAGTATCCGATATCTTTCCTCAAAAATTAGCAAAATTGGTCGAGGCGACTGAGCATCGAGAGGGAGAAATTGTGACGCTGGAAGTGGAACTGGGAAATTCCAGGATCGGTCAAGCTTTAGCGACAACTATTCTGAAAGAAGCGGTGAAAGATGAAGCCGATCGCTCTCTCGGTTCAGTAATTTTGATTAGAGATGTTACGGTGGAACGAGAAGTTGACCGGATGAAAACTGATTTTCTGGCTACAGTTTCTCACGAACTGCGGACGCCTTTAACTTCGGTTTTGGGTTTTGCTTCCCTGATTAAAGAAAAACTAGAAGAAGTGATTGTTCCAGCAGTGCCAGCGGAAGACCGCAAAATCAGAAAAGCTTTGAATAAAGTAGGAGACAATATTAACATTATTGTGTCAGAAGCTGAGCGGCTGACATCTTTAATTAATGATGTTTTGGATATTGCTAAGATGGAAGCTGGACGAGTTGAATGGCAGTTGCGACCGACAAATCCAGTGCAAATCTTAAAACAGGCGATCGCTGCTACGTCATCTTTATTAGAAAAGAATGATTTGAAGTTGATTAAAGATTTTACCCCTGGACTGCCACAGGTATTAGTAGACCGCGATCGCATGATTCAAGTCGTCATCAACTTGATCTCCAATGCAGTCAAGTTCACAGCATCAGGTTCTGTCACCTGTCGCGCAAGAGTAGAGAGTGACGAGCTGGTTATTAGCATTATCGATACTGGCATTGGTATTGCACCAGAAGACAAAAGCAAAGTTTTTGAGAGATTTAAACAAGTGGGAGATATCCTGACAGAAAAGCCGAAAGGCACTGGCTTGGGGCTGCCAATTTCTAAACAAATCGTTGAACACCACGGCGGTAGAATTTGGCTAGAAAGTGAGTTTGGCCAGGGCAGCACATTTTCTTTTAGTATACCGCTAGTAAAAAATATTGAGCAGGTGGAAAAATGCAAAAATATTAATGATTTAATCTGGCAACTAAAACAGCAAGTTGTCAGCAGAACTCCGCTCAGCGTTAAAAAACACCAGCAAATTTTAGTTGTTGATGATGAGCCTAACATTCGGGAAATGCTGAGGCAGTCACTGGAAGAAGAAGGGTACAAAGTAGCGGAGGCAATTAACGGCATAGATGCTATTTCTAAGGCTAAAGCAGTCAAACCGGATCTAATTATTTTAGATGTGATAATACCTCACATCGACGGTTTTGATGTGGCGGCAGTTCTGAAAAATGACCCGGAAACTCGGGGTATTCCGATTATCATCGTTTCCCTGATTCAAGACCGAGAAAGGGGCTACCGTTTGGGGGTTGATAGGTATTTTACGAAGCCTATAAATGTAGCGGGAATGTTAAAGGAGATCGGCTTGCTGCTGCGGCAAGGGATGGCAAATAAGACGGTGTTGGTGGTCGTTAGCAATGGTTCAACTCTCAAAACTTTATCGGATGCGTTGGTTTTTCAAGGATATAATGTGATCGAGGCATCTGATGTTCGAGAAGGCCTGGAGCGAGTTAGAGCGATCGAGCTGGATTTGATTATTCTTGACGAACCGTTATCTCAAGAGCAAGAATTGGTCAACGATTTGCGGCTTACTAAGGGCTTGGAAAATGTCCCCATAATTGTTTTAGGAGATATTGCAGAGGATAACGGGCACAACAAACAAATTAATTAATCAGGAATTGCTGTGAAAAAAGTTTTAATTGTGGATGACGAACCGAATATTCTGATTTTGATGGAGCAGGCTCTGGAAAAGTTGGAAGATGAGGATGATGTAGAGTTGCTGACGGCGAGAGATGGACTGGAGGCATTGAACATAATTAAAAAAGAAAAGCCGGATTTGGTTTTTCTCGATGTGATGATGCCCAAAATGAGCGGATTAGAGGTATGCAATACGGTAAAAAATGAACTCGGCATGGAGAATGTTTACATTATTATGTTGACAGCTAAGGGACAAGAGTATGATAAGCAAAGCGGTATGGCTATGGGGGCAAATCTTTATATGACTAAACCTTTTCGCCCGAAAGAAGTGCTAGTCAAAGCTAGGGAAGTTCTGGGTTTGACTGCACAGATGTAGAGAGAGTCACACAATTAATTGACAAGAATAGTCTTTGGTTTTTGGTTGTTGGTGACTGCTTAAAAACTAATGACTGACGACCAATCACTCATGACTAATAGTAAAGTAAATGGTTCGCATCAATCTCAAAAAATTGATTTCAAAGAAAGATTTGCGGGCGGTTATTGAGGGCGCGCGCCGTGTTTCGGACGCTCCGATCGCGATTCGGAATGTTGAAGGGACTATTTTATTTGGCGAAGACTGTCCGACATCCTTAAATACCTATCCTATCATCCTAGCCGATGAAGTTATCGGTTATGTAACAGGAACTCAAAAAGCAGCATTTATTGCCGATATGCTGAGTTATGCTGCTAGCGCAGACTTGGATATAAGAACGTTGGCTGTGGATACTTTAGATAAGTACGAAGAAGTTAATTTTTTGTACGATTTTTCGAGCAAAATAGCTACTTGTTTGGGAGTTTCTGAAGTCAGTCAATTAGTGGTAACTGAAGCTAAAAAATTGATTGAAGCTACCAATATTTCGGTGATGCTGATTAATGAAAAAGTCGGCAAATTGGAGATTGTTTCGGCGCGCGGCAAAGAGTATAATCGTAAAACAAAAATCGGCCCAAATATAGGGATAGCTGGTCATATTCTGGTTTCTGGCAAAGCTGAAATAGTCAATGATATCTTGTCCGATCCCAGATATGTTCCGGGAGACAATGAGATGCGTTCTCTGATTTGTGCGCCTCTAACAACGCAGAATGGTACGATCGGTGTGATCAATATTAGTCATAAGGAACTTGTCAACTATACAGCACAAGATTTAAAATTATTTACGGCTTTGGCATCGCAAGCGGCGGCAGCGATCGAGAATGCGCTTTTACATGAAAGTAAATTGAAGGAAGAACGGATTAAAAATAATTTGGAAAGATACCTTTCCCCCCAGGTGGTGCAAGCAGTTATTGAAGCTAAAGGAGAGATTTCTCTCAATCCGACTAAGCGCAATCTAACGATTCTTTTTTCGGATATTAGAGATTTTACTACTAAGTGTGAAGAGCTTCCGGCTGAAAAAATAGTGATGTATTTAAATGAGTATTTCACGGAGATGGTAGAGGTAATTTTTAGTCATGAAGGTACTGTGAATAAGTTTGTCGGAGATATGATTGTGGCTATGTTTGGGGCGCCTTCGGAAGTGGTCGATCGCGAACGGAAGGCGATCGAAACTGCGATCGATATGCAGCGCCGGATTGGGAGAATGTCTATTCCTTGGATTAGGGATAATTTTCTTACAGGTATTGGCATTAGTTCGGGGGAGGTGGTTGTTGGTAATATTGGTTCGCCGCAGCACATGGACTATACTGCGATCGGGGATGAGGTAAATATTGCTTCTAGGTTGCAGTCAATGGCTAAGGGAGGACAAATTTTGGTCAGCGACAGCGTTTACAGCGCTACTAAAGATATGTTTGAATTTAGGAAACTTGGCTCTGTGATAGTTAAAGGTAAAAAGAAAGCTGTCGAAACTTTCGAGGTGATTTATCAGAAATGAAGGAAGTTCGGCAACGGATTTTGTAACGGATGTAACGGATGTAAAGGATGTCAGCCCGATGGAAGTCGGAAGAAGGAAGAAGGCCCTTCGACACTTCGACTACGCTCAGTGCAACGCTTCGCTCAGGAACCGCTTCAGGATGAAGGATGAAGGATGAAGGATGAAGCAATTTTTACGAACATTCACTAGAAGGAAATCATGGGGTTTTGCAGTCTTGCCTGTTTATTTGCTAGACTTGAGGTTGCGCTCTCTCAATAAACCTTAGATTTATGCACAGGTTATTAACTGGGAAACTGCGGGTAGACTATTTAACAATACCGATCGCCAATCTTCCAAAAAATCTATCCGGTACTAAAATTGTACAGCTTACTGACTTTCACTATGACGGGGTGCGACTTTCGGAATGGCTGCTAGAAGAGGCGATTATGGCGGCTAATGAAGCTGAACCAGACTTAATATTTTTAACTGGCGATTTTATTACTTACGAACCTGCACCTATTTATGGCTTAGTGCAGCGATTAAAAAACTTGCAAAGTCGGGCGGGAATTTACGCGGTTTTGGGCAATCATGACCATTATTACCCAGGGGCAAAAATAGAGGTTGCTAATGCTTTAAATAGCGTGGGGATTCGGGTTTTGTACAACGAAGCAGTCTATCCTTTGGGGTCTGAATTGGCTTTAGTTGGGCTGGCAGATTTTTGGTCGGGCGATTTTCTTCCTCAACCTGTAATGGCATCAATAAATCCGGCAATTCCTCGGATTGTATTGTCTCACAATCCTGATACTGCTGAAAAGCTGCAACAATGGCGGATTGATTTGCAGTTTTCTGGACACACTCATGGCGGTCAAATCGTGATTCCAGGTATCGGGCCTTTGTACGCTTGGGTCAGAAAAATTGGCTATTTGATTCCTCAATCAATACGAAAGTGGATTCCTTATCTGTCGGCTTGCGATCGCGTGGTGATTCACTGGGAATGGGCTAGCGGTTTGCATCAGGTTGGGAGTAATTTGCTGTATGTGAATCGGGGTTTGGGAACTTATGCGCCCGGGAGGCTATTTTGTCCGCCGGAGGTGACAGTAATTACTTTGGTTTGTCAAGATCCGTAGGAGATGATTTAGGAGTGAATTTTCCCGATCGCAGATAATACTTGTACAAAACTAGCCCTAGTTTTTACGAAAGTAGATAACGTTATAGATGCGGAATGTGCGCAGTGCGCACCCTACAAGATAGATTTTGTGGGCAATTTCTATTATTTTTAATTGGCTTCTCCAAAGCGATAGCCTCTGCCGTAGACTGTGTGAATTAGCACGGACTCGCCGGGGGCTTCTATTTTGCGTCGCAGCAGGCGAATTTGAGCTGCTAATACGTTGCTGCTGGGTTTTTCGGCTTCATTCCACAAATATTTGTGGATCTGTTCGTGTGTTAGCAATTGACCGGGATGGCGCATTAAGTATTCTAGTAACTGACATTCTTTTTCGGATAAGTCAATTGTACGATCGCCCCGATAGGCTAATTGATTGTCGTAGGCTAGCTGTAAATCTGCGACTTGCAGCCGCCCGACAGCAACATCGGCATCAAAATTAGGAGGCCGTCGCAGCAATGCACGGACTCTGGCTAGGAGTTCTCGCAGTTCAAAAGGTTTGACTAGATAGTCGTCTGCGCCGCAGTCGAGTCCTTGTACGCGATCGTCTAGGGTATCTTTGGCGGTGAGAAATAGCACTGGTGTATTCCGTCCTTGCGATCGCAATTGCTGACAAATTGCCAGTCCGGTTTGTCTTGGTAGCATCCAATCCAAAATTAGCAAATCGTAATTTCCCTGCATTGCTAAATTACTACCAGTTGCCCCGTCAAATGCCACATCAACTGTATAACCTTCGCGGGTCAAAACTCGACTCAGAGGGTCAGTCAACTCAACTTCATCATCAACTAAAAGAATCCGCATCCTGATTTAAAATTTTAGGCTTGAGGTCAAGTAAACAGATTTTTGCTACATTTTGAAATGTGCAATACTTTCCGATTCACTGTAGGCTGCTGCTACCCATTCCTGGATTGCAGGTAGTGCCAAAATGGCATCAGCATAAGCTTTTGCTGATGAATTTAGTTTGACATCGTAGGTAACAAAACGCATGATAACGGGGGCAAACATAGCATCAACAATTGTGAATTTCCCGAACAGCATATCGCCGCCTGTTCCGAATTTCTCCCGGCATTCGCGCCAGATGGCCAAAATGCGATCGATCTCTGCTTCGACACCGGGAGTCATTCCTTCTCCGGGATAGCGGTTGCGACAGTCCATCGGCATATTTTCGCGCAAATTTTGGAACCCCGCGTGCATTTCGGCGCAGATGGAACGGGCGTGAGCCCTAGCGACGACATCGGCTGGCCACAAATCACTAGCAAAGCGTTCAGCAACGTATTCGCAAATTGCTAAAGATTCCCACACTTTCAGGTCGCCGTCGATTAAAACTGGCACTTTTCCCGAGGGAGAATAGCGCCTAATTTCTTCATGGGTTGTCGATCCGTCGAGGGGGATTCTGACTTCGGCAAATTCTAGTCCAGCTTGTTTCATCGCCAGCCAAGCGCGCAGCGACCAAGACGAATAATTTTTGTTGCCGATTACCAGAGTCAGTTTGGTCATATTTTTGGTTTCAGCTATCATCTTTCAGCAGACAATCGTTAACAAAATTAGATTTGAGTAAGTCTCAATACAATATATACACAAACATAATTATTCGCAACACCTAAACTTGTTTTGATATTTGAACCATTTGTGCTACTGTAGTTTAGGAAAAAGCTGTTTCCGCTTAGGCTGCGCTTATCCCCAATCTCAAATTCAGCAATTTACAATTTCAAATCAATATGATTACCGTAGCACTTCCCAAAGGCGGACTGTTAGGAGATAGCATTCGGCTGTTTAAATCTGTTGGATTAGACTTCAGTGCTTTTCTCGATTCCTCTAACCGACAACTTCAAATTTACGACACTACCGGAACTGCAAAAGCTTTGCTAGTAAGGACGCATGACGTGCCGGTTTATGTGGAATATGGTCAAGCTGATTTGGGGATTGCCGGCTATGATGTTTTGCGGGAAAAAACTCCGAAAGTTGCGAATTTAATTGATTTAAAATTTGGCAAGTGTCGCCTGTCTGTGGCGGTGAAGGAAGCTAGTCCTTACCGGCGGACTGTTGATTTGCCTCCTCACGGTAGAGTTGCTTCTAAGTTCGTACACTGTGCGAGAGAATATTTTCATAATTTGAATTTGCCGGTGGAAATTGTGCCGCTTTACGGTTCTGTGGAGTTGGGGCCGATTACGGGTATGTCTGAGGCGATTGTGGATTTGGTTTCGACTGGCAAAACTTTGCGGGAAAATGGTTTGGTGGAAATTGATGTTTTGTTTGAAAGTTCGGCTTATTTGATCGGTCATCCTTTGAGTTACCGTTTGAATGCGGGGGGAGTTAATGAGTTAATTGGGAAGTTGAGAGAGCAAGTTTTGACTGCTGTTTGATGGTCTAAAATTAGTATTGGAGTTTAGACTAAGCACAAATTTACTCAGCTAACGCTGAGTAAAAATTGTGGTGAATTTAGAGAGAGCTGACAAGGTTAAATAATGGATTTTGACGAGTTTTGGAACCTACCTTTACCCTTTTTGACCACAGGATAGCGACATCTTCGAGTGCGCGGTTTTCTTGTTTGCCATCCATCTGAATTTCCTCGCCGTTTCGGAGCAACAGCCGGACTCCCAATCTTGATTAAAAGTGGAAGCATTGATTGTACAACCCTTCCAGGTGTCAATTCAGGCAGAGACAATTGCTGTGGGCAAACGGATTTCTCTGACGACATCTTTAGCTAGCCATAATTGCCAGGTTAGTAAAGGCATCAAATCGCTCCATCGTTCGCACTGTTCGCTTGGTACTCAACTTCGGCACAGTCCAATGCAAAGTTTGTTTAGCACTCGCGATACTAATGTTCGATGGCAAAGCGACGTAGATACAGTTGCCAAATTTCTGCCAGTGGTGGCATTTGGATACCAACCCATACTAACCACAAAGGTTGACTATTTAATCGACCTGTTACAGTTTCTAGACGTTCGACTAAAATCAAGGTCATTGGATGTTTGGAACTACCTCGAAAATGCAAGTTATCCCATTTTATTAACCAAATTTTTCCGAGTTTGGGTTCAACAGATTCGAGGGTTTGTTCTGGTTCCCACCAGCTTTGAGAGTCGCCCGGCTTAAACTGTTGACCGTGAATTTTGGGCCGCCCTTTACCACTATACGATTGGGGGTGCTGACCATAAGCAACGATTGGAGCGAAAATGATTTTATCAGCGGTGGCAAAGGCGATGATACCCTATTTGGAGATGAAGGAAACGACATCATCCTTGGCGAATTGGGCAATGATTTAATCTTCGGAGGTAAAGGAAATGACTCCATCAATGGCCGCGAAGGTAATGACATCGTTTATGGAGATCGAAATGATGATTTCATTGATGGTGGTAAGGGTAATGACACTTTATTTGGAGGCAAAGGTGATGACATCATCCTTGGTAGTGAAGGTGATGACTACCTGTTTGGAAACCAGGGTACAGATACTATCTGCGGTGGGGCTGGCAATGATTTTATCAGCGGTAAGGAACAAGCAGATATCCTGGGAGGATGTGAAGGAAATGATACTCTTTACGGAGGCGAAGATAACGATACTCTCACTGGTGGGAAAGGGGATGATATCCTTTACGGAGATTTGGGAAATGATAGTTTAATCGGAGGTAGCGGTAACGATATCTTTGTATTGCAAGCGGGTCGAGGATTTGACATTATCGGTGATTTTACTCTCGGTACTGATGCGATCGCACTAACCGGAGGTTTGAGCTTTAGCCAGTTAGCAATAACTCAAAATACTCAGGGAACTCTCATCAAAAATGCCTTGACAGGAGAGGAGTTAGGTGTTATTGCTGGCGTGAGTGCTAATGCGATAACATCTGCTAATTTCATGCTGATTTAGGGGATTTTGAGCAGTCGCCAAGGCGCTTTGGTCATTGAACCCTTCGACGGAGTTTATCCTGAGCGTAGCCGAAGGACTCAGGGAACGATCGTATAAATGCCTTAATTACCTTGGCGGTTGCTATAATACAAAGGGCGATCGCCCTTTGTAGTGAATTAAGGGCGATCGTAATCATAGAATTGAAGATCAGGTATTGGGTTTCGCGTTTGTTTGTTAATTTTTCCCAACACGACCAGCAGTTCTCAGAATTTGACAAGCCAAAATTGCCGCACCAAACCCATTATCAATATTCACCACACCAACACCAGCCGCACAAGAATTCAGCATAGTTAAAAGAGGAGCAATCCCGCCAAAACTTGCGCCATAACCAACACTTGTCGGCACAGCAATCACCGGACAATCTGCCAAACCCGCAACCACACTCGCCAAAGCACCTTCCATACCCGCAACCGCAATCAACACATCAGCATCAGCAATTACGTGCCGGTTGCTCAGCAAACGGTGAATGCCAGCAACTCCCACATCCCACAAACGCAGCACCTGAAAACCGCAAAGTTCCGCAGTCACAGCCGCCTCTTCCGCCACAGGCAAATCCGCCGTTCCGGCACTGATAATTGTTACTTTACCTGGATGTTGCGAAGTTGGGGAAGTAGCAGAGATTGCACAAATTCGAGCCTTTTGGTAGTAGCACAAATCGGGTATTTTTTGCTGCAATTGCTCGAAAACGAACGGTTCAATTCGCGTCGCCATCACCGCAGGATTTCGCCCGCGCATCGCCTCCATAATCTCCACAATTTGGTCTGGTGTTTTTCCCGGGCCCCAGATGACTTCAGGAAAACCGGTTCTTAATTTGCGGTGGTGGTCAATTTTTGCAAAATCTCCCACTTGTTCAAAGTCAAAATGCTTTAATTTGTCTAAAGCGACGGCGGGACTGACATCGCCGGCAGCCACAGATTCGAGTAACTTTTGTAAGATTTCAGGTTCCATGAATATTGGGAATTGGGAATGGGGAATTGGGAATT
>ENA-OFCF01000684-OFCF01000684.1-metagenomes-genome-assembly--contig:-NODE-684-length-14414-cov-5.171391_pt1 | contig 14414 bp, 14 predicted proteins | sample MGYA00153387_OFCF01 | MGnify analysis MGYA00153387
TTTTCCTGGAGCCCGAGGGGCTGACCACGCACGAGATTTACCCCAACGGCATCTCCACCAGCTTGCCCTTTGATATTCAGTATGAGCTGGTGCGCTCGATGGTGGGGATGGAAAACGCCCATATATTGCGGCCTGGCTACGCGATTGAATACGACTACTTTGACCCTCGAGCCCTGAAAACCAGCTTTGAAACCCGGGCGATTGGCGGCCTGTTTTTTGCCGGGCAAATTAACGGTACCACCGGTTATGAAGAGGCCGCAGCGCAGGGCATGTTTGCCGGCATCAATGCCGCGCTGCAATGCCAGGGCAGGCAGGCGTGGTTGCCCAAGCGTGATGAAGCGTATCTGGGTGTGCTGGTCGATGACCTGATCACCAAGGGCGTGACGGAGCCCTACCGCATGTTCACCAGCCGGGCGGAGTTCCGCCTGATGCTACGCGAAGACAACGCCGACATGCGCCTGACTGAAAAGGGCAGGGAACTGGGCTTGGTTGATGACTCCCGCTGGGATGCATTCAACCGCAAGCGCGATGCTGTTTCACGTGAAACACAGCGCCTGCGCAGCATTTGGGTGAACCCGAGCAACCTTCCAGTGGCCGAGGCCGAACGCGTGCTGGGCAAGGCGATAGAACGCGAATACAACCTGGCTGATTTATTGCGCAGGCCGGATGTAAATTACGCGGGGCTGATGAGCCTGGCTGGTGGCAAGTACGTCAATGACGAAATCGCCGGACTTGAGGGATTCAAAAGCGTGATCGAGCAGATCGAAATCACGGCCAAGTACGCAGGCTACATTGATTTGCAAAAGGTTGAGGTCGAGCGCGCCGCGCACTACGAAAACCTGAGGCTACCGCCCGAGCTGGACTACCTGCAAGTGCAAGCCCTGAGCTTTGAAGCGCGCCAGACCTTGGCCAAACATCGACCCGAAACCCTGGGACTGGCATCACGCATCTCGGGCATCACGCCTGCCACGGTGTCTTTGCTGTTGGTGCATTTGAAGAAGAACTTGTGGAAGAACACGGCACCGTTGGCTGCAACGGAAAAAGCCGAAGTATGAGCGGAGAAGAGTCGACCCTGCATAAACGAATGGTTTGGGGGCTGGCGCAGCTGCAACTGAGGCTAAACGACCAGCAAATTGGCCAACTGCTCAACTACCTTAAGCTGATCGCCAAATGGACCAAGGTGTACAACCTGACCGCCGTGCGCGACCCGGCTGAGATGATGACACACCATTTGCTTGACAGCCTTGCCGCAATTGCGCCTCTGCAAAAACAGATGGCACAAGGCAAGCTGCTGGATGTTGGCTCCGGTGCAGGCCTGCCTGGCGTGGTGATTGCTATTTGCTGCCCGGCAATACATGTGACTTGTGTCGACACCGTGGCCAAGAAGGCGACATTTATCAAACAAGTCGCTTTGGAATTAAAACTGCCCAACCTGGCAGGGCTACACGCCCGGGTAGAAAACATCGACCATCCGTTCGATGTCATTTGCTCCCGTGCTTTTGCTTCTTTGGTTGACTTCACCCAATGGTCCGCCAATGCACTAGCCCCAACTGGCGTGTGGATGGCGATGAAGGGCAAACACCCGGCAGATGAGCTGGCGGCACTTCCTGCGGCTGTTGACGTGTTTCACGTGGAACAACTGCACGTGCCGGGGTTGAATGCTGAACGGTGTGTGGTGTGGATGCGGAAAAAATCCGTGTCGTAAACTCAGTCATTCATTTTCTGGAAACCACCCATGTCCGGCTCATTTTTTGGCATTGCTGACTACGCATCTTTTGCCGTTGCCATCATCGTTTTCCTGCTCATCCCCGGCCCTGGCAATTTGGCGCTCATCACCTCAACCAGCAAGGGCGGCATTGCAGGCGGCCTTGGGGCAACCTTCGGCGTGATTGCTGGTGACCAGGTCTTGCTGTGGGCAGCAGTTGCGGGTGTTTCGGCCATCATGGTTGCTTATCCAACAGCGTTCCATATCGTGCAGTGGGTGGGTGCGGTTTACCTGGCCTGGCTGGGCATCAAGATGTTGATGGCACAACCCGGCGATGCGCCCATTTTACAAATCAAGCCCCGGCATTACTTTCGCCAGGCGTTGCTCATCACGCTGCTCAACCCCAAGGCGATCGTGTTTTACATGGCCTTCTTCCCGCTGTTTGTGGACCCGGCCAAGCACCAAGGCATGGTGACTTTTGGTGTGATGGCGGCAACGATTGCGGTGCTGACTTTTTTGTATGGTCTGACATCGGTCTTGCTGACCACATTTTTTGCGGAGCGCATTCGCGCCAATCCCAAAATCTCCAGCTTCCTTAACAAGGCGGCTGGCGTTTTCCTCATCGGCTTCGGGCTCAAGCTGGTCATCTCCAAGTAACTACTCAGTCATCAGAATAATAAAAATGGCCAAAATCTTCTGTATTGCGAATCAAAAAGGCGGTGTCGGCAAAACCACCACCACCGTCAATCTGGCGGCCGGTCTGGCCAAGGTTGGCCAGCGCGTGCTGATGGTTGACCTGGATCCGCAAGGCAACGCCACCATGGGTTCGGGTGTGGACAAGCGCAAGCTTGAATACACGGTCTACGACGTGCTGCTCGAATCAGCAACCATTAACGAGGCAAAAGTCACCAGCCAAAAGCTGATCGATGGCGGCTGCAGTTATGACATTCTGGGTGCCAACCGCGAGCTGGCTGGCGCTGAGGTCGAGCTGGTGGATGTGGAGCGGCGTGAAAAGCGCCTCAAGCTGGCGTTGGCTGAAGTGGACTCTGCCTATGATTTCATCTTGATCGACTGCCCGCCGTCGCTCAGTATGTTGACACTGAACGGCCTGTGCTGCGCCCACGGCGTGGTGGTGCCCATGCAGTGCGAATACTTTGCGCTCGAAGGCCTGACGGACTTGGTCAACACCATCAAGCAAGTTCATGCCAATTTAAACAAAGACTTAGCGATCATTGGCTTGCTGCGCGTTATGTTTGACCCCCGGATCACCTTGCAACAACAGGTCAGCGAACAGCTCAAAGATCATTTTGGCGACAAGGTTTTCAACACCGTGATTCCGCGCAACGTACGTTTGGCCGAAGCGCCAAGCTACGGTTTGCCCGGCGTGGTGTTTGACCCTTCTTCCAAAGGGGCGCAGGCGTTTGTGACGTTTGCTGAAGAAATGGTTGTTCGGATCAAAACGCTGTAAAAACGGCTCAAAATGCTGTTTTCATGTGTCGATTATGCCTCTAGACCAATGAATACGGGCGCAAGCAGCTATAAAAATAGTAGCACCTATCTCTTGCCAGCATGAACCCCCGCAACGTCCTCATTCTTCCCGGCTGGTTGAATAGCGGCCCCGACCATTGGCAAAGCCGTTGGGAGCGCGCCCACGGCTACCAGCGGGTTGAGCAGCACGACTGGCAGCGCCCGCTGCGTGGCGACTGGATTGCCCGGCTTGAAGATGTGCTGCTCGGCTGCACCGGCCCCGCTGTGCTGGTCGCCCACAGCCTGGGTTGCCTGGCCGTGGCAGCGTGGGCAGCACATTCGCAAAACACGCACCTTGTTAAAGCTGCGTTACTGGTAGCGCCGCCCGACACCGCGCGTGAAGACATTGGCCAGATGCTGCCCGGCTGGCGGGTTCCTTTGCAAAATCTTCCTTTTAAAAGCGTTGTGTTCGCGTCTGGCGACGATCCGTTTTGTGGCGTTGATCAGGCGCAGCGTTTTGCTGCTGGCTGGGGCGCTACATCCATCGACATTGGCAAGCGCGGCCACATCAACGCTGACAGTGGCTTGGGCGACTGGCCTTCAGCCCACGCAGAACTCCAGCAACTGATGACATTGACCGGATAGACACAGCATGCCTCGATCACGACTCCCCGCATTATTGGTTGCCGTAGCAACACTTTGCCAAGCCGCATGGGCCGAGCCCGACGAAGAACGCTTGGGCAAATCACAAAATTACCCCGTGGGCAACGCCAGCACCTGGTACGGCAACCCGAACCGCGTGGGTGCTTGGTCAGCCATGCACACCGTCCCAGGTATCCAGACCCGGCTCGTTAGTCGCGCACCAGACGCCAAACCGCTGCCCAAGGCCGCACAGCCCGTCGCCATTTCTTACCGTTACCGCAACCTCAACTACACACTGGCGGACTACCTGGAACGGCAACGCGCCACGGGTCTGCTGGTGCTGAAAAACGGTGAAATCGTGGCCGAGCATTACCGCTACGGCCGCAAGGACGAGGCCCGGTTTTTGTCGTTCTCAATGTCAAAAAGCGTCACCGCCTTGCTGGTTGGCGCTGCGCTTGAACGCGGCAGCATTGCATCACTGGACGACCCGGCTGAAAAATACGTCAAGGCTCTGGCGGGCAGCCCCTACGGCGCAACCACCGTGCGGCAATTGCTGCGCATGAGCTCCGGCCTGACGTTTACCGAGCGCTACGACGGCAGCGACGACATTGCACGTTTGTCGCGGGCAAGCGCTGGCGTCGCTGGCGCAGGCACACCTGTTGACGTGTTGCGGTCAATTTCTGACAGGCATTCGCCCGTCGGACAAAAGTTTGTCTATGCCAGTGCCGAGACCGATGTGGTGGGTCGCATTTTGACGGGCGCCACTGGCAAAAATATGACTGAGCTGACGCGCGACTGGCTGTGGCAGCCCATGGGCGCCGAACATGATGCCTACTGGCGGATAGGCGCAGACGGCCAGGAGCAGGCCTACGGCACATTTAACGCCAGCCTGCGGGACTGGGCGCGGCTGGGCTTGCTGGTTGCCAATGATGGCAAGGTCGGCAATCAGCAAATCGTGGCACGTGAGTATTTGCTGGACGCGACTGACCCAGCTCGCCAGCCAGAGGCTTTCAAACCGCGCATGGCCACGCCTTATTTTGGCTATGGCTACCAGTTTTGGCTGATGCCCATGAAAGAGCGCACGTTCGCTATGCAAGGCGTTCACGGCCAAGCGATTTACATGCAGCCATCAACTGGCATCGTGATGGTGATGACGTCAGTTTGGGAGTCCGCCAGCGGCAGGCAAGACGCGCTGCCCTATGAGGAGCGTGACGCCCTGTGGCGCGGCGTGCTGCGGTCGCTGGGCGGCACCACGGTTGAATAAATTTAATACAACTCGAAAGATAAAAACAACATGGTTACCAAAAAACCCAAAGGCCTAGGCCGCGGACTTGAAGCTTTGCTGGGCCCCAAAGTCAGCGAGTCACTGACTGCTGACAACGAGACTGCCATGACCAGCCCCGGCCTGCCCGCCTCATTGCGCCTGACGGACATGGTGCCCGGCCAGTACCAGCCGCGCACCCGCATGGACGAGGGCGCGCTTTACGAGCTGGCCGAGTCCATCAAGGCGCAGGGCATCATGCAGCCGATCCTTGTTCGTCGCTTGAGCGACGAACAATCTCGGCTGCGCCGCAAGGAACAAACTGCGCAAGCGCAGGCTGGTGCTCCGGTGTATCTCGATCAGCCGGTTTACGAAATCATTGCGGGTGAAAGGCGCTTCAGAGCCGCCAGGCTGGCGGGCCTGGACAGCGTGCCGGTATTGGTGCGCGACGTGCCCGACGAGGCCGCCGCAGCCATGTCACTGATTGAAAACATCCAGCGCGAAGACTTGAACCCACTCGAAGAAGCCCAGGGTTTAAGCCGTTTGGTCAAAGAGTTTGGGCTCACTCACGAACTGGCTGCGCAGGCCGTGGGCCGCTCCCGCAGTGCGGCATCCAACCTGTTGCGCTTGCTGAATTTGGCGGATCCGGTGCAGACCATGCTGATGGCTGGCGACCTCGACATGGGTCACGCGCGCGCATTGCTGGCGCTCGACCGTGCCACGCAAATCACCGCCGCCAACCAGATTGCGGCGAAAAAGATGTCCGTGCGCGAGGCCGAAAGCCTGGTCAAAAAGCTCAGCGCCGAGTTCTCGCTAAAGCCGCAAAAGGCCGCACGAGAAAAATCACGCGACACACGGCGGGTTGAAGAAGAGCTGGCCGACCTGCTGATGGCTGAGGTGGAGGTGCGCATCAAAAAGAGCGTCAAGCGCAACGGCAAGCGCGAAGACATGGGCGAGGTGGCGATTGCCTTTGGCTCGATGGATGAACTTAATGGTCTGATAGAGCGGCTGCGGGGTTTCCCGGGATAGTAAGCCAAGATTAAGGGTTGTAAAATTAAAACGGTTTTTTACAACTTACTACACGAGGGAACAACATGAAGTTTTTAATGACAGTCCTGGCCGCGACAGTAGCCACAGCATTCTTGGGTGGCTGCGCCAGCCCCACCGTGGTGGAATCAAAGCAGTCCAATGACCGCATGATGTCTTGCGACGCCTTGAAAACCGCTTACGGAGAAGCCAAAGACTTTGAAAGCAAAGCGCGCAAAGAGCGCGGCGTGACGGGCACCAATGTTGCTGCAGCCATTTTCTTTTGGCCTGCCATGCTTGGCACCTACAAAAATACAGAAGACGCTATTGAAGCTGCCAAAGAACGCCAAAAGCATCTTGAGTCAATTGCTGCCGAGAAGAAGTGTCCAGCCATCAGCTAGTTTTCTACTGACATGCCGGACGTTGTCCGGCTTGAACCCAAGGCATCTCAGGATGCCTTTTTTTATGAACGGAAACAGTTCTCGTACTGAATTCTTGACGTTAAAAACAGTTAGATTCAATGCAACCAGGTCGACAAAACCGCATGCAGCTGCGCTGGCTCCAATGGCTTGCGCAGCACCAGGTAACCTTCGTTTTCGGCAGCCTGTAATTCGGCTGAATGAAACTCACCGCTGACCATCGCGCCGCAGGCTTGTGGAAATCTGTTGAGCAACGCCTTGAGGATTTCAAAGCCACTCTCGCCGGAGCGCAGGCGCTGGTCGCAAAAAATGGCATCGGGTTTAAAGTCTCCCTCAAGCTGCTGCATCATTTGCACACTGTCGGTAGCGTACCTGACCGTCACGCCCCAGCCATCGAGCAACGCCTTCCACGCGGCAAGTACCTGCGGGTCATCGTCAAGCACTAGGCAGCAGCCTGAGAGCCGTTGCAAGGGCGGCGTTGGGTATGATGCGCTGGCGTCTGCCGACAGGTCTTTGTGATCCTGGAGCTGGTGAATTGGCAGATGCAGCCAAAAGCAAGACCCTCTTCCCAAGCGTGACTTGAAATCCAATGGCGCATCCATCAGCCGCGCACAGCGCGCCACCACAGCCAGCCCAAGGCCATGCCCGGCGCTGTTCAGTCGCCAGGCATGCTGGCTGCGAAAGTAAGGTGAAAAAATCTGCATTCCGTCGTCTTCGGCAATGCCCACGCCCGTATCCCAAACCTCAATTTGCCAGGCTGTATGGCGTTTGCGTACGCCAATCAGCAAGCCGCCCTTCTCGGTATAACGCAGGGCGTTGTGCACCAGGTTGACCAACGCTTGCCGCAGCAAGGCCGGGTCCGCCCATGCGGCCGCATCGCTTGCCGGCACACGCATACGCAGCGTTAGCCCACGCGCCCTGGCCTGCTCGCGAAACAGCGTCACGATGTCACTAATCAACGCGGTCAGCATGACGCGCGAGGCGCGTTGCGGTATCGCGCCTGACTCCAGTTTCGACAGATCGAGCAGCGAATTGAACATCATGTTCATCGAGCCCATGCCGGTTTTCAGGTCAGCCAGCAGTGGGGCTACAGCCGTGTCACGGTTGCGCTGAGCAATGGCTTCGACCAGCATCGACATGGCGTGCATCGGCTGGCGCAGGTCGTGGCTGGCGGTTGATAAAAAGAGGTTTTTTTCCTGCAATGCGACTTCAGCATGTTGCCTCGCCTCTTGCAACTGCGTGATCAGTTGCTGACTGCGTGCTTCAAGCTGCACCTGCTCTACAAAAAATCGATTGGCAGCCATGGCATCCCGGTAAATGGATGCACCGAAAAATATCCCTAACGGCAACATGTATTGCCAGTGCAGTGGAAACACCCAGACACTCAACGCGGTGCAGGCCACCCACCCAGTGAGGAAAAAGCGCAGAAAAATGCCAAGCGAGGCATTTTGATAAGTTGCGTTCGCAGCGGTAATTGCAGCAATCGAAATGTAGACCAGCAGCTTGAATTCATACGATGCCTGTGGCCCGATTAACACCACAACCATCGTCAAACCAGCGCCATGCAGCAGGGCTAGTTGCTCAATTCGGGGTTGCCACCTGCGCACCAGTTCAGCCGCCTCCATGCTTTGTATGTCAGCCGCATAACGGCGCCATACCGATCTTAAAACCAGCCCAAAGCAAAGAAAAAATCCTATCCACAACAGAAGCGGAGTGGCATTTTGTTCTTGCCATGCAAACCACAGCAAAGGAATGGAAACCACTGGTGCAATTGAGATGGCGAAGCAATGGCGCGCAAAGGTCAAGTCCAGCAGATAAGCGCGGCCCGATGCTGACAGACCGCTGGTGTCCGCTGGCCGCAACGACCTATGCAGCAGTGCTGTATCACGCGGCGGAATCATGGCAACACCAATTGCCGGCCGCGCAAGTGGGTCAAAATCTCTACCCGGCTCTTGACGCCCAGACGCTCAAAAATGCCTGTTAAATGCTCTTTCACCGTGCTCTCAGACAAGCACAGCATCAGCGCAATGCGCTTGTTGGGCAGCCCCCGCAATACCAAGGCAAGAATTTCTCCCTGACGCGGCGTCAAGCTCAGTTCGGCTGGCGACACTACCCATTCACGCGGCTGGTTGACATTGGGATCCCAATTGGTTTCAAACCATTGCCCGCCCGCCAGCATGGCTGCAAATGCCAGACCAAACGCCTCGGGCGTTGCCTGCTTGTGTACAAAACCTTGCGCGCCGGCGTTGCGCACACGCGTCTGCAAGAGCGGATCGTCATCGCCGCTGATGGCCAGCCAGGACGTATGCGGGCATTGGCTGCGCCATTGCGTCAGCGTGGCCAGGCTATTACTGTCGGCCAGCCAAACGTCGGCCACCAGCACCTGGGGGCAACCGCTGGCCTGTATGTGTTGCTGCACGCTAGCCCACGCGGTTGCGACATGCACCGCCAGCTCTGGATACACAGCTTGCAGGTACTGCGCCATGCCCCGGCCAACCAGCGGATGATCATCCAGAACGATAACGTAGGGTGGTTGAGCAGGCATGAGATGCAGCGAGTGGCGATACTGAAATGGTAGCGCGCAATGGTCCTTTCAAACGGATACAAATACCCTACTTAAGTCGGGTTGTTGTGCTTCATCAGGCTCGTGATACTCCATGCTCTGCACTACACAGGAGTTTCAATTGCGAAAAATCAGCCATGCCATTGCCTTGATGGGCATCATTGTTCTTGCGGGTTGCGCGGGCGGTACGTCCAACCCGGTTTTCAACACGGCGGCACAGAAAGCCTATATTTACTCGGCATCTGAAAATACCAACCGTTCTGCCCCTGGATTTGGCGCAACTGGCGAAGTCCGGTACTGCGGTGCAGGCATGGCGCCGCTGGTTCAGGAGCGCAAAAAGAATGCCCTTGCCGCTGCTGCACAAGCTTGTGGCGGTGAAAACAATTACGCCATCACCGGCGAGTCACAAACTGACGATGCGCCTGCGACGCTCATGGGTGTTGCCGTTCAATGCACGGGCTTTGCCGGGCGAATTGTCTACTTCAAATGCAAGGGCGCCCAGCCAAAACCTACAGGCGCTACCAAATGATCTTCAACCGCAAGTGGACGAAACGAGACCAAACATGAAAACGATATTGAGTCTGATGCTGCTGGCCATGTTGAGCGGCTGCGCCGTGATGACGGTCAGCGAAGATCAACTTGATCGCGGCTCAGCAGACGCCGTCACTTTTAAAACAACAGGCCGCCCGACTTACGACAAAGTCTGGAGCTCGGCCATGACGGCCATGGGCACAGGCATGACGGTTGTAGAAAGCCACAAACCATCGGGCACCATCAAGTCGCGCGTGGGTGCAGCACCTGCTGGCAAAGTCGTTGCTTTTTTCATCACGCCAACAACACCCAATGCGCCTGAATACACGATAGAGCTGGTCAGCAAAAAGCCAATGGGCTTTGGCCAGCCAGAGCGCCGCAACTGGGAGCCGTCAGTTGTTGAAGATTTCAAAGCGGCACTCGCCACCAGGTAATCGCTTTGCATGTGGCACTTAATCGCCAGCGCAAACCAGAAAACTCAGATTGCGAATGGCAGTGGACTTGAAACGATGAAAAACGGTTGTACTGCTGCTGCCCGCATGTTGTGTAGCTGTACCAGCAAGCTGTCGGTACCTCACCGCAACCGGTATCTGGCAGTTGTTGTGCTGGCGGCATGGGTGCCAGCGCAGGCTCAGTTTGCACCGTCGCCTGGGGGCTGTCCGCCCGGTATGTTTTTGCAGGGGTTTTCTTGTGTCTATAACCGGGCACCCAGCCCCGCTCCTGCCCAAGCCCCTGCGCCCCCTGCGGCAGAGTGGGCCACACGCTGGGGTGCTATTGCCATTGGATCAACGGGTGGCGGCTTTGGCGCAAGCACCAACATGCGCTCAAAAAGTCAGGCTGAACAAGCTGCGGCTGAAAAATCCAAAAACACGGGCGGCGGGGACGTGTGCAGGGCCTATGCCTACTAAAACCAGTGCGCGGTGGTCGCCTGGGGAATCAAAAACTACACCTTGCAAACTGCTGAAACGGTTGACATCGCAACAGATCTGGCCATGCGCGACTGCAGCGCCAAAACTCAAGATTGCCAGCTGTTTTACAGCGCTTGCAGTTTGCCTGTGCGGGTGAGGTAGGCCAGCAGATGCGCAAGTCTTTTTTTGCAGCCGAAATGGGCTCGTTTTGGCGCAGTGTTGCCGTTACCGGGACTCAGCGCATGCGCACAGGCTCTGGATATCAAAGGAAATGATCTACGTGAGGATGTCAACGCATGCTGTGTGGGTGCTGCCACTCATGCTTCTTTTTGGTGCTGGGGTTCATGCCCAATGCCGCATTGGCTCTGGCCCCAATCATAACGATGGCATACCCTGGTGTTCACAACTGCAGCAACCGGCCAAGCGATTGCCGCCAGTGCAATGGGCGGAGCAATGGGGGGCTATCGCCTATGGCGGTGGGGCTTTCGGTGCAGCCAGGGAAATGGCCACCGTTAACGACGCTAAAAATGCCGCCTTGAATGCCTGCCAGGACAACGGAGGTGGCAACCAGTGCAGGGTGGCTCTTTCTTATTCCAACCAATGTGCAGCCTATGCCTTGGGCGACAACTATGCCGTGGGTGTCGCACGTTCTGCAACGTCTGAAGATGCGCAAGCAATGGCGACAGAAACCTGCCGACAATCCACCACGAATTGCAAAGTAACTTATTCGGCTTGCAGTTTGCCTGTTCGTGTGAAGTGAAGTGTCGGGCAAGTGCGCTATGCGCCAAGTCAAAGCTCCGCTAACCCGGCTTATCCCATCTGATGACGCATGAGACATAAGCGAGCCCTTTAAGCTCCAGCCGCAGCTTTAAAACGGTTGCTTCGGCACCGCTGCTTTGACCACTTTTGCTTGTCCACCATGCAGTTTGACAAGATGCAGCAACGCATTGTTCATCCGCTGTACATAGCTTGCGTCCAGCTTGCTATAGATCTCAAACAAAAACCTGGGGCGCTTGATCTCGGGGCTTTCCATCAGGTAGGAGCAGGGCACATTGCAACTTAGCGTGTAGGACAGGTACTCATTCGTGTGGGTATAGGCAATCGTCGTTACCTGACTGATCGGGATGGCTTTTTCAATGATTTCGCCGCCCAGTACCACGCTGCCCATCGTGGTACTGCTGAGCAGCACATCGCCTTCGATACTGTGCTTTAGCCGGAACGGATTCATCCTGGTCTGCTCAATGATCCAGGTATGCGTGGCTTCTCTGGTTTGAGCCACCGCGCAGCTTGCCAGCATGACAAGCACGCCTGAGAGAAATACCTTTTTAGCCATGGGGTGCTCCTTAAACCTTACATAAGGCGTGTTGACAAGTGAGCTGTCACCGCGCCAGCCGACTTGTTTGCGCAGCACATACCGCTACAAAATTGATGTTGCATGAGCCGCTGGCTCGTTTGAACCCTACTGTGGTCGGGTGTAGCGTGAAAGCATCAAACCCGGGCAAAACAGCGAATGAACCGATCTCGGCATTTTCTGGAAATTGCTACTCTGGCGGTGTTCAAAGCATTGGCGGCATTTCACGCGCAAGAAAATCAAACACCGTGCGTATACGGCGGCTGGTGCGGATCTCCCGGTGTACGACCAGCCATACAGGCACCGCTGGTAGCGGCATCTCTGGCAACACTGGCACCACGTCCGGGTCGTCACGCAGTAAAAACGCCGCAACAAAACCAATGCCCAGCCCTGCGCGCACCGCTGCCCAGTAGGCCATCAGATCGTCGGTGCGCACTGCGAACTGCTCAGCGCCTACCGGGTGCCCCATGGCTGCAAAGCCGTGGTTGATGTCCTGCACCCGGTCATTGCCAACCAACTCGTGCTCAAGCAGGTCTACAGGCAATTGCGGCACGCCGTGGCGAACGAGATAGTGACGGTGAGCGCAAGCCACAACCTGAACCTCGCCAATGCGCTTTGCAATCAAGGAGGATTGGGTCGGGCGAACCATGCGAATGGCAATGTCGGCCTCACGGCGCAGCAGGTCGCTTACCGCGTTACTCACCACCAGCTCGATTTGAATGCCGGGCTGCTCAGCCCGCAGCTTGAGCAGCAGCCTTGGCAGCAGGCTGCACGCCATGGGCTGGCTGGCCGAGATACGCACGGAACCTAGCAGTGTTTTCTGCGCCTGGTGCGCACTGCGCATCATCGTCTGCGCCCCGGCTTCCATAGCCCGGGCAGCTTCGGCCAGCCGCATGGCTGCAGGCGTGGCAATCAGGCCTCGGCCAGTGCGTTCAAAAAGCGGCGTGCCAAGCTGTATCTCCAGCAGTGCTATGTGCCTGCCCACCGTCGGCTGGCTGATGCCAAGGGCCCGCGCTGCGCCCAGCAGGCTGCCATATTGTTGCGCTGCCAAAAAAGAAGGAATCAGTTGCCAGTTAAATTCAGACATATACAAAATTGCATAACAAAGGTGCGAATTTGTGAATTGTGCCATCTGCACTGGGTGTCCACAATCGCCACATGCCTGAAATTATTCTGCCCTCCACTTTTCTCAATACCGGCCTGCACACCATCCTTGGCGCAGGCGGCGTGATTGGCCGTGAGCTGTCCATCCAGCTGGCCAGGCAAGGCAGGCGCATCCGCCAGGTCGGGCGTCACCCCATCGTGGTGCAACCCGGCGATGAATTGAAAACCGCTGACCTGACAAATGCCCAAGCCGCTTTTGAGGCTGTAGCGGGCAGTGAGGTGGTGTACCTGGTGGCGGGGCTGACCTACAGCACCTCGTTTTGGCAAGCGCGGTGGCCGCTGGTAATGCGCAACGTGATTGACGCTTGCAGCAGGCACAAGGCACGGCTGGTGTTTCTGGACAACGTGTACGCCTATGGCCGGGTAGACGGCGTCATGCTGGAAACCACGCCGTTCAACCCCTGTAGCAAAAAGGGCGAGGTACGTGCCGCCATTGCCACCACCTTGCTGGAGTCCATGCAGCGAGGCGAGGTGCAGGCGCTGATTGCGCGTTCAGCCGATTTTTACGGGCCGGGTGCCAATTTCAGCCTGTTGGCAGCCATTCTTTTTTCGCGCCTGCGGGCGAGCAAAGCCCCGCAATGGGTGGGCAACCCTGATGCCGTTCACACCTTCAGCTTTACACCTGATATTGGGCGGGCGCTGATTGCACTTGGCGCCAGTCCTGCTGCTTTTGGCCAGACCTGGCATGTGCCCACTGCGCGTGATCTGGGCCATGAAGCGGTAACGGGCAGGGCGCTGACACGGCTGGCTTGCACTATCGCCGATCAACCCGTTCGCTTGCAAGTTGCTCCGCGCTGGCTGCTTGCTGCAATGGGTTGGTTTACTCCCACGCTACGCGAAAACAACGAGATGATGTACCAGCTTGAGCACCCTTATCGCTTTGACAGCAGCAAGGCCGACAACGCGCTGGGCTGGCTGGCTACGCCTTACAACTTGGGGTTTGAGCAGACCTGGCGTTCAGCGCGCTAAGGGTCGGCATTCGCCGCACCAGCAGGTGCGGCATTAACGCACGGATATCGCTTGACATCGCCCGACTTGCGTAGGGTGGTCATTCGCCCTCGTGTTGGCTAAGCTATCAGGCTTTGAGTAAACAAAAAGCATGATGAACAAGCGGTTGTGGTTGGTTATTCTGGTGGTCTCGGTGGCGACTGTGGGGGGAGCGTTGGCTGTGAGCTGGGCGCCAGATCGCAGCGTCGAATCCCTCGTGGCGCGCTGGGCACCGGTGGGGTCCGCTTCACAGTTCGTGGTTGTGCGCGGTATGCAAGTTCATGTGCGAGATGAAGGTCCACGTACAGGTGACGAGCCCATTGTTTTGCTGCATGGCATTGGCGACAGCCTGCACACTTGGGACGGCTGGACGCGTGAGCTGTCCAAAAC
>ENA-OFCF01000685-OFCF01000685.1-metagenomes-genome-assembly--contig:-NODE-685-length-14409-cov-9.806117_pt1 | contig 14409 bp, 17 predicted proteins | sample MGYA00153387_OFCF01 | MGnify analysis MGYA00153387
CGAGCAACACTGCGTCCACCGCCTGCACCGCAACCTTCCGCAATGTGACCCTCACAGGCAACATCACGCGACTGAACTAACATCGCAGGCAGTCGAATTAAATCCAAAGCCCCGTCGGCACTTCAGCGTGTCGGCGGGGCTTTTTTGCAGGTATAATAAAGAGGAAAAATGGAACTCCCACTATGATTTATTTCGATGCAATGCATCACGTAAAATGTAGATGGTGCACAGACTGCTTGGCTGAATGGCGGCAATTCCATCAGTTCCTCAGGCGATCTCCACACCATATCCCTCGGCGACATTTACACCTTGACCGTGGCTGGTCTTGTTACTGGTAGTGGCACTGCTCCTGGATTCCAGATTCAACTAACTAACAGCTCGCTTACAACATTCGCCACCTCGGGAATCCTCACTCCGGGTTTCAGCAGCACCATGGCAGACTACACGATTAGCTACACGGTAGAGGCAGCTGATCCTTTGATCGGCCAAGGGTTGCGCATCATGCTGACCAAGGAGGCCGGCGGCAATCAAGTAAACTTCGACAACGTCCGACTCAGCGTTGTTCCTATTCCTGAGCCAAGCACCAGCATTGTTTTGATCAGCGGGATTGCCTTGCTCGGCCTGCGTCGCCGTCGTGCTTAAAAAATCAAAAACGCCAAAAACCCAATCTCAATAACAATAAAAAAACCAATGAAAGCCTTAGCAAAACAAGTCCTTTCCGCCGCCCTGATGAGCGCGGGCTTGCTCTACCCTGTGTTCGCTGCAGATATTACAGTGCCAGAATTCAGCTTCGAAAGTCCTACTGCTCCAGCTGATCCGGGCTGGACAGTGGGCAATCCGGCAGGCTGGATCAGCACCAATGCAACTGAAACAGGATTCCAATTGGGCACTACCCCTCCTTTAACAGGCGTGCAAGGACTTCAGGTTGCTTGGGTAAATGGGAACAATTCGATTACTTCCTCAGGGGATCTCCACACGATAGCAGCTGGTGACATCTACACCTTGAAGGTAGCTGTTGCCACTCGCGGTGAAGGCCCCCCCCCGGGATTTCAAATTCAACTAACCAACAGCCTTCTAACATCGTTTGCCACCTCAGCTGTTACAAGCCCTGATTTTGGCAGCGCGATGGTGGACTACACGATTAGCTATACGGTTGGACAAAACGATCCTTTAATCGGCCAAGGATTGCGAATCAAGCTGGCCAAGGTGTCCGGCGGCAACCAAGTAAACTTCGACAATGTGCGACTCACCGTGAATCAAGCCACCTTCACGTCGAACATCATTGTTATTATTACCCCAAACGGCCAAACACCCGGAAATTACGACTTCAGCTGGAACAGCCAAGAGGGCAAGATATATGATTTGGTGAGCGCTACCGACCTCTCCAGCCCACCAGCAACTTGGCTGCCTTGGGACAATAGGACTGGAATAGTTGCCACTCCATCAACTAACATTTTGTTGGACGTCCCGGGCGGCGGCGACACCAAACGCTTCTTTATATTGGTCGAAAAAGATCAGTGATTAAATCCACATAGGAAGTTAGAAACCACAGTCATGAAACAGAATGTTTTGAATCCTAATTAATTTCCACGGTCACCGTGGCGCCTGCTCGCGGAACTGTCTGGGCGTGGCGCCTTTCACGTCACGGAAGACGCGGGTGAAATAACTTTGATCGCAGAAGCCGCAGCGGTCGGCGATAACAGCGAGTGTTTGCTCGGAATGCAGCAGCATTTCGCAAGCGAGGTCCACACGGCACTGGCGCAACAATTCAGTGAACGAGCGGCCGGTGCGTTCTTTGAGCAGATGTGAGAAATGCCCGGGCGAAATACCAGCATGCTGCGCCGTTTCATCACGTGTGATATCTCGGTGCAAATTTTCACGCATGAAATCCAGCGCCTTGCCGATCAGCAGCGGCGGGCATTCTTGCGGTAAGTGCGGGGGTTTTTGATCATGCCAGGCATGGAGGCATGGAAGTCGTCGATGATGCGTTCGATCTTTTCGCGAGCTTCTTTGAGCAGTTTAAGGTCGGCCGGATAGGTGATATCGGCTGGTGTGCAAGTAGCATCTATCAATAGTTTTCCGTTGGGCGGTGAGGCGGGCGGGTCCTGCGGTGGATTGGTCTGCTGCCGGGCGCTACAGATGATAGAATGGTTGATTTTCTCAAACGATTCGGGACTGATACGCTTGCGGAAATGGACCATCATTGAGGGATCAAAAAGGTCTTTTCGAAGGTATTCGTGCAGTCCTTGGAAGTGTTGGAGATAGGGATTTTCGCGGATTAAGCAAAAAAATGAAAATTTCACTTGCCCCCCTCCTCCACCCACGTGTACTACCTGAAATGTTCCATGAACAAATCCTCTTTTTAAGTCTAAATAATCCCCCACCAAACCACAACTAACATACAATATGAAATATTGTTATTCCCTGCTCACCTCCACCGCTGCCGCAGCCAGCTCCGTCAAATCCATTGGCATTGGTTGTATCGCATTCAGTCTCGGACTCTTGGCATCCAATGCCGCTACGTCAATTCCGGTCGTCAATGGTGGTTTTGAAGACGCTCCAATAACTTGGAATTACCTTCCTACCCCAACTTCCACCAATTGGATTTGGGATGGTGCGGGTAGTGAATACAGCGTCTTAAATCAAGATGGATCTGGCCACTTTGATGCTGTGGATACGGACGAATCTATCCTACACCTCGAAAACGCCATCTCCACTTCATCTTCGATCCCTAAGTCAATCTACCAAAATCTTACCTACACCGTGGCAGCGGGTGATGTATTCACCCTCGCGTTCGATATGGGACAGTCAACGAATGGTGATGGTACCGGCAGCTTGCTTGCCCAGATTTGGGTCGGAGATACGCTCGTCGCGACGCGTTACTTCAACCCGACTGCGCCTGTGGGCTTCTGGGAACACGCAACTTTGACTGGTACGGCGGCATCGACTGGTCAGCTAAAGATTCTCTTCGGCGAGGGCACGGGATCCGAACCGTGGCTCGACAATGTCACCATGAACGTGATACCAGTGGGCAGTGAAGTTAGCCCTCTAGCCATCACCATCACGCCGAATGCTGTCACTCCTAGTAACTACGACTTCAGCTGGAACAGCCAAGAGGGCAAGATATATGATTTGGTGAGCGCTACCGACCTCTCCAGCCCACCAGCAACTTGGCTGCCTTGGGACAATAGGACTGGAATAGTTGCCACTCCATCAACTAACATTTTGTTGGACGTCCCGGGCGGCGGCGACACCAAACGCTTCTTTATATTGGTCGAAAAAGATCAGTGATTAAATCCACATAGGAAGTTAGAAACCACAGTCATGAAACAGAATGTTTTGAATCCTAATTAATTTCCACGGTCACCGTGGCGCCTGCTCGCGGAACTGTCTGGGCGTGGCGCCTTTCACGTCACGGAAGACGCGGGTGAAATAACTTTGATCGCAGAAGCCGCAGCGGTCGGCGATAACAGCGAGTGTTTGCTCGGAATGCAGCAGCATTTCGCAAGCGAGGTCCACACGGCACTGGCGCAACAATTCAGTGAACGAGCGGCCGGTGCGTTCTTTGAGCAGATGTGAGAAATGCCCGGGCGAAATACCAGCATGCTGCGCCGTTTCATCACGTGTGATATCTCGGTGCAAATTTTCACGCATGAAATCCAGTGCCTTACCAATCAACAACGGTGGCGTGAAGTTGATCTGCCTTTGGATGGTGGAAAACAAGTGATCAAAGGCTTTGCGCAGCCAAACTGCAAGATCCTCATCGTCCTCAATTTCAGCCAATTCCGTGAGGATGCGGAAGTTCGTGCCGAGAACTTCGTGTTGCATGGCTCCGGCCTCGATCGCCGCGCGCGAGATCATCACTACCAATTCTAGCAGCAGCCCTTTGAGCAGATCGCTACGCTCCTCGCCCGCGCTGTAAATGTGAACCAGCACGTGATTGATAATACGCATCGCATCACCGCGGTCGCCACGACGCATTGCCGCAAGCAATGCAGGTTCCTGATAGAGATAAAACTCGCGGATGCGGTCGTATGGCCGATGCTCGAGTAAGGGCACAGCAGGAAAATCGTTCATGGCAACATCAGGTGATCCACGTAGCGGTCCTCAAAGCCCTCGGCTAAGTTGAGTTCGATCACTTCAACCTGTGCGCGCAATGCTTCCATTTCATCAAGTGTGGTGCGGTCAATTAGAGCGAGCAATGCGCCGGCCAGCGAGGTATTGCCGACAACGCGCACTTGTTCGGGCGTGAAGCCCGGAAGCAGGCCGATTGCTATGGCGTTTGCAATATTGAGATGCATGCCAAAGCCGCCTGCCAGATAGACTTGCGAAATTTCACTTGCAGAGATGCCCGCAGTTTCTAGCAGCGTTTTGATGCCCGCGCCGATTGCCGCCTTGGCTTGCAAGAGCAGAGCGACGTCCACTTCACTGATGCGCGGCGAGCCTGGGCCAGCTAGCGACAAGGCAAGTTCGCCGTCATCCGTGAGACGAGAGGTTTCTGGAAGAGTGGCCCAGACGGCCGAGTCAAAACGCCCGGCATAACCTAACAGACCGCAGGCACGAGCCGTAGCGAGAAAATCGATGTAAGCTGAACCACAAATTCCGGACGCGCGTGCCAGCGGAATTTTCCCGATGGTTTGTGTGCAAATTTCAAATGGATCAATCGTGATAGAAAGATCACTCACCGCACCCTCACGAGCACGAGTGCCACAGCGCAGGCCACAGCCCTCAAAAGCCGGGCCAGCAGCAGTGGCACAAGCCGTTAGAGCACCTTTGTTTTGCAGGACAATTTCCCCGTTGGTGCCGATGTCCACCAGCAAACTCGGTTCCGCGTCATAGACCATGCCGGTGGCGTAAACCCCGGCAGTGATATCCGCACCGATGTAACCAGCAATAGATGGCAGCAAACGCAACGGAGTATCCGGTGCAAGCCCTTCCGCAGTGAGATGGATCTCTGCCGCAGTCAGTGACTTGCCTGCTAGAAATTGCGCAGTAAACGGCGCGATGCCGAGCGATGTCGGGTCCTCACCCACTAGCAGGTGCAGCATGGTGGTGTTTCCGGCGATGGTTCCGCCGGCGATGCGTGAGAGATCACGCTCGGCGCGTTCGCAGGCTTGCAGCAATAAAGGAACCAGAGTTTCGCCGACCACAGCCTGCTGCATGGCGGCGATGGCTTGCGGCGTGCGTGCCGTGTCAATGCGCGTTAGAACGTTGTCACCAAAGCGAATTTGTGCGTTGAAACCACCTGCGCGAGATAATACATTTCCGTTTGTTAGATCGACCAACAACACCACCACGGTGGTCGTTCCGATGTCCACCGCGAAGGCGGTGTCGCGAAAACCAAGCACCGGGAAAAGCGGATCATGAGCGCAGGGCACAGCGATTTCAAATGTCTCGCCGACCTGTGGCTTGTGCTCGATCCGCGAGCGCGTGGGAATGGCGACGGTGACCGGGCAATGCAGCCGTGCACGGCAGGCACGCACGGTGGCTGGCGCGGGAATTTCTACATCTCCAATCATTAGCGAGCCATGCTCGAGAACAATTTCACATCCGTGGCAAAGCCCGCGCTGACCGCAACGGGTATTGAGCGGAAATCCATGCGCTGCTAGAACAGAAGACAGCATGTCTGAATCCGCCGATGAGTGAAAAACCGTCGGCTCACCGTGCTCGGGATTTACGGTGATAGAAATCTGCCGACTCATGATTAATTGTTAGTTTTTTCCGCGCGCAGGACACGCTCATCAGGTGAGTGCCCCAATGTTTCTCCCGGCTGGATGATTTGAAATCGTTCGTCATCCCAGTTGCCACCTAACAAATCTCGCAACAAAGTGGGATCACCATGGATGCGCTCAAATTTCCAGCCCAACGAATCAGCGCAGTGCTTGGCATACTCTGCCTCAATTTCTGCTTCGGCGGTGCCGAGATCGATGTAAGTCGCGGTGTCATGCATTGCCCATGATGCCCGTTCAGATTCTATCAGAAATTCCACATCGTCTTGATCGAATTGAGCTGAAAACTCCTGCTGCATCGCAGCCAATTTATCCGGTCCGGGCACACGGCGGGCACGGTTCCAACCGGGCGTGTAATAGTAACACGAAGGGCAAGCACGCTGATGCGAGGCGTATTTCTCCTTGCTGCCAAGAAACACGGTCATGCAGTCGTGCGCACGCGGAATGACGAATGGATGCCTCCCAGCGTGCAACCCCGCTGTGCCGCGGCCGCATAGGCCATATGCAAGCACGATCATCTCGATATCGTCTCGCGCATCGAGAGCAAGGATTTCGCTTTGCAGTTTTTCGCGCAGCATGTCCGGACGGTCGTGCAGTGCGATCTCATAATATCGGGTTTCGATGATGTGCGGAGCATTCCCTGAAAAGAGTTCGATTTCCTTTTCAAAAACAGAGCAGGCTAAGAGTGCGATTTTCGACGGCATGACAAATGATCAGTGCGAAGCGACTCATTTATCCACATCCGGACCAGAGAAGTAAAGTGTTTTGGTCATCTGCTGCTAGCCCGTCTGTTCCGCCGTGAGTCCGTCCTGATCGATGAAACGCGCTTTGAGAGCCTTCATCAACGTTGGCATGTCTGCGGCCATCCTTTCTCTTTCACTGGAATTGCGCCACATGCGATCCGTGTTATGTTGCCCGCCATGAAACGTAAAATCGTCTGGTTGCTGGCCATTCTTTCCGGTCTCTATCTGTTGGTAGCCGGACCGATGCTTGACCCGCTGCCATTTGTTGATGAAGCCATGGCACTGATGATTTTTGTGAAATCCATGAGCTACCTCGGCTACGACGTGCGTCGCTGGCTGCCATTTCTGCGGAAAAACAAATCTCCCCGAGCAAAATCCACCACGGGTTCCACCATCGACGTATGAGTGGGTTTGGGCTTGTGCCGCGGTGAGCGTCCATCATCGTCGTGCCAGCCGCATGAATCTGCCATTGAATCGCTCCATCGCCATTTTGAAATGGCTCATCGTCTTGTTGCCGATGGCGGTAATGATCGGCTCGGCATCGGCATTTTTCCTTTGGAGTCTGGACGCGCTCACCCGGGTTCGTTTTTCTAACCCTTGGCTGCTCGGGTTGCTGCCGCTTGGCGGATGGATTGTGGGTTCAATCTATCAGCACTATGGAAAATCCGCGGATGGCGGTAACAATCTTTTGATCGATGAGATTCACGAGCCGGGGGTCGGCGTGCCACGGCGGATGGCTCCGCTAATCTTGATAGGAACTCTAGCAACTCACTTGTTCGGTGGTTCCGCCGGGCGCGAGGGCACCGCCTTGCAAATGGGCGGAGGAATCGCCGCCACATTCATACGGATCATCAAGCCGGATGCTACTAACAAACGCTTGATCTTGATGGCCGGAGTGGCTGCGGGCTTCGGCTCGATTTTCGGCACGCCCATCGCGGGTGCGGTTTTTGCGCTTGAAGTGTTAGTCATCGGACGGATGCAATATGACGGCTTGATCCCGTGTTTCATCGCCTCGTTAGTCGCGCATTGGACTTGTGCTGCATGGGGAATCAGCCACACCCATTACCCTATAAATTTCGCCAGCGGGCTGATGCCGGATTTTTGGCTGTTTGTAAAAGTGCTAGTCGCCGCATTCATGTTCGGCCTCGCGGGGATGCTGTTTGTTTGGTGTTCCCATCGGCTTGGTGATCTTTTTAAACGCCACATCTCGCGCCCAGAATTTCGGCCCGTGGTTGGTGGATTGTTAGTGATCGGTTTGTATTTTCTATCCGGAACGCCCGATTACCTCGGCCTCGGCGTGCTTGGAAATCGACCCGATGCCATCACTTTGCCAGCGATGTTCACTTCGCTGGGAATCCCAGCAAGCGCCTGGCTGTGGAAGTTGGCATTCACCGTCGTCACGCTGAGCGCAGGCTTCAAGGGCGGCGAAGTCACTCCCTTGTTTTTCATCGGTGCGGCATTGGGAAACACGCTTGCCATCGCCATGGGCGCGCCGATCGATCTCTTCGCCGCGCTCGGTTTCGTGGCAATATTTGCAGCAGCCACTAACACCCCACTGGCCTCCACCTTGCTCGGCATGGAACTTTTCGGTGCCGGCAACGGGCTTTACCTCGCCACCGCCTGCATCATCGCCTATCACTTCAGCGGTCGCGGTGGGATTTACTCTGCCCAACGCCAATCATGAGAAGTGACTTGATTGTCCCTGCTCCACACATTACTCAATCCCTTCACGCCCCCGTAGTTCAACGGATAGAACGATGGTTTCCTAAACTGTAAATACGTGTTCGATTCACGTCGGGGGCATTTTCATAAAACAGCTGCAATCCTTGTAAAGTAGCGAAAAAATGAAATTTCCGAGTGATTTTTAGATTTTCTCATTCGGAGGATTTCGGCCATTTTTGGAGCATTTCTAGGGTGAAATCCGTTACAAAACCGTTACAAATTTTGACGGTACTCCTGAAAGTAGGATTCAGGATTTCGAAATGATCGCTGCGAGGTTTAGATCCAATGCGTTCGCGATTTTAAGGAGGGATGAAAGGGTGGGGTTAGTTTCCAAGCTTTCGATGTGGCGCACTCCCGTTCTGCTCAAACCTGCCATTTCGCTGAGCCGTTGCTGTGAGACTCCCTGTTTCTTGCGTTCATCGGCCAATCGAATGCACACCCTGCGGACAGTCGCTCTCTCCTTGTCTTCTTTCACAATGGCCATAAATGGTCATTTTTTCGATTGCCACGGATGGCCATAAATGGCCTTAATGATCCATGCCTACTAACAAAGTCCCACTGTTTGCCGTATGTCTTCTTTCAATCGTTCTTTCAAGCTGTTCAGGTCTCCACGATGTAATGTCTGAAGCATCAGGACTTGGAGTCGTGAGTGGGAATCGTTCCACGTTTGACGGATCGGAATCCGTCACAATGAGTCCAGCACCAATTTATAGCCAAAATTACGGAGGGAACGCCTTGTTTCTGGGAGCGGCTTGGAATGCCAAGTATTCGGATCAAGTGGGATTTGCGTTGGAACATAAGGGAAATACTTCCTATGGCAGCACCTACTTGGGGATTCGTGGTTTGGACATTAACATCGACGGGAAAATTTCTTCCTACTCAGTCGCTGGGGGAACTGACTTCACAAGCGGGAGCTACAATAGCGTTACAAAGACAATTTACACGCAGAGTAAAAATATTGTCATTGTTCCACTAAGCGTTTTGAGGAAGATGATGAACGCGAACGATTGCCGTATTCGCATCAGAACCAGCCAAGGCTCAGAAGACCGTATTTTTTCCCAAGAAACAAATGGAGGAATGAAAATGGCAAAAGCGCACATGAGGAAGTTTCTGTCGAAAGTCGATTCTATGAACCGTTAACCTCTGAGCCTTGTGAATCCCAGATTTTTTCTCGTCGCGCTGCTTTTAGTTCTCATTTCTTCCTGTTCCAAGAAGCCCGAAATCATCGGGAAATGGCACCCGGAAGGTGAACCGGGAAAGGTGACAGAGTTCTTTAAAGATGGAACTTATACCACCAGTGGAAAGCCACCGGGAACGTATGAGCTACTTGATGACGGCAAGCGGATAAAGCTAACAGTTCTTGGCGCGTTCACTTTCGTTCTTGATGACTTGGAGCTTGATAGCGAAAAATTGAGAGGCTCAAATCAAGGTGAAGAGATCCGCTGGGTTCGGGCAAAAAACTGAATTGTTTCATTTCAAAGATAACACGAATGCCCCTGATTTCCTGTCCTACCTGTTGGAGCCAAATTTCGGATCAAGCGGTCGCTTGCCCACGTTGCGGCCATCCACTTGGCAATCGAATGAAGGTTTCCGATGGCGATTTCATGCGGAAAAATCGAGGTTGCGCCGATATGATTATATACGGCCCGATCCTGATAGTCGGTTTTATTATTATCCTCGTGATCGTGATGACAATCCTTGGCTAGACTGCCTTCAAACATCACTTAAGGTTCTCACAAGGGCTGCCTGAAAGGCGAGCGCAACTATCCCCCCTCATCCAGAGAGAACGCTGGAAACATCGGCACACATAGTCCGCTTGATTTGCGATTCTTGCTCGATTTCTCTATTCGGGAAATCTTGGAGAGTTGCGGATGTGCTTCACACGGGCCGAAAAGTGACCATTAATCTCCAACTCTCTTAGAATCAGTGCAATCGTCCGTTTTTTAACCTTTTAAACCTTTTTAACCTTTTTAACCTTTCGAGGTTTGATTTTAGGTAGATGGTTTGTCCTGTAGTCCAGCCCCCTATAGGGTGCTTGGACCAAACGATACTTTGGCCCGCTGTCTGAAATTGAATTTCTGGACGTTTCTGGACTTCCCGGACTTTCGTTGTATTGCAGGGCTAGAACGTAGGTCCGGTTTCTGGACTGAGGGCTTTCGCGGGCGGCACGGGGGAGAATGAACCATCGGAATTTTTTCTGAATTCCTTCCCTTCGGACAGTGGTTTTTTCAACTCATAGAAGCGCGAACGGGGGATGCTCATCTTCTTTTGTGCCGCTGTTTGCCACGCGTTCATGCTGGCTTGAGGAAGCAAGACAAGCAGGTCTTGAGGCTCGTTCTTTTGCGGTCTCCCCCCGCCGGATTTCTTGGGGGCTTGTGATTCGTCCAAGTGTTCCACGATGCAGGCGGTCACGGCTTTTCCACGGTCGTTCGTGCCAATGATGATTGGATTGAGTTTGAACGAAAAGCCTCCCCCCGATTCCAAGTCCTTCTGCTTTTGGACCCGCGCAAAAATGACTCCTGTTTTTTCATCCTTTGAAAGTTCGATTTCGGTATCTGCCGCGCCCTTCAAGGAAGAATGCCCACGCGAGCCTTTCGAGAGGTCTTTGCCTGAGTGATGTACGAGCATGACATGCGCCCCAAGTTCCGCTTGTAAGCGGTTCGCGCCTTCAATGGCCTTGCTCATGTCTTCCCCCGCATTCTCATTCCCCCCGGCCATGCTGCGGGCTAGGGTATCGATCACGATCATTCTTGGAAGCGTCCCTTTCGGAAGAGATTCGTGAATGGATTTGATAAATCCCGGCACGTCAATTTCACTGAGGAAATTGAGGGATGTTCCCACGTAGTAAAGCGGGCTGTCGTCGTTGATTAGATCGGCCTGTTTTAAGGCGAGGATGCGGTTTGTGAAGCCTAGCACTCCCTCAAGGCAAACATACACAACCGCGCCGCCTTTCGTCTCCTTGTCGCGCCAATTGCGCCCGGTCGCAACGCAAGCGGCAAGATCAAGAGCGATGTAGGACTTTCCCACACCGGGGGGCGCATAGAGAACGGAAAGCCCTTGGTCCGTTAGGAGGTCTTCCACGAAGTCAAACGCAGTGGGATTGAATCGAATGTCGGAATGATGTTTTACGATAGATCCACCTATCAGTGGCATATCAATGGTAGCCTTCAAAATCAGTTCTGTGTTCCATTTTTTAGAATGTGAATTGTAGGGACGGAAAACGAGAACCTTGTGAGGCTGTTCCGTTTTGTCATGACTACCACCGGGAAGCCTCACAAGCTGGCAAGCGGTCCATGTTGCTTTGTCCGCGCCAAGGCGGACGGCAAGCGTCATGAAGTGTTCTTCCGTGCCGATATTCCCGTCGCACCTGAACCACGCGTGAAGGCTCTTATTCCCCGTGTCCAAGACCATTATGAGTGGGGCGAGGTGGGCGAGGTGGGAAATCAAGGTCCACTGCTCATCGCGGGCCAATTCGTCCGATTCGATCACTAGGAATTTCCTCTCTCCCGTGTTGTCCAGACAACGGCCCGACTTTTTGCCGTCCTGTGTTACGCCTGTCCGCGCCCTCATGGGGGATGGAACAATGAAGTTATTCTGAATCCCGTCCGCTTTCCATTCACTGAGTTGCCGAGTCTGGAAAACATCTTGTTTCCTCGTTGCTAGGCAAAGCAACGGATCACCCGGAAAGAGTAATTCCAGAACTCCCCAAGGTTCCTGGGTTTCAGGTGGACCGTAATCTCCAAGGAAATCTGGTTCCGTTACCTTTGGCAGCTCCTCAAATGCGGCTCTATCAAAACTAGGCCATTTGACCATTCTGATAGGTGGCTTCTCATCCCACGCTTTAGTCACCACCCTTTCGATGTCCCGTTCTTTTACGGTATCGCGGTAAGTCTGAGCCGATTTTGTGAGAACTTCACGCACTTCTTCTTGGGTCCAATCGTCATTTTTGAGAGTATTTGCTACACCTTGCGCGACAGAGTTCCAATGTTCCACTCCTAGCTGACAGAGTTTTTGAAACGCTGCCCAAGGCAACTCGCGTAATCGCGAAACAAAGCCATCTGATAGATTTTGCGTCCATGCCGGAAGTGGCATCCCCATGGGAAGCTCGCTCAGGGGGGCAGCAGTGAATGAGAACTTTGTATTTTTCATTCGAAAGTCTCCCCCTTCTTTGTAGAGATGAGATACCATGCACTTTCTAGTTCAGCTCGGCCTTCCGGGGTACTTGGGGCTTGGAAAGATAGAGCCTTTATCGCGTGGAGTGGGGAGTAGATCAAAACAGTAAAACACAGGAGATTGCCTATTTTTTCTATTCCGTCTAAGAATAGGCCGCCGCCGTCTTTTTCGGCCTCATTAAAACATTGTCGAACATGTTCCTTTTTTTCACTTGGAATTGTATTAATCCAATCGAGAAGTTCATCCCTCGTGAGGGTAATGCTATGAATTTTCATAGGAGTAATGCCCTTGAAATTCAATGACGTAACGTTAGAAACCCTTTTGTGAGATGGATTCATACCGCTCCGTAGTGAACTGCTGCGGGGCGGTTTTTTTACGCAGATTGGCTTTTGATTGAGGCGACGACATCCGGCCATGAGTAGCGGACTGCGCCGCCAATCGTTAGTTTTTTGATGTGCCCGGCATTCTGCCAGTTTTCCACCGTCTTTTCAGTGACTCGCAATTTCTTGGCGAGTTCCCGTTTCGTAAGTAGATCGGTTTCGATTTCGTGGCCTTGCCTGCTTTTCTCGGTTTGTTTTGTCATAACGAAGCGAGATTGCCGCGAGTTTCGTAAGGTGTCGGTGTTTTCCGATACGATATTATGCCGGAAAAGCTTGTCATCCTTTTTGCGTGTCTCTCACGAAGTCACTACATCCAAGCTCCATCAAATAATCCGCTATACTTGAACCCGGAACCCGGAAATTTTGGGATTTTAACCTATTAGAAAAATCGGATCTATTAGGCCACTCGCGGCGGTCCATAAATTCCATCAAAGTGATAATCACGGGAATAGCTTTTGTGTATGCCTTGGGTGAAGTGCCGATAGCAATGATTGCACCAAAGGCTCTCAGCTCTTGTTTTTGTTTTTTGAATGCTTTTTGATCTTTAGAAAGTGTCTCGATATATTCTCGAAAGCGATCAAAGTAATTCATGACATCTATTTGCCACTTCTTCTTATTACTATCATATAACTTCTGAAACATTTCGTCGTAGCAAAATTTCACCGACGATGATGAAAGTGATTGTTTCATATTATCCAATTCGTCGCGCACAAAAATCAGCTTAAAACCTTGCACTTTTAAATCATCAGAATAAGACACTTTCGCCCCCGTGATAGCTATCCCTGCGTAATTGTAAAAATGCACTTCGAGATGCCGTTTCCATCCCTTGAAATCGTTCTTATCCGGTGTGCCTTCTTTCATGCCGTTCTAATGTTTGTGATTTCCCCGGCGGTGGGCGTGATGTTCCAGAATGAAGCGGCGGATTTTTTGGAAACTAGAGTCCTGTATCGGCTGAAAAGCAACCGGGGGTCTGGGTGGCCAAGCTCCATCGCCAGCTTGCCGGGGTCTTCGTTCATGGCGAGATGGTAGGACGCGAAGGAATGCCGCCCCGCATTGTGCGGCCAATCGGCTATTCCTGCGTCCAGACGCGCCTTCTTTTGGCCCTTTCGCCATATCGCGTGAGAAGGAGTCACCTTGCCCCCCGGGGACGCGTGAGGGGCAAGCCAAGCCTTGAGATTTTCACTCATGGCAATGAAACGTCGTTGTGCGGTTTTTGCCTTGGCCGCTTTGATTTCGATTAGTCCGCCCTTGATGTCGATTTCCGACCAGTCGAGTCTTTCGATTTCCGCTCGTCTCACCCCGGCGAAAAACGAGATTGCAAGACCGGGAAGCGTATCATTGTCGGCATGAGAAAGCAGAGCGGCAACTTGTGCGGGTTTCAAGATTCCGGGTTCATCCGTCTTCACCCGAATTTTCATTGCCTTTGCAACGGGGTTTTCAGTCGCTGCATTCAAGATCACGGCGTGTTGAAAAAGCTGGTGGATGGCGGCGCGGTAATGCTTGCGAGTTTGAAGTCCGACGTTTTGAGTCGATAGAAACGAGTCGATTATTTCGGGGGAGAAATCGCAAGCCATCCAGTCGCCGTATGCATCCAAGAATTTTTTCAGTGTAGCGGGCTGAGCAAAAGTGGAGGGAATTAAACTGAGCAAAAGTGGAATACTT
>ENA-OFCF01000687-OFCF01000687.1-metagenomes-genome-assembly--contig:-NODE-687-length-14400-cov-3.773371_pt1 | contig 14400 bp, 14 predicted proteins | sample MGYA00153387_OFCF01 | MGnify analysis MGYA00153387
GGCAAGAGTTCGAGGACGTGGCCGACCACTGCACGGTGTGCCACAAGTGTTTGAGCCCGTGCCCGGTGGACATTGACTTTGGCGAAGTCTCGATGAACATGCGCAACTTGTTGCGCAAGATGGGTCAAAAAACCTTCCGCCCTGGCAACGCAGCAGCGATGCTGTTTTTAAATGCGACCAACCCGCAAACCATCAAGTTCATGCGCAGCGCAATGGTCGATGTAGGTTTTAAAGCGCAGCGCCTGGCCAACAATCTGTTCAAGCGCCTGGCGCGCAAGCAAACGGCCGCGCCGCCCGCCACAACGGGCAAAGCGCCCATCAAAGAGCAGGTGATTCACTTCATCAACAAAAAAATGCCCGGCGGGCTGCCCAAGAAAACTGCGCGTGCGCTGCTCGATATTGAAGACAAGGACTACGTACCGATCATTCGCAACCCGAAAGCCACCACGGCAGAGACGGAAGCGGTGTTTTACTTCCCCGGTTGCGGGTCTGAGCGCTTGTTCAGCCAGGTCGGTTTGGCCACGCAGGCCATGCTGTGGCATGCGGGTGTGCAAGCCGTGTTGCCACCCGGCTACCTGTGCTGCGGCTACCCGCAAAAAGGCAGCGGCCAGTTTGACAAGGCCGACAAAATCATCACCGATAACCGGGTGCTTTTCCACCGCGTCGCCAACACGCTGAATTACCTGGACATCAAAACCGTGGTGGTGAGCTGCGGTACCTGCTACGACCAGTTGCAGGGCTATGAGTTTGACAAAATTTTTCCCGGCAGCCGCATTATTGACATTCATGAGTACCTGCTTGAAAAGGGCATCACCCTGCGGCCTGAAAACGGAGATGGGAACGGGTATTTGTTTCATGACCCGTGCCACAGCCCCATGAAGCTGCAAGAGCCGATGAAAACCGTCAAGGCACTGCTGGGCGACAACGTGCTCAAAAACGAGCGTTGCTGCGGCGAGTCCGGCACGCTGGGCGTGACGCGGCCTGACATTTCGACCCAAGTACGCTTCAGAAAAGAAGAAGAATTGCAAAAGGGTGAGGCTCAATTACGAGCCGCGGGCGCAGTTGGTGAAAAACAAAATATCAAAATTTTGACCAGCTGCCCAAGCTGCCTGCAAGGCCTGTCGCGTTACCAGGACGACATGAAAAACGGTCTGCTGGAGGCCGACTACATCGTTGTCGAAATGGCGAACCAGATATTGGGCAAAGACTGGTTGCAGACCTATGTCGATTCGGCCAATCACGGCGGCATTGAACGGGTGTTGGTGTGAAAATAAAGGGTTGTCCGCTATGTGAAACCGATGGCGGCTTGCTGATTTTCAAGAACGCTCAGTTCCGTGTCATTCAGGTCGTTGAAGCGGGCTTTCCCGCGTTTTACCGCGTGGTGTGGAATGCACATGTGGCTGAGTTTTCAGATTTGTCACTTGATGAGCGCAACGCCTGCATAAACGCCGTGGTGGCGGTTGAACAAGTTTTGCGTGAGCATCTCAGACCCAGCAAAATCAACCTGGCTGCTTTGGGCAACGCCGTGCCGCATCTGCACTGGCATGTGATTGCGCGGTTTGACTGGGACAGCCACTTTCCGGGCGCGGTGTGGGCCGCGCCACAGCGAGCCGACAGTGCAGAAAAACTTGAGCACGTGGCCAAACAGTGCGTGCATCTCAACCGCTTGATCGCCGAAAAATTGGCACAAACCTGACTTGGAAAGACAACACATCATGGCAGGCTTACAAACAGATTCACCCACCCCAACAGCGCTGACAGTACACGGCAAATCACGCCTGCTGGAAGTGGCTTTTTCAGACGGTGAGGCGTTCAGCATTCCGTTTGAACTGATGCGCGTTTACTCGCCCTCAGCAGAAGTCCAGGGCCATGGCCCGGGGCAGGAGGTGTTGCAAACCGGCAAGCGTGAAGTGGGCGTGGTTGAGCTCGAATCGATTGGCAACTACGCCGTCAAGCCTGTGTTCTCTGATGGCCACGAAAGCGGTATCTTTTCGTGGGACTACCTTTATCACCTGGGTGCCAACCAAGACCAGTTGTGGAGCGACTACAACCGCAGGCTGGAGGCCGCAGGCATGACGCGTGATGCACCGATGGTGGCAACAGGCGGCCACAGCTGCAGCAGCCATTGATGGGTTTGCGCCTGGCTCGTTGTTTTTGCATCACAAAACAACGCAATGCCCTGATGCGCACTAGGGTTGTCGCCATTCACCGGGCTTGCGCCCTCTAGCATTCACAACCATGACAACGACCCATTTCGGTTTTCAATCGGTTGAGGAAAAAGACAAGGCCAAAGCAGTGCGCGGCGTGTTTGATTCTGTCGCGCCCAAATACGACTTGATGAACGATTTGATGTCAGTCGGCATGCACCGCGTATGGAAGGCCTACACCGTGCTGGTGGCCAACGTTAAACCGGGTCAACGGGTGCTGGATATTGCAGGCGGCACGGGTGATTTGGCACTCGCGTTTGCTCCCAAAGCAGGCGCGACTGGCCAGGTGGTACACACCGATATCAATGAAGCCATGCTCCGCGAAGGCCGTAATCGCTTGCTGGATGCAGGCGTCAGCTTGCCAACTCTGGCCTGTGATGCTGAGCATTTGCCGTTTTCTGATAATTATTTTGACCTGGTCACCGTGGCCTTCGGCCTGCGCAACATGACGCACAAAGACGCTGCCTTGCTGGAGATGAACCGTGTCATCAAACCCGGTGGCAAGCTGCTGGTATTAGAGTTTTCCAAGGTAGCCAAGCCACTTGCAAAGATTTACGATTGGTATTCGTTCAAGGTTTTACCCAAATTGGGCAAAATGGTAGCCAACGATGATTCAAGTTACCAGTATTTGGCAGAGTCAATTCGCATGCATCCTGACCAGGACGCGCTCAAAGCCATGATGCTTAAAAGCCGTTTTGGTCATGTGGACTATCACAACATGTCCGGGGGTGTAGTGGCATTACATGTTGGAATCAAGTGTTGATGCAGTTATTGAGTTTGTCTTGTTCATCCCAATTTATGGGTTCTGAATTTTTGTTTTGTATCAAGGAGACGTTATGAAAATCTGGTCTATTGTTCTTTCCGCTGCGATGGCGCTCAGCTTTGGCTTAGGCGCTACCAGTGCTGAGGCCGCCAAGCGCATGGGTGGTGGTAAATCCGTGGGTCAGCAATCGTCTAACGTGACGAAACGCGAGGCTGCACCCGCTACGCCAGCAGCCCCTGCGGCTGGTGCCGCGGCTGCCGCTGCACCTAAAAAGCCTTGGGGCGCGATGCTCGGTGGCTTGGCCGCTGGCTTGGGCTTGGCTTGGCTGGCTTCGTCACTCGGCTTGGGTGGCGCGTTTGGCCAGATCATCATGTTTGCCTTGCTGGCATTGGTGGTGATGGTGGTGGGCGGCTTTTTGTACCGCAAGTTCAAAGGTGGCGCTAATTCAGTTCCTGCCAAATCACCGTTTGCCTTTCAAGGTGCTGGCAGTGCTACAACGCCCAAGAGCTACAGTCCTGAAAACGTCGGCAACGATGCCTCGGCGCGTCCTTGGGAGCGCAACAACATGGCGTTTGATGCCAACGCGCAGGGTACCGGTTCAGGCTCAATGATTGGTTCTGGCCTGGTGGGCTCGCAGTCATGGGGCGTACCGGCGGGTTTCGATGCTGAAGGCTTCCTGAAGGCTTGCAAAGCCAACTTTTTGACACTGCAAGACGCCTGGGACAAGTCAGACATCAACAACCTGCGCGCCATGATGACCGACGAGATGCTCGGTGAAATCAAAACGCAATTGGCCGAGCGTGAGTCACACACCGGCGTGGGCGTGAACAAGACTGACGTCCAAATGCTTGATGCCAAGTTGCTTGGCATTGAAGAGCTGGCAGATGTGTACATGGCCAGCGTTGAGTTCTCCGGCATGATCCGCGAGGATGCATCAGCTGGTGCCAGCCCGTTCCGCGAGGTCTGGAACATGACCAAGCCGCGCGATGGCACAGGTGGTTGGTTGGTGGCAGGCGTGCAAGCCTTGCAATAAATTAGGCTCTAACCCCTCGGGGTTAAATAATCCGTCAAAATCGGGAACGTATGAATAACACGTTCCCCTTTTCTTTTCTGGAATCTATCGCCACCCGTTTTCAACCTCCCGCATGGGTGGTGGACGAAACGCAGCAGCGCTTGGTGCTTTTTCTCAACCATGTCCTGATGCAGGAAAAAGAGGCGCAAGACCGCTTGACGCGCAAAAAAGGCAGCGTGCTGCACATTCGTTGGGGCTTGTTTGCACTTGATTTGCTGATTACCCCGGCAGGACTGCTGGACAGGGCTGGCGTTGAAGCCAAGCCTGATTTGCTGGTGTCTGTTGCAGCTGATTCGCCCCTGGCAGTTTTGCAATCAGTGATGGCGGGCAAACCGCCGCCGGTCAAAATTGAAGGCGATGTGATCCGCCAGTTGCGCGGGGTTCTCTAAGGTCTGGATGAATTGCACAGTGTCTTGCTGCAAAGTCTTATTTTTGACGACTTCGTTGAAACGCGTTTCCAACTCGCGCTTCATCGCCAGCATCGAAGCGGGGTCGCTGACCACGTCCTCGAGCAATTCAACTTCGGCTTCGATGTACTCCGGGCCGAAATGATAGCGCAGCACTTTAGCGCGGCTCTGGGCCTGCACGAGCGTACCGACCGTACCATCCGGGTTTTTGCGCATCCGTAAAACATGCAGATGACATGACTACTTATTTTAGAAGTAAAGGAATAGAGGCTGTGGCAATTCATAGTCAGATGGAAGCCGGTCAAATTAGAAAAGATATCATAATGCACTTTACTGAAGGAAACATCAAAATTATATTCGTAGTAGATATTTTTAATGAGGGCATTGATATACCTGAAATTGATACCGTAATGTTCTTGAGACCAACTGAATCTTATGTAGTTTTTCTTCAGCAATTAGGTAGGGGCTTAAGAAAGCATCCAACAAAGGAATATCTTACTGTAATTGATTTTATTGGGAATTATAAAAAAGCTCATTACAAGCCATTGCTTTTATCTGGAATTAATCCACTTCAAGGCAAGAAGAATTTTTTTAAGTATCATGAGCTTGAATATCCTGAGGACTGTTCTGTTAATTTTGATCTTAGAGTAATAGATCTTTTTAACGAAATGAGAAAACATGATCCAAAGAAAGAAAGGATGAGAGAAGAATACGAAAGAATTAAAAATGAAATTGGAAGAAGACCAAAGAGATATGACATTCAAATTGGCTCTGACATTGATGCAAAAGAATATTTTATAAGAGGTTATCTTAATTTTTTAGAAACAGAAACAGAATTGGTTAGTGAAGAAATGTTATGGATAGGTAAAACTATCGAATCCTTTTTGCTTCGAATGGAAAAGACATCTATGTCTCGTTCCTACAAGTTGCCAGTTCTTAGAGCTTTAGTAGAAAATGATGGCAAGATTAGTTATGATATTCTAGGCAAAGTTTTTCAAGAGTTTTATATCAGTGGCAAACAAAGGCATAGAGATTTGGAATTAGATTTACAAAATAAAAATTGGGGTAAATGGAATCAAAATGACTTTTTAAAACTTGCTCTTAAAAACCCGGTGTTATTTCTTTCAAAGACTGAATCGAGATATATCATACACGACGAAATCAATAGAATTGTTTTCTTTTCAGAAGAGATTTTGAATTCTTGGACAACATCACTTAAGGATCATCTTCTTGATATCCTCAAAGTTAAAGAGATAAAATACTATTCAAGAAAATATTTGAATCCGAAAGGAGAATGAACATTTTGAAAGACAAAGAGATAACATACTATGATTTAAACGCTAAAGCTTTTATAGAATCCACTCTAAATGCAAACATGAAAGAGCATTATGATAAATTTCTCGCTTACATCCCCCCAAATGGATCTATTCTTGATGCTGGTTGTGGATCTGGACGGGATACAAAGAATTTTCTGGATTTGGGTTATGCTGTGGAAGCATTTGATAATTCAGCTGAAATGGTGAAATTCGCAACCCAACTTACAGGAATTAAGGTAATGCAGCATGATTTTACTAGTATTCATTATAATGAGAAGTTTGATGGAATATGGGCCTGTGCGTCATTATTGCATGTGAGTAGCAAGGATTTGATAGAAATACTAATCAAATATAAATCAATACTTAAAACGAATGGAGTCATCTATATGTCATTCAAATATGGAACTGATCATTACGAGGAAAATGGGCGTGAATTTTATTGCTATACCGAAAGTGCAATTCAAAGAATAATTCATCATATTGGAGATTATGACGTTTCAGACATCTACGTTACAAGTGATGTACGTGATGAGAGAACCGGAGAAAAATGGATAAGTATTATTATTAGAATAATGAATGATTAGTAGTGCGACAATAGTATATTGATTATTAATCATTTCTATTCAAAAGTATACATATGAAGAGTTATGGAGGAATGCCGTTGGACATATTATTCAACACAAAATTAATTAGTGGTTATAAGAGCAAATCTCAAATTGCTAGAGTTCTTTCAGAGAATTGGGTTGAAACCAACAGTTACTGTCCAAGATGTGGTTATCCAAGATTAGAGCATTTTGAGAACAATAAGCCTGTTGCAGATTTCTTTTGTAGTCATTGTTTAAATATTTTTGAGCTTAAAAGTAAAATGATTCACTTTGGAAATAAGATTGCGGATGGTTCATATCTAGCAATGATTGATAGAATTGAGAGCAATGAAAATCCGGATTTCTTTTTGATGACGTACGATCAGTTTCATAATAGCGTTAATGATTTTATGGTAATCCCAAAATATTTCTTCTTATCTTCAATAATTGAAAAGAGATCTCCATTATCAGAAAATGCGAGGAGAGCGGGATGGATAGGGTGCAATATTCTACTTGATAGAATTCCTAAAGAAGGAAGAGTATATTTAATTAGGGATGGAATTACTCTTCGTAAAGATAATGTGGTTAAGTCATTAAATAAAACAATTTTTCTTGAAAATCAAGATTTAAATTCTAGAGGGTGGATTATAGAAGTTTTAAATTGTATAAATCATACAGATACTGACATATTTAAACTTGATGATATTTATATGTTCGAAAAGTATCTCTGCCTTATTTATCCTAATAATAAACACATCAAAGATAAAATCCGACAACAATTACAGATACTTAGAGACAAAGGCTTAATTGAATTTCTTGGTCGAGGTATATATAAAAAAATAACAAATTAATTAATGAATTCAATACTATAGTTATTGAAAGGAAAACAGCATGAAAACACTCAAAGTTGTAGCAGCAATAATAATATACAACAACAAAATTCTCTGTATGCAAAGAAACACTGGAAAATACGACTACATTTCGCATAAGTATGAATTTCCTGGAGGGAAAATTGAAAAGGGAGAATCAAATAATGTTGCGCTGATGCGGGAACTAGAAGAAGAGATGGATATGAACTTAAAGATCTCAGAAGAAGACTATTACATGAGCATTGACCATCAGTATCCTGACTTCCGAATTGTCATGCATACCTATTTGTGTCAGGTAAATAATCCGAATTTCAATATGAAAGAACATATTGCTTATCAGTGGCTAACAAGAGATGAACTTGGACAACTCGATTGGGCACTTGCAGATCTACCAATAGTGGAAAGATTGATCAAGGGGGAATAATTGATGATTAACTTGTCAGAACTCCAAAATGGATTACAAAATGGGTTTGTAGACAATACAGCAATAGCGTTAGAAGAATATAAACCTAAGCTTATTATTAATGATCCAGAAAAAGGTGAAAAAGTACTGACAAGTATCGTCAATGAATTGGAAAAGTGTGATGAATTTTTCTTTTCTGTTGCATTCATTACCAACAGTGGTGTTACTGTCTTACTTAATACACTGAAAGAACTTGAAGAAAGAGGAATTAAAGGAAAGATAATTGCGTCTCAGTATCAAAATTTCTCCGAGCCGTTGGCACTTGAAAAGCTGTTGCTTTTCGAAAATTTAGAACTTCGTATTGTTACTCAACATCAAGCAAAGATGCATACCAAGGGATACATCTTTAGAACTGGAGAAGAATACACAATAATCGTAGGAAGCAGTAATCTCACACAATTTGCACTTTGTGAGAATAAAGAATGGAACCTCAAAGTAACATCAGCTTATACAGGTTCACTTGTAAAAAACACATTGGAAGAATTTTATTATCTTTACGATCATGCGGTTACCGTCGACAAAAATTGGATTGATGAATATAGCTTAATTTATGAGCAAGAGAGAAATATACGAAGAAAAACAGAGAAAGCTTTATTCGAAATCAAAAAGTCGAATGTTATTAACATCCACCGTGTCGTTCCGAACAAGATGCAATTGAAAGCCTTGGAATCACTAGAAGAGACAAGATTTTATAATCAAGAGAAAGCATTGATTGTTTCCGCTACAGGTACGGGCAAGACATACCTTTCCGCTTTTGATGTTAAGAAATTCAACCCTGAGCGATTTCTTTTTGTGGTTCATCGGGAGCAAATTGCTAAAGCAGCGATGGAGAGTTTTAAAACAGTATTTGGAAAAGAACGAAAAATGAGCGTTTTAAGTGGAAACAATAAAGATATTAGTGCTGATTTTATCTTCTCCACGATACAGACTTTATCTAAAGAAGATATCCTTCACCAGTTCAAGCCGGATGAGTTTGAATACATTGTCATTGACGAAGTCCATAGAGCAGGTGCGAATTCTTATCAGAAAGTCATTGATTACTTTAGACCGAAATTCATGCTTGGCATGTCAGCTACACCGGAAAGGACAGATGGCTTCGATATTTATAAGTTGTTCAATCATAATGTAGCATTTGAAATCAGACTTCAACAAGCGATGAAAGAAGATATGATTTGTCCATTTCACTACTTTGGAATAACTGAACTCTCAGTTGATGGGGAACTCATCGATGACAAAACGACATTTGGTAAATTGACCTCTGATACTCGAGTAAATAACATTATTGAGAAAATCAACTTCTATGGATTTAGTGGAGACAGAGTAAAGGGATTGGTATTTTGTAGCCGAAAAGATGAAGCAAAGTCACTATCAGAGAAGTTCAATCAATTAGGGTATCATACACTGGATCTTAACGGAGAAAGCTCGCAAGAGTTACGAGAGACTGCTGTAAATAGATTGGGGCAAGATAGTCTCGAGAATGCACTGGATTATATCTTTACTGTGGATATTTTCAACGAAGGTGTGGATATTCCAGAAATCAATCAAGTGGTAATGCTAAGACCCACACAGTCAGCCATCGTATTTGTTCAGCAGTTAGGAAGAGGCTTAAGACTCTGTTATGGGAAAGAATATGTGGCAGTGCTAGACTTCATTGGAAATTACCAAAACAATTTCCTGATCCCTATAGCCTTGTCAGGTGACCAAACTTATAACAAAGATACAATCAGAAGATATGTTGCTGAAGGAAATCGAATTATTGATGGGTGTTCAACTGTGAATTTTGATTCCATCACAAGAGAAAGAATTTACAAGTCCATTGATCAAGCAAATTTTAATGACATCAAGTTGATCAAAGAATCTTACCAGATGCTTAAGCAAAGACTTGGAAGAATACCAGAACTCCATGAGTTTAAAGAGTATGGCTCCATAGACATCGAAAGAATTTTTGCGAAGACAAAGTCCTATCATAATTTTTTAAAGCGATATGAAGATGACTATAAAATAGTATTAAATCCTTTAGAAGAGCAATTTCTTGAATTTATCTCACTAAAGTATGTCAATGGGAAGAGACCTCATGAACTTGAATTACTTCGGATAATTAGTGCTGAAAAAACTAATCTCATGAATTCCTTGAATATTTGTTTGAAAAATAAGTACAAGATTAGCATCAATAAAAACACACTGATAAATTTAGTCAATCAAATGACTCAAAACTTTACAACAGGTTCAGCAAGAGAAACGTACAAAGATGTCGTATTCATTCAGAAAGACAATGAGGGTTATAGAATTTCAGATACCTACAGTGAGTTGCTGGGAAATGCAACATTTGCAAAATTAGTAGAGGAACTAATCAATGTTGGATTAACGGTTTATCAAGAACAATATGGAGAACGTTACTTGGATACTAATTTCCAATTGTATAGGAAGTATACTTATGAGGATGTCTGTAGAGGCCTGGATTGGGAGAAGAGTGAAGTAGCACTTAATATTGGTGGCTATAAGTATGATAAAACGACTAAAACATATCCTGTATTTGTTAACTATGATAAGTCAGAAGAAGTGAGCCATACAATTAATTATAAGGATGAGTTTATTTCCCCAGAACTATTCAAAGCGATTTCAAAATCCAATAGAACAATGTACTCAGATGATGTGCAACAAGCTTATAATGCAGAACATGATGGAGTAGAAATGAGTCTCTTTGTTCGCAAGAACAAGGATGATAAAATTTCGAAAGAATTCTATTACCTCGGTAAGATAAATACTGTGGGGAAACCAAAAGAATTCATGATGGAAAATACTACTTCTAAAGCTGTAGAAATACAATATAAGCTTCATACGCCAGTAAGAGAAGACCTGTACAAGTTTTTCATAGGGGAAGAATAATATAAACTAAAATGACTTGTCCTTAATCGGGCAAGTCATTTCCACGTATATCAGTATTCAAAATTTATCTTTGAAAAACTGAATAGAACTCCATACGAGAGTGAATAATAGAATGTAAGAAATGAAAATATGGAAGTGATTGTATGGTAATAAATTCATTCTCAGGGGATAGATATATGACTAAAGGGATCAGCAATAAGCTTAGTTATGATCTTCAAAGTTTGTTTTGGAGGCTGATTGATATTATGGAAATCGAGAAAGATTATCTTCAAGTATTCGAAATTGAAAGCATCAGCATAGATTTACTAAGAATTGTCCATAAGCAAGAAGTACCTTGTTATGAAAATGAATACTTGGTGTCAGGAATTGAAAACATCAATAAAGAGAAAATCTTTGTTATTGACAGCGGTGAATACAGCACGATGATGTATGCTCATGAGTACTGATGAACATACTTGCTGTAGAGGGGGCAACCCCTCTACTTTTATGTAAAGAAAAAGAGCCTAATCAACCTAAGCTCTTTGAAATGTTATTTTTCAGCCCATATTCCCTGGTCTTTAGTATTGCTATCAATTTCTTGCAATTTAGCTCTGATGAGGCCGACGACATAGTCTCTGTCCTCAGGATTTCCAATAAAGTCCAATCCTTTGGTTTCGATGGTGAGGAGCGGGGAAAGATTGTATTCACTGAAGTATTCGGAGTATTCACGGTTCAGGGCTTCCCAATATTCACGTTCAACGATCTGCTCGTAATCCCTTCCACGCTTCTTGATTCTTTCAATTGCAGTATCTGTATCTGCCTTTAGATAGATCATGAGTTTTGGAGGTTCGATATGGTCAAGCATGTTGACCAGAAGATCCATATAGAGTTCAAACTCATTGTTCTCCATATCTCCACCTTGATTCAGAAGCTTGGCAAAGATGATATCCCCATAGATACTCCGATCCATGACAGTCGGTTCAGGAAGGCTCGCTGCAGCCTTCAGCATCTTGAATCTGCGGTTGAGGAAAAAGATCTGAAGCGGGAAGGCATATCGTGGCCTGTTGTGATAGAACTTGTCCAGGATGGGATTATCCTCCACGGGTTCAAGGAATCGGTCCAGGCCGAATTCTTCCGCAACTATTTCTAGAAGCGCACTTTTTCCAACGCCAACCACCCCATCGATGATGATCGTGTTATTTTGCTTGTTTCTCTTTATCATTGCAAAGAACTCCTTATACATCTCATTCGCCCCTCTATTTGTTTGACGCTATACCACATTTACTTATTTTCAAATTATAACACGGAGATTTGCTTTTTCCTATCAGGGTCAATCTGCGTATGATTTCATAAAAGAAGAGGGAACTTTCCGGGGATTTCGGGAGACCGGGACAAGTCTGAGATGAACGCCCTTCTCTGGTCAACAATAAATGCGGTGCACATGTAAGAAGTGGATATCAGTACCGAAGAAAATTAAATCGTCCTGATTCTTTCATACAAGCCGTAGATTACTTTAAATACCATTAGTCAGGAGTTTCTTCAACATGGGTAAGATGTTATCATAATAGACAATGACAGCGGCGAGGTGCATAACCATATTTTCGGTGAACTTCCACTTGATGTCAAAATTATCATGCACAGTTCCATTAAAGAAAAAGGCTGAGTAGTGATGATCGCATTCCATTATATTCTGAAGAACTATCCAAGCGACCATGGTACATTATGGCCGATCAGACAGACAACATTTTCTAAACGTCAATGAATTTCTATACCACTCAATCATGAATAAGGTTACCACCTGATCATGAATTAGTTTGCCAGGAACAGGTTGAAGGATGGGAGAGACCCGAAGGGCTCTCCCGGAATAGGGTTCAGTCGTTGTTGGCATAATCTCCTGAGTATTACGCTCAATATGAGCAACGAGTACGCTGAATTTGAGCCACCATATTGCTAAAAGAGAGCCATCGTTATTTTATCATTGAGCCACCCTAGGGTGGCTCAATAGAAGTCCTATGGTTTCAAAGCATACCGCTCTCTCATTGACATTTTTCCGTCAATCAAGATTCTGTAGGAATTGTGGACGATTCGATCAAGGATAGCCTCGGATAAGGTTCCTTCGTTAATTCGGTCATGCCATTCTGATGGGGCGAATTGGGAACAAAACACAATTGATCCCAGCTGATATCTGGCCTCCACAATTTCAAGAAGATCTCTGGCAGCGGTATCGTTTAGCGGAGACAGGAGCCACTCATCCAGAACTAAGAGGTCTACCGTTTTGTACTGTCGTATTATTTTTTTGAATGTGCCCTCACCACGAGCGACAGTCAGTTCGTCCAATAGATCAGGCAATCTTACATATTTTACCGTGTAGAAGTTCCTACAGGCTGCAATCCCCAAGGCACAACCCACATAGGATTTTCCATTTCCAGAGGCACCCATAATGATGACATTGTTTTTTTCAGTAATATAGTGGCAGGAGGCCAATCTGGCGATTTCAACCTTATCAAGTTTCCGATCAGGCAGATAGTGGATATCTTCGACAGAAGCAGAAGCAAATTTCAAATCAGCCTTCTGGATAAGCCGTAATAACCTGTTGCTTTTCCGTCTTGCCCATTCAATATCGACCATAATCCCGAATCTCTCCTCGAAGCTCAATTCTTGGAAAGTCGAGTCCAGAAGCTGTGCTTGGAAGGCCTCCCCCATGGTGTGCTATCCTTAATCATTCTTCTTCCCTCCGCCATAATATTCAGCACCGCGGACAAACCCCTGAGGCTGCTTTTTGGACTCCACGACTGCAACATCTTCAAGCTTGTCCGAGCCATTCTTCAGGATGGTCTGTATGCTTCTATAGCTGGGGTTAGACGTATAGGACAGGGCTCTTTTGCAAGCGGCTTCTAACCTGGTCACAGAGTATTTGTCTGCCATTTTGAGCAGTCCAAAGCAGGACTTGTAGGCTTGCTGCTCAATTTTATGGGACTGGAGTATCGACCTAACTACAATTTCTGTATTTGCCCCATTGTTTTTTGCCCACCGGATGAACCGGTCCCCATCCCATAGCGCATAGTCACGATGCTTATCCGGCATGTGGTCGATATTGGTGCTGTACTGCCCGGTTTTACCGTGCAGTCTGACATGGGAGGCAATGCGGGTATGCTGGTAGTAAACTTCGATTACCCGTTTGGTCATTCTGACATCGACTTTATGCTTGATGTATTCATAGGGAACCGAGTAGTAGTTCTTTTCTACAGAAACATGATAGTTGAACTGCACTGTAGCAATTTTCCAGGTGGCCAATTCATAGGGCGTAGCAGGCAATGGAATCAGGTGTAACTTCTCCTCCTCTAGAAACACGCTAAGTCTGCTTCCTGGTTTCTTTTGGAACGGCTTTCGGTTAAATTCCAGAAGCTTTTTCCTGATTTCACCGTTCATATCCCCGATGCTGAAAAATTGCTGTTTTCGCAGTGCAGCAATGATCCACGTGGAGATATTGCCTACGGTGGATTCGACCTTAGATTTGTCCCGCGGCATTTTCACTCTGGCCGGCATGATCACCGTACCATAATATTCAGCCATCTCCTGGTAGATTTTGTTGATGACTGGATCTACGCGGTGTGGCTTCGTGACACCCACCTTGAGATTATCAGGCACAACGGTTCTTGTGACCCCGCCAAAGTGGTTGAAGGCATTGATGTGTGCCGTAATCCAACTCTCGGTATCCATGGTCAGAAAGGCCTCCACATAGGCGTAAGAACTGCAGGGCAATGCCGCTACGAAGACATAGGCATCAATGATTTCCCCTGTAACGTTGTCGATGATTGCTGCGGTGTCACCGGCCCAGTCGACTTCACAAGTAT
>ENA-OFCF01000688-OFCF01000688.1-metagenomes-genome-assembly--contig:-NODE-688-length-14398-cov-5.441609_pt1 | contig 14398 bp, 9 predicted proteins | sample MGYA00153387_OFCF01 | MGnify analysis MGYA00153387
CGAGCAGATCGAGCGTTGCGGTGCCGATGCCACGTCGCTGGTGCAGCCGGTCGATCAGCAGACGCCAGAGGTACGGCTCGGGATGGGCGTCAGTGGTGAGGGCGACCATCATGAACCCGACCAATTCGCCGTCGGCCTCGATGGCCCGCATCCACGGCACGACCGGCGCCCCGTCGATCACCTCGGGCAACAGTGCGTCGCCGTACGACGACGCGACCGGGGAGACGAAGCGCTCCTGCGACTTGTGGGTCGTGAGGCGACGGACGTCGCTCATCGAGTCGGCGTCGATCTCGACGAGTCGCACGCTGACGGGACGTTGACGGGGCCGATCGCGCCAGACCTCCCAGGCGCCACGGGTCATGCCGTAGATCCAGTCGTCCGAGTTGTCGTCACCGAGCCAGAACGACGATTTCGTGTGTCCTTCGAACAGCATGCCGACGCGCTCCAACACCATGGCCGAGGCTGCCACCGCCATCGTGGCCGCCGTCAAGTAACGTTCATTTGCCGCGCCCGTCCCTGCGGGGGACCGGGTGCGGTATTTCGCACACGAGGGGTCTACATGTCCATCTTCATCAACAAAAACTCCCGCGTCATCACGCAGGGCATCACCGGCAAGACCGGCCAGTTCCACACCCGCATGTGCCGCGACTATGCCAACGGCAAAGAAGCCTTTGTGGCCGGCGTGAACCCGAAAAAAGCGGGCGAAGACTTTGAAGGCATCCCGATTTTTGCCAACGTGACTGAGGCTGCCAAAGCAACCGGCGCGACGGTGTCGGTGATTTACGTGCCACCAGCAGGCGCTGCAGCTGCTATTTGGGAGGCTGTTGAAGCCAACCTCGATTTGGCGATTTGCATCACTGAAGGCATCCCCGTGCGCGACATGCTGATGGTGCGCAACCGCATGAAGGCCAAAGAAGCCGCTGGCGGTAAAAAAACGCTGTTGCTGGGCCCCAACTGCCCGGGTCTCATCACACCTGAAGAAATCAAAATCGGCATCATGCCCGGTCACATTCACCGCAAGGGCCGGATTGGTGTGGTCAGCCGTTCTGGCACGTTGACTTATGAAGCCGTTGCGCAATTGACTGAAATCGGCCTGGGCCAGTCAAGCGCTGTCGGCATTGGTGGCGATCCGATCAATGGCTTGAAGCACATCGACGTGATGCGCGCTTTTAATGACGACCCGGATACCGATGCCGTTATCATGATTGGTGAAATCGGCGGTCCAGACGAAGCTGAAGCCGCCGAATGGTGCAAAGCCAACATGAAAAAACCCATCGTCGGCTTTATTGCTGGCGTCACAGCCCCCCCAGGCAAACGCATGGGCCACGCCGGTGCACTGATTTCTGGTGGTGCGGATACGGCTGATGCCAAGCTGGAGATCATGGAAGCCTGCGGCTTTACCGTGACGCGCAATCCGTCTGAAATGGCTAAATTGCTGAAGGCACTGCTGTAACCTGGTTAGTTGCGGTTAGCCACAATACACAAACCGATTGCCATCACTGACAATCGGTTTTTTTATCAGTTGAGGGGTATCCATGGAAGAGTTCATGACAGCAAGCTTTTGGCTTGCGGTGGGACAGATCATCATGATCGACATTTTGCTGGGTGGCGACAACGCGGTTGTCATTGCACTGGCATGCCGGAATCTTCCTCCCAAACAGCGGACGCAAGGCATTATTTACGGCACTATGGGCGCCATTATTCTGCGGGTGATTCTGATTGCTTTCGCGCTCGCACTGCTGGCCGTACCGTATTTGAAGATCGTTGGTGCGCTGCTCTTGATTTGGATTGGCGTCAAGCTCTTGCTGCCTGAGGGCGAGGACGCACACCAGATCAGCTCTAGCGACAAGTTATGGGCTGCGGTTAAAACCGTTATCGTCGCGGACTTGGTCATGAGCGTTGACAACGTACTGGCTATTGCAGGTGCGGCGCAAGGCGCGGGTCAGCAACACCAGCTGCCACTGGTCATTTTTGGCTTGCTGGTGAGTATTCCCATCATCGTTTTTGGTAGCCAGATTGTGCTCAAGCTGATGGAGCGCTTTCCCGTCATCATCACACTGGGTGCGATGCTGCTAGGCTGGATTGCAGGCCAAATGGCGTATACCGACCCTGCCATCAAGGCTTACTTGCCAGCTCAAGCCTATTGGTCGTATGTTGCTGCTGCCTGCGGTGCTGCCTTTGTCTATGTAGCTGGGAAAGTGCTACAGAGCCGAAGGGCGGCACATAAGGCCGTTTGACGATGTGTTACCGCCGGGTTGTTATTTGGTCTGGTCAGTAGGGAAAACAGGCTCGGCGGACTCCGCATATTTGCAACAAAAAGTCAATGCTGCGTGAAAAAGTCACTTGTCCAGCTTCATGGTGTCTGTTAACGTCAACAGTTGGAAACTTTTAACCACCCGGGATCAGGCGTTGCGTCCTCGCGGTCAAATAAAAATACACCAAAGAGGGGTATGCGGGCAATGAACACGGCAACAACACAAGGCGCGGCAATTGGCCACTTCTTCTAGCGCGCGCGGCATGCGCAGTCAGTTCTGGCGTGCCGACTGGTTTGTTGGCGTTTTGGTCGTTTTGGCCGTCTTCATGCTGCACAGCTTTACCGACTTTTTCGGTACGCTGGAGCGCCGTTATTACGACTACGCCAGCACCAGCACATCTCGCCAGCCGTCTGAACGTATAGCCATCATCGCTATTGATGACCAAAGCATTGCCAACATTGGCCGCTGGCCCTGGCCGCGTGATGTGCAGGCCAATCTGATTGATCAACTGGCTGCGGCAAAAGCCAAAACCATCGTCAACACCACGCTGTTTTTTGAACCGCAAACAGATCGCGGCATGGTTTACATCCGCAAGATGAAAGAGTTGCTGGTTGACCCGGCACTGGTGCCAAGCGCTACCACCGAGCAGTTGGGTAAAGTCATTGCTGATGCTGAAGTGGCGCTGGACGCCGATGCCAAATTGGCCGCCAGCATGACCAAAGCGGCGAACGTGTTGGTGCCCTCAGTGTTTACAACGGGTATGCCGCAAGGTCGGCCAGACAATCCACTGCCTGTCTATGCACTGAAAAGCGCCGTTGATGAACCAAACGGCTTTTCGGTTCCTGCTCTTCGTGGTCAGCAACCGATTGAAGTCATCGGTGCCGCCGCTGCGGGAATAGGGCACTTGAACCAGTTGCCGGATGTGGATGGCGCCATTCGTCAAGAGCCCTTGTTGATCAACTATTTTGGCAAAGCTGTGCCATCGATGAGCTTGCTGGCAGTGGCCAAAAGCCTGAATCTTGGGCCCGCAGACATCAAGCTGAATGTGGGTGAGTCGGTACAAATCGGCAAGCTGGTGATTAAAACGGACGAGTCCGCCATGATGCTGCCGCAGTTTTACAAGGGCAAAGATGGCAAATCCGCGTTTGCTGTTGATTCGTTTTATGACGTGATCTCCGGCAAAATCCCTGCCGCCAAATACGCCGACAAAATCGTCATCATTGGCGGTACGGCAGTCGGCGTAGGCAACTTGTTTCAAACACCTGCCGGGCCGGGATTGTCGGCGGCTGCAACGATGGCGCACATCACCTCCAGCATTTTGAGCGAGCATTTCATCGTGCAGCCGACGTGGGGTATTTGGGCAACGTTTGCTGTTTTGCTGGTGGTCATCGGCTATTTGGTGGCGGGACTGCCGCGCTTGTCCGCAGGCAAGGCGGCCATCGTCACGCTGGCGCTTTTTGTAACGCTGTTGGTGGTTGAGTTTGCATTGTTGGCAACTGCTGCCAAATGGCTTCAGTTGGTTTTCCCAGCTGCGCTATTGGTCATCGGCCATTTGGCTCTGACGACCAAACGATTCCTCATGACCGAAGCAGGCAAGCTGAAATCAGACGAGGAATCCGCTGAAACCAACCGCATGATGGGCTTGGCACATCAAGGCCAAGGCCAGCTCGACATGGCGTTTGACCGTTTTCGGCGGGTGACTTACAGCGATGCGCTGATGGATAACTTGGGCAACCTGGCGCTTGATTTCGAGCGCAAACGCCAGTTCAACAAAGCTGAAGCTGTGTATGAATACATGGCCACGCAGAACAAAGATTACAAAGGTCTAACAGCCAAATTAAGCCGTGCCAAAAATCTGTCCGAAACGGTCATCTTGGGCGGCAGCGGCTCGCACCCAGGTGGCACGATGTTACTGGACGGCGGCGGCGTTGAAAAACCAATGCTCGGCCGCTACCAAGTCGAAAAAGAGTTGGGCAAAGGCGCGATGGGTGTGGTCTATTTGGGGAAAGACCCGAAAATTGGCCGCGTCGTCGCCATCAAAACCATGGCGCTCAGCCAAGAGTTCGAAGGCGAAGAGCTGGACGATGCGCGTGAGAGATTCTTCCGCGAGGCAGAAACAGCGGGTCGTTTGCAGCATCAAAACATCGTCACGATTTTTGATGCGGGTGAGGAGCATGACTTGGCATTCATCGCCATGGAGTTCCTCAAGGGCAAAGACCTTGCTGATGTGTCAAAAACCGGCCAATTGCTGCCTATTCCTAAAGTACTGTCTATCGTTGCCCGGGTGGCTGAGGCTTTGGCTTACGCACACAAACTCAATGTGGTGCACCGTGACATCAAGCCTGCCAACATCATGTATGACCTGGAGACCGACAGTGTCAAAGTGACTGACTTTGGCATTGCAAGAATTACCGATTCAAGTAAAACAAAAACGGGTTTGGTGCTGGGTACGCCAAGTTTTATGTCCCCCGAACAAATCGCGGGTAAAAAAGTGGATGGCCGCTCTGACCTTTACTCGCTGGGCGTGATGCTGTTCCAGATGTTGGCAGGCGTTTTGCCTTTCCGGGGCGACTCGATGGCCGAGCTCATGTACAAGATTGCCAACGAGCCTGCGCCCGACATTCGCATCATTCGTGCTGAACTGTCTGAAAAATTGGCCAATGTTGTTGCCCTTTCCATCAGCAAGCGCCCTGAAACACGCTACCAAGACGGCGATCAATTTGCAACTGATCTGCGTGCCTTGATGGCTGATTTTGCAGGCTTGGCCAGCTCGGGCAATGCCGCGCCGCCATCAAGCGGTCAGAGCATCACACCAACCGGCTCTGCCGATTTCAATACCACGGTGGTGCAATCAGCCGGCGTGTATGAAGCGACACAAACGATGCCAGCCGAAACATCTGCGTTTGATAAAACCACAGTCAGCGATATTCGCGGCTCGGATACCAAAATTTAAGCATTAGCTAAATATCAGCATCACCCCAAAAGCAACAAGTTAAAAAGATGATTTACGAGATATGCACTGACACCGACCCTGGCTTGGCGCGGGACAACAACGAAGATGCCGTCGCCTTTGATACCCAGACCGGGCTCTGCATATTGGCCGATGGCATGGGCGGCTACAACGCGGGCGAGATTGCCAGCGGCATGGCGTGCGCCTTCATCAAGTCTGAAATGAGCCGCTGGCTCTCGCAGGCTGGTCTGTATGCCAACAGCAAGGAAGTCAAACGCGCCATGGAGATTTGCGTTCAAAACGCCAACCACTCCATTTTCAACGCAGCCAATTCCAACCCGCAATACACCGGCATGGGTACCACACTCGTTGTGGGTGTGTTTCAGGCGGGGCGATTGATGCTTGGCCACATTGGCGATTCCCGTTGTTACCGTCTGCGCGGGGGAGATTTCCAGCAAATCACCAAAGACCATTCGCTGCTGCAGGAGCAGATTGACGCAGGCTTGATCACACCCGAACAAGCGCTAACCTCAGTCAACAAAAACCTAGTAACGCGTGCCCTTGGCGTTGAAGACAGTGTGCTGCTCGATGTAACGGAACACCGTGTCGAAGTGGGTGATATTTACCTGATGTGTTCAGATGGCCTGTCGGATATGGTTCGGGATGAGCCAATCGCAGATATCATGTTGGGTAATTCTGTACTGGAGCAAAAAGCAACACAATTGATTGCGGCAGCCAATGCTGGCGGTGGCCGGGATAATATTTCTGTTGTATTGACGCATGCAAAAGAAGCAACGGTCAAGCGCGGGTTTTTGTCCAGAATGCTGGGAAAGTAACAAAAATGATTGAAATGTCAAAAACAAACAGGAGTCGGCCATGCCGAAAATGATCGTCTCTATTGACGGCGTAGTTATCAAGGAAGTTCAGTTGACCAAGGACCGTACATCCCTGGGTCGGCGTCCTTATAACGATATCGTCATCGACAACTTGGCGGTCAGCGGAGAGCATGCCGTTTTGCAATTGTCTGGCACTGAAGTTCACGTCGAAGACTTGAACAGCACCAATGGTACTTACGTCAATGGCAAGGCGGTTAAAAAACAATTGCTGCAAAACAGCGACACGGTGGAGATTGGCAAGTACAAAATCAAGTACGTCAATGAAGTAGCTGACGCCGGGTTTGAAAAAACCATGATGATCAAAGCAGGCTCAGCGGGCTTGGTACCTCCTGCCGCAGCCGTTGCCGCTCCTGCTGCGCTGTCTGCCTATGGTGCGGCGCTCAATGCAGCTATCAAAGTCATGTCCGGTGCAGCGGCTGGCCGCGAAGTGCCACTGGTCAAAGTCGTCACCACCATTGGCAAGCCCGGTGTGGCCGTGGCCGCCATCACCAAAAGACCAAGCGGGTTTGTGATTGCACACGTTGAGGGTGTCAACAAGCCTTCGTTAAATGGTACACCGATTGGGGCTGAACCCGTTGCTCTAAAAAATGGGGACATGCTCGAACTTGCGGGTACCCAAATGCAATTTGTACAGCAGTAAAACTCGGACTCGACTGGTTGTCAGCCGACGCGTGATCGCAAACAGACTGCCCATCTAGGGCGTTCAAGGGGCTCGATGCAACTCTTGTCAAAACACTGGCCTCGTATCGCGGTAACGCTGATTCCGTTGTTATTCGCGTTGCTGCACGCAAGTAGCATTTTGCCTATCGGTGTTCTTCAAAGACTGGATGACATCATTTACGATGCACGTCTTCGGGCCACCATGCCCAAAACGATCGATGATCGCATTGTCATCGTCGATATCGATGAGAAAAGCCTGGCCGAAGTAGGCCGCTGGCCCTGGAGCCGCAACAAGCTGGCTGATTTGGTCGACGAGCTGTTTGAGCGGCAAAAAACAGCGCTGCTCGGTTTTGACTTGGTCTTTGCAGAGGCAGACGACAGCTCCGGGCTGAAGCGGCTCAAGCTGCTGGCGCAAAACGAGCTGCGTGATCAGGCAGGGTTTACCGAAAAGCTGAATCAGATTCAGACCAGCCTGGATTACGACGCCCTCTTTGCCAAATCAGTAGAAAAACGTCCAGTCGTCTTGGGTTATTACTTGACCAGTGATCGTGATGGGCGTGTCAGCGGCGTTTTGCCCGCTCCTGTTATGGGTATTGATTCGTTGCGGGGAAGGCCGATCAGATTCACAAGCTGGAACGGCTTTGGCTCCAACATTGAGCCTTTGGCTAAGGCGGCGCCTGTAGGCGGATTTTTTAACTCCATCACAGAGGGCGATGGCGTGGTGCGCTCGATACCGCTGCTGGCGGAATACAAAGGCAAGTATTACGAGTCGCTGTCGTTGGCCATGTTTCGCATGCTGGCGGGCTCACCCAAAGTCGAGCCGGGCTTTCCCCAAGAAAAGTTTTTGGGTCGTAATTACCAAGGGCTGGAGAGCATTTTGCTTTCACAAGAAGGCAAAACGCTGGCCATACCTGTTGACCATCGGGTGGCAACGCTTGTGCCTTTTCGTGGCAATGGCGGCGTCAATGGCGGCTCGTTTCGCTATATCTCTGCGGCAGATCTGCTGGCCAAACGCATAGCGCCTGAGCAATTGAAGGGAAAGATTGTTTTGCTGGGCACCACTGCGCCGGGTTTGCTTGATTTGCGTGTCACACCTGTCGGCGAAACCTACCCCGGTGTAGAAACCCATGCCAATGTAATTTCTGGGCTTTTGGATGGCAAGGTGTTTGTCAAACCTGATTACGCTATCGGCTTTGAAGTCGTTATTTTGATTTTGTCGGGCCTGCTGCTGGCCCTTGCTTTGCCCCTACTGTCAGCGCCAAAAGCTGTTGCAACCAGCGCAGCCGTGGTGGGTGCTTTGGTGGGGCTTAATTTCTGGCTGTATCTGAGTTTTGGCCTGGTATTGCCGCTGGCCAGTGCGCTGGTGATGGCGTTCACCGCGTTTGCCCTGAACATGAGCTACGGCTATTTTGTAGAGAGCAAATCCAAACGCGATTTGGCCAATTTGTTTGGTACTTATGTGCCGCCTGAGCTTGTCGATGAAATGGTCAAGGACGCGGCCAGCTACAACATGAAGGCCACCACCAAAGAGATGACCGTGATGTTTTGCGACATGCGGGGCTTTACCCAAATGAGCGAGACCATGGAGCCGACGCAACTACAGGCGCTGCTCAACACCGTCTTCAGCCGCTTGACAGACCAGATTCGTGGCAACCGCGGCACCATCGACAAATACATGGGCGACTGCGTCATGGCGTTCTGGGGCGCACCGGTAGACACGCCTGACCACGCCAGTCTGGCAGTAAAAACAGCGTTTGAGATGGCCAACGCCATTCGCAAGCTCAACGAAGAGCACCGCAGCAAGGGGCTTCCGGAAATCGGTGTTGGCATTGGTCTGAACACCGGCACCATGTGCGTTGGCGACATGGGCTCTGACATTCGTCGCAGCTACACCGTCATCGGCGATTCAGTCAACTTGGGTTCTCGGCTTGAGGGCTTGTCAAAAACCTATGGCGTAGACATTGTGGTGAGCGAGTCAACCCGTCAATTGGTCGGTGACTTTGCCTGGCAGGAGCTAGACAAAGTCAGGGTTAAAGGAAAAGACAACGCAGTCGCCATTTTTTGGCCGGTAGCGCCTCTAAATCGCATGGACTCAGACAGCACCGCTGAGCTTAAAACCTGGGCGATGGCGTTAAAAGCGTACCGCATGCAAGACTGGGACCAGTGCGATGTGCAATTGCTCAATTTACAGCGCATGAATGCCAAAAAATATCTTTACCAACTCTATGCAGAGCGTGTAGCCTCTATGCGTTTGCTGCCGTTTGATCCTGAGTGGGACGGCGCAACGAATTTTCAGACCAAATAGGCCAAATGAATCAAGCTCAGTTTGTGCAAGTCAACGCAAAAAAAGTGATTGAGAGTATATGAAAGTCAGGGTGTTGGGGTGTTCAGGTGCGATTGCAAAAGATTGCCGAACCACGTCATTTTTAATTGACCACGATGTTCTGATTGATGCAGGCACTGGTGTGGGCGACCTGACGCTGGACGAAATGCGGCGCATCGACCATGTCTTGTTGACCCATTCGCATCTTGACCACGTTGCCGCACTGCCCTTGATGGTAGATGCCATCGCCTCACAAAGAACCGAACCCATTCAGGTACATGCCTTGCAGGGCACGATAGATGCGTTGCGGGCGCATATTTTTAACAACACCATCTGGCCTGATTTTTCAAAAATCCCGACGCCAGAAGCGCCTTTCATCACCTTTCACACGCTCGACACGGGGCAAACGCTCAGGCTGGCAGGCAAGCATATCGAGGTGCTGCCTGCCGTACACACCGTGCCGGCTGTTGGCTACGCTGTGACAACAGGCAAGGGCTACTGGGTTTTTACGGGCGATACTGAAATCAATCCGGCTTTGTGGCAGCGCATCAACCAGCTGGATGTCGCCATGCTGGTGATTGAAACCGCTTTCAGCAATCGGGAAAGCGGCCTTGCAAAACGCAGTTTGCATTTGTCACCGCTTACCTTGGCCAACGAGCTTGATCACATTGATGCAGACAAAAATTATCCGATCTACATCACGCACACCAAACCGTTTGAAACTGAATTGATCATGGCCGAGATTCAGAAGTTTGACCAAACCTCACCGTTTAGCAAAAACGTGCCGCATGACATACGCTGGCTGCGCGCTGGCCAGGAGTTTGAACTGTGAACGCAGTCATCAATACCGCCCCAGAACGCAACCAGGAAGATGCGTTTTTTGATTCGCAAATGCTTCCGCCTCAAGAGCGAGGCGTGACGTTTGAGGCGCTTTATTTCAGGCAACTGCAGCTGGTCACCAACCGGATTCATGAAACCGAAAACATCGACCAGATCATGTTGGAAGTCAGTAGTGACATTTGCAAACTCTTCAACGCCGACAGGTTGACCCTGTACGCCGTCAACGACGACCGAACCGCCATCGTGTCAAAAGTCAAAACTGGGTTGAACAGCACACAAGATTTAAAGCTGCCCATCGGCACGCAAAGCATTGCTGGCTATGTGGCCATGGCCAAACAGATGGTCAATATTGAAGATGTTTACGACATCAATGCCCTCAAAAAAATCCACCCCAGTTTGAGCTTTTTGCAAGCTGTCGACAAACGCTCAGGCTACCGTACCAAGCAAATGCTGGTAGCACCCGTCATGAATGGCGACGCTTTGTATGGTGTATTGCAGGTCATCAACAACCGCAGCAACCAGCCCTTTACCAAGCTTGAGGAAGACGGTGCCCAGCAACTGTGCAACACGCTGGGTATTGCTATTCGCCAGCGCATGCAAAAGCTGGGTGACAGTCAACGCAAAAAAGCCACTAAATATGATGGCCTGGTGGCAGACGGTGTGCTGAGCCAGGAAGAGCTGACGAATTGCATTCAAAAAGCACGCGAACATGCTGAGACGGTAGAGCACCTCTTGATGGCCGATCATCAAATCCGGCCCGCCCAGATAGGGCCTTCGCTGGCTAAATTTTTTGGCGTTTCTTACGAACCCTTTAACGCTGGGCGTATTCGCTCAGAAATGCTGCATGGCCTGCTCAAGCGCGAGTTCATTGAACAGCAAGGCTGGATACCGCTTGAAGAAACGCCTGAAGGCCTGGTCATCATGTGTGTTGACCCGGAGGCGGTCCGCGGCTCTCGCGTAGTGCCGCAGGTCTTCCCGCGCAAGAGCAAATTTGTTTACAGCGTCACCACACAAACCGAGTTTGAAGAAACCTTGAGCCAGCTGTTCGGCGCAGGCAATGACGGCGGGTCTATTGACCAGTTGCTGGCCGACATGGATTCCCCGTTAGAGAACGATGCGCACGACGACTCGTCACTTGAATCTGCTGCTGCAGACAACGAGTTGGTCAAATTTGTCAACAAAGTCATCATCGATGCCTACAACCAAAAGGTGTCTGACATTCACATTGAGCCGATGCCCGGCAAAGCCAAAACGGGCATTCGTTTCAGGATTGATGGCACGTTGCAGCCGTACATTGAAGTGCCTGCGCAATTTCGCCAAGCCATGGTCACGCGTTTGAAAATCATGTGCGACCTGGACATTTCAGAAAAACGCAAACCACAAGACGGCAAAATCAAATTTAAAAAATACGGGCCACTGGATATTGAGCTGCGCGTAGCCACCATTCCGTCAGCCGGTGGGGTTGAAGACGTCGTGATGCGTATTTTGGCTGCGGGTGAACCGATTCCTATCGACAAGCTGGGTTTGACGGCGCACAACAAAGAGCGCTTAGAGAAAACCGTCAGCAAACCCTATGGCCTGTTTTACGTTTGCGGCCCTACCGGCTCTGGCAAAACCACCACGCTACATTCCATCCTGAAGTTTCTGAACACACCAGACACCAAAATCTGGACGGCAGAAGACCCGGTCGAGATAACGCAAAAAGGCTTGCGACAGGTTCAAATCAACAAAAAAGCCGGCATTGACTTTGCCCTTGTCATGCGCGCTTTTTTGCGCGCTGACCCAGACATCATCATGGTTGGCGAATCACGCGACAAAGAAACCGTGTCGATGGGCGTCGAGGCGTCGCTCACGGGTCACATGGTGTTTTCAACCCTGCACACCAACTCCGCGCCCGAGTCGATTACCCGGTTGCTGGACATGGGCATGGACCCGTTTAACTTTGCCGATGCCTTGTTGGGCATCTTGGCTCAGCGCCTGGCTAAAAAGCTTTGTGACTGCAAAGAGTCCTTCGTACCCAGCGCGCAAGAACTCAAAGACTTCATCAAAGAGTACGCCGAAGAGTTGCGTCATTCAGACGCGTGGAGGACGGACGCGGGCGGCGAATCGCAAAACCTGCTCAACGAGTGGACAGAACGTTATGCGGTAGACGGGCAAATCAAAATGTACCGCGCAGTTGGTTGCGACAAATGCAACAAAACCGGCTACAAAGGCCGCATTGGCCTGCACGAGCTGATGATTGCCGACGACGCCGCCAAAAAACTCATCCAAGAGCGCGCCAGAGTGGCCGAACTGTTCGCGTCTGCCGTCAACAGCGGTATGCGTACCTTGAAGATGGATGGGATGGAGAAGGTGCTGATGGGTTTGACCGATTTGAAAATGGTTCGCTCGGTATGCATTAAGTGACAAAAATGTCGTTTGAAGCCCGGGGGGTGGCAATCGTGTCGCGGGACCCAGTGGTTTATGTTAGAAAAGCCATGTGTTTTTACCTGGTTTGGCTTGGCACGCAATCTGCTCAACTGTAAAGTTAGTTTTTCTTTAACCAAGGAGTTTTTATGCAAATCAAGCGTTCTATTCAAAAGGGTTTTACCCTGATCGAGCTGATGATCGTCGTGGCGATTATTGGTATTTTGGCTGCTGTGGCTTTGCCTGCTTACCAGGACTACACTGTTCGCGCGAAAGTTTCAGAGGTAATTTTGGCTGGTTCCTCAGCAAAGACGGCTATCGCCGAAGCTGCACAAGTTTTATCTGCAATGCCCGGTAATGCTAGCGTCACTGTTGACACACAAACATCTAAGTTCGTAGCATCTGTTGGGTACAACAATGTGAATGCAAGTCAGGGCGATATAACTGCTATTGCAAGTGCTACTGAAACGAAAATCTCAGGTGCTGGCGTGAGGTTTCGTGGAGACCTTTTGAGCAATGGTCAAGTAAACTGGACTTGCGCTGCTGCTCCAGTTGCTGGCAGCGTAACTCTGCTCATGGCGGGCAAATATTTACCGCAGAGCTGCAAATAATCTTTGCACTGTAATTCCAAGGCCTCTTCGAAGGCCTTTGTTTCGTTCTCATATGTTTTTTAATCGGTATTAAGTAATCTCAGTAGTGTCCCAACGTTTTTCAGAGGAGAGCGAGCTGGTTTAGCTCGAAATCTGGTTCTGAATCTGCTGATTGTGGCGTAAGTAGTTGATTTATAGGGATAGTTTCAAACATGGACAAGTTCAAGATTTGTAGAATTTCATACAGGCTGTGATGCTCAAGATGCAAACGTTTCCTCGCAATAGCAATCAGCACGTAGATGGATATGGCAATCCAGATCTGCGTCTTGACCGCGTTCTCGCTGGTTCCAAAGAACACCTTGATGCGCAAATGCTGCTTGATCCACTTGAAGAACAATTCCACCTGCCAGCGCTGACGGTAAAGATTGGCAATCATCTCCGGCGTGAGCGCCGTGTTGTTGGTCAGAAACACCAGGCGCTTTCCCTTGTCGTCCTTGGCCACCACCCGGCGCAATACCGCCGGGTAATCCTTGCTCGACTGGTAGTTTGTCAGCACGCCCGTTTGATCACAGATCACTGCCGTGCCTGCCCGGTCTACCGGATGCGAGTAACGCCGCGCGAATTGCGTGTTGCGCTTGGCGCGGGTCACAAAGAAGGCTTTGGCTTGGTGAATCACAAACAGTCGGGCAAAGTCCAGATAGCCCCGATCCATCAAATAAAACGCACCCGCCTCCAGCACCAGATCGTCCAGGGTATTGACCTCGTGGGTCTTGCCGTCGGTGATGCGGATGAAGCTGGGAATGTTGCCGCGAAGATCCAGCAGCGCGTGCAGCTTGATGGCCGCTTTGGTGGAGCGAAACGGCACCCAGCCAAACACCGACAGGCACAGGTCGATGGTGCTGGCGTCGAACGCATAAGCAGCCGCGTCGAGTTCCAGTCCGAATGGCTCCGTGGCATACAAGGGACGTGCCAAACCAATCAGGTGTTGTGCGAAGTCGGCGTAGATTTGCCACGGGCGTGTCGCGTTCGCATTGGCCAGCGTATTGCGCGATATCGTCTGACAACGAAAGCCCATGTGGTACAGCCGCCGAGCCTGAGCGCGAAGGTTGACTTCGATGTCGCGCAAGGACTCGCGGTAGGTCAACTGGGCAAATGCCATGGCGAAGAATTGGTCCAGGCACGAGAAGTCCTTGACCTTGTGTTCGCCGTTGTGATCGGCCACACAGCGACGAAACGTGCTCAGTGGAAGGTACAGCATGAGTTGCGCAAATACGAGCGTGCCTTGGTGCATGACGGTTTGGGGCGGGAGTCCGCAAAAAACCGCCAGTCTGACGCGTCACGGCGTTCAAATCGAGACCAGACTCAAACACCAAATTTGACAAGTAAATCATTAACTTACGACGTTTCGATAAGACAACGTTGGGACACTACTGAGTCGTCTTATATTCGCGCCTGATGAAATCTGGGTGCCGAAGCAG
>ENA-OFCF01000689-OFCF01000689.1-metagenomes-genome-assembly--contig:-NODE-689-length-14396-cov-15.906422_pt1 | contig 14396 bp, 12 predicted proteins | sample MGYA00153387_OFCF01 | MGnify analysis MGYA00153387
GAAGTTGATTCAGTCTTAGCTTCAAAAGGACGAATGCTGAGAATCTTGCCGCCTAACCTGGCAATACGCCGCATCTCCTGATTCATCCTTTGATAAGGTACGGTGATAAATGAGCTACCACTCCGACGAATTTTGCTATCGGCTGCATTGGACGATTGAAGATCTCGCAATCCGCTCACTTCATAAATATATAGACGACTATTAGCTGCTGAATTACCAGCACTACCGCTCAGACTTGGATTGTACATAGTTATTTTGTATCTCCGCCCAAATAATAAATCATATTATAACTTTAGTTACTTCAAAGATCGCTCGCTCGAACGATCTCGCCTAGGCATAAAACCAGGCAGCAGACAATCTGCAATATCTAAACATATTCCAGCCAGAATACCGTAGCTGAGTCTGATTATACAAGAGTGGCACGGACGAGGGCGAAGATTTAGATGGACAATCTAAATTTAGATATCGTCACATCAGCGGCTGCTGCTACGATCGAAATAGGCTGAGATGGACACTAATTAGGCTATGATGTTGGCTGAGTATAGTTTTACATCATAATTGTGTCCGAGCTGGGCACCGTTAATTTAACCCTACCTATCGTTATAAGATGTATTGAAATGTACAATTTTCCACCATATCGATCGCGATCGTGCCCGATTCGAGTGATAATTGCACCAGTATCGACCGAAACCAATCTTAAAATTGGTTTGTCTTTGGGTCGATCGGGGTAGCGGATTAAGGTAAAATTTTATTTCAAAGAACTAGAACTAGATACTCCCTAAAGAATTTTAATATAAGAGGATAGCTATGACCAGTAAGGTAGATCGTGTGGTGGTAATTGGCGTTGCTGGAGATTCCGGTTGCGGTAAGTCAACGTTTTTACAGCGGATTATCGACTTGTTTGGAGAGGATTTTGTGACGGTAATCTGTTTGGACGACTACCACAGTCTCGATCGATACCAGCGGAAAGAGCAAAAAGTGACAGCACTCGATCCGCGTGCGAATAATTTCGACCTGATGTACGAGCAAATTAAAGCTCTCAAAAGTGGTCAAGTTATCGACAAGCCAATTTACAACCATGAAACTGGTTTAATCGACCCCCCTGAGAAAGTCGCACCCAATCATGTTGTAGTAATCGAAGGATTACATCCACTGTATGATGAAAGAGTCCGGGGACTGATTGACTTTAGTGTTTATCTGGATATCACTGATGATGTCAAAATTGCTTGGAAAATTCAGCGTGATATGGCTGAACGCGGTCACAGCTATGATGAGGTTCTCGCAGCGATCGAATCTCGTCGTCCAGATTTTGAAGCGTATATCGAGCCTCAGCGCGGTCATGCTGACGTGGTAATCCAAGTATTACCAACTAAGTTGATCGATGACAAAGAAAGCAAGCTGCTGCGCGTGCGCTTGATGCAGCGTGAAGGTGTGTCTGACTTCAATCCGGTCTATTTATTTGATGAAGGTTCGACCATTGACTGGAGACCTTGCGGACGCAAACTTGAATGTCCATACCCAGGCATCAAGATGTTCTACGGCCCCGATGTATACTACGGAAATTCCGTCTCTGTACTCGAAATTGATGGTGAGTTAGGAAATCTAGAACAAGTAAGCTACATCGAGAGCCATCTGAGCAATATTTCGACCAAGCATACAGGCGAAATGACTAGTCTGCTGCTCCAACACAAGGAGTATCCTGGTTCCACTAATGGTACTGGTTTATTTCAAGTGATGGTCGGTCTAAAAATGAGAGCTACCTACGAACATTTGGTGGCTCAAAGTAAGGTATCTGCTAGAGTTTAACGAGTTAATTTGCGACCTAAATTAGTTTTATCGATCGAAGAGGGAGTCAAGTACTTCCCTCTTTTTTTATAGTTATAACAACCGTCAAGGCTGTTAGGACACAGCGATTGAAATCGCTGCTCATAATGCAAAGTCCGCCGCGGACTAATCAGAAAAACGTCCTAATGAACTTGGTGACTACTATATTCATCAGTATGGCAAAATTATAAAATCCACTCAGATGTTCGATCGCCAAGATCGAGCAACATACTGACAGCTTTACCCAGTCGTGGTCTTTCAGTAGTCTTATCGATAAATTTTTGAACTTGTTCTACACTACCCATCGCGACTAAGTAAGAGCCAATCGTGTCTAAATGAGCGAGATACTCTATCTCTGAAAGCGGAAAAGAAGCCTGTTCTTGATATTTCCACATTACCTGCAAATAAATTTTAGTTGGAGTCTTTCGCATTTGGACATCATATGAATAGCCCCATTTGGTAATGATAATTTCTCGTAATTCTTGTCCTGTCATAAGTTAGGGGATAAGGGTTAGATGTCAACTATTTAACTAAGCACGTTAGCTGACCTGTATTTCCATCTAAAATTGCCTCAACTCCAACAGGTAGGGCGGCATTACAGCCGTCGTGTCCGAAGGGGAGATTGGCGACGATCGGAATTTGGAGGTCGGTGAGTCGATCGCGTAGTACTTCTTCTACTGTAAAGCTAGAAATCCCTTCTGGAGGGTCGCAGTGGCTGAATCTACCGATCGCGATCCCAGCAACTTGTGAGAGTGCCCCTGTCAGCCGCCAGTGGGTGAGTAGACGATCGATCCGATAGGGAGCTTCTGTAACATCTTCGATCGCCAGAATTGCCCCAGCTAAATTTGGTTGAAATGGGGTACCGAGCAGATGGGTAGCGACGGTGAGATTGCAAGGTAATAATCTACCTGTTGCCACATTCCCCACCCAGCTATCGCCCTGGAGTGGGGGAATCGATCGTCCGGCAACTAACCCAAATAATCGATCTCGCGACCAGTCTGGCTCATCTGATAGAGTAGTTAATAGTGGCCCGTGGATGCCGACGATGCCCTGTTGAGTCAGACTCCACAATAAGGCGGTAATATCTGAAAATCCAATCAACCATTTGGGTGTAGCAACCTGACTCCATTGCCAATCTTCTAATAGCCGCATCCCTCCATAACCGCCGCGTACACACAGAATCGCCCGACAGTCTGGATCTTCCCAAGCAGCGGCTAATTGAGCGCGACGTGCTGCATCAGTTCCGGCGAGATACCCCCACTCATCGGTAACTTCTGCCGTCACTTCGACTCGATAACCGCGATCTCGCCAAATTTCCAGCCCCCGATCGAGTTTAGTTCGCTCTCGCAACCTCCCACTCGGAGCAACTACCCGTAATAAATCTCCACTTTTTAGGGGTAAAGGTGTTTGACAAGAGTGAATCATGGGTATTTATAAGATAAGCGGATTTATTTTTGCTAGCGGTAGAGATTCGCAAGCGATCGCAGGTTAAAATTTTGATTGAATACCTTGTGGTGCTCAAAAATTTCACTCGTCAAAGGTAGACCCTAAAAATCACAGCATCACAAAGATCGCGCTGCTAGATCGAATCGTTAAGATCGAATCGTCAAGATCGATCGACACCAACCACCTCAAGCCATATACCTGACTTGCCATGATAACGTAAACTATCGACTGACTGGAGCAACCCCAACCCCATGACCAACCCCATAGCGGCAAAAATCGTCTGCCAAAATCCTGAATGTCAAGCTCCCAATCCCGCGAGTCATAATTTTTGCGCTCATTGTCGGACAGCTATCCCCAAAGTCTACTTGTGGACTGTGGGCGAAGATGCCCCAAGCTTGAAAGTCGGACAAATGCTGGGAAATAACCGCTATATTGTCGTCAACAATCGGGTCTTGTTGGATACCAAGCCAGGCTGGCAACCAGATGTAATCGATCGAGTCCCTGGATATATTACTCCTTATTTGCGGTTAATCGGGCACCGTCCCCACGTTCCACAAGTTTATGGTACGGTTTCATTGAATAGATCGGGACGAAGGAGTAGTACAATCTGGTTATTAGAAAAAGCACCGATTTATAGTGAGGGTTTGGGAGCGGCACTGGCTGGTAAGGTAATGCCAGAACTGAGCCAGAGCTGGAAAACAGCAGGCTCGATGCGTCAACTCAACTGGCTGTGGCAAATAGCCAATCTGTGGGACTCAATGCAGGTTGAAGGCGTGAGTAAAACGCTGTTACAGCCAGAATTGTTGCGGGTTGAAGGTGGGCTATTACGGACGATCGAATTGATGCCAAATGGATCCTCTGCGCCCAAATTAGCCGAACTAGGTAAACTGTGGAAGTCGTGGCAAAAAAACGCACGGATCGGGATTGCCCAGGTGCTAGAGAAAATCAGCGATCGCTTAATCAAGGAAGATGTGACTACAGCAACCCAGCTAATCGCGCTCCTAGATGAGGCTCTGCGGACTGTGGGTCAAAAACAATTTCTCAATTGTAACTACATTACCCTCAGCCATACAGGGCCGACACGGGAGCAAAATGAAGATGCTTGTTACCCACCCAGCGGCGATCAACTATATCAAAAGACTGGCAACGAGCTGAGTCTGGCGATCGTCTGTGATGGTGTGGGCGGACATCAAGGCGGAGAAGTAGCATCTAGCCTCGCGATCGATACCATCCATCGTCGGATCGAGAACGTCCTCGATAAACCAGAAAATCGTTACCCCGATAGTATTGCGATTCAAATCGAGAATTCGACCTGTGTTGCCAACGACCAAATTAGTCTCCGCAACGACAGCGAAAATCGCCAAGAACGCGCACGAATGGGGACGACAATGGTAATGAGCCTAATCTACGGTCATGAGGCTTATATCGCCCATATTGGCGATAGTCGCGTCTATCGAATTACCCGCACTGGCTGTCATCAGATGACACTAGATGACGATCTGGCAACTAGGGAAGTCCGACTCAATGGAGTATTATATCGACAAGCTTTAGGTATGAGTAGTTCGGGTTCTCTATTTCAAGCCTTGGGGATGAATTCTTCCACTGCGCTGCACCCAAATATCCGCAGAACGATCGTGGATGAAGAATGTATTTTTCTGCTCTGTTCTGATGGAGTCAGCGATCTCGATCGAGTCGAGCAATATTGGCAAACCGAGATCCTCCCTGTCTTGGAAGGCAAGGTAGATCTAGCCACTGCTTGTCAACGAACGATCAATATGGCAAATACTCAAAATGGACACGATAATGCCACTGTAGCTCTGGTTCATTGTCAGGTAAAACAACCAGTTGAAGCCGGACAAAATACCACGCTCCAGGATTTTCCGGCTGATGCAGCTACTTTTGCCCATTCTGACACTCTCCTGCTCAGTAGTCCCGAAACCGAGCGTGGAGATCGCGATCGTCAGCGCAACCGGACTGTTGGCGCATCTATCCCGATCGATACAGCATCAACATCGCTAACCGCTGAAAGCAAAAAGCCCCTCATCATCGGAGCGATCGGTCTGATTTTGCTAATGGCGATCGGTGCTGGGGCTTGGGTGATCTCTCAAAGCCAATCTACTTCTACACCCCCAGTGGGTATTCCCAGCCCAGTTGTTAGTCCGATTGACGCTCCGAAATAACCTCGATCGATGTTCTAACGCAATCCTATTTGAGTTACTGCAAAAAACAATCGATATGTAGGGGCAGTGCTGTCTTGTCGTTTTTTATTCGGGGGGAACCCTAGATCTAAAAACGCCGCTTCATGCCTGCCCAAAGCGAGACTAAGCTTGTCAATTAGGATTGCTATATAGCGAGCCTAAATTAGATCCCTAGTATCAAATACTGGTGCGTTACGGCAGCAGCCCAACACACCCTACATTAACTAGATTCTCAGTCCGCGAAGGCGGACTTTGCACTCCGAGGAGCGGTTTTTAACCGCTTTGCTTATAGGTGGCAACTTGGGTTAATTCACCGCTCGATTAGTTGTTTTTTCTAAAAGTGTCACAGCCGTATCTTGCCATTCTTGTCTTAATTTATCATCTTCAGCTTTAGTTGTCAGCGATCGACCATTTAGTTCGGGATGTTTGGCGTAAAACGCTCGATCGACTTGACGATAGAATTTAGCGGCTGGGATATTCAGTTGCTTTAACTTTCGACTCAAATCTTGTTGACGTTGTTGTACTGATGGCTGGGATTTGAAGGGATTGGGAATAGAGTGGACGACACCTGCTGTCGCCGCATCAACTCGATCTTTGACTATTTTCATCGGATCGATTGTTTGTACCCATTTTACTATGCCATTAACTGCTAGACAAGTAACCAAGATTCCTGACATTATTTTGGTGACTTGCCAAGCAGGTTTTTTCCACTCATTTAGATTCTGCGTGGTTAGTTCTGTTGTTAAGGTTGAGACTGAACCATTTCTAGGGCTAATCTCAAGCGTTTTGAGTTGAGATATTTTATTAGTGCGAGTAGTAGGTGTTGAGTTAGTGGTTATTACTGTAGGTACAGAACTGGGCGCGGTATGATAGTTGGTTAAGGGTGGAAGATCTGCTAAAACTTCTGCTGCTGACTGGTAGCGATTTTGAGGATTATGTTGGAGCAATCGATCGAGTAGTGCACCAAATTCTGGAGTGAGTCGAACGTGTTTTCGCCATTCCCATATAGCTTCAGCCGGACTATAAATCGTACTCGCATCTTTACCTGTTAGTAAGGTGAGTGCAGTTGCAGCGATCGCATAAAGATCGCTCGATGGAGATACTTTGCCACGCATCATTTGTTCTTCTGGTGCATAGCCTTGTTTACCAATCCGTGTCGCAATTTTCACGTTGCTACATTGAGACATAACTGTAGCTGCGATCTCTTTGACACAGCCAAAATCAATTAGAACTGGCAAGCTGTCGCCATAACGATAGATAATATTATCAGGGGAAATGTCCCGATGAATTACGCCAACTCCGTGAATATAATCGAGAATGGGTAATAAACTATAAAATAGTTTGACTGTCTCTTCTTCGCTGAAAAATTTGTGCTGTTTCAGTCGTTGATTTAACCTGTCGAGATAAGTTTCCCCCTCGATATAGTCTTGAACCAATAATAGTGATTTAGAGCCACCATCCTCGACAGAAAATAACTCTCTAAAAGCGGGAATCTGCGGATGTTTGAGCTTGTATAGAACTCCGGCTTCTCGCTCGAATAATTCCTTAGCTTTGACTAATGCTGCTTGCCCTTGTACTTGAGGCGCAAATTCTTTGAGGACACACTTCTCGTTAAATTTATTGAGATCGATCGCTAAATAACTTCGTCCAAATCCACCACGTCCGAGTTCGCGGACGATCTGATAACGATTGCCTAATACATTACCTGGAATGAGTAAAGACGACTCTAGCATATAGGGTGAGGGTAATAGAATGGCGATCGGGCAACAGAGCGATTATTGTCTATGCTACAGGATTTAGGAAGCAGGTTGCCCAATTTTGAGGAGGGCACATTCCCAAACTAACCGTGGTTGAACGTATGCGAGTAAGTGCGATCGAGTTTGTTCGAGTGTGGCAATTGTCTGGGCTTGGCGATATTTTTGCCAATGTATATATTGAAGATAATCCACCAGCCACAACTGTTCTAATGAGTCCAACTCTCGATCGATCCGACTCGCCAATTCTAACCCTTGACGGCGGGTAAGTGGTAATTTAGTCAACGGAGCTAGTAAATCCGCAGGCAAGGCTTCTAGCTGCTCCCAGATGGCAATTGCGGCTCCAGGACTACCTTGAGCTAATCCGATGATTTCGGGTCGATCGAGTATTTCTATTTTTCCAAGTTTAGTTAAAGTTTCGACCATCAAGGATCGATCGAGTCGCTGAAAGGGGATCTGCTGACAGCGAGATACAATCGTCGGGAGCAGCGATTCTACACTGGAGGCGATCGCGATAATTGTTGCTTTTCCTGGCTCTTCTAGGGTCTTGAGCAGGGCATTGGCAGCTCCTTCTGCCATAGTTTGAGCTTGTTCGATCGCAATAATAGCTCTCGATCCTAGTAGTGGTGGACGTGACAAAAATCGACCGATTTCGCGAATTTGTTCGATCCGAATCTGGGGCGGTGCTTTGCGTTTGACTCCGGCGGCGGTAGCTTCAGCAGCAGACAGCAGTTTGCCCTGGTGGCTATATGTGGGTGCCACCCACAAGACATCGGGATGATTGCCCTGACGGAGTTTTTGCTCGATTAAGGCTTGTTCGCTGGGAGGGACACCATTGCACAAGATCGACTCAATAAAACATCGTGCTGCTAAACTTTTGCCAATCCCATCCGCACCATGAAATAGATATGCAGGTGCTAGCCGTTGTCTGAGTACCGATTGAGTCAACAGTTCTACAGCTTGTGTTTGTCCGAGTAAGGCAGAGCTAAATTGAATCAAGTTTCAAGTGATTGGTAGAAGTACAGTAATACTATCATTAATCTCGATCGGGCTGGAATATTCAATCGATAGTGATAAGCTGCTCTAAAGCACAACTTTGGCAAGCCGAATGATGAAATCTAGATGCAGCAACAACTCCAAATAAAAAACTACCTATATGCTACTAACCGAACACTTCGTGGGTACACTATGGGAAAGATCGCAAAAACTGAGTCCGTTTCGCTCTCAGTGTCAGCCTACACTTAGCTGCGGCTCCACTGAATTGTGCCAACACTCCCAAATCGATCCAAGGGGAGAGGCTGTGCCTGTCTTATCGCGTTCTATGCCGGAGGTTCCCTCCGGCTCACGCGCAGCTACGACAGGCTTACGCCACCAACGAGAGACACAGTATCTGTATGAGTAAGTGGTTGAAAAGTTACGCGAGTCATTATGAGCACGATTGAACCAAACTTGCACCGAATTTTATTAATTGATGACGATCTCGTAGTTCGGGCGAGAGTTAGTGAGTCACTAGAACAAGACGGTTTTGAGGCGATCTTAGCAAAAGATGGCAATGAGGGGATTATGGCTTATCTGAAGTATTGTCCCGATCTGATTCTGGTTGATGCCGTGATGCCGATTTTAGATGGGTTTGAATTTTGCGAACAAATCAAGCAGCTTGGCGATCGTTTAACACCGATTTTAATGATTACCTCACTCGATGATAATGAGTCAGTCGATCGAGCTTTTTCGGCTGGAGCGACTGACTATATTACCAAACCAATTAATTTATCTATTCTCCGGCAGCGGATCAAAAATTTAATTCGTCAATCGCAGCTAATCAAAAACCAATTAAATGAACTTCAGCAAGCAAATCAAAATCTCAAGCTATTAGCTAATTTAGATAGTCTTACTCAGCTATCTAATCGCCGAGGGTTCGATGATTACATCCAAAAAGAATGGGAGCGAATGCAACGAATTAAAGCCCCATTGTCCTTGATTATGTGCGATGTGGATTTTTTTAAAAGTTATAACGATCGCTACCTACATCCTAATGGAGATAAATGCTTAATTAAAGTAGCCATGGCAATGCGAAATACTGTGCGTCGAAGCGGCGATCTAGTTGCACGTTATGGTGGTGAAGAATTTGCGATCGTCCTGCCAAATACAAATGCTCTGGGTGCAGCATCTGTAGCTGAAAATGTCCGAACGGCAATCAAGAATCTCCAAATCGCTCATGAGGCTTCATCTGTCTGTCCATACGTAACAATTAGTGTGGGTGTATCGACGATTATTCCCAATCAGTCAAATGATTTCCAAGCTCTAATTCATGCTGCCGATCGAGCCTTATATCAATCCAAATCTCAAGGACGCGATCGAGTCAGTACGCTCGTCGTCTAGCTATTATTCGTTTTCATTAACTGGTCATAAATCATCTGATAAGGCTCGGCTGAAATACTAAACTCACCCATAAATACACGATCCATTGCCGCCGTGAGGAAAATTAAAATGCCAATCACGGCACTAAAAACCATCCCCAACCAGACATGCGGTGTCTCATTATCAAGTATTAACATCCAAGTCAGAAAAATATTGAATAGTGCCCCCAAGAATACTACAGCCCAAAGGATATCCGGTAGACCATTTTCCACATTTTGCAGTCGCAATCGGGAGCATCCCACTTTTTATTATTTTGATGGATAATAAATTCCTTGCAAGCTAGACATGAGGGGCTGCGGCGATCGAGACTATTTTATCTCTAGGAATTTAAAAAAGTGGGATGCTCCCGATTTTGACGAGACTATAGAATCTTAACAAAATTAAGCGATCGATCCGGCTACCCGCCTGCGATAATGGATGATTGCTCAATATAGACCGAAAGTTCGATGTTACTGACGACACCCACCTGGAATACCTTGGCCGATCGATCGCTTGCAGGAGAGATATTGACTAGATCTGAGAGCCTTGCTGTACTTCAGGCACCTGACGAGGTGTTGCTCGAACAAATCGCCGCTGCTTATCGGGTGCGCCGTCATTACTGGAGCAATCGGGTACGGCTACATTATTTATTAAATGCTCAAAGTGGATTGTGTCCAGAAGACTGTCATTATTGTTCGCAGTCCAAGATTTCTACAGCCGAAATCGAGAAATATCCGCTGATGGCGCAGTCGAAGATTTTGGATGCAGCTAAACGCGCAGCAGAACTCAAGGCGGGGACTTTTTGTATGGTGATTTCTGGTCGATCGCCAAATGAAGCGACCTTTGGTAAAGTATTAGAGGCAGTGCGGGAAGTCAAGGCAAATTACGATCTGAAAGTTTGCGCTTGTCTGGGCTTATTGACTGAAGCACAAACTCATCGTCTAGCCGAGGCTGGAGTCGATCGAGTCAATCATAATCTGAATACGTCTCAATCCAATCACGGCCAGATCGCCACGACTCACACCTATACCGATCGAGTCGAGACAGTCAAAAACGTCAATGCTGCGGGGATTACGACCTGTTCGGGCGGCATTCTAGGCATGGGTGAGTCAGATGATGATGTCATCGATTTAGCCCTGTCCCTGCGCGAATTAGGCGTAACTAGCGTACCGATCAATTTTCTGATTCCCATTCCTGGTACCAAGTTTGCCGACATCCAGCAGTTAACGCCGCAGCAATGTCTGCGAATTCTATGTTTATTTAGATTCTTACTACCTTCTCAAGAAATTCGGATCGCTGGGGGACGAGAAGTACATTTGCGATCGCTCCAACCGTTAGGATTGTACGTGGCAAACTCGATTTTTGTCGGCGATTATTTGACTACCCCAGGACAATCAGCAACTCAGGACTGGGATACAATTTCCGATCTGGGCTTTGTGCTAGAAGCTGCGGATGGCTCGGCGATGACTTTGCCCACCAGATAGCAATGCCAATATTTCCGAGAATGGGTATGCTAGAGACTGCTATCGTCAAAATAAACCGATTTACTGAAGGGCAACAGTATCGATCGTCACCGATCCTATCGATCGACCTACTAGACCTCAGCAAGAGATTAATGTAGAATTATGAACGATTGTAAACAAAACGGTATCGATTTTGGCTGCAAACTCATAATTGTCACTTATCTGCCGATAGAGCGGTGTCTAATTGGCAGTAGCAACGATTGTGCCTTATTATCTTTGGACTAAACCGCTACATGACTTTATCGATCGATCCGAATCCAGCCACCGCGCTGTCCCCGAATCTCAAGCTCAAGCATATCGTCCAGTCTTTACCGAAGGAAGTTTTTGCTAAAGACAACAGCAAAGCTCTGCTGATGACGCTCAAAACGATCGTAATGGTAACACTAGGGATGTTTGCCATCTCTGTCTCGCCTTGGTACCTCTTGCCCCTAGCTTGGATATTTACAGGTACGGCAATGACTGGCTGCTTTGTGATTGGGCATGACTGCGCTCATCGTTCATTTTCAAACAGTCGGAAAGTTAATGATATCGTCGGTCATCTGTTCATGTTGACCCTGATTTATCCCTTTCACGGCTGGCGATACGGTCATGCAAAACACCACAAGCATACCAACAAAATGGACGTGGACAACGCGTGGCAACCTTGGCGACCAGAAGCCTATCAAGATGCGCCAGCATGGCTTCAAGTAGTCTACCAAGCGATGCGCGGTCGGTTGTGGTGGTTGGCATCATTACCTCATTGGGCAGCAGTCCACTTTGACTGGCGCAAGTTTCCAGCAGGTAAAACTCGCGATGATGTCAAATTCTCCGCCTTATTTGTAATTATCGGTGCTGCAATTATCTTTCCAATCATCATTGGAACGGTGGGAATCTGGGGATTTATCAAATTTTGGGTTGTGCCGTGGTTGGTATATCATTTCTGGATGAGTACCTTTACGATCGTCCACCATACCGCCGCTGATATTCCCTTTACACCTGAAGGCGAATGGAACGAAGCGATCGCTCAACTATCTGGTACAGTTCATTGTGACTACCCTCGCTGGGTAGAATTCCTCTGTCACGATATCAACGTTCACGTTCCCCATCACATTTCGACAGCTATCCCTTCCTACCGACTACGGGAAGCTCACGCCATCATCAAAGCGAACTGGGGCGAATATATCAAAGAACGTAAGTTCACCTGGGAAATGATGAAAGATATCACTGATAAGTGTCATATCTACGAAGAAAATGAATTCTATCAAAGCTTCCGCGACTTTAACTCCAATAATTAGGTTTTAGGTTTTAGGCTTTAGGTTTTAGGAAATAAATTCAAAAAAACTCTGAGGGTGGGCAAATGCCCACCTTTTTTATTATCTGCGATCGTCATCGATCGACCCTATTTGATGCGTAAAAATATCGTAGGGTATGTTAGCGACAGCGTAACGCACCGAAGATCTGTGGCTGCCGAATCAAGTCAGCAGTCTCAACTTTGGTGCGTTACGGCTTGCGCCTAACACACCCTACACTTACTTAGTCTTGTCTTGACCTTCTCAAGTATACGGGGTTGGACACTTTAAGCTACGATGTGTAAGTCGATCGAGGGTAATTGATGGGCAGCCAACCGCCTGAGTTTGAGCAAGATGAAGTAGAATCCCAATTTAGCGTCACAATAGATCTTACACCTGAGTTCTATTAGATCTAGTCTGAGTTAAATTAACGTGAGTTCGGGTTAAGCAGAACTCACGTTGATTTACAGCTTTCCGTTAGTGGGCATGAGCTGTGAATCTTTATCATTGTCATAGACAATTTAATTATCTTATGAGATTATCACAACATCACTGACCAAAGATGCCTTATTCCAAGCCTCGCCACTCAAGCTCACGAAGATCGAACTCATCAGTATCAAACCTAGTAACTTCAGATCGATCGGTTGCAAGCCTACCAGTCCTAGATTCAACAGTCTCAGCAATAACAGCATCAAACCTACTTCCAGTATTCCCAAGTTCAGATTCGATCGCACAAGCTTTACCCGAATCGATTGAAATTTGTTGCCCAGTATGTGGTTTCAGTAGTTTTATTCAAGAGAAAACAGGGCAGATTAGCTGTAAAGAATGTGATTATGTTGAAGTACTAGACGATTAGTGGTGTTTTGCGGCGTTTTTTATAGCTTTAATAAGCTAGTTCAAACTCGTTTTGTTCATCATTTCGTAATTCAAGCTCTGCAAGATAATCGGGGTGGTACCTGGTAGTTTCACCGAGATCTTCAGCTTCTGGTTCAAACGTCTTTAGATCTGCCCCATTAAAACGTTCGAGTTGTTCCACATCTTTTTTTTCAATATGAGGGAAACCAACAGGTTCCCATTCGCCATTATGAGTTCGAGTTGCTTGGAGCATCAGCCGATGCGGTCGCATTCTCACTACGGTTAGAGTGTCACCATCTAATTTCATATCGGTACGAGAGTTTTTAAATTGGCGACAACCGCCTAATTTCATAACTGCCATCTCCACAGATCGATCGAACATCGCCCGCTCGATTTCATTCAATCGGACAGGGCGGTCTTGACTTTTGAGGTTAGCAGTTTTCATTAGGGCAAGATCGCTAACGTCTGTAGTGACTTGCTGCTCGACAACCGACCAGTTCACTCCAATGTCACTACCTTTATGAACTTCACTACCTTCGATGAATGTTACGCCCATGACATTATCGCTTTTGCTAAGGTTGAACCTCACATCGACATCCGATTCAGTTAGGCGATCGAGCCAAGTTTGTAAATCTGGGCGATCTTTGAGTGAGTCTTTGACAATTCGAGCGACATTAGAATCTAGGATTACGGCTTCAGATTTCTCCTTTTTAATTTCCCAAGACGACTTTACTTCTCGCAGTCCGAAATCTCGCTCTGCTACTCTCAGAATTTCTTGAATTTTGTATTTCTCAAAACTATCTTTGACATATTTACCCAGCACAGTTACAGCATTGGTAACAATATGAATGTGGTCGTGGTCGTGAATTTCCTCGTGTCCTGGGTCATCACGGTGATGATCGATCGCGATAAACTGACAGTCTTCATACCCCATTCCATCTAGAACTCGAAAGGCGATCGCTTCTTTGACAACATCATCAACCCAACCGTCCTCTGGGGCAAATGCAATTGAGAAGTGGCGAACTGGTTTTGTTACTCTAGGACGCAAGTTTGCTACCTCCAGAAACTCGCGCCCGATCTTATTACCCACATTCCGCACTTCGGAAAAGTAGCATCAAAAAAGCCTAATTT